>Ga0247780_1000216_pt1 | contig 57479 bp, 54 predicted proteins | sample UWRJL079202R5_FD_179927 | JGI IMG/M metagenome (GOLD analysis project Ga0247780, IMG submission 179927) | Plant litter microbial communities from Arlington Agricultural Research Station in Wisconsin, United States - UWRJ-L079-202R-5 | ecosystem: Environmental > Terrestrial > Plant litter >...
CAAACCATTGCTTACGGTTTCCGGGTTGTACGGTTCGGGTGTTAGCAATGGTTTGAAGGTGGTGGGAGCGTTGTGGTGATGTGGGAATGGTGTTGTTGTGTCTTCGATGTGATATTCAGGGGTTTGGTGAAAAGTGGGGTTGTTGTTTTGGGGGTTTGCAAAAAGTGGGGCAAAGATAGGGGGTGGGTGGGGCAACGTTGTGGAAGGGAAGGAAGGAATAAACTCACGTTAACCATGATTGTCTTGAAGCCAGACTCGCGCAGGGTGCGGATAGCTCTGACTGAGCACCAATCGAACTCGACGGACGATCCAATTCGGTAGACTCCGGATCCCAGCACCATGACGCCGTGGTCGTCAAAAGTGATGTCATGCTCACTGGCGTTGTAGGTGAGGTAGAGGTAGTTTGTGAAGGCCGGGAACTCGGCGGCGACTGTATCGATTTGCTTCACATAGGGCACAATACCGGCTTCAAGGCGCATGCGGCGCACTGCGAGCTCGTTGGAGTCCCAGAACTTTGCGAGCTGGCGATCGCAGAAGCCGAGCTGCTTGGCCTGCACAAGAAGACCCGGACGGCCAAAGATGTCGGCGGTGTTGTAGTTGGTCATATCCTTGCCGAAGTCGCTCAAGGTCTTCAGCTTGTGGAGGAACCACTTGTCGATCTTTGTCAGCTCCCAGATCCTGTCGACCGAGTAGCCAGCATGCATGGCGTTGGCGATCGCGAACAGGCGCTGGTCCGAAGGGGTCTGAAGCTCATCATCGATGGACATGAGAGCCGGGGTATCGTTGAAGCCAAGGTTGTGGAAGTCGATGGCCCGGATGGCCTTTTGAATAGCCTCTTCGAAGGTCCGGCCAATGCTCATTACTTCTCCGACACTCTTCATGGACGAGCCAAGCTGGGTGGAGACACGGGTGAACTTCTTCAGATCCCAACGAGGCATCTTCACCACAACGTAATCGAGGGATGGCTCGAAGCAAGCGCAGGTAACCTTGGTGACGGAGTTGGAGATCTCCTTGAGGGGGATTCCAAGGCCAAGCTTCGCGGCGATAAACGCCAGGGGGTATCCAGTGGCCTTGGATGCCAGCGCCGAGGAACGCGAAAGTCTGGCGTTGACCTCGATAATGCAGTACTCGCTGGAGAAGGGGTTCAGGGCATACTGAATGTTGCACTCGCCCACAACACCGAGGTGGCGAATAACATTGACGGCGGTCGTGCGGAGCATATTGTAGTCCGCGTCCGAGAGAGTCTGCGATGGGGCGACAACAATCGAGTCGCCGGTGTGAATGCCAAGAGGGTCGAAATTTTCCATGTTGCACACGGTGATGCAGTTGTCTTGAGCGTCTCTGACAACTTCATACTCGATCTCCTTCCAGCCCTTCATACTGCGCTCGATGAGAACCTGGGGACTGGCCGCTAGGGCCTTGTTGCACAGATCTTCGAGCTCAGCCGCGTCGTTCGCGAATCCACTGCCAAGGCCTCCGAGGGCATACGCCGCTCGAACGATGACGGGGAAGCCGATATCCTTGACCACACGTAGCGCTTCCTCAACGCTGCTAGCTGTGGCCGACTTGGCGCACTTCTCGCCAATCGACTCCATGCTCCGAGCGAACAGTTCACGATCCTCTGTCGTAATAATTGTGTCAATGGGCGTTCCGAGCACCTTGACGCCAAGTGCCTCGAACTCATCCTTGAGCTGAATACCGACTGACAGAGCGGTTTGACCACCGAATGTGCAGTAGATTGCGTCAGGCCTTTCGTAAACGATGACTTTCCGCACGAATTCAGCGTTGACGGGGAGGAAGTAGACCTTGTCGGCAAGACCCTTTGAGGTCTGAATCGTGGCGATATTTGGGTTGATGAGAACGGTGTAGATGCCCTCCTCCTTCAATGCCTTGATGGCCTGGCTACCAGAGTAATCGAATTCCCCAGCCTGGCCAATACTGAGGCCACCGCTGCCGAGGACGAGCACCTTCTTTACGCTGACGCGAGGGTGCGCGGCGTTGTTCTCCTCGACTGTGCCACCTGGGAACTCGACGGCCTTCTCGAGGAGGCTGCTATCCGCAGCGCACTGGGTAACGGTGCTGATAAACACATCAAAGAGGAACTCGGTATCCCGTGGGCCAGGTGTGCTCTCGGGATGGAACTGGACACTGAAATAGGGCCTGTCGACGTGCATGATACCCTCGTTGCTGCCATCGTTGGCGTTGACGAAGAGCTCCTTCCACTCAGACGGAAGAGATGCGGCGTCGACGGCGAAGCCGTGGTTCTGAGATGTGATGTGGCACTTTCCACTCACCATGCTGGTGCAGGGAATGTTGTGGCCACGGTTTCCGAACTTCATCTTCGTCGTTTTGGCTCCGGCAGCCCGGGCGAGCAATTGGTGGCCCAGGCAGATACCGAAGACGGGTGTGCGGTTGGCGGCAAGGGCGGAGGAGATACGCTCCACGGTTGCCTGAACTACGGCTGGATCACCAGGGCCGTTCGAGATGAACAGACCGTCATATTCATTCCCAGCCAGCGACAGGAAATCATAGTCCCAGGGGCAGACCAAGACCTCGACGCCACGCTTGAGGAAGCACCTCAACTGGTTATACTTCATGCCGACGTCGAGGCAGAGGATACGGATCGGACCTCCCGAAGGGTGCTTGAGAGCCGAACCCTCGGTCGGGCGGTAAAGTTTGGGGGTCTTAATAGATACTAAGAGGAGATGAGTATGAATACGACTCAATGTCTCTTCGGGACTCACCCTCTACTACGAGATTCTTTTCATTGGGGTTGACCCAGTCGACCGTGTCAAAGTATGGTCGCCAGTCCTCGGGCTTCGCCTGAAAAGCGCTGAATGTAGAGTCGCCATTTACTGTTCCGTTGGTCAAGTCGGTCTTCTGCTGCAGCATTCGGCCGAGCATGCTTCCCTTCTCGCGGATCCGCTTTGTGAGGCCGCGTGTGTCGACGCCGTACATGGCCGGAATGCCCTGCTCCTTCAGCCATGTCCCGAGAGACGACGTTGCTAGATAATGAGAGTAGTCTTCGCCCGAGTACGATGCGGCTACGAGGCCGGCGATGTGGATCTGGGACGATTCAAAGTGCGCTGGTAGGTCGCCCAGCAGCTCGTCGACTGTTTCCCTCGACGGTACGCCGTAGTTGCCAACGAGAGGGAATGTGATGACAAGGATCTGGCCCCGGTATGAAGGGTCGGTGACGGACTCGGGGTACCCGACCATGCCCGTCTGAAAGACGAGCTCTCCGGAAATGCTCTTCGGCGCGCCGAAGCTGAAGCCCTGGTAGACGGTGCCGTCCTCGAGCTCCAGGCAGGTCATGCCTTCGCTCTTGGTGCCCCCAATTGGCACCGAGGCGGGGCGGTAAACCATGGACGCCATTCTAACGGGCGGGCGCCTAACGGCGGGAAACAGAAACGAAGGCTGCGATGAGCAGAGAAGTGAAAACGGCGATGCGATAAAAGAGGGGTTGTTCAAGAGCTCGGGAGCTGCCTCTAGGGAGAGTGCGACAGCGTCTTGCGGTAATGCCAGAGGAATATTTTCAGCCGCAAATCCTCATGGTATTTGCGTGAAGTGTGATTTTTGGGTGACGAGGGAAAAGCCAGACGAAATCGGATGCGATAGGTAAAGATGGACCCCTCCACGCCACCAACGCTGTAGGTTTTTTTTCCAGGCTGCGGGGTTCTGAAGCGAGGCTTCGCCCTGAAGCGGTGAAGCGACCCATTGACCAATGAAACTGGACGGACGGTGGGCCGGGGCTCGTTTACTTATGCCTTGCAGGTTGTCCCCTGCTAGCGAAACTGGAAGTGCCACCGCCTCGCAGGGAAACTCGATTCTCAGCCCCAACATTCAGATGACCATGATGACCAATTATGGACGGAAGCATGAATCGAGTCAGTTCTAGACCAAACGTAGCTGTTATCGCAATAGAAACAAGTAGTTACAGCTGACCACACACACAGTCTCCATGCAGTGCACGCTTAGCTGCGGTGTTACGAAGGTTCCAATACCCCCTCGGATCGTGGGTACCGAGACTGTATCTTCATGAAAATATGGGGAAGAAAATAACGGCGCCGTGGGATTGTACTCCTCTGCCGGGATTACAAACGTTAGCTCGGCGTTTGTGACCCTGGCAGAGGAGTAGCACATCACTCGAAGGTGGCTTGTTCAAGGTGTAGTTTCCACGCTTAGCGGAGAGTCCGTCTCATTCGTCGCAACCACCTGCCTGGACACACTTGAGAAATATTTCCACACTAGTTAAGGGCACCTTTTTGGCCAGAGTCTTTGCGCAGCGATCGCAAGTGATAAATTTGAGGAAAAAAGAATAATGCACAGTAACCTCGTCACCACAACTTTCTCCCATGTGAAGCGCTGGTACTGGAGAAAAGCGGGACCACACCGAGGGAGGGGCCGCTTTCGGGCGGAGCTCCGGGGTTGCTATCAGTGGGTCGCAAAGTACATTTTCCAACAAAAATAAATCCTCCGATTCTCGGTACCTGAAGAAGCTCTGGGGGCATCAAGGTACGGTACGAATAGCGGGCCTGGAGCCAGAGTCCACAACTGATCAGATCAAGCCCATGTTGGTAGTAGTTTATACGAGACCGAAAGTGAGTAGAAGTCTCGCTGCCATGGCCACGAACTGCGGGTATGTGGCAAAAGTTCGCGATCTCTGCACGGCACAATGATGCGCAACTCTGGGCGATGCGGTTGATGTGCTTCTCGCCAGATGCACTCCGGCATATTAGTAAGGGAAGAGGGCTCGCCCGGTTCATCTCCAGATTGGTCCCGGCCAAGTCAGTCTCCCTGCAGGCGCGTGGATCGCCTACGCAGGGCGAAATATGACGGGCGAGTCAGAAGCAGTCGTCTTTGATACGGCAATGGTGCCGCCTTTAAGACTCGCGGGGGATTGGTGTAAAGCCGCCAACTTGCAGCAGAACGCGCCAGGACCCCCTCACCGTCCACCGTACGCCTGGTCATGCGGCTACCTTTCGGGAAGCTGGAACTTTGGTAGGAGGGCGAGATGGCATCCAGATCCCACGAGAACCACGGAGGCACGGGGTGGGAGGCAGACGCGCAAAAGGAGGGGTGGGTGGGTTCGCGGCCGAGAAGAGGATGCCGGCTGCTGAGACGATCCTAGTGTAGACCGCTCCGCAACCACTTTCTCGTGATCTCTAGTGGCATCGCAGCATCGGTTCGGTTCGGCAGTGCCCCGACCCTGAGAAGCCTCACCGCTAGCGCTCCCGACGCAACCATTCGCCAATGACCTCCCAACAGAGAAAGCCAAGTCCCGTCGGCTCTGGCGGTGCAGCACAAAAAGAGGCAACCCGGAGAAAACGCACATTTCTCGTTTGTGGTGGAGGTGGGCGAGGAAGGCTCGGGCTCATCTAGTGGCAGCGTGGGAGGTATTCTGTAGTTGACATTACTGGCCCGACGCCGTCGGTTTTGAATGTGTCAGTTGCACCGTGCTTGAAAGACAGGGGTGACAGGACCCCAACCTCACCTCGCCATTCCTTATCAAAGGCCTTGGCTCCTTCCTCCTACCCGCCGCTTGGCTGGAGACTTGGGGTGCAGTTGCCCCTTTCCACCATTTCCAGTCTTCCCGCCCTGGCAGTGAGGTGTGCTGGCAATTCTCGATACTAGCTTCCCACGAGCTTTCGAATTGCCCGAACTGTGAGCTGTCGATCACCTCGCGGGCGTACAACCTGGCTATTTTTGCATCACGGGAACCCCTGTCGCGACCTCGGCGCGGCCCCTCTCCTGGGTTGAGCTCCATTGCACTCCCGCAGAAATCATCTAGCTCTCGGCTTTGGATTTCTTGCCTTCCATGGCGTGTTGACACCGAGACGAAGAATTAGGCCCCAAATTTCCGCAGGGAGGATGCTGTCCACGTTGCTTCGGCCCTGGAAGGGCAAAAGCGCGTTCAGCGACGAGGACGTTGAACAAATCCCGGAACACCCCGCCCCCCCTATCGCAAATTATAGGCAACAACGGCATGCCACGGCGGACTTCACCGAGGCCGACGACGATGAAGAAGAGGAGTCTAACGATGGGGGGCAGCCGGGACATCATGGTGGCGCCCGCGCTGAAGAGGACGAGGATGGGTTGGCTCAGTCCGCCGGGGTGCTGCCCTATTTCGCAGCCGGCCACCTTGGTAATGCCTCCTGGTGTCCATCTCAAATTATACGACATTGCTGACCGATTACACCTTAGATCTACTGCCGATATACAGCATGACCCACGCGATCCGAATCATCGTCCAAGCGAGGACCGAGACGACGCTCTCCTGGGATCAGCTGCGATCCCCACAGGTCTCTCAGTTTCTTGTAAAGCCGATGCAACAGCAGATTCGAAACCAGCATTTCTCACGAGGCACATTATACGCACTAATGGCGAATTGCTTGCAGTTTGAAAAGGAAGGACAGCTATACCCAGGAAACGCTGGGACCAGCAGCACACGGGCAAAGGTATGCGAGCTTCTCGCCATCAAACTGCTCAAAGAGTACACAACTCGGGAACTCATCGATGCCCTGTCATACGACTTCTACCCCCTTCAAGGTATACCCGGATCGCAACCGCCTATTGTGGCCGTAGGCAAGACGAAGCCCGCTGCCCTGAGGACTTCGACACTTGAAGTTGCTATCCGTGCATCTGCGAAGCGCTTCCTCTCCCATCCCCTTGTCGTGCAGCAGTTAGAGGCGATCTGGAACGGTGCTATAAGCTTTCATTCGGCTGCAGATCAACTCCACCGTCCTGTTTCCGTTTCGACCGCCCCTGCCAGCCAATCGCGACGCCAGAGTGATGTGCGAACGCCGCTTCTCGAAAGCCAGCAGGCAAAAGAGGAGCATGCTCGATCTCAGTACGCACCTCCGGGCCGGCGGTCGGTGGCCTTGTATGATCCACGGAACGCGTCCCTCTTCAAGTTGTCCCGCCTACGTATCCCTCGTTATCGGCAGATCCTATCCACCTGCTCGCTAGCTGTGCTCATCTGCTTCTTTCTCGCCGTGTTGACCCAGAGGTCCCACAAGATCACCACTCTAGAGCTTGTGTTCTGGTTCTGGAGCGCAGGATTTATGCTTGACGAACTGGTTGGTTTTACTGAGCAGGGGTTCTCGCTCTACATCATGAGTTTCTGGAACGTATTCGATCTTGGAATCTTGCTGCTGCTGATCGTCTACTACTGTATGCGAATCTATGGAGTCTTCCTTCTCGATCCTCACAAGCTAAACGAGATGGCATACGATGTGCTCGCTGCCAATGCTGTCCTGCTTCTCCCGAGGATATTCAGCGTCCTCGATCATTATCAATACTTTTCGCAACTCCTGATTGCCTTCAGACTCATGGCCATCGACCTAGCTGCGGTTTTTGTCCTCATCCTGGTTTGTTGCAGCGGATTTTTCGTCTTCTTCATTTTCTCCAGGAACGAGCGTGATCCCGCCCTGGTGGCCTACAAGATATTTCAGATACTGATGGGCTACACCCCAGCTGCATGGGAGGTGTACGTACATCCCTAGACACATAAGATGCGTGGCTTACTGACATACATCCAGTTGGCCGCATTACAATTTGATGGAAAAGACACTGATGGGGTTGTTCCTCATCATATGTCACTTCGTCGTCGTGTGAGTTGCATATCCCGCCATCGACGTTGGTTCAAACGAGGGCTAACTGGCTGTTTTAGGACAATTCTCATCACTGTATTGACAAATTCATTCATGTCAATCGCCTCGAATGCCAACCAAGAACACCAGTATGTCAAGCAATCATTACCTAATGAACGTTCCGACGAAACGACAGGGCTGCCCAGACAGTGCGGATGACTTGTTACTATCGGGGCAGGCCAAGTGGCTGTTGGTGTTGACATACCATTTCAACTTCCAGAATGTCTTGCTGTACCTCTTGACCGAACGTCTGCTATGATGCAAGCAAGACTTTGTGTTATCGCATGTTTTCATTGAGGCGCGCTTTCAAATACGGCAGCAAGACCCCCGAAGAACTCTGAATTGAAACGGCCTGTCAACATCAACAACCATGAGCCTTTCCTTTCGCTAGAGCCTTCGTAACCCTCGACCTGTAGCTTTTGCTAACTCTTCTCAGGTTTCTCTTCGCCATCAACACTATCTCAATGGTGAAAAACGATGCGTTGTTCTCTTACATCGCTCCTGGTAACATTTTCGCCTGGGTGCTCATGCCGCTGCGGTACTGCATGCCGCTGAAGCAGTTTGTGCTTCTTAACCGCTCGGTGATCAAAGCTACACACTTCCCGCTACTCTTCTGCATATACGTCTACGAAAAGTACTACCTGGCTCCGTCCATGTATGAGCCAACGGACCTGGTGGAAAACCCAGGCCGTGGTCGTCATCGGAGCTTTTCTTTCTCGGATCCGACCAACAGAGCGGCTCTTTTCAGCCCCAGCATTCGCGTTCGTGAAGAATCGATCGCTGGGTACCAAAAAGACCGCGCTCTAGAGGAGGTGTTCAGGCGGGTGCCTGACATGGCAACCCTCAGGACGCAGAGGCGGAATGAGCGCCGGAAGACACAGAATGCCATCCGATCGTGGATGGATCAGCACGATGGGGGCTTTAATTCGCCTCAGAACTATTCAACCATCGACAACCGGATAGAGAATGACTGGCAGAGAAGGTTCAGCATGTCCCGGGACAGGCCAAGGAGGTTCCCCAGGCAATTCTCGGACATACGCTCGGCAGCCAGTGATCCTGCGGATTTTATATCCGACGCCCCTTACGCTATAGGACCTGAGTTCTACCGCGATGGAATAGCACGCCGGGATTACGCCAGAGACGTAAAAGACAACACTGATGGTGATGGTGATGGTGACGACGAGCTTGTCACCAATGATGAAGACGAGGAAGACAACACCACCCATAATATGGGGGGCGGACATGAGGATCCGAATGAAGCCATAGCCGAAGACTACTTTACGACGCCGGTCGCAGCCCGTTTCAGCAGCGTTGACTTCGCATTGCCAGGCGACTCACCACACAAATTGGTTTCAACCCCTCGCCCGGGTACATCGCGGCGAAATCCGCTGCATAATCGTACTTTGTCGACAAACACAATTCTATATGCCCCATCAGAGGACCATCAAGCTCAGAGCTCTTCTTCGACATCACCGGGGCCGTCCTCCCAACCTCACTCTCGTCCTGTGAGCATGAAGCCGACCACCGTGATGACCCCCACACCCGGGCGGCGTTCTCCGCGACGCTCTGCTTACATTGGCGCTTCCGGGCGACCGCGTCCAGCACCGGCAGCAAGGGATATGGCCCACTCCGCCTCGAACCGCATGTCCCTTGCGCTGGATATCCCCGCTGGGAGGACGCACGGACGACGGGCGTCTTCGGTCGATCTGGACGCTTCCTCAGATCTAAACGCCGCCATGGCTGCAGATGCGACTTATGGAGGAGTAGCTTCGAGCTTCACCACCCAGATGGCAATGGCGACCGCCATGCTGAGCAAGAGCGCACAGACTGATGACAGTAACCGGATGAGCAGGCTAATGTTGGCGAAGATGAAGACGCTAGAGGAGAGCTTAGGTGATGTTGTCCGTGAGATGCGAGTCCTCCGGAGCACGGTGCCAAGTACCGCACATAACTCGGACGGCAGTGCAAGTGGGGAGAAGTGCAAGGCTGCATCGGGGCCGGGCTCAGCACATGTGGGCTCGCCTCGAACTGCGGTGCTCGATGTCGCTGGACGAGAGCGGGGAGGACCCAGAGCGACGAAGGCAGCGTCGGTGAAGACGCCGGAGAGGAGGTCCCTCATGAGGAGGAGGAGTACCAAGGAATGGGTTGGGGAAGGGCCTATTCCCACCGTGGATGGAAGCAGAGACAAGGGGAAAGGAAAGCTGATCCTGACAGCCAGTAATGATGAAAGTGATGGTGATGATGTATTGGCGGACGACCCTAGGCGATTCGGAGTATCTGATGACTCGCTTTGATATCGTTATCTGTTTTTTTTTTGGGGGGGGGCATTTTTCGTGTTCAGATATGCATTGGGCGGTGTTTGGGTGGTCAACTTTGTTTACGAGCATGGCATGTCAGGGGTATTGGCGGGTTGACTTTGTACATATCTGGCCGTGTGTTTGTATACATAGGTAGCTGTGTGTTGGATGATGGTGACATGGTTGTCCGCTACCTTCTATCTGGGATAGAAGGCTGTGGCTAATGCGAATGATGACGTCTTTGCTGCTTGGTCTTTGTGGGTGTCTCACTTATGTGGTTCCATTGGTGGTGATACGAATTTCATGTTCATTTAGACAGTATCAAGTCAATGCCTTCAAGGCATCCACAAACTCTAAAACCCACGTTCCCATGTGTCTCTGACGATTTGATAACTGAACCAACGCCTCGGACCCTCCCGTCTCCCGGTCCTATAAAATTCCTGGGAAAACCATTCATCATTTCATCACGCGACCTCTCCATGGCAATCCTCGCAAGCAAGGAATATGTTGCCACGGCCCTCAATGCTATTCGGGATCATGGCCAAAACCCAGGCTGAGATCAAATATTCCCCCCTGTCTACCTTTAGGACCCCTTAGGGAAAACTTAGATCCCACCGCCGCTCCTGTCGACACTGACGTAGAGGCCCGAGCTCTTTTGGGCTAGCTCGTTCTCGCGCATCGTCGTCGCGACGTACTTGATGCCGGCGCCCGTACCGACGAGGGCGAGGCCCACCAGGGTTAGGGTCCGGGTTGGGCCACGTCTGTGAGGATATGAGAATGGTTTCTGGTGAGATGGCATGAATGGGCGGGTAGAGGGGGAGGTGGGTTGTGGATGAGGTGGGATGGATGGGCTAGCTTAAGGAGGTATGGGAGTTGAGTTGACGGAGGGGATGATTTTGGGGGTGGTTTTGGCAAGTGGCAGGGAGCCAGCAAGGAGAAGTAATAAGACACTTACGGAGCTGGACGCGGTCGGGCAATCGTCTGTGCAGAAGCTGACACTCGTGAGGGATCCATGACGGAGTTGTGTAGAAAGATTGCAAAGACACAGGAAGCCGATAGCTGGCGGTGAGAGTGTATCTGGCAACCCACCGTCCGTTTCTTCCCGTGCTCCGATAATGGGAATTGCTTGAGCACAGCAGCTGGGCTGGGTGGAGAAAGGGGAAGGGAAAGGGATTTGAAAGAGACAAGCTGGGCTGTCCGTCTCCCTACTACTGGCTGGATCTTCTCATGTAGGATATGTAAGTCCGGAATACCGGAATCGGGAGATGGAAGGTATCACAAAAATGGACTGATGACACGCGACCAGAGCCACGGACCGCGCCTTCCAGTCGGTGTCATTCCCCTTGCCCCTGCTGGGCCAACACTGCACTACGAGAGAGCTAATCCCGATAAGAAGCTTGGGCGACGGGACCCAAGCGTGCAGCTTGTCATTGCGGCCTCCAGGTGCGGGGTCTTTGTCGCCGTGCCAGAGCATGCCGACCATCGATGATGGAATGACTCGGGGTGAGCTGCCGGCTCGAGCCGCTTTTGCGCTGTTGACTATCAGCCTAATTGGTGAGCGACGGTGAGGCGCCGATAAGAGATCAGACGGAACCTCCTTACCTCTGAGCAATCGATTCGTCGCAGCCCTGATGAGTCCCATGCCATTTACCTCCCAAGTTGTTAAAATGTGGGGAACCTTGCACCTTGAAGACTCGACATCCATTGGATCGATTGCTCTTGTCAATGAGATGTGGTTCTTTTGTAACTGAGAATCCTGAAAACACCACGGCCCTATTGGCATAAAACCACAAGACGTCAGTGCATGAGAGTGATTCCAAAACTTCAATCCTTACTGACAAAGATTGAGCTCTGTTGGTGATTTGAGTCTGGGTCTTGCGCTAAACACTCTCAGAAGCTGTGCCGTATATGCTGGTGCTCCAGCACTGTGTGCCATGGATCTATCCCGGCTTGCAACATCTTCTGCAGACAATAAATAGAGAGGGAAAGGTAAAACATGACGGGTAGATGATTAATACTACCTTGCTCTCAACTCTTTCGCCACCGAACACTTTGAACCTTGAATACTCCGATCATATTATATCCCTTGGTGCATCCCAGAACCCCTAGGTAACAATCGCCTCAATCCGATCGATAAAGCGCAGGACGCAGGGCTGCTATTGGTATCGGCGGGTGTGGTAAGTGTTTGCGGTGTGGAAACGTCCTGAGTGATCGCTGACGTTCCCGTAGTTCGATCATGACTAACAGGCGATTGCTGCCTTGGGTAGCGTCAAAAACCTATCTAGTCTGCCTCTGCTATTCAACGCTCAAGTGAGAGTTGATTCCTGATCACACCTCGATTTGAGTCACCCTGAGGCTGTCCCAATGGTTGCTCTTTCCCTCTGCGGATGCAATTTGTGGAGACGAGCTGGCCCACACCGGTCGAGGCCGGGTGCCGGTCCCCATGCTCCGCTGAGGTGTCCGTCCGCCAAGCGGGCAATCGCCGTGCAAGTTACGACCCCTGAAATGGCGTCCCGGAGCCAGGGCCAAAGCCGCAGTCGGAACCAGAACCGAGCCCCAGCCGGGATGCAGCCGCATATTGGGGCGGCCCACGCTCAGGCATCCCTCCCAGTAGCTGTGAGTCTTCGATTGAGCAACGCTGCCAGCCAACCAAGTGGTTCCCCGCAGCAGGTATCCCTCGAGTCTTCGCAAGGCTGACCTGCGCCTGCCATTCTACCACGTACACCTCACCCCACTGGTGACAGCACCTTAGTCTAGGTGCCTTTAGCCATCTTTCACACCTTCATCCATCGGATGCACTTGATGTTCCCCTTTCGTTCGCATCGACTCCATCCCACAACGGATTCTTAAAGGAGATCAACAGACCAGGTGCAGTATCCCGCCAGCTCAGACTGTCAAAGACGGGTCGGGTTTCGCGAGGTGAGTTTGGCTTTAGAGTTCCGAGGTTGTAACTTGGCACTCCTCTTTTTGCTGCCCCTCGCCGGCAGGCAGCAGTCACCCAGCCGTCCATGTACCCGCACCAGAACTACCTGATGACATCGCCGACGAACCCAAGCCGGTGGTAACAAGCCCACCCCACCATTGCGATCTTCCAAACTTGCAGATTTACCTGGTTACCTTCCGCAAGTTTTGGGATTGCGCGGCTATCTGCTCTGGGCTTTTCTCGATCCCAGCCATCTTAGCCTACTACATCTCACTTCCGTGTGGAGCAACCGCCACGCTTCACTCACACCCTGCTCTCACCTCTGATTTCAGACCTTCCGCCGGTCATACAAACTTCCTCATCTCATATTCTCTTCGTCCGCTCGCTTTTCCCGGACCTCGGCTTATTCATTTGCCGACCTAGGGGCAGAGCCTTCAAAATGGAGGGCGGCAACGGTCAATCTGTCCATTTCCCGTTCGGCCTGACGACCGGGGGTAGGGAGTATGCTGCGACTGTCAACGCTGCCGACAGCCATATGATGGAGGTCCAGGCCGTTATGAACCACAGCCGGCACAGCGGGAGCGGCAATGTTCTCGCCATAGTCTCTTTCTCGGGAGACTTTGAGGAGGGCCGGTCCTGTGACGGAAAGCGCTGGCAGGACCTTCGTATCCGACTGAGCTCCGAGAAGCTCAGAGCTCTGGGGTCGAGTAAGATCAACGACATGTTCGAGCCGCGCCGTCAGCAGCGGATTCGTCGCCGTCTTGGTCTCATACCCCCGGATATTGAGTATGTGCTCGATTTCACCCCTCCATCTGAGGGCACCGAGTTGGCCGATCTCACTGCCACACTTTGGTTGCCCAAGATGGTGAAGCTCTGGTTCTTGGCGGGACTCTATCTGCCTGAAAAGATCCTCGACTCTGGCCCCCTTGAATTCCTGCAACGGCCAATGGGCGACAAGGCTCCGGGTGCCATTCTCGCACTCGGTCATGACGATGTCTGTAAGAATGAATCTTGTGAGTTTATCTACCATCAACAACCATGGCTCCTGAAAAGCAACCTAACAATGTTTCTCTAGGTCTTGTGGACTTGAAGCAGTGGCGCGTTGACCCTCAAGTGCCTGGTATCGTCGATGAGGACCCTTTCGACCCTGACCCGAGATATATACCGGAATGGCGGAAGATTGACGACTACTGCCGTATCCGCCATCGTGTGGCAATCATGCGTGTGCTGCGGGCCATCAATGGCGAGGGCCTGCTGCTCAACTCAGCAGCGCGGATGTGGACGGTTGCTCAAGTGGCAATCCACCTGGAAGTACCCCAGATTGTGGTAAGTTTCTGACCTCTCTTTCCGTGACCCAGAAATGGGTGAGATAACCGCCCTCCGCGCCGCAAAGAAGCTAACACAGAAGCACAGGTTGACCCAGTCACCCAATGGCTCAGTGCTCCGCCAAACACGAAGTTTATCGAGATTTGCCCAGAGAGAGCCTTCCAGCTCGCCCATGCCCTCAAGATACCGAGCGTTCTCATCGCTTCGTTTCGGATCCTGGTCAGCGAGCTCGCGGTTGACTCCCTTGCCGCGACGCCTTCACCGAGACGACGCCCCGTGACTTGGGCGCAGCGTGTGAGAGATGACTATGGAGACTTCCCGTCTGATCCAGTCGAGTACGCTAGCCGGGCTTTTGCAGATCGAATCACCGGCATCCTAGAAGACCTCCAGTCGGACCAGGCGTTCAACTGCCTTGGGGCGAGAATTTCGCAGTGGGAGAGACTTCAAGACTTACGCCCTCTTTTAGAGACATTGCCGGATGCCTCAGCCGGCGTTCCACACCCTCTGAAAGCAGGATATCGAAAGCTAGTCGATGGCCTCGCTGTGGTATTCAAGAGAAATGTGGCTACCGCCTTGGATGACACTTTCTTCGGTCCGCATCTGACCAACCTTATGGCGGCACAGAGGAAGCATTACGTCGCCAAGAGGGACACGATCCCGTTCAATGTCTTATACCACGCTCTGAACGACAAACAAAAGGCCCTCACGTCGCTATTCTGGTTCCGGCTCAAAAATACAGATTCATTTGGGTCATTCACAGAGTCTACGTATCAAGGAAAGCAGTTGTGGCGTATTGCCAAGGACTTTAACTTTCTTCTGAACGTAGCTATTTCCAATGGAACAATCGGCATCAACTCGCTAGCCGACAAGAGAAAAGAAGATAAGGACAGCACCTTATTTTACGACATTATCGAAGACTTCGACGTCGCACAATTTGTTGAGCAGGTGTTTTATGCTCTGAGAACACTATGCGACCGCGTGCTGGACCGTGGTGGCCACGATAGCAACGTGCCCTTCTATCTCTCGGACCATCTCTTGCTCAGCCTTAATGAGAGCGAGTTGAACTACCTTCCCATTTGGGCAGACGGTTTAGACGATGGCTCCGGCGGTGTCTTCCAAGAGGCCATTCCGCCCGCAGAGATGGGTCCCAGTGAACCCGGTCCATCGTACCACACCGGCCACACGATCGGCACTGATGCGTCTACGGGGACGATGACCGACCGCGACTCAACAATCGCTCCCTCAGACCTGGGTATCGGTCAACTCGATATCTACAGCGAGGCTGGAAGCACCGTGCGCAGCATGGATGCGCAACAGAGCGCCACCACTGGTCCCGCTCGCGGCCGTGCTGTGGCCGTCTCGGACGGCCACGAGTCGGACTCATTCTCCACGGCAGATAATGAGTACGCCGACGCGATGTTCGCCCAGCCGGCGGAGCATCAAGTGATGGGCATGTCTCTAGCTAGATATGTCGAGGAGACTACATCTGCGAGTGGCGACGGGTCTCAGAGCGGCGACGACATGACGTGGAGTGAGATGGAAAGCGCCACGGGAGCGGGCCTGGAGGCGGGCAGTGAGAGCTGTGATGGCGAGAGCGAGCAGTCTCTCGCGGCGGCAGCGGCGCCGACCGCTGCACCAGCCAGCGGAGCTGGTGGCGCCGGTATCCCTAGCGCAAACCCGTCCAACGTCGACGGATTCGGCCTCGACAACGAACACGATATGATCGACTTCGGCGATGACGACGACGACGATACGTCGACGCTGGACGGCTCCGAGTTCGATCTGATCTAGGCCGACCCCCTGGATCGGGTCAAAGTCAAAGTGAGCATTTCACATTCATGCTGAGAGCATCTGAGCCTTTTCTTTTTTCTTCGGCTTTCTAGCGGGGATGTTGTGGGACTATCTCTTTTTCACGATCTGGCAATGGAAATTGGGGCATGAACTGGGAAATATGGCCGGCCGATTTTGGGCCGATTCAGATACCGTATGGGTGGGTGGATGGCGCTGCGTTTGTGTTTTTTTTTCCATCCTCGGTCATCATGGCTCATAAAAGGCGATGGCATCAAATGGTTGTGGTTATTGTTGTTATTCTTGTATTTGTTTCGATTTAGCGAGCTAGTGTGGAATATCCAGCGAAATGCTGCGGATTTGCTTTGAACTTCGTATGACTTCCGTTTCTTTTGCTTTGTGATTGCCTTACGGTGGTGGTGTGGAAGGTGTGGTAGGTGTGGTGTTGGGTATTGGTGCGTGGTGCTCAGTTGGATACTTACCTGTGTTGGTGACTTCGTTGTTGTGCTGCCTTGGAGAATTCCGATACGGAATATCTTGCTGTGCTTGGTGTTGGGTGCTATGACTTTATCTTGTGTTGCTTCGTGAGATGTCACTCAGTGTTTGTATTTGCGGTGAGTTCTCTTGGTGATTTCACTTTTTCGCGGTATGGCTAGTGACAGCCAATATGAGGCCCATCACTAGGTTTTGTTTGTTCATACATACACATTTATTATGAAGACAGATGTTCAAGGGAAAGAGGTGGGCACCCAACCTATATTCGGAGGGAAGAGAAGCGAGCCCTTGCCCGGGTTCTAAGAGAATAACATGGCCCGGCTTTTGGATCAACGGACTTACTCGATCGGTAGAAATAGGACTCAATCACATCGGCAAGGGCTTATGAAATCGGTTCTTTGGCCGGAGGTTTCATACACGTAGATACCTAAGTATGATGCTGGTGACACGTAATGGATGGCAACTTCATCCCCCCTTTATTGTGAGGACCCAACCTGAGCCTTATGTCCCTCGGCCTACCTTCTGCTGCTCGCCACACCAGTTCAATATGGTCATGTCAGTCATGTGTGCCCATCATATTAGAATCTATAGTGCTACACACGCCTTCCTAAAGGGGTGTTTTAACCACGATTTAACGTGTTTCCACTGCCTCTATGGTTTGCTTCCTTGAATTCATCCCATTCTCTCGCCTTCAATGTCTCAGCGTCAGCCTTTTCATAATTATCCTCATCTGGCTCTGGCCGCCTCCCGCTTGCCTCACCACCGCCCTCAATAATGCCGCCTCTCTTTTTCTCCTCCTCCAGATACTCGTCGATCGTCATGGTTGGCAGGTTGTGCCCGGGCCGGAACACTCCCTTGGCCAAGTCCTGTCTATTCCCCAGCAGTGTAAACGGCTGCAATGGCTTCCCCTGCTTTGTTAAGAGCGGGCCACCCATTACACTCTGCAGCCGCCGCAGTGGTTGGTCTAGCTTGTCCGAGTAGCCATCCTGCCCTGCCGCGCGCCGTCGCGCGTCCTCCTCCGAAGCCTCTTGCGCCCCGGGCAGCAACGGTTCTGGTGCCTGCCGAAGTATGTCCCACTCGCGGTTGAGACTCTCCAGTGCCTGGAAGGTCATATGTGTGCTGAAAGCGAGATGCGCTAGGTGCGTCTGGCGCACTACCTCCTCGTCGCCGCCGTCCGCGCCGCTGCCGTACTCGGGCCGTTTCCGCAGGAATTCGAGCTTGGTACGGAGTTCCTTCTCTGCTTTGAGATTGGCGATCTTGGCATCGCGGCGCAAGGCCGGGTCCGTGGTGGATGCTGCGGCGAACTCGAGCGGAGCGTCTGTGTACCGCTCGAGCAGCTTCTTGTAGGGTGGTGACAGGAGGTCATAGCTGTCGGAGAGATGGAGGTAGCGCTCATACGCATCGCGCGCGGCGATGAGTAGGCGCTTGCGGTCTTGGAGGGAGGCGGTTGGTAGCCGCTGAGTCAGCTCGGCGAGGTGAAAGTTGGTTAGGAGGTAGGGCAGTTCTGAGGTGGAGAGGTCCTCGAGTGTTTCGTTGGGGCTGAAGAGGGGGAGGGAGGAGATTTGGGAGAGGCAGGTTTGGTAGTTCTGGATGGCGGAGCTGACTGCGTCGTTGTATTCGGGCGAGTTTGGGGGGTAGCGCGAGGATTCAACAGCCAGGCGTTTTTCTTCGGCCGAGGAGAAGAGAGCCTTCAGGGAGGTCGGGTTGTCATCCATGACGAAGGATTTGGTAAGATTCTGTATTGCGCTCGCTCTGAAAGTCACTCGCCAAGATGTGGAGGGAAAAAACGCAGGTACTTAGTTCAAAGCGGTTTTCGCGACCGAGGCCGTTGGAGATGTTGACTGATGAGGGGCGGCTTTGGATGGGTGAAATTGCCCCACTAACAGGGCTTATCTTATCTAATCAGATCATCAAGGTTCACCAGACCTCGATCAAGAGCACAGGTTACTGGGTACATTGAATGCGAGGAACACGAGGTATAACGATGAAATAAACTCTAAGAATCTTCATAGCGTATTGGAATTCGGAAAGTAGTATCCTTCTTGGCCTGGTGCGGTACCATACCGGGGGAGAAAGCAAGTCTTTCGCGAAATAGAGCTCTTCACAGTTGAAAAGGAGAGATAGATATATGATCTGTCTGGACAACGGGATTTCTAACATGATACTTAGACTTGTCAGACTGGGTTTTTACCATTGCATTGGTTGCTTACCGACGAACGCCTCGATTGATACGTCCATAAACTTCAGAAAAGACTCTCTTTCCTCTTCGGGAAGAGCATTTAGCTTCTCACAGAGGGAATTATATGTATACAATGCGACATTATGGCTTGTTATATCCCGACAGTGACCGCACTGATCTGGGCGTTTAGCACCCCGTGGTATGGTCATTGGAAGTCTGAAGATGTTGTCCCGAGTGACTTCTTTAGGCATGGCCTTGTGCACGCATAGCTCGTGCTTGAGGTTAAGTCGGCAGTCGGGACAGGTGTTGTTCTCGCCAAGCCAGGTATGGATACAATTCAAGCAATATACGTGGCCGCAGGGAAGCAACACAGGTCTCTGATACTGCTCGTCATCATAGCCATCGAGCCTCAGCTTGGCAGTTTTACAGATACTGCAAAGCTGGTCTCTTTTCTCGCAGAGAAACGTCTTTCTGGGGTCTGGCACATAGTTAGATATGCTTTCCAACTCAGTTTGGGCCATGTTGGACATACTTGGATTGTGCAAAAACGGAGATACTCGCTTGGGGCTTCTCGGACTTGCTGCGCATATAACTTGAACGTGTCTTGGAACCTTTTCTGACAGGTGAGTACTGGCTGACCACAATGTCCTTTTTATCAACATCTCTCTTATCCGTGAACAATGAGCCTGTAATGTGCTCGGGGACAAAGCCACCGTTGCGATGGGCTGGTGTTCTTTGTCGCTTTGTATTCGTAAAGGAGAAGATATCAATAAGGCCGCGTTTAAGAGAGCTGGCATCCAGTGAATAGCCTTACAAAGACCCCAGAGCTATGTACAGTGTATCGGCGGGGGCCGTCCAAGCTCAACGCAATGGCGATATTATCATGCGTCCTTTCCCTCTGCCTCGCTTGCTGCCTTCTCTTTCTGCGCCTTCTCGTGCTCGATTATTTGCCTGCTCCAACTGTAGCGCGGTGTTGTAAGTATTGGCTCGTACAAATGCTAAAGTGGGTTGGCTTGACGCACTATCTGCTGGGGAAGAAGCGGCCCGGCTCGGGCATCTTGTGTCGGTATTCCACCTCGGCGCTCAGCTTCCAGCCTGCTGCTGTGATGAGGAAGATGGCCAGACCAGCGATCGCCGTGTTACGCTTCCAATTGGCAGGCTGCGCATACCAGCCACCAGATGGCGACCAGACATGCTTGGGGTACCTGGAAATCGGATCGGTTAGTCGAGAAGGGAGATGACGATGACTTGTGCTCGCTGGCGTTGCATGGAACTCACGGAACCCGAGGACCACCACCCTAAACAATTGTTAGCTACTTCGAAGGCCACTTGTGAGTTACGCGGCTTACCATTGTGATGTATGTTGGCTCTGGCGACGTAAATTGGCCTAAATTGGAATGCCGGGGTGACTATTCAGCTCGGGTTCAAACGTCAATTGAGGTTCATGAAGTCGAACGCACGAACCAATCGGTGGAGTGGAGCCCGAGCTTCAAGCAACCAACCGTCGCTGCAAAAAAGGGCGCTCTGACCCAAGAAAACACGCCAAGAGCAAGCTCCCCAAGGGGCCGGTTATGTCAGCAATTTTTTTTCATTCGAGATCCCTGCTCAGCTCAGTGGAATACGACTGGACTGCGAGCTTCACGTTTGGAGAACTTTTTTCGCCTTCTAGCCATCCATCAGCGCGACAATCGACGACCTCAGCCATTCCACCCCCGCGCCGGATTGAGCTCCGACACAATCAGGCCCGCGGGCACGCCATCTCAGAAGCCAAAAATTGCCGCCGATGAAGAGGTTACGGCTCGACCGGTGCGCGGGCCAGCTGCTTGTCGCCCGCCCGCGAACATGCTCCTCTCCCGCGAGCCATATCGGAGGCGGCCTTCGATCTGCTGGACCTAGCCAGCAGCTCGCTCATTCGACACGGTCACACGCAACGGCTGTCGCGTTCCAAGACCCACTGAACATCCGCCAATCAGTCGAATCCGAGGCCCCATGGGACCCAAGAGAACTTCCTTCCCCCTCTCCCGGGCGGGCGCTCCGGTCCGCCAAGCTGGCCGCGCTGCACGCCCGTCTGTCCCTCCCGCAGAGTATTCCCCTCCAAACGCTTGCCAGGACACTGGTAGATGCCTCGGCGGACGATAACCCGCAATTTAACAACACCAACCTCGCCTTTGTCGGTCAGACCATCATGAACTACCACGTCGCAGAATGGATCATGTGCCGGTATCCCCGTCTGCCCATGACAATTGTCTGGGAGGCAATGAAGGGCTTCGCAGGGAACCAAGCATTGTATCAGGTTGCGAAGTCATGGGGTGTGGAGAGCGCCGCCGCGCCCGGCGGGGAGGTCGACCCTGGCCTGCTGCAGTTCAACCTCACCGACAACACGCAAGGTGTGGCTCTACTAGGCTTCGGATATCGGCGTATGGAGTTTGTAAAAGCCGAAAAGTACCACTGGCGGCGCGGCATTGCCAACCGCGTTGTGTTCGATGACGACTTCGGCAATTCTATCAAAGTCACCCCAGGCACATCGGCCAAGTCGAAGGAGCGTGATATCTCGGAGGAGGATCCCTCGTACTTGAAGTACGGCAACGAAGACACTCGCGAGATTGCCGAGAAGGCACACGCATATTTCGTTCGCGGCGTCGCCGGTGCCGTCTACGCACACTGCGGCCGTGATACTGCCAAGGCTTTCGTCAAGGCACACGTGCTCTCGCGCACACTTGACCTCTCCCGCCTCTTCCGCTTCACCAACCCGACGGTCGAGCTCGCCACACTCTGCGCGCGCGAGGAATTTGAGGCACCAATCGCCCGCTTGTTGTCTGAGACGGGTCGCTTGTCCCGTACCCCCGTTTTCGTTGTCGGTATCTACAGCGGCAAGGACAAGCTCGGCGAAGCTGCCGGCCCAAGTCTTGATGCTGCCCGCTGGAAGGCCGCGATGAACGCTCTTAAGGCCTGGTATCTCTACAGCCCCGGAGAGAACGTACGAGTGCCAAGCGATATGTTCGAGAACAACGCAAAGTCCTGGTCACCCGCGCACATCGACATGGGAGAGATCATATCACGCTAAACCAGCCAATTTAACACCGGTCTGGTGTGTTGTTTGGATAATTAACCTGTGGTGGGTGGGAGGCAACCTTAACTCCTACAGCGAGGGCTGTCGCCGCTGTGTATGTACGAAGGGAGAATATTGTTCCGGGGGAAGCTGGGGGAGACGGAACCATCGGGAGCAACATGGCCGACCAGGCCGTGAGATCCACCCCGCTTTTCTATCCCCGGCCTGTTTTTTCGGCGCGGGAGCGGATTTGTAAACTTAGCATATAACCTGAGCAAAAACTATGGCATCGGCATGGGAAGAATAAGAGCCTGGCTTCCTGGTGGGGTGGATAGAGAGGAAGGGGCGCAAGAGGTGTCTGTCGGCATGCGGCAAAAGCTCCTCGAGATAGACGGTTGACCAACACAACCCAGCCACTATGTACATTGTAAATATATTAAACTCGCATTGTCTAACCGTAGTCCTCCGTTCGTCTTGCGAGCTATCTATTCCTGTCTGGGTATTCTCATAAACATCCCCATTTCTAATCACCAGAACGCCTCACTGAGAGACCCCGGATACACATCGTCTCCCAGACCAAACCCAATTCCATTTACCTAGCTAAAATGATCACCGTGTCCTAACTTATTGACGATACCCAACCGCATCCGTCTCCGCCGCCTCTCCCTTTTCGCCTCTGCCTCTCGCTCTAGCCTCCTTCCTCTTTTCCTCTCATATACCGCCCGTACCGTGGCCTTGATCTGCTCGCGCCCCTCACTGTAGTTTGCACGCGCCAGGGCCACAGCATTGTCGATCTGCTCGGGCGTATAGACGAAATTCCACGTGCTCATGTAGTCGCTCGTTGCTGGGTCTACGCCAGGGACTTTGTCGTTGGCCAGATAAGGGAAATAGACCACGGCGATCCCGGCGTCGGGTTCCATAAGGCGCCACGACGACGTGTCGTCAATGGGCGGCGGTGGCGGATTGGATGAGCGTTCCTGCGTCCGGCCCACCCAGACGGTGCAGTAGCCAAGCTCTTGGGCCGCCTGGGCGGCTTTTTCCACCTGGCCTTTTTTATCGTTCGAAGGCGAAGACCGATCTGGCCCTGGGGGAGAAGAGGCCTCGGGCCCGGCCTCATCAGCCTCGGTCTTCCGGACGGCTTGGCTGACCTGGGCTGAAGCAAGTTTCTCGTCCGCACCCGAGCTGGATTCGGCCTGTGCCTGGTCAAGTTCTCTCGCCGTGGTAGAAGGCGGATTGCTAGCTTGAGGCCATCCTATCCCAATTGGCCAGCCCTTGATATCTCTCTGCAGGGCGTAGCCTTCGACTTCTGAGAGCCAATTATCAGTCTTAATGTCGGCAGATGCGTCAAAAGCGACGATGATGTCGACCTCGCGGCCCGGCCGGAGAAGGGGATAGATTGGTAGGTTGTTGGACATCCCAGCGTCCATCAACTGAATGTATTCACTGTCGTAGGCGGCATGGGGAACAGTCTTTGGTAGCTTTCCTCGCATACCGAATATGAAGTTGGGAAGTGAGGCGGGATCGATGGGATGCACTTTGCTGAGGTCCTCATTGTGTCCCCAAATCATTTCGTCGACTGCCCCAAACCCACCGATGCTCTTGATTAGCGGTCGAATTTCCCGGTAGTAGTGGCTGAGTGTCGCGCAGAAAGCGCTTCCCCAGATGCCCAAAAGCGAGGGAATGCGAAGCTCGGGAAGGCGGAGCCCTTCTTCTGTAGGTTTGTCGATTCCAGCCTCGAACTTCCTGCCCATCGCCCATGTTGGAATTCCCGCTCCGAACTCCTCGCAGAAAAACTCATAGGGTGTCATCTCAAACCATTGAAACCAGGCTTCCTTTTTCGCAACTTCTTTAGCAGCTTCAGACGCCGGGCCGGATGCAGCCGCGTCCGATCCGGTCAGGTCTGGGATCTCGTGCCGTACCGCTGTGTATATTGGGAGTGGGTTTTGTCCATATCGAATATGATCTTGCTGGCTCGACAACTTGAAGTCGTTCTCATTGACGCCCAACTCTCCCTTTGGTACCATTAGCCGGGCTGCTAGGAGCATGCCGTAGGCATCGACCAGCCCAATATCAGCGCCGGGGTCGCCTTTCAGCTTTTCAACCGTGCCACTCAGGAGGTATTTATTTGTTGGAGCTGATGTCAACAGGGAAAAGGCCGCTGGCGGGTATGCGAGATGGACTCCCACACGTGCTTTGAGATGATCGATCACATTGTTGAGATTTCTTTCTCCAATAGAAGAAAAATATAGGGATTGGAGCCAGCAGGAACCAGATACCCCTGAGATATAAGTGGTACAGTCAAACAACCCGTCTTCCGCTGTTGATTGGAACGAGCCAGCTCCCGCAATGAGAGCTCGTAAGCCGCCCCCGGACCCGCACATTGCAATGACTGGGATATCCTCAGGGTAGACGTCTTCTTCCTTGAGTCCAAGGTACTTTGCCAAGGCAGCAGCGACAATCTTTTTCCTGCGCGACAGGAAGGTCTTTTCCTCATCACAGAGGTGTTCCGATATGCGCACCTTGGCTTCATACTGAATCTCAGGGTGAACGGAGGGATCGTGTGCTTCGCGCCAGATCTCATCTGCAAGCGTGCCGGGTCCCATAGTTAGCTCCCGCTGGAGCTTCCGCGCATAAACCGGTATGTTCTTGGACCATTCCGGCAGTATGAAGTCGAGGACCTTGTCTGATATGGCAGACCCGTTTGTTTGGGGCACAAGAGACACGCCTTCGAAGTTACCAGCGAACCTGGGCCAGGTGGACTGGTCGTCTGTGACAGTGGTATCGTTGCTTTGCGCAAAGTCGGCCCGTCCGCTTGCAATCGCTGGCCTCTGGGATGCATCAGTCGGGTAGAGTGAATATAAAAGCAACGCGCCGAGAGTGATCACCGAGATTGACCCTAAAGCCGGGGTTCTGCTCTTCGAATCAGACTTTTGTCGGGAGGAGAAGTAGCCGAGGCGGATTGGCTGCCGCAGCACCGGGGCTCGGGAAGTGTTGTTGATTGATGCTCCTGCTCGTGGCCTGCACATAGGTGTCGGTGTAAGGGAGCAGCTAAGTGCTCGTGGCCAAGCCTTAAATGCCCGCCGACCGGGCTTCACGACGGTCGGCCTCATGATAGGCAGCAGGCACGGCGCAAATTGGAGCGGTCTTCGCATTTGCCTAGGATGTACGATGCGGTTAATGGCAGGATGGTTATCATTATCGCATGGGGCATTGGCCAGAGAAGTAGTTATGTGCCGATGCCCTCCAGCGCGTCGCCATCGAATTGCGCGGTTTGCAGAGCTGCGGGCATGTTCCAAGTTGTGGCGGCAGCGGCAGCTGTGACGGGAAGTGGGCGCGATTACATCATTGACAAAGGCAAGATTGTCAGGCAATCCCGACGACGAAGGCTCGGGCCAAAAGGAAGGGTATCTTATCTCCGTGCGAAATGCATTCCTGGAATCCTCACACAGTCCTGCTCCAGAACCGCGTGGTCTGCGCGTATCACATCACAGACCTTTTTGACATGTTAGACGGCCTCTTCGAATACAAGAAGGCCTTTTCAGGATCTAGTGGGTGCTTTTAGAATGGGTTATGGCCTGTAATAACAAAAGTCATAGGCGGTTGAGGGGTCTACACAGTAAGAGGATTCCTTTCGCACTAGCTAAGGGGACCCCTTCTTTTGGCCCGAGCCTTCGTACCAGAGCTCAGTTGGATCGACACAAGCGTTAGGCACACCAAAGGGTCCACGTGAATTGTTTCGAGCGTCTCTTTTCTCACTACACTGGATCTTGGGAGCTCAAGTTTGAGGCTCAATTGAACCGAAATTTTGGTTTGATGAGCGACAGCCAGATGTCTCCAAAAACACAAAGGGCCAAGCTTTCAGTCAATGCCGCCGCGGGGCTGCGACGGCCAACAGCCAGCGGAATTCCATCCATCATGTCTCAGAAATTAATTCGGGGTCACGACGCCAATGTTGGTTAGGATTTACAGTAGGAAATCCTAGTACTCGGATTAATCATTGAGCGATAGCGATATGTAGATATGTGCTCGTCCCTCTTCCATCCCCTCTCTCCCATCTTCCTTCTCCTGTCTTCCCCACTCTCCGGGCGGTTCTCCGCCGAACGCTGGGTCTCTCGACCTGCAAGTGAGGGAGGCCATTGCGCGGATGGCACACTGAGACTGGTGACACCAGACACGCGATGGGGTCCGCAGCGGCTGACAACGGGTTCAAACATCCGGCCCATGCAATCGATTGGCTGATGGGAACAGAATTTGACAGCAGCGCTGGTTGTCGATAATGGGAACCTCACTTCAGCCATGAATAGCTAGACCCCTGCAAAAGCGTTGTTTCTTCTCCAGTCTGTAGTGCCGGGACCTTCCAAGCGAGGGGCCTGAGGGTGATATCGTCGAAACATTGTTTCCAACCACCACGGATACGCACAGCGGATTGCCCACAGTGTAGCTAGCTGTGGCAGCCTCAGGCAAAATATATCCCTTGGCCGAGATCACGACGAGCGTTGAGTTGCTTTTGACTTGTCGACCAATCAGGCTGGCCCCAACCAGGGGAGGCGGCGAGACGAGGTGCCTGTGGAGTGGGGCTCCTCCGCCGTCTCCATCCTTCAGACGGGAGTCTCCAGATTTCCCCGAATTGTAGGGAGTTACTACAAGACGCGTCCCCGATTCGCTTGATTAACTCGCAGAGAACGTAGCTCAGAGGCTTGTAGCTCTTCTTGACTGCGCTCTGCTGGTGCCATGCGAGACATAATTGGGATGCTCCGTTCATCTCATTTACACCCCAGCTTTTTTAGCAGGAGAGCACGATTAAAAAAAAAAAGTAGGTCAGAGCTTCCTCAGGCCGAGATTCCCTTGGCAATTGGCAGCCAACCAACCAATCACAAGCTGCAAACCCCGACCCGGCCATTATAATTGTCTGCGCCTACCCCTGGTGCTTGTCTTGTTCTGGAGGTCGGCCGCCAGAAGCCACTTGCCAGTCCCGTCGTTTCCCCAGCCCATACCCCCTTTTGCTCCCAGCGACACGGGAATTCCATCCTCCCACTCATCCAGGCGCACCTAAAATCTTTTCTTTCTGGCCGCGACAGCTCAACATCACCTTCGAACACTCATTTCTATTCCTACGCGATCCAGCGTTACCTTTCAGAGTCACCTGCCAGTTTGCTTTAGAGCCCTTTGCAGCGCCATTGACACGCGACGACGTCTGCGCTCGCCGTCTTTTTTCTGGTACGTGTGAAAATGCAACCACCAGCCTCCTTCCTGCTCTCGACTCGTCCCGCTCGCCCGCTCGCCCGGATCCCCGCCTCCAAACGGCTGCCTTTACCTTCAAGCTTGCTTGGGCCGCGGGTGGTTGTTCACTGCGTTTTGCGCGACGGGAGCTGCCGGCCGATGGTCGTGGTGGAGCTGGTCGGTTCTCGTTCGCTCGGGCTCATTTGCGGAAGAGCAACCTTCATCAAACACCAAACCGAGAGCTTAACTGACGTTGTCGTTTGATTCCAGACTTCGCGCCTTCCTTTCAACACAATCTACTAGATCACTTCTCGTCCGCTGCTACGGTTGCTTGTCAAAATGGGTAAGCTCTTGCTTTCTGTTCTTGATGGAGTTGTGCATGTATGTCCAGCAGCGCGCAGGAAGCATCGTCGCCGGAACGCAACCACGTCGCACACTTGCTCAAACTCGAATCGCCCAAATCCCGTCCTCGCGTCCTGTCCCGATCCTAGCCCTCTGCATTCAAACACCACAGTTGTTCCGATAACCACTCGCCGCATTTGTTCACTGCCATCTACCGTTTCTTGGGAACCTCGTTTTTGGAACAGAGAGCATCTTACAACCGGAATACATCCTGCCCACATTCGTCAAGATGCACTTCGCTACCATGGTCCACCACGCCACCAGGGCTCGCACCAAGAGTGTCCAGTTCGAGAAAAGCCTGATCAGCCTCGAGACTGTCGATGGAACCTCCTCTTGCGAGGGTCCCACCTCACCCCCGGTTCCTGGAACAAGGACCAGTAGCTTGCCCATGGGCGAGAATAAGGAAAACGTCAACGTCATACGGCACTACCGGAGCATGCTGGATGTCGAGGGAGCTCCGAAACTGCCCATGGCCAAGCCGCTATCCTACGAGGAACTTTACCCCAAGCCCACGGAGTCGATGACCTTTTACAAACTCCCATGGAGGAAGCCACTTACCTGTTAGGCTCCGCGTGACACTGCAGAATTCCCGATATATCTAACTGACGAATCTGAGCGACGAATTGGATGCTAACGAGTCTTTTATCACAGCTGCAAACGGTACTCCCACCATTCCCTCCGCCCCCTTGAGGGCATCCCCCGTTGTCCCAATCCCGGGTAGCAAGGCCTCTCCATCTCAGTCAGAAGAATCCCAAGATGCTTTTGTATCTGACACCATGGCTGCAGCTCCAGCTCTTAGCGACAACCGAAACATTGTCCGCCGGAAGCTGACGGGTTACGTTGGCTTTGCTAACCTGCCCAACCAATGGCACCGCAAGAGCGTTCGCAAGGGCTTCAACTTCAATGTCATGGTCGTTGGTAAGTCAAGTTCCACCTTGGGTTCTCGCCATTTGGGCTTTGATTCTGATCGGTGCTTTTTCAGGTGAATCTGGGCTTGGAAAGTCTACCCTCGTCAATACTCTGTTCAACACCTCGCTGTACCCGCCGAAGGAGCGCAAGGGCCCTAGCCTCGACATCATTCCCAAGACCGTTACCATCCAGTCTATCAGCGCAGACATCGAGGAGGCCGGTGTTCGTCTTCGCTTGACAGTGGTTGACACGCCCGGTTTCGGTGACTTCGTGAACAACGACGAGTCCTGGCGGCCGATTGTGGACAACATCGAGCAGCGTTTTGACGCCTATCTCGATGCTGAGAACAAGGTCAACCGTATGAATATCGTTGACAACCGGATCCATGCGTGTGTCTTTTTCATTCAGCCAACCGGTCACTCCCTCAAGCCTTTGGACATTGAGGTCATGAAGAGGCTGCACACCAAGGTCAACCTGATCCCCGTCATTGCCAAGTCCGACACTCTCACCGACGAGGAGATCACGGCGTTCAAGCAGAGAGTATGTTTCCCTTTCTATCAAAGCTATTATTGATCAGCTTTCTGACTGGATGTGCAACTTCAGATTCTGGCGGACATCAAGTTCCACAAAGTCCAAATCTTTGAGGGTCCCCGATACGAGCTTGATGACGAAGAGACAATTGCGGAGAACAACGAGATTTTGTCCAAGGTCCCCTTCGCCGTTGTCGGTGCAACAAATGAGATTACCAACGCAGACGGGCGCAAGGTCCGTGGGCGTCGTTACCCTTGGGGTGTCATCGAAGTCGACAATGAGGAGCATTGCGACTTTGTCAAGCTTCGTCAAATGCTCATCCGCACCCACATGGAGGAGCTGAAGGAGCACACCAACAACAACCTGTATGAGAACTATCGGACAGACAAGCTCATCCAGATGGGCGTCTCCCAGGACCCCAGCGTTTTCAAGGAGGTCAACCCCGCTGTCAAGCAGGAAGAGGAGCGTGCCCTTCACGAACAAAAGCTCGCCAAGATGGAGGCTGAGATGAAGATGGTCTTCCAACAGAAGGTGGCCGAGAAGGAGTCCAAACTCAAGCAGAGCGAGGAAGAGTTGTACGCCCGCCACAGGGAGATGAAGGAGCAACTAGAGCGACAGCGGATTGAGCTGGAAGAGAAGAAACAAAGAGTGGAAAGCGGGCGACCGATTGAGAAGGAGACGAAGAGAAAGGGTTTCTCGCTCCGATAAATGTGCGGCCCAGCCGTTACTCACCGACGACCATGCTCTCTATCATGATGCCTTCGCAATACCAGCCCGCCCTTTCTTTCGATTCTTTGTTTTCATTTGTCTCCCATTTTAATCAACATCTTCCTAATCGTCGCGGGAGGGATTGTCTGGAGGGCGGCCAAACATACTCCGGGCTCACCTCTGCAACGGCCCCGGGTGCTGAAAAGTTCTTCGCTCTCAAATTAAAGGTCGGGCTTCTTGGAAGCAGTGTTTCCATTAAGGATGGCGATTGGGGTTGGTGGTTCTTCAACACTTCGTACAGATATAATTGGGTTTGGAGGTTTCTTGGTAATCACCTTTCCTCTGGGGCTCGGGAACCATCTCATCGACATCATAGTAGCTGCTGCAATAGAGGGGGGCAAGAAATGAGGATCCAGGCGGCGTTACGAACGACGGGGGGTGGTGCCTTCGCGACCTCTTACATCCAGTCCTGTGTTGGTCGCAAAGCTCTTCAATCCAGCATGTCTATGGTTGGTTGCTGGCAACAAGACCCGATATTTACTCCTGATATCTACTGATCTTGGCGATATCGACATCGTTGGTCGATGTCTTGGGAGTTTGGGCTTCGCCAAGCTAAAGTGGCTGGGTGGATTGGGTGGGCGGCGAGGAGGGGTCAGCCTTGAGGAGAGGTGATTACGGATAGCAGTGCAAAGGGAATCAGAAAACGGAACATGGACGAGACGCACGACCAGATATTCACCTGTATTTGTACAGTCGACCAGGCAGGGGCTTTCGGGGAGTTTTCCTGTTTTTCTTCTGGCGGAAAATCCCTCATCATACCCAAGGTTTCTTTGCCTCCGGCTTCTTTGCCATCATAAACCCTGCCACTCTACGGCTTGTCGGCTTATTACTCTCCTGCGGTACTTAGTTTCCCTAGCTATCTTCTTTTTGTTGCTTTTTAGCTTAGTACGTCTGTTGAATTAAAAAGGATTTCATTAGACTTCTTTCGTGGATGATACAGCGTTATAGCTTGATATGGTGTAGCCTACTCCATGTGAGCCTAGGCGTCCAGCGCTGTCCGTCATGTTATTTGCTACAAGGACGCATCCTGAGCAGCTCTACTTGAAAGTGGTGGTTCGGATTCGTAGAGCTTTATCACCGTCTCACCAAAATTGGCCGAGAGAGGCACCATGGATCGGTAGACACAGTTAAACGAGATCTATTTAACAAAATTATGATACAGTATACATAAAGTACATTGATACGCGCGCTTCAAGACCTAATTGTTGCCATTGCACCGCATCATATGCATTGGTATCTTGACAAGGTATGAATCAAGCAGCGTCCAGCCCGGCAGCAACGCCCGTCTATCCTCTAGCCGTCTCTCAACTCAAGTCAAGCACCAGCGGGTTCCCAACTATCCTCTCCGTAGGTACCAGTTGAATGCCATCTGGCTGATATTCTCAGGGAAAGGCGTTGGCACCTCAGCTGCACCCTTTCGGGCAACTGGGTGACGGAGGTAGACGGCCGCGCATATCTTTTGGTTGACCTCAAGGTAGCGGGGAATGAACGCAAACGGCGACATGTATGGCCGCGGGAGCCACGGAGTAAGGTATGGCTTGCTGGGGTCGTACGGATTCTCGAGCTCCAATTTGACCTGCTGTTTGATGAGTGCCAGGTCGCGCTTAGTGAGGGTGACCTCGAGCTCAGCCGTGGAGGACTGTTCCTTCTCCGCGTCCTTTCGTTGTCCGTGCCCGACCTGAAGCTCGGCGAGCGTCCGGGTGAGACGGTCAACGATATCCTGGGTGTCTTGCACGGGCGTGCTAGCGCGCTGCCCACGGGACATGTTCGCGCGAGCTTCCTTCATGAGGGCGCGGAGGGCCTTTTTGCGGTTCCCTGGCATGTCGGACTTGTGTGATTTGATAACATCCTTTGCGCGCTCTCTAATCTGCCTCAGGGCATTAACCTTGGCGGCCCTGATGGCTTCTTCGTCGAGGGGCTCAGCCTCTTCGCTCTCAATGTTTTCTTCCACGGTTTCGGCTTCGGCGGTGACCGCATCTTCCCCATCTTGGGAAACCTTCACGCGCTTTTTGTGTGCGACGTACTTCTTCGCTTGGGATGGCCGTGGCCTTCCGGTTGACGTCATGACCCGCTCAACGTCGACTTGGAAAAGATCGCCTGGGTTGAGTTGGTAACCGGGAAACACCATCTATGGACATGAGTTAGACGGTCAGGGGTTGGGAATTGTGGCAGCAGGCTGATAACCCATACCTTCTTGCCATTGACCTTCACTGCGCCGTGAATACACATCTGGCGCGCCTGTCTCACGCTGCTGGCAAACAGTGCCCTGTGCATTGCGGTGTCGAGGCGCCGCTCCAGGGGAGCATAGGTCATCTGCATGTAAGGTGTCGTTACATCATCCTTGGTCCGGACCGCTGTACCCGATCCCCGGCCCGTCGCAAAGCTACTGCCGTCGTCCTGGGCCAAGTATCGCGGGCTAATGCTGACGACAGCTGGGAGGCGACGACTGAACATGCGCTCCCACTGGTTCTCCTTGATATGCTCGCCATGGTAGGCGCGCGTGACTTTCTTTCCGAACCATTTCTGTTGGAAGAAGGTTACCCCCCTGCGGGAGAAGCTGAGATTCGAAAGATTGTATAGGTTGTACTTGTTCCATGTTTGCCGAGCGCGCTGCGGATGGGGGGGACGGTGACGGTTAGCGGACCGCGAATGCTAGCATTCAGGAGGAAGGGAGCGACAACAACTCACTCCTCGCTTCAAACTATGGAAGTTAGCTAACCTCCGGAACCTCATGTTGACGGCTGGGTCGAATTGAGCGGGCCCGTTGTGTGGTGCAGCGGTCGCAGTCAGAGGTACCTGGGTATCGGGTCTGGGGGTGAGCTCCGGCTTCTCGAGACCTCCAGACACTTTCAATCGGCCAGAAAATTCAAGGAGCTCCTGCTGCGCGCTCCGAGCCTCCTCACGTGAGACGCACCTCTTGGATAAGACCCATAAAACAGTGCCGAGCAGCTAAGGCCTGCCTGGGACTAGCGTGGCGTATGAAGTAGCACTGCAAACGCTGCCGCTGCGTTCTCCACCTTTGGCGGGCGGTGAGCCGCTGCAAGAAAATTCCAATTGAGCAGTGTGGGGTTGATTCACTTTTTGGGCTGTTTCGCGCGCCGCGCAAGGGACTCAATCAACGACTCGATCCATTGTTACTGACTTTGAGGAGGTTGGAGACTTTGCATCTTCCCGGACACTGTAGACGCCGCATAAACTTGGTTTGAAGGCAACCTTCGCTTTCTATTGCCTCTAATCCCAGTTCACTGGCGGATTTTGAGTTTCATAACTGTAAGTATTTGACTCCTCGCCGCAGCTGGCGCCGAATTTGGTTTGTGACTCCAGTTCCCGCCCTCTGCCCCACCAAGAAACAAATTCCAGCCGCCGTTCTCCGTCGCACTTCTTTTCTGCTCCTCGCCTCGTTGCACTGAAAACCCGAACTCGTCTCGTACCGCAAAATCAAGTCCGTCAATCCTTTTCTAACAGCCTGCAGACTACGAACGATCCTCAACCACTCACTCTACAGCCCGCATTGCTGCATATCGCCTCTGGCGCATTACCTGAGAGGCAGCGACGATGAGCGACGCAGCCACCAAAGAGCAGGTTGAGGCTGCTGCGCCTATCGCTGAGGTACCGGCTCCCCAAGAGACCAGTGTGCCTGCTACTGGGGACATCAAGATGGAGGACACCCCGGCCGCTGCTGTTGAGGCCCCAGTCATTGTAAAGAGCGAGGAGACTCCCGCTGCCTTGACCGGATCGGCCGAGGCGCCGCAAGAAGCGCAAAATGGCGATGTCAAGCCTGAGAAGACGGACGAGCAGCTCCCGCGCACCGAGGTCAAGAAGAACAGGAAGTTTGACCCTTCCACCCTCCCCGAGACCGACGATCCGGCTCTGATCCGCAACCAGGTTTGTTCCTTCTCTAATATCTTGCTGTCTATTATTTGCCTCTGACTTTTTTCCTTCCCAGGTGGAGTTCTACTTCGGCGATAGCAACCTGCCCATCGACAAGTTTATGTGGGAGAGCACCGGCGGCGAGGAGAACAAACCTGTTTTGCTCAAGACTCTGTGCGACTTCAAACGGATGCGCAGATTCCAGCCATACACCGCTGTTGTTGCCGCCCTCAAGACTAGCAACTTCCTCGAGGTTGAGGGTGAGGAGGACCAGGAGATGGTCAAGCGCAAGAAGCCATATGTCTCTGTTCCGGATATCCAGAAGAAGAAGGTGGCCCAGAGCGTCTATATTAAGGGCTTCGGCGAAGAGGGCCCATCCACGCAGTTCGATATCGAGGCGTGGCTCTCCAACTACGGCACTGTCAACCTTGTCAAGCTTCGCCGCACGCCCAACGATGAAACCTTCAAGGGCTCTGTTTTTGTCGAATTCCATACCGAAGAGCTCGCCAAAGTCTTCGTCGCCTTGGACCCGGCACCGACCTGGAAGGGCAACGAGCTCAAGATCATGATGAAGAGAGACTATCTTAACGAGAAGACTCGCATGATCCAGGCCGGCGAGATGGAGCCCAGCAAATTTCACCGAACCAGCTTCTTCGAGGGCAAGGAGAGGGGTGGCAAGGAGAGGGGCCGTGGCACCCGTGGCGGCGGAGGCGGCGGAGGCCGTGGGCGGGGCAACCACTCCGGAAAGGACGACTCCAACGACTGGAAGAGTCGCCGGGATGGTGACCAGAAGGACGGCTTCCGGGGTCGCGGTGGACGTGGCGGGCGTGGCCGAGGAAGGGGTGGCCGCGGCCGCGGCGGTCGTGGCGGGCGTGATAACCGCGACAGGCGTGATGACCGGAATGAATCGGCCCCCAGGAGCAATAACAAGTACGTATTGCCAGAAGGGCCTTGATCTTGAGACCTATGCTAACACCCTTTACAGTGTCAAAGCGCCCATGATCCAGTCGACAGCCGGAAACGGAGATGGAACCCCGAAGGGTGCAGAGGCTAATGGCAAGCGCACCCGCGAGAATGACAGCGGCCAGGCACCGCCTGCAAAGAAGGTGGATGCCAAGTCCGAGGCCACTGCTGCGCAATAAGAGATACCCTTTGGCTGGCCGGCAAGGTGGGCTACACCGTTGGGACGGCGTTCTGATTGACGGACGCATTCACACTTGAGCTGCTGTAAATTAGTCCTGGAAGGCGTTCTATGGCTGGTCTTTGCTTCTAGACAAAAAGTCGACATATTCCTATGTATCGATCCCGAGCTTCGTGCGACGTGATTTATGTAATGGCCGGACGGACCGGGCTATTAGGTAACTCAGGGGAACGATGCAGAGGGGCTTTGGCCCAATACTGTCTGGCCGGAAAATACATCATCCTCGATACGTACCAATTTGATTCTTTCAGGTGGTCCAATGCTTGCTTTCTGGACACCAGACCACTGCAGGCACCGTCGCAGCGTTTCGGGCATGAGCCGGTAAGGTGGGGCGTTCCAGGTTCTACCTAAAAAATCGAAGATGCACATCCTCTGCCCAGGATCTCGCATCCTCCAGCGGCGGAGGCAGTCGTTTATTTTCACCTCTCCCGACTTTGGTAACATTGTGTCCCTTAACAGACCACTGCTTGTACTACCAGAATCAGTGGTGGTGACCGGTGAGTCAGCCCTGTTTGAGCAACTTTCATGGTTCAATTCCCGCGGGGCACATCAACCCGATGCTGGGACATTGTACCTAGATGACCAATCCACCGCCGTTATGAGGCGGATAGGAGTCATGCACCACTCCCGTCATCAAGTCGTTTCTTAAAACCTCAAAACGCCGAACGTCCGGTTGCTGACAGCGGTCCCACTTCATGGCTCTGATCTAGCGGCAGCTCGAACGGCAGGCTGAGATGCGTGAAAGCGGCCGGGCTTTACCAACTCGCGAACAGCGACCAGCGATCAGCGATCAGCGAGCGGAATGGCACGCACGCACGTAGTATGCACCATTGAGGCCACTAGCATTGCCGCATGTTATCTGCCCACATAAATCTACTCGAAGCTGCGGTTGGGCTCCCACCCACCCACACACCGGGCCCAGGGCCGTCCACTGTGCCGTCGTGAATCGACCCCATCCCGCTTTCTAGCCCCTTGCCCCGCCTAGAAGCCAGCTGATACACCCACGTCCAATTCGTTTGGTGGCGCTTAGCCAAGGGAAAAAGGAACTACCGACTCTCAACCACTACAATTACCCCTCTCAGCCCCACGGGTCTTCCCAGGGTCTGGGGTTTTCTCCAACGCATGCGCGCGCGCGAACTGCAACGACCTCGTCCCTGCTCCTTCAAGTCTGTTGTTTCTCTCGCCGTGAAATCCGGAATTCCCGAGGTCCCTGACAAAGCAACGCGCAGCCCGTAGAGTCACACAACGTTTGTGTTGGCTATTCCGTAGACGGCGCCTTCCCGCAGGCCCGTCCGTCTTCAAGCCCCATTACAGCCGGCCATCGCGGGCGCCCAGGAACCATAGCTGCCCCTGGACGCCTTCCAGAATCCAGACTGCGCTGCGCAGAGCAAAGCTCGAGCCGCGTGACTCCACCAGCCCCGCCCAAGCTGGATATCTCATCCCTACCGGTAGGTACCAGCCTGCGCTCGCGCACATGGACGAGCAGGACATGCTGTCGTCGGGGGTGCTAGACGGGCCCGGCTTGGCCGGGCATAGGTCCGGGTCCGGTCTCGGCGGCGGCAGCGGGAGTGGGAGTAGGAGCGGGAATGCCAGCTCCAACAACAACACACAGCCGAAGAAGAAGGCCCGGCGCGGCACCGACTCGGCCAGCCAGAAGCGCCGGTGCGTGAGCACAGCCTGTATCGCCTGTCGGAAACGCAAGTCGAAGTGCGACGGGGCGCTTCCCAGCTGCGCCGCCTGCGCCAGCGTCTATGGCACCGAGTGCGTCTATGATCCAAACTCGGACCACCGTCGCAAGGGCGTCTACCGGGAGAAGATCGACAGCATGAAGGCCCGCAACTCGACATTGCAGGTACTGATCGAGGCCATCCTCAACGCCGACGAGGAGGACGTGCCGGCTATTGTCAAGCAGATCCGAACCTGCGACAGTCTGGATGTCGTGGCCGAGGCCATCCTGAGGCGGGACTACGGACCAGGTGCTGGTGGGGAGGACGACGGCGAGGACGAGGATGAGATCGTCGACGACGAGTATCCCATAAATCAACCTATCGAAGGCGAGCGGGATCTCGCACGGAAGATGGGCGAACTCCGCATCGAGAACGGCTCCGTCCGTTTCATTGGCGGCACTTCGCACTTGATTTACCTAGACGATCCGGCGAGCGCCCCTGACGAGCCGGAGTCCGACAGCTACCTGTCGACTGAAGACCCTATCATAAGCTGGTCGGAGGTCACCAAAGACCCCCAGCTGGTCATTCACCTGATTAACATGTACTTTGCCTGGCATTACCCCTACTTCACAACGCTCTCCAAGACCCTATTCTACCGTGACTTTCTGCGAGGAAAGCCCACAGGACAGCCACGATCTACTGTCTACTGTTCGCCACTTCTAGTTCACGCGATGCTTGCCTTGGGCTGCCATTTTACGAGCATTGCTGGCGCCTTTGCCATACCCGGAGACAGCAGGACGAAGGGTGACCATTTTTTCGCCGAGGCGAAGAGGCTCATTGTCGAGAACGACGAATATGAGAAGCCCAGACTCACTACAGTCCAGGCCCTAGCGCTCATGTCAGTACGCGAGGCGGGTTGCGGGCGGGAGGCCAAGGGGTGGGTATACAGCGGGATGAGCTTTCGCATGGCCCAAGACATCGGTCTGAACCTCGACATCGCCGGGAGAGGGAAAGGGTCGTTGAGCGAACAAGAGGTTGATGCTCGAAGGATCACTTTCTGGGGCTGTTTCCTTTTCGACAAGTGTTGGTCAAACTACCTCGGACGATTACCACAACTTCCCAAGAACAGCTATAACGTTCCAAAATACGACGTTTTCCCGGACGAGGATGCCGAGTTGTGGTCGCCATACACTGACGGTGGGTTCGATCAATCATCTAAGCAACCTTCAAGGACAAGGGCGGCGAGCCTACAACTGTCCAAGCTCTGCGAGATCAGCAGCGATTTACTGCTCTTTTTCTACCACCCGAACCACATTGGACGGTCAAGCGGCAAGTCGGTTGAGCTTAAGAAGCTCAGCGAGTTGCACCGCCGACTGGAGGACTGGAAGAAGGAGCTGCCGAAGGAATTCGAGCCAAAGGACGGACAGCTCCCCAGTGTCATACTTACACAGTGCGAACCCCTTTCCGAAAATGATGCATCAAGTCATATCTAACCTTCTCACAGCATGTTCTACCATCTCCAATATATCCACCTCTTCCGACCCTTTCTCAAATATGCACCCGCCACATCTCCCCTTCCGGCACACGTTTCACCTCGACGAATATGCACCGCCAACGCGGGCGCCATCTCTAAGCTGATGCGACTGTATAAGAAGACATATAATCTGCGGCAGATCTGCAATATCGCCGTTTACATGGTTCACTCAGCCTGTACGATTCACATGCTCAACCTACCGGAGAAGACGGCAAAGCGAGACATCATCCACGGCGTCCGTCATTTGGAGGAGATTGCCGAGGACTGGCCGTGCTCGCGACGTACCCTCTGTATCATCAGTGTTCTAGCTCGAAAATGGGGAGTCGATTTGCCAGAAGAGGCTGCCGCTGTGCTGCAACGCACCGACGAGAAGTATGGCTCTTTCAGCACGTCGGATGTACCCTCACCGAATCGCTCAAACCCCTCAATGTTCGCTACTCCTTCGCCCCCTTCATACCCCGGCTCGCCACCACCCGCTGCCCAACACACACCAGAGCAGTTTAGCCCCTTAGGCCAGTACAATCAACCCACACCACCGCAAATGCCGCTCGACAGCATGCGTTTATCGCCCGATATTCTGAACGGGTTAGCGCAACAGCAACAGCAGCAGCAAATGCCACATCAGCTTGTCACCAGCGCACCACCCATGTCTATGAGCGAAGCCCTGTCAGCTGCAAACGCGTGGACCTCCATGCCTGCCGTCACACAGCCGATGGGCGGGTTTGGGCAGCAGGCTTTCTCTCCCGTCGTCGGCGCTGTAGACACCCGATCGAGGCATGTGAGCTCGCCGAGCACGACCTCGACAGCATACGCGCTCGATGGCCAGGATTGGTTCTTGAAGGATGGCGTAAGCTGGCAGCAGAACTTTGAGGCATGGAGCTTGGCCGGTGGGCAGCCCGAGGCGGCGAGAGCAGGGGGGTCGGGTATGGCAAGCCCGTCCATGTTTATGTTCCAGGGCTTGAGGAACAATGGTGGAGATCTGGATGGCGGGGGCTTTGAAGCATTTGGGTCGATGGGGAATTTGGATCACCTGCCGGGTCTGGATTAGGCGTGTATAGCTGGATGTGGCACAATGTGACATGTCAAGAAGGCGGAATCTTGCTATCTAATTCCCTTGGTCTCTTGGATCGGAGAATCTTTTGGTGTCTGGGCTAAGCAACGATACCTCGGGGGTTTCTTAATACGGGTTGGGCTGGCGGACTCAGCGAGCATGTGCTGCGCAAAGTGTTCTAGCGGGCGTGTTTTTGACCCAAAAAAGTGGCGAGTCTTTACTCCTGGAATTATGTATTTTGTGCTCTGTTCCTGCACATGACTTATTTTACCTGTATATACCGTGATTCGGAAACATGTCACATATTATCAGTAGGCCTTACGCAGCGACGAGCAAAAACACCCCTCTATTGAAGAAACCATACGCTTCTTCTTCTATTGCCTCTCTCAGACAAACACCCCTTCCTCTCAAAACGGCACCACCGAATCCATCTCCTTCCTTATCCACACCCTATCCACCCCCTCATCCTCCTCGCTCATCGCCCTCAACACCCCCCGATACAGCGCCGCCTCAGCCTCCATCTCCCCCATCGCCCTCGGCATCCTTTCCGCGTCCTCAATCCTCGGAAACTTCCCTCCTGGATGCGGCCGCTGCAACCCGCCGGCCACTTCCTCCTGCCGCTGCTGGTCCCATTGCCACCCGCCTACATTCCCGTCCTCGGCAGCCATCCGCTCGTACAGCTCGTCTGACGGCGTCGTCGCTGACTTGGCTGTGCATCCGCGGATCCGCGGGATGACGTGCACGTGCACATGCGAGACCGTCTGCCCTGCCTCGGGGCCGTCTTGCAGCGCAATGTTGAACGAGCCTTGGTATTCGTCTGCAGGGGGGAGAGATACCCTCGGAGGGGGGGAGGAAGGCTGGGGTTGGGTGGAGGTGGCAGGGGGTGAGGTAGGTTGGGGGGAAAAGTAGTGCCGGGCGAGCATGCGCTGCACGCGCTGCACTGCGGACCAGAGGTCGGTGAGCTCTGGGGCGCTGAGTTCCGTGAGGCGGCGGTGCGGGCGCAGCGGACACAGGAGGACGTGGCCTGGGAGAAGGGGCTTGAGGTTGACGAGGGCGAAGGAGTGCGGTGTGGTGAGGAAGACCTGGGGGAGGGAGACGGGTGTTAGTGAGACAGACGGTAGGTGGATAACAACATAAGTGACGGTAAGGTAGAAGGGGGATGCCTACCTGGTTGGTGACTTCAAACGGGCCAAAGTGGATGGGCTGCTGTGGCGGGTCCAGCGAGACGGGGAGTGAGCTGCTCATTCTCCTTCTGCTCGTCGCCGTCGTCGCGATGAGTCTGGAGGGTGCTGCGGCGCTGGTAAAGAATGGAGGGGAAACGATGGCGCGGGTGGGTCTCTCGCAGATTCTGATGAGCATGCTTCAGGATGTATCAGGATGTGGTGGTGTTGTTGTTGTAGGTGTGAGTGAGAGGTATTGGTGGATGAGCTGGCGCTGACCAAGTACCAAGGCACTGGAACTTCAGGCGTGTGGTTGCTGCTGTTTGATGGTTGAATGCGTACCTAGCCCCACCTCAACCACAATCATTCTTCCCATGCAACCACGGCGTCTAGCAAAAGTTCCATCCGATCCTGAATGCCTCTGGTCTCATGTTTAAACAGACTCGTCATGCCAAAATGATATCATGCGCGTCGTCCCAAAATCCGATGCCTGCTGCATTACATCATAGTACCTGCAGGCGACTGCCGACATGGAACAAAGATCCGCAGGCCAACAATGGTCATCGGGCAATGCATTGTCCTGGTAGTTTGTATAATTTACACAAGAACCACAACCTAGTCTCCTATATGGTCGAGTATACTATCTACCCAGCCTATTCTCTTATATGGTTGAGTACTGTCTAATGCGAGTTTCCAACATACATAGGTACAGCCTTCAGGTACCATACCTAACATGCGTATACATGCGCAGCATCATTCGTTATACAGATTGGACGCTTCTCACCGCAAATTCACATCTATCGCGTCAGAGCAGGGAGCAGCCCATCATCTTCAAATGAGTCTCGCCTTACCCTGGCCGATCGTTCCTGGGAGGTCGGAGATTCCGGGACTGGAATTTCGTCCTCTTCCATAAATACTAACATCCAAAATTAGCCACAGCGGAAACGGTACAAGGGAAAGTGATAGACATACCATGAGGTCTAACCAGGAAGGACGCCACTAAGCATAGCGCAAAAACGCCTGTTAGAAGCACAAAAAACGCCTGCGGGAACGTCTTCACCGTGGCGGCAAAAAGCCCATTGAACACGATGGGCGAGAAAACTCTGGCGAGCGAGTGAAGCAAGCCGATGCCACCCAGCAGCTGTCCGACTCGCTCGGCGGGGACGTGCTTGCTGAGCGCGGCTTGGATTGTAGCCGATCCCATACCACCGAACGCCGTGACAATGGCAGCCAAGACGAATTGGCCACTTGTGCGCGCAAATATGTAGCCCGTTGCGCCGATAACGTCGGAGAGCAGAGCACTGCGGAGAACCCAGATGTCGAGCTCGTCGGCCCCGGCATTCTTCTCAACCACCGGGCCATTCCCAGAGTTGCGACGGGCATGTCGAGTCCGGAATATGTAGTTGATAACCGGGAAGATGACCATCAGGACTACAACGCGTACCATCGAAACCAGCGAGATGAAGCGCGAGGACTCGAAATTGCCCCAGTGAAACATTTTCTCAGTGTAGAGCACTGTCACCGTGCCGGCGCTCATCGCTGCGCCCAGTATCCACATGTCGATGAGGGCGAGTGTGATTAGGTTGCGCCGCAGCCTCTTGCTCTTTTGGGCTGACGTAAATTCTTCGATCGGCGAGATCTCTGGGGCCGATGTGATCTGATCAACTGTCGGAAAGAGAATGCTGAGTGGTGCTAATGGGTTCTCTGAAATGATTGACCGAACTGTGTCGCCAAAGTGCTTGCCGAAAGGCATACGCGAAGCGACGTTGAGCGCCCAAGCTGGAGGTGGGCCAGCTGCGATTCGCTCTGCTGCATGCCTGTCGCGGGCGATCCGCTGACGCCTCTTGGAGAGTGATTCAGGGGCAATAAAGTACATGAAGAGAATAAAAAAGACATGGCATCCTAACGTGATGTAGAAGATAGAGATCAGGGAGCCGGTCCATTCGACGAGATACCCAGCGAGGAGGGGCCCTAAGGCGAGGCCAGTGAACAGACACGAGTGAAGGTACCCGATGGCGACCGAACGTTTTGACGGTGGTGTGCAATCAGCCACGTACGAATGGCTCAGAATGCTTCCCGCGGTGAACGAACCAGCCAGGCCGTCGAAGACACTACCGACCAGCAGCCAGTTGTAGTGAACTACCACGGGATACTTGGCAGCGAGGATGGTGATGATCTCGCCAATGATTGCCCCGCTTGAGCTGATGACGATGAGACGCTTCCTTCCAAACCGATCCGAGAGGGCGCCGATTTTTGGCGCCGTGAGTGTACTTAGGCCACCGACCAGCACACTTAGCACGAGAGTGAAGGCAGCGACACGCTGGATGACGTCGCCATCCTGTCGACACTGTGGGTTATCTGCGCCGGGAAGGACGGGGTGAAAGATGTAAGTCGGATCAGCCGCCAACCTATCGTCAAAGTACTTCCTGCAGACAAGATCGATGATCCTGTCACACCCCGAGACATGGTTAGCATCAAACTCACAACCTGGATCCTGAAGGAGAGGTGGCTTCTTACAAGTTCAGCTTCGGGACGAGTGAACCCCCAAAGGCGAGCGTAAAGAACGCATACGGCACCATCATCCACCACACCTAGCATCACACGACATGTCAGATAAAGATCAGGAAGGACACGCAGCGGTGCCACGGCGCATCCAGCAGCAGTGCGACATACAGATGGCGTTTTCCACCATGGCAGGCCCTCAAAGTCCTCAAACCCAACCCAACTATCCTTCCTCAGCGCGCTGCTATCGTCGCTGGAAGAGCCGAGTAGAGTGGTCGACTCAGAGGCTTCCGGCGCGAGAGTGCTTCCCCAATCCCCGGTTCTGTTAGAACCTCCGGCCTGGTCCACGCCGTTGCCGAGCGGGGAGCCGCCGGACGGCTTTCTAGAAGCCGTCGCCATGGTTGCTGTGAGCTGCTGATGTCAGATCCAGGCGATCCGAACGTTGCTGAACGTCCGCGTGCCTGCTCTCCTATCGTCCCGGGGGTCGATTTCGCGCACGATGCAAGCAGGGAGAAGTGTCGTCAGTCCCCGATAATTGCGACGACATGGATCCCAATTGATAGTCCACGAGTGGGTGCGATCTTCGGTTCTTAGGCTGGCCCACTAGATCCGTTGCGCGTGCTTTCCTGAGCGCTAGCGTCCAAACTGGCTGGCGGTCGAGGCGTTGGTCTGCGTTGTTTTAAGAAAATACCATAAGGATACGGTGATCACAGAGGCGCAGTCGTTACAACCGAGAAGAAGCGAAGCAACGCAACGGAATCAGGATGTTATGAGAATGGTCAAAAGGGAAGGAGCTGGGCAGAGACGAGGGAAGGTGGGTATGTCATTGGCATCCTCTGATAAGGTATAGTACCCTTGTAACATATCAGCAAGGGGTAGATGTACCGAGTCTGCCGGCTGGATACATTACAAAGCATGAGATGCGCCTGCATGCAGCTAGTGTGGAGATTCCTGGATTGTTGGCAATCGAGCATCGCAACATCAAACATCAGAGTGGGCTATTCGTCGCAACTTGTGGCGGCCCAAACAGTCCGCTAGCGTAGACCCGGTTGTCCAGCGCATGATCGAGCGAGCACCAAGCCTCTCAAGCCAAAAAAATCGATGACGCACACCCGGCAAATTCCCACACAATCGATAACGGCAATCGGTTCCTGGGGAACTCCCCGCTCCGGACCCGCGCGGGCGGAGGTGAGATGCCTCCACCTGCTTACACGTGGACCACATTGACCTGTTCAGGTACGTCCGTACTTCTCAGGTGACTCCCAACCACATGCGAGAAGTCGGGGCGTCAATTACGAGGCATCAAATAGGAACCCGACGGAGATAATTCAATTTGCTTGGGCAACTCTCCAAGCCAGCGCGCCAGCCAAGCCTTTGATAAATAGCCCCCGTATAGACACCAGCAAATGCATTCCGTAAAGCCACATTGTAATCTAATAATTACAATTTCATTACGCTTTGTTACATCGACCCCCTTCTCGTACACACTAAGCAGCCGCTATTTCCTGGGCCGCAAAGAATTTTTTGGATTCGGTACACCGCTCGCTCTTGCATCCTGGACACCGGAGACCCATCTGTAAGGAACAGGCAATGCCGCTCTCCAAGTGCGTTTTAGCAAGATCTGCGAGCGCTTGGATAAAGATCGGGTTGCCGTTGAGGCTGTCCACACGCTTGATCGTGTCTGCGTGGCCAGATTCACCGATCACCTCCTCGTCGAGCTCGAAGAGAGTCTCGATATGATCGGACGTGAAGGCGATCGGAATGAGGACCAGGTCTTTCTGCCCCTTAGCCACGTACTCTTCGACTGACATTTGGGTCTGAGGGCCAAGCCATGGCTGCGGCCCAACCTGTGACTGCCAGCACAGCCGGTAAGGATTGGAAAACTTGAGGCGCTGCATGACCGCGTGAACAGTCGCAGCGACTTCGGCGGGATAGGGGTCACCTTCATCATGTTAGATTCTGAAATTAGTGCAGGAGTGGATTGGACATACCCCGATTTACCACCGTCATCGGTAAGCTGTGGGCTGAGAACAGCAGGACGACACTGTTCCTGCGCTCTTCCGGATACTCGAGGAGCTTTTTTTCGATGTTACTAGCGAAGGCCTCGACAAGTCCAGAGTGAACCGGCCACCGGTCAATAACACTCCAGTTGATAGTCCCATCTTCGCCGCCCTCTACGGCTCCGGTCTTGCCCTCCAGCCTCTGGCGCCACTTCCAAAGTTCGTTGAGACTGCTGCCGGTGGTAGAGCACGAGTACTGCGGATACTGGGTGAAAGCGACGGCACGCCCGCCTTTCCCGTTACCGAACCCGTCGGCCAGAAGTCTCTTGTACATCTCCTCCGTGAGCGGGTTGGCGTACCGGAATGCGACATACGGCTTGTGTGGGGCTGTCCGTGGCGAGATCTTGTCTAGGAGCTTGCACATCTCGGCACACTGATGCTCAGACCATTTGCGAATCGGCGACCCGCCTCCAATCGCTGCGTATTGTTTTTTAATTTTCGGCGTCCTTCGGCTGGCGATCAACGGCCCGAGATAGTTTTGGAGGCGCCCCAGGGGGATCAAATCGGCGTCGGCCTAGGGAGAGAATCTATTTAGCGGGAGAGCACGTATAGCTTGGATGTTATCGTTACTGACAAACAGCCTGCTGAGAAAGTCCCCGACTTCGTCGACGGTCGACGGGCCGCCCATGTTGAGGAATACTATGGCCGTTGGGCCTTGTGAGGCCACATTGTTCTGTGTTACCGGAGGTGTCGGAGTCGCCAGCCATCGCAGCTGCGATGACTGATTTGAAGATCGTAGAAGAGATGCGAGTGGCCTGGTATTGAAGGTTGCCGGGGCTGCCGCTGCCCTGTAGAGCCGGCTTGATGGAAGGCGGAAAGCCATGTTGGAAACACCGACTGCAATTCGCGATCAGGGCGCTGTCGAGACAAACGTGAGGGGTCAAGTACCCCGGAAAGTGAACGGGCGGAGGGACTGATAAATGTGGACTGCCTCGATCGGTTGCCAATTGACCAGATTTTGGGGGTAGGTTTTGTTGGAGTCGTGTCCCGTTCCCAGCCGCGCACAATATCGGCTGATGTTGCCCTCCCACTCTTTTTGACCGTCTCAAAGACCGTCTGCCATGACACCCTGAAGTGCGGTAACTAAAGCTGCAGTGGCGAGGTCCAAGCCTGTTCGGATGCAGGGGTCTGATTGACCAACCAGAGCTCAGGCATTTGTTGCCTACCCCAACCCTGAGTCACATGTTCTGGCGTTTAGGCAGGCGCGCCCCTTCTCAACCATCGCGTCTTCTCACGAACCCCTTCGTGCGCTTTCTGGTTTTCCCTCTTTTTTCATACACCCAAAACGCCCAGGCCTCTGGTCATCAATTCACGAAAAGAAAATTTAGAGCCGTCGGTCTCGTCCCGGTGAAATCATGGCTTGGGGTGGCGATGAGGAGAGACGCTCAGAGGAGGAGCAGGAGGAGGAGTTGGATGAGACTGTTAGTTGCCGCGTGTGCAAACGCGGCAATGGATATTTTAGCTAAAACTATCACTAGGACTACAAAACGCAAAAGGATGCAATTCTTTTTGCCATTGACGTCAGTAATTCCATGTTGCTGCCGCCGCCAGCGAGCAGCGAGAAGCGGGCCGACAAGGACACGGCCGTCTCGGCTGCCCTTAAATGTGCCTATCAGATCATGCAACAGCGCATCATCTCGCAGCCAAAGGACATGATGGGAGTTTTGCTTTTTGGCACTGAAAAGTCAAAGTTTCGCGACGACCCAACTTCGCGTAGCGGCACCGGCTATCCGCACTGCTATCTTCTCACCGACCTAGACGTACCTGCTGCCGAGGACGTCAAGAGGCTCAAAGAACTGGTTGAAGAAGATACCGATGACTTGGACGAGCTTTTGGTTCCGTCGACGGAGCCTGCCCTGATGTCAAACGTCCTGTTTTGTGCCAACCAAATATTTACCACAAATGCCGCCAACTTTGGTTCCCGACGGCTTTTCATTATCACAGACAACGACAGCCCACACGCTGGCGATAAAGCGGCCAAATCATCTGCCGCAGTGCGTGCCAAGGATCTCTATGATTTGGGTGTTGTCATTGAGCTTTTTCCTATCAGCCGTGGGAGCAAGAAATTTGATGTGACCAAGTTCTATGATGTATGGCCCCCACTTTTGTGAGTTATGACGATGAGCTAACTTGCAGTAGGACATCATCTACCGTGACCCTGCAGCTGAAGCTGGAGTATCTGATGAGGTGAAGACATCGAAATCGGGTGACGGCCTGACGCTGTTAAACTCACTGATTTCCAATATCAACTCGAAACAAACCCCCAGGAGAGCGTATTTCTCCAACCTCGGATTTGAGCTTGCCCCAGGCCTGACAATCTCTGTCAACGGCTACATCCCTCTTCACAGGCAGACTCCCGCAAGAACTTGCTATGTTTGGCTGGGCGGCGAGCAGGCACAAGTTGCTCAGTCCGAGACAACCAAACTGGACACGTCTGCCCGGACAGTCGAAAAATCCGAAATCAGGAAGGCGTACAAATTTGGCGGCGAGTACATATATTTCAACCCTGAGGAGGCGAAGGACCTCAAGAAGATGGGCAACAAGGGGCTCCGCATTATTGGCTTCAAACCGCGTTCCATGCTGCCTATGTGGGCATCGGTGAAGAAGTCGATATTCATTTTCCCGAGCGAACAAGACTACGTGGGCTCGACGCGGGTCTTCTCTGCTCTATGGACCAAGCTGCTCAAGGACAAGAAGATGGGCCTCGGCTGGTTTATTGCCCGTGACAACGCCAACCCACTCCTCGTCGCCATTCTTCCGTCCCAAGCTCCCGACGACACGCACTTCTTACCAGCAGGACTTTGGCTTTGCCCACTGCCATTTGCCGACGATGTCAGGTCTGTAGATCTGGACAGCGGACCGCGAAGCTCTGATGATCTCACCGACGGCATGAGAGAGGTGGTAAAACTACTTCAACTCCCAAAGGGATTTTACAACCCAGCAAAGTATCCCAACCCATCCCTTCAGTGGCATTACAGAATTGTCCAGTCCATGGCTCTTGAGGAGGACATTCCAGAGAAGCCTGAGGATGCCACCATCCCGAAGTACAAGCAGATGGACAAGCGGATTGGGGAATATCTCGCTGGGTGGAAGGCAGAGCTTGCAGTGAAGGCCAAGGGGCTCATGCAGAGCAAGTCACTCAAACGGGAACCGGAGGCAGACGGTGATGAGCGACCGGCAAAACGTGCGAAGGCCACGCCCGCGGCGAAAAAGCCGAGCAGCTCGATGAGCAACGCCGAGCTCAAAGCGGCGATTGAGCACGATACGCTGAAGAAGCTGACAGTTGCGGAGTTGAAGGATATTTTGGCCGGCAAAGGGATTAGCACAACCGGGAAAAAGGCGGATCTTCTGGAGAAGCTTGAGCAGTGGGCTGAGGAAAATGCGTAAGGATAGCTAGTTGTCCAGGACGAAAGCTAGCTGCGCACTGTAACACCTTTCATGGGTAATGTACGGGATATGATGGATGAATCTGGCGTCCGGTGTTGCTAGGTGCGATCTCAGTGCCTTGTTGGCTTCAATCGTACGAAGGCTCGGGTTAAAAGAAAGGGTCCCTCTTCTCCGTGCAAAAACACGTTATCGGAATCCTTACACAGCTATGGGCTGGAACAGCAAGGAATTACAGGCCTTGACTGCATCGCGAAAAGCCTATCCAGAATGTACGAAAGCCTTCCAGCGTCCCGAAATGCCTATTCAGAAACTGGTAGGCCTTTTCAGAATGGGAGATAGCCTGCCATGACCGAAATCGTGGCCGGTGTTGACACTAAGAAGGCGGATTTTGGGCTGAGGGGGACCTTTCTTTTGACCCAAGCCTTCGTAACCTGCAGTGTATTACTATCTATAGGTGCCTGCTTAGCCAATTGAACATTTTTTGCTCACAGAATCAGGAGCTGGCAACTTCCAAGCTGGAAGTTCCGACTTGTTGGTTCCGCCTGGGGAGTTCTGGGCCCACAACCCTAACCCTGTATGTGGGTCAGCGGAAGGCACCTTCCTTTCACGTGCCGCCCACAGGCCCCACGTCCAGCAAACGGCAACCGCCCGCAACACCAATCCACGTGATGCGCGAAAGTGGTGATCCAAACGCCGCCATTCGCAGTCTCCGTTCTGCGTTCTTCGCGTTTGCGGTGACCGGCAGGAGCGCTTGCAACACCATCCCCAGCCAACGCCAGCCAATACAGGGCTGTGCGATCGGCGGGGCAATCCAGCGCTGCAACGCGTGGCGGGTTCTCGGTAAATTTGACTTCCGCCCGCAACCTCTCGTTTCCACGCATCGAGGCCGGGACAACACACGCCGCCGTCACCATGGACGCGCTGGCACTTCTCGGCGTGTCCGAGTCCACCAACTCATTCAGCTCGGTCGCAGGCCTCCAAAACCGAATGCGCAGCGAATTCACCAGCAAGGTGACCGAGAAGAGTGCCAAACACATTACAGATGTCTTTGAGCTGCAACCATCGGTTGTCTTTGACATCCCAGTCACCGAGCCCGAAAACGACGTACTCGAGAATGCGGCTTCTGTCGACCCTCTACTCGGAGGAGCGCAATCAAGCGCAGCACCGACCTCCGTAGCTGGTCCAGGTCAACCCGTTCGTAGGATCAATGCGATCGACACGTTGACAAACCAACCCCACGACGGCAACGTGCTACAGCAGTCGGTCGCGAAATACATCATCTCGGTGCTCAGCGAAATCGATGGCACCAACTGGGTCATCAGGTCAATGTATCGAGGCGATCAAGGCTGGACATTTAAGTATGTCTGCAAGGACTCATGGCAGGCTTGGACGAGACAAACAGCCAAGACTCCGCCGAAGGTGCCCATAGGCGCATGGAGTAATAAGGATGGCCAAGACCCGGTGAACATGGGCGAGTACTCGTTGCCGTGAATGCCCCTTCCTTGCAGGCACCTGCTAACATATTCGAAAGGCCGTCCTTCATTCGATTGCCGGGGCCATGTGACGATCGCGTTCGTAAAGACGAGAAAGATTGAGGTCAAATATGAGCACACTCCTCTTCATAAATCCGTCGGCCAGCTCATGGAAATGTTGGTACCAGAGCCAGAGCCCCTAGTTCCCATCCAGGTAGCAAACAAAAAGGCTCCCAAGGAGCCAAAGCCACCGCGGCTACCAAAAGAACCAAAGACGCCGAAGGCACCCAGGTCCGCCAAGAAACGGCGGGCAGAGGGTGAAGCCGCTGAGGGAGAGGGCTCGCACCCGAATAAGCGTCGTAAGAAGAAGAAGGGTCCAGACGCGGTCCCCCCCGAGAGTGTTATGCCCACAAATGTGCAGCATCCGGATGTCGCGAATGGCGCCGAGCCAGGGGCTCCTGCGGGACACATCACTAATGGTACTAATGGCCACTCCGAGTCCCAAGGTGAGGCTGCTGTCAATGGTGGGGCAACCCCAATTCTCAGGGTATCGCAAGAGGAAGCCAACAGGAGAAGGAAGGTTGCGATACAGCTTCTGACTGAGCACGGCATTGACCCCGCTACGCTTTCAACCGAGCAATTCAACATATTTGCGAACCAATCACCGGTTCTGCAGCGAGAATCATTGAAAATGCTCGTTAAGTACGGTGCAGAACGCTTGCGCATCGTTCATCCCCCCGGTAGGAATGGGTCGGATTCTGGACAAGCTTCCCCCACACCAGAGCAACAAGCCAACCCGGCAGATTCGGCGCACCCTGTGGACCAGCCACAATCTAGGCCTGCTACTCCATCAAAGTCAAAGAAGTCTCGGAGAAGGAAGTCAGGCCCTTCAGCAGCCGCAGAAGACAACGTGGCCGAAGTTGGAGCTGGGGATGGTTATGCTGCTGCGGCTCCAGTGTCCACGGCAAGAGGCGAGGTCAAGCTTACACGCGGCGCTTGTGAATCGTGTCGCACTTCGAAGGAAAAGGTTGGGTTTTTCCGTACTCCTACGCTTTAGTGTGCATGAATAGGATCTAACATGGCTTGTAGTGCGATAAGTTAAAGCCGGCATGCTCACAATGCCTTGCTACAGGCATCGCATGCGAGTATGCGATCGCGAAGCCGCGGCCGAGCAGAGTCTCCAGAGCAGACTGGGAAGGGTCCGAGACTCACGAGGCCAGCGTCATTGATGAGCAACAAGCCATCGTCAATCAACAAGATGAACCGGATAAACAAGATGACGAGCCGGATAGCTTGGGCTCTCCGGGGTTCCATAACGAACAGACGGAAATTGCATCCTCTGGCTTGGTTTCGCCCCCGATAAATACTCCATCAGCCTACAACCAGGCTTCGGATGCCTATCAGCATGACTCGGGCTTGACATTCCCCAGTGCTGCTTTGCCTTTGGCTCCAGAGGTTCCCCAGCACTCTGCTATTCCACCTACAGACTACATTCCCAGCACAGTCACCAATGTAGGGACGGGTTTGAATGAATACACTTACCCTCCATCTAGTCAGGAGCCAAGCATGTCGTTCGCGGAACAGCCGGATCTGTCCAACGTGCAGACTCACAATGCCGATCTGGGGCATCAACAGTCGAGATCCCGACGTGCTCTCCCCTCGGCCCAGCCAACTCAAAGCCACTCGACAAGCGCTAATGCCGCAACAACCCAGTCAAATGGTTGGCAAGCCGTGTCGAACTCACCGACTGTTGCGCCCGCAGTTGCCAGCAGGGGCTCCTCAAGACAGACTAGAACTCAACAACCCGCCTACAGCAGTAACTCTCAAGCGTACGATGATGTGCGTCAGCAACCGGACTGGTCTACTGCATCCCAATCTACACCCCAAACGGCCAACCCCCCTGCCTACAAGTCCCCATCTCAAGCCGCTGCTCAGACTGTTCGCGCGAAATCGCGCCAGTCTATTCGGAACACTACTCCCGTGCAAACTGCACAAGCAGGTCGCCAGAGTCATGACCAGGCAAGCTCTGTCTATCCTGTGGCTACGGGGTCGTCGAATTCGACATCAGCCTCTAACTATGACTACAATCAGTATTCGACTGCTCGAGCGGAACAGGCTAGCACCGTAGCGTATGAGCCGTACTCTAGCCATCCCGCACCTGCTGCCTCCTCGAATGCGTATTCCTCCTATCCTGGCTATGGCACGAGGTCAACTACCGGAAACTCGTCAGCGGCGGCAGCCCCGAACCCCACCTCACAGACCGTGGCCTCGTCGTACAATGCGACATCAGCCACAGCGCCGAGCACATCGCAATGGGTTACGGCCACCTCTGAAACCCAGTCACGAAATGCCCATTCATATACTGCTAATCAATCTGCGGTGACTGGCGCGTCCTACAACCACCCTTCAGCTAGTAGCCAGCCGTCTTCGTCTTTGCCGGGGTTTAATGTCCGCCCGCAGTCAACGACGCAGACTAGAAGCTCCTCGAGCGCATACGGACAGCAGGCCCAGCCGCAGCGCCAGCAAACATCACAGCAGCAGGGGTACAACTCCTACTCCAGCCAGCCGCAGACCACCAGCAACCAGCAGTCAAGCTGGTATGGATTCAATGCAGTCAATGCCCCCTCGGCGGGCTATAACTCAGCCGCTACAGGCAGTAACAATGCCTACTCGGGCGCCGGATCGCATGCTCACGGAGGCGGAGCCAGCAGTGGTGGATCATACAACCAGACCCATCAGCGCTCCATGAATCTGTCCAGCCATACATACAGCAGTATTGAAGGAGGCGATCAGGCACTGTACGAGTTGTTGAGGAATAGCCAGGGCAACGCGTGAACCCGATTGGCTTCACCTCACTCCGTCGAGTGAGCAAACTTGACAACTACGGTTGGGAAAGATGGGATGAAAAAGGATTTCGGACCTCGTTATTGGGCAGATGTAGGGATAACTTTGCTTGCTTTGCTGCGACTTCAAATTTATTCGCCGCCGTCTCGCCCCGAAAGTCGGGGCGCTATACCCATTGAGAGACAGGCATGGCATTGCATATCGCCCCGATATAAGTCCTCTGCCTATAGCGTTTTGAGCTAGGCACGGGTGTGATTAGTTTGCGCTGGTGTTATATTGAAGCTGCATTGCGGCATGCGGGATAGCGGGGGAAAGGCCGGAGCGGAGTTTTACGGATACCAGAAGAAATTCGGGAGCACGGCGCTCTTTGCGGATTCCTGGCCGTTGGCATTGATACCTAGGGATAAGGAGGTAGCTTAAGCGCATTATTCCACGATGTGTTAACGAATGTACGGAATGATCAAACCAAAGTGTATTGTGAGCTCATGCAAGTGAGAATATGTGGTCCTCTCTTTTCAGCACGCCACTCAATTAAAGCAACGTTTATGGCTTAATGAGCCGCTGTCCTCATGGCGACCCGAAGAAGCATCATAAAAAGCATGATCACTTAACTGAGTTCTGGTCACCGCCCGTGGAAACAAATTTTGAAGATTCATGAGAAAAGCAATCTTTCAAGTTCCCATCCTCAGCAGATACCTATACCGTACGATGCCAACCCGAAACTCCATATAGGAAATCAGGGCAGTTACAAGAGGCATACACAAGGCCGGAATCCAGAATAATCACCAGGCTTACATACTCTGCAGCAGACCACTTCAATAGTCTGGTAAAACGTCATGTGAGGCTGATGACCAGGCTGAACTACGAAGGCCCGGCCAAAAGAAAGGGTCTTTTAATCTCCATGCGAAAACACGTCCTTAGAATCCTCACACGGCCCTGCGCTGGAACTGTAAGGCCTGGGATTACCACATTACAGGCCTTCCCAGCATATGAAGACACCTTTTCAGAATGCAGCAAGGCCTTCCCAGAATGCAGCAATGTCTTTTTAAAATGTAAGTGAGGCTTTACCGAACAGGAGATGGCCTACCAAAACCATACCCTAGGTGGCATTGATAGCAAGAGGGCATATTTCGCACTGGCTAGGGGGACCCTTTCTTTTGGCCCGAGCCTTTGTACGGTCTTCTGTTCATCTCTGGGACCGAGTCATGGATAGATATCGGATGCTACAGGCCTTTGACGGGGGAAGGACAACCATATGCAAACTCGTCCTAGTCAGATCAAAAGACCGGCGATGAACCCAGCTGTCTGTTCGGATTGAACCTGCTGATGGTTGTCTTCCCCCCTATGTCTTCAAATTCGTCTCCAATGGCAGTGGGGAGGCAGCAGGGGATCGCGTTTTTGATGATGCTCTTTGAAGTAACCAAGAGGAAGTCGGCTCCACGGTTTCACAGCCCTCGTCGGAAAGCTGATCACGTCAGCATCTTCAAATGAGCCCGATTAGACACTGATTCCGTTATCCCTGAGTGTGTCAACTCTAGGGCAGCTGCGAATGTATGTGATACTGGCGTAGCGAAAGCAACAGCTGAGGTTTGAAAGTCCCATGGTGTAGTGCAGAAAGACAGTTGAAGTAGCATTTGTGAGTTTCCACTCGAAGACGCTGACGTCAAGCTTGCATTTTCACCCCCATAGCAACATAGTCCTTAGATCTATCTCCCTCAGATCCCTGTTTACTTCTTAACTTTTGATCTCAAGAAGATCGCCCCTCTCCCCTTCCGTCGTTATCGAACCTTCCACCCGGCCGGCTCCCTGAACCTGGTCCTCTCCTGTGCTTTCCGAGCTCTCCTGCAGTTCCCTGGCATCCTGTTCTTCTCTGTGCCTAATAATATCCCCCACCTGCTCCTGCGATTTCTTAGCGGCCGCCGCCTCGTTTTCGTGGTGCTCTCCCCTCATCGACACCAACTTCTCCTGTATCCTTCTGAGCTGGGCCATTCGTTTCGAGTTTTCAAACTTTGACGGCCGTAGCCGGTCAAAAAGACCCCATACTCTCGGGTCCCGCTGTGACAGACACTCTTCCACAAGGCAGAGTATATATCTGGTCGGAATATTATCTTCATGCTTCAACTGTTCCAGACAATCGAAACTGGAGTCAACGTCGCCAATGATTGCATATAAGTAACAAGCTCGGCGGAGGGCTTCCATTCCCAGACCCTTGAGATCGCGAATGTGCTGTCCGCCTAATGCGGAGAGGACAAGGCGCGCATCTTCAACTGTAGCATCGTCACCCCTTAATCGCGAGAGGAAAAACGCATTGATTGCATCAACATAGGCGCTATTCTCTCGCGCTTCCGTATGTAGCATTTTTGAGTCCTGGAAGAAACGCACTGCCTGTCTGGTTTCCCCGTGCTCGCAAAGTTCGCGTACCACCAGCAATTCGGCCTCTGGGGTCAGATCGGATGTCTCGCTCAGTTTCAACAGTAGAGCAGGACGAGTCTCCAGAGGCTCAGGAGATTTGCCGAGGGCGTGAGCGATACGATCCACGCTCCGCTTGCTGTCAAAGATGCCAGCACGTCTCATGATGGCGAGCACACGGAACGCATTCTCCATGTCTCCGGCTTCCAAGTAGCAGTCGACAAGGGCCTCGTAATGGTGTCTTCCCAGCTTTACAGACCGCTGCGAGAGTTCCTTGATGGCTTGTGTAGCAAGGTCCGCATCCGCATGCCGAGCAGCGGTTTCGAGTACGGCGGTGACCATGCCGTCCGAGGGCTCCAGTGTTTTGCCCTGAACCATCTTGTCCCAAATAAACTTGGTCCCTCGGTAACAGTACGATTCGCTGCATTTGTCGAGCAGGAAGTACCACATTGAGGTGGAGGGTATGTGGATGCCATCATTGGTCGTTTCTGGGCGGTGCAGCATGAGCCGCAATGATTCTTCGACACACCCCTTTTTTCCCAGGACGAAAATAAAGATATCAAATACCCAGGCTGGGATGCCCACCGAATACCGGATCATCTCTTCCAGGTAGTCCAGCGCCATCTCGTCCTGGCCGTCACGCAGATACCCTAGCGCAACGCTCACCTTGCCGTCGCGGTTAAGAACGATATGTCTGCTCTTCATGTCGTGCAGAATTTTGGTCCTCATGAGATAATCAGGGTGCACTGTAAGGAGCTAGATCGTGTCCCCCGTCAGCAATCTACGGTCACAGAGCGCGCGCCCCACGAGAACAGACGTCCCAACATACCCGTAACGCAGAGTGGTAGAATGCCGAATCCGGTGTCAGATTCAGTTCCCCCATCAAGTCCATAATCTCCGTGAGCCTGGCTGCCGAGCCTCTGGTATCCCAATTGGCCACGACGAGAGCCTCAAGTAGACGGACATCGTATGGCAGTCCACGTTGCTTAACCAGGTGTTGTACTATTGCGACGATGCGCCCCTCCTGGCCCTGGGAGTTTTTTCTATTTTCCAACTCTCGCAGTAGGGTCTTTGTTGGGACGTTGGCAAACCCCCAAGAGGTGTTGTCGTACTCCTGATCGCCGGCCTTGACCCTACCCGCCCGTTTATCTTTCGGGGGCGCCGGAGCCCTATCCACCCGTTTATCTTTTGGGGGCGCCGGAGATAAATATTCCTTCAGCCAGGACGGCTCTTCATACGGATGATCGGTGTGGAGGTGTCGCGCCTGGCAGACAGCTCGGAAGCGCCGCCAGCCATGGCTGCGACGGACGAGAGGGTGATTCGGGAGGCATTGGGAGGCTCGGGCGAGGAAGGTCGCATCAATTGACGGATGCAGGCAGCGCCAGAGTCCGTCAAGGGCGGTGGAAGCTGGAGACGACATCTGTGCCTATGGATGCACCCTTAATGGGCAAAAAACGACCAAAGGTGAGCTGTTGCTGGCCCGAGGGAGTGACGTCGTCGTGGTGGTTGATGCATGTCAAAAAAAGATCTCTTGGCACCGTGGGTGGCATAGCGCGACAAGGCCCGACACCAAGTCACGTGGAAACGTATTTGGGGAGTTCGCCTTGATTGATCAATATGCACTGACAAGTCGCCAATGCTCTCTAACTGATAACCATATAGTGGCCGCAGACAACAGACACCACCCAGCCAAAGTAATGTCCAAACGCTAGCTTCTCTCCGGGGTATTGAGGGATAGCCAGTTCATTCTCACGCTCCGTCTTCGCACGCCATGTCCACGGCCCCCACATCCATGGCCCATTGTGATATCGTTGATGTTAGCGTCTCTCCTCTAAGCCTTGTTATAGCTATGTCCATCTCCGCAGGTTCTGTATGCGTGACGGAATCTTCATTTCGGCCTCAACTTCTCCATACCGTTTGCCAGTATTCATGCGCCACGGCCCCGGCCCCTGCCCCTCCCTTGCCCACGGCCTCCGCGACCTCTGTCTCCGCCCCGTCCACCATGATCTCCTCTACCTTGGCCTCCACGGCCACCGCGATATCCGCCTCCCTGGCCCTGTTGTTGGTCCTTGACAATGTCGAGAATCTCGTCCGGGACGCGCAGGTATTTGATCTGTCATCGTCCATCAGCATCCTTCCCCTGCTACACACCGCATAAACCCAAAGACTCACATTATTCCCCTTGACATAAACCTCCGGTAACCTCACGAACTTGTCGCCTTCCTAACTCAGCGCACCACAGTCAGCCAACACACTCCAACCTTCCCCTACCTTCACCACCTCGACAGGATTCCGCATACCGGGCTAGTCTGCACCACCTCGCGCAACGTAAGATTCATCCACGTGTCGCACAGCACCAAGTGGCCATTGAGCGTCTCGCCATTCTTGAGCTCGACCAGCATGGGGTGGCCTTGCGCCGCGTTCAAGAGGCCGAGGGGCAACTGTAACATCAAAAGCGTTAGCAAACCAACCAGTCCCATCCCAAAAGCAAAACCAACAACACTCCCAAACCAGGGATTGAGACTCACCATCTTCACAACCGAATCGTTGCCAATCGTCCTGTGGCCTGAACGAAGCAGAGGGCGGTTTCGCGGGTTGAAGGTTGACTGGCCTGTGGCGTGTGTTTGCGCTGGAAGCCGCTGGCTGGTGCGCCAAAGCAAAGGTCCCCACACCCTCGTGGTGGCTGCGACCCTTGCGTCAGCGTATCGGGTGCAGCCGAGGATTAGCCGGAACCGGCGACGGGCAGGGGCTTCAGCGCATGGCACGTGCAGACCCTCGCAATT
>Ga0247780_1000217_pt1 | contig 57387 bp, 72 predicted proteins | sample UWRJL079202R5_FD_179927 | JGI IMG/M metagenome (GOLD analysis project Ga0247780, IMG submission 179927) | Plant litter microbial communities from Arlington Agricultural Research Station in Wisconsin, United States - UWRJ-L079-202R-5 | ecosystem: Environmental > Terrestrial > Plant litter >...
GGGAGGGGGACAAAGGGGGCCAGGGGGGGTGCCGTGGTGGGGAGGTGGATGGTGGCCATGGGCATTGTGGCAGCGGTCCAGTCGTGCTTCATGGGCACGTGGTGGTAGTGGGGGGTGTCTTGGGCGCCGTTGATGGTCTCGTGGATCTTGGAGACCTTGCCTCGATCCCTGGGATCGAGGGCGAAGTCGAGACCGAGCCGTTCGGGGCCGAGTTCCAGGCCGTGGAGGAGATCGTGCTGCTGCTGCGCGAATGTATTGTGGGCCGGGTCTTGAACCTGGATTTGTTGATCGGCCGCCATGTGTTGGGCAACAGGTGAGTGGTCGCCGTGCCACCGGCCGTGGGTTCCGACTGACCCCGGAGAGGCTACACTGGTGGCGGGAGTTGAGCCGGTGTTGGTGGGCAGCTGCTGTTGCTGCTGTTGCTGCTGTTGCTGCGGTGGTATCGGTTGGAGACCCGAAGCCCCTGGACGGCCAAGGATAGGCTCGATCATGGCGACGACCGAGGCCAAGATGCTCTTGACGCTGTCCAGCTCAGCCTGGACGGCGGTGGTCTGCTTTACTGCAGCCTGCAGCTCCTGATACGGCTGCTGCGACTTGAGCTCGCGGATCTCACGCTGGTACTCCTCGTTTTGCATTCTTTGCCGCTCGCGGATGGCGCGTTGGGCCTCGCGGTCTGTCATGGTCAGGTCAGCAACAACTGGACACGCCCTCTCTGTTGCAAGCAGGTACTTACCATTCGCCCTCTTCTTGGCCAGCTGCTCGGGCGTCAGATTCGCCACCCCGCGGGACCCCGGGGCCGTCTTGCGCTTCTTGTTGCTGCCCCGACCATCGCCCCCACTTCCGGCGATATCCCCCGGAGTCTGGCCCGGGACGGAACTAGGAGTTGCACACGCCGACATCGACACGCTGCCCTGTGACTCCGTCGGGCTGGCCACGCTCCGCACCGTCGGAATGGACACGGCAGCCTCGTCCCCTTCGTCATCATAACTCAGGGCCCGCTTCTGCTTCCCATGGGCAGTGGCCCCGCCGAGCTCGTGCTGATAAACGGCATATCTATGCCCGTGCTCGTGCATCACGCCGGGTCCCGAACCGGGACTGGCAGTGCCAGTAGCAGCGCGTATGTCGGTGAGTTTAGTCATCCTGTCGTGGCCATTTCCATTTCCATTCCCGTTCCCATTTCCATTACTGCTGTTGTCCACCACCACCGTCCTCGGATCCATAGGGTATTATCCCCCCTAAATTCCGTAGCCCTCCTCCAATCCCCCCCCTTTTCGCAGCGACCGCAGTAAACAAACAAATAAATGCTGCGAATCAATTCCTCCCAAAAAAAAAAGTCTACACAGGTAAGAAAGGAAACCAACAGGTGGTTCCCAGCAGCACAGCAGGTCGCCACACCCACTGTAAGCCTCTGAATAGGTAGATATTTCTCCCCTTTTTGTTCGGGACGCACACCCCGCCCGTAGCGATCCCTTCCCTTGCGCACCGGCAATTGGGAGGGTGTGTAAGTGGGTTGTCGCGTCTCACGACAGCGGCAGCAGCATCGGCTCCGCTCTCGCCGACTGCTCCCCCTCCGCTGAGCGACAATTGTGCAACGGCAGTCGGATCCGTAATCCGGTGGGACACACGCGGCGGATTACCTGCGGAGCAACTGAACCGCTCGCTGGGCGCTCAATCCCAGCACGGTCGGTCGGTACTGCGTACTGATTAGGGCCGAGTTGGTGCTGAGAAACGAATCAGTCGCGTGGGCGGCAAAAGGCGCGGGAGGCCCACGTCCCGAGTCATGCGGATGCCAAGACCCAGGGCGACCCTGGCTATGAGTTCTTGGCGCTTCCCGACTCGCATCCCGATTCCCAAACCACCAAGTCAACGAAACAACGAGCGATACCAAATTGCATCACAGCCGGAACCGTCTTGTATTGTAGTTGTACAGCAGTCTCATGCTCGTATGATGCCGCTAACATCATCTATCACCACACCTTCTTCTTCTCCATATCTGTTATTCCGTATTACCAACCAATGTAGACGCATCCTGAACGGCCCTCGCTACTCAATACTTCTTCCATAGCGTCCACCTTTACTCTCCGCCTTTCTTCCCCTTCTTTTTCTCCATTTTCTCCTTCCTCCCCTTGCGTTTCTTTTTGCCCGGCGTACTGTCCTCGTTACTGCTACCAGTACTTTGCCAGCCCTTGCCAATAAGCCTGCCTGTCCTTGCCAATGCCATTGACCTGCCTGTTCTTGCCATTGCCAACCTTCCAGCCGTTGGAAAAACTAACAAAGCGCGGGTCCTCAAAAAGACTATACGTACAAACGCTCTGGTCAATAAACATCGGGTGTACCTAGTCTGCCGAAGCCCTGGCCAGTGCCTCGTGGAGGTGCGGTGGCAGTCTATACTTGAGCTGGCTCGTGTATGTCGTTAAGTCCACGCTCATCTGCTTTAGGTCGTCCACCATCATCCTCGCTGTCGACTCATTTCCACTAAATTGGCCGCTCAGCAACCGCTCCCGCTGTTTGGTGCAGCAAATGATGGTCCACATGATCAGGTTTGGCACGTTGATGGCGACAGGCTGTGCCAGACTCGAGAACCGCGAAGCGAACTGCCTAATTGTGTTGGAGTTACCGCCCGCTGAGAGCGGGAGGATCTCCAGCGCCTTGATCTTCTGTTTGCACAATCATCGTTAGAAATCTGTAAGTTGACGGGCAGCCGAACAGGAAACTTACATCGAGGCACTGCGGCCACCTTCCGGCCTCTACCAACCCCTTGATTTCGCTCATCTGCAGGAGCACCGAGCATGCTACCCGATTCTGGTCCCGGATATTCTGCCAGAACATATGGTCCCGCTCGTACATGGTCATCATGGTGCGTGCCAACTCGACCGGATCGTCGATAGCCGCTAGACTTAGGCTGCTGCCTGGCTGCGCCGCCGCGTCCTGGCCCTCAACCCGCGGCTTTACCGGCACCAGTCGCATCGGGTCTTCTCCGATGTCTAGCGAGATGGCTTCGCTCAGCGCGCGGCTGACAATCGACACTACCGAGTCGTAGTCCCCAGCCAGGTGGTACAGCAGCACCGCATCCGTCGTGCGTCCATTGTCGTCCGCAAAGCTGGCGGCCTGTAGTGTGATGGTCCGGATGAAGTCATGCTCCTGCCCAAGTGCGATGAGCGGGCCCCGCTCCTCAATCACGCCCTTGATGCGTCGCCCGTCAGGTCGGATATCACCAATCAACCTACTGAACTCCCTCGTCTCGAGCACAAGTTCCCGTAGCGCCTCGTGACAGAGCTGCGCCTGCTGCTGGCCACCGGCACCCTCGTCCGCGTTGAGGCAGATGAGTACAAGGTAATCGACCGCGGCACCAGCGTTGGCCGCACGGAAATCGCGGGTGTAGTAACCCAACATCCGCCCAAAGTTGATCTGCGGGGCGCCCCGTGTGTTGTGTGATAGCAGCTCGTTACCCGATGCCTGCGCATCCGTTGGGCGGAGCAGGCCGTAGTACGTCAAGGCAGTTGCGAAATGGACCGCGTCGACATATGAGAACTGGTACAGGTAGGCGATGGCCTGCTCATACATGCCCGAAAGCAGCTGCAGGTAGAAAAACATGCCAAACACCCCGTTCGTATCCTCGGCGGGGGTCTTGGGGAAATGCTTGAGTCCCACTTCCCGTACGCTCGCCTGGAGCTCGCTCAGCCCAAAGGATTCGCCAGCTAGGTCTCTCGACTTGTCCGACTCCCGCGCCAAAGCGAACTGCAGCCAATACCAGTCGTAGACGTTAGGATCTAGCTTGTCATCGAGACTCCTGTTGCTGAGGTCGCAACGTCCGATAATTTTGTAACACGCCATCCGGAAAGGGTCGATAGAGCCCTCGGGAGCGTTGCGGATTCGCTGGTTATACTCGTTGGCGCAACGGTCCTGCATCTGCCTCTTGAGCTTGCGGTCGTCGCTTGACGCGTAACTATTGATGTAGCCAAGGAATGCGCGATCTATACTGCGGAACTGGTTCTCATTGTTGTTGACATACTGCGCCGCCTCATGCACGAAGCCTGCGCGGAGGAGAAAGAATAGGATAGCCCATACGTATTCGTTGGCCGCCGACTGCAACTCGGTGTTGTCCTTGACGAGGGTCTTGCGTGCAATCTTGAGCCGGACGTAAGCCTTGATCTTGCTTACTACATCGGGCCGCCCACCCAAGTTCGCGTCCTGCGGATACTTGGCGATGAGATTGTTGACTTCGTCGTAAAACTTCTTTTCAAGGAAGCGGCGGACGCCTTGTAGAATCTTGGTGCGCATAGCTACCGCACTCTGCGATTGTGGGTTAGGGTCCAGGTAGGATTTTGCAAACTCTCGCTCCCGAGGAGCCACACCCAGCTCTGGATTCTCGCCGACGACGTCCATCATGCCCTGGTACGCCTCGACGATTTGTGGGGCGTGTCGATCTCCTGACTTGGCCTCGATTTCGGCAAGTTCGTAGAAGATGCAGACCGGCTGGCCTTGTAGGCGAGCGATGTTGAGGTCCTGAATCTTCTCAGCCAACTTGCCCTGCTTCTCACGCAAGAGTCGGTCGTCTAGCGATGATGCGACGCCGTTCAGCGGACCTGTCGCATCCTTGCGCGGCTCTACGTCCGTGAACTCTGGGGCGTGCGAGCCGATCCGGCTCGGGGTCCCGATCACGGAGCGTTGCATACCCGATCGTCCCAACATACTTGCTCTCTGTGCCTCACGATCTCCGGGGGCTTGGCTGGCCGCCTTACGCCGCGAGCGTCCGAAGCCTCCAGCGCCACCCTGGGCATCCCTTGCCGGAGTACCACTTGCCGCACGGCCGGCGCCCACCTCCGTCTCTCTAGGCTTGATGCCGAAGTGCTCATAGATGCGCCTCCTCTGAGCATCCCACTCCATCGTCACGTTGTCCTCGAGGAAGCTGTCGAAGTCACGAACCGACCGATCCAGGCCATCTGCGATCATGCTCAGTGTCGTTTTCGTCTGCAGGTTGGATAAATATGTCTCAACGTCCAGCTCGGCGGCACTACCAGCCGCAGTAGACCGCTCGGCGCGGGCTTGGAGACCGAATGAGCCAAGGTCCCTAACTGCGGCGCCCGGATCGACGCCCGACGCGGCCAAGAAGTAATGAGCCTTGCCATCCTGCGCAGCGCTGGCGGCAGCGGTGCCGGCCCGGGGGCCGAGGTTCTTGAGCCGTTGTCGTAAATCGCCTAGGCCAAGCTGGAGACTCGGGAGCTCGCCCAACGCAGTTTCGCCCTCTGCCCGCTTTTTGTTCTTCTCGAGAAGACTGTCGAAGTATGAGTCTGTTGTCGCCTGGGATGGATTGCCGTTATTGTTTGTCACGCCAGCCGTCGAAGCGCCTCCCAGTATGCTTGCGCCCATACCAGAAGCCAGCCCGGGCGCGCCAGTCGCAATCCCAGCACCGGACTGAGGACCCAAAGTCGAGAAAAGCGACGAGCGAGCCGGTGCAGTGGTACCCTGGGCGGCCCCAAATAATCCACCACCTCCCGTCCCCTGCTGTGCAGTGTTGATGTTCAGGCCTAGGCCGCCTCCGAGAAGCGACGGCTTACTGCCAAACAACGAAGAACCAAGCCCTGTCGCTTGTGGTTGCTGCTGCTGCTGCTGCTGCTGTTGTTGCGGTTGCTGGTTCGTGGATTGGCCAAACAACGAACCTCCAAACGGCTTCGGAGCCGCTGCGGCACCGCCGAACAGGCCGCCGCCGCCTGTTTGTGTGTTCTGCGCCTGTTGTTGCTGTTGCGCTGGTTGCCCGAAGAGCGACCCGGTCGTGGGAGCTTGGGCAGCAGTCCCCTTGCCGGCGCCGAAGAAAGACATGGTGGGAAATCGAGTGTGGGCAGACTGCGAGCTTCCGTCAGAGTTCGACGCGTGCGAACACGCGTTTTTGATGTCGGCGAAGCAAACGGACTTTTAGCGGTCGTGATTTTTGGAGCTGTTTTTTGAGAGGAACAAGCATGGATGAACGAAGAAGACTGGCGTCAAATTGTGGGGCAAGTGAGACATGTACCTCTACTTCCATTTGCTACTAATGCACGTGCCAACCCAAGTATCTTTGTCTTGCAGTTTCTCCGTCAATCAACAGCTGGGCCTGAGCATCGCATCCATCTATGTCAACAAAACACCGTAACGCTTCACCCCACATCTTCTCGACCGCTGGTCCATTAACACTACGAATCACTATTTTTGTGTATTAATTATTTGCTTCCGCGTCTAGACCCTCTCCTCCCCTCAGCTCGTTCTCTGGGCCACATCAAGAAATGAACCCTTGATTGCTTCGTCAATCTTCCGCCTGTATTCCTGTTGGGTCCGGCACTGGTCGAGGAACACTTCATACTTGGCGTCTAGGAGTTTCTTCTCGGCTGAGTCACTTCGAGACCACACAGTCTTACCCGGCTTGCTCATGCGGTCCATGATATTCCAAAGCGGCTCCGTCGAACCATCCTCCTTGGCACTGGCTGCCTTCGCGCCGAGCATCGCCGCACCGTGGACCACCGCAGCATTTACATAACGTGGGACCAGCACTGGCATATCGCACGCCGTCGCGATCAGATCCATGAGAATCTCGTTTTGGCATTGGCTGCCCGACATGAAGATGCTCGAGATCGAGTGCCCCGAAGCGTTCATTGTCTCCACGATCTGTCGCGTTTGGAGCGCGATGAACTCCATCGTCGAGTAGTACAGTATGGCCATGCTGTCCCTACTCTTGTCGTTGCTTATCCCAATGGCTGCGCCCCGCATGTTGGGGTCAGCAATTGGTGATCGGTTGCCCCAGAGGTCGCCGTAAAAGAAGTAATGGCGGCCAAGATACGAGATGGAGGGCGCATTCGTCTTCTTGACGAGACTCCTAAGGTGGTCGTTCAAGAAGTCATAGATGTTCTTGCCGGTGGCCTCGGCCTCTGTGACCGTGTCCTGGTACGCGGCATGCGTCTCAAGCATGTGCTTCATGAGCTCACCTGTCGCAGACTGGCCTCCTTCTGCCATCCAGAAGCCTGGAATCAAGACGTCTCTGTACGGACCCCAGACCCCTGGTACGAAGACGGGGTCTTTTGACATGGCCAAGTGGCAGGTGGAGGTGCCAGCAACGGCTGCCAGTCGCGTGAATGCCTGCGAAACATCGTTCGGCGCAACCGACTCATCGAGATGGTCTCGGCTCAGCTTGACCTTAGCACCAACCGTCCCAATCCAGCCCGCATATGCGTCAATGACACCGCTGCCGATGGCAACTCCCTTCGGCAGCCCGAGTTCTTGGGCGGCTTTCTCGGACAGGCCCCCAACCAACTCACCAGCACTAAGGAATGAACCATTCTGGCTTGGGTCAGCTAACCACTAGACAGCGAAAGACAGCAGTGTAAAGGAAAGGGCTCACCACCCTATCGACTCCTCCGATTCTCTTGAAGTCCTCTTTCACCAAGTCGCCCAGTCCAATGGCATGGTAGAAGTCCTCCTGCCATCCTTTGACACTACCGTCGACACCAACCGGCACATATCCTTGCTTACAGACGGAGCTGCAGAAGCTTCTCGTCTCGTTGCCGGTTGCCATGTGTGTCAGCGCATCCACCAAGTCATAGAACTTGCATTTGTCAAAGAGCTCGGCGGGCATGTTGTTCTTCAGCCATAGAACCTTGGGCATCTCCATCTCGACGCTCATGGTGCCGCCGACATAGCGCAGCAGGTTGTGTTTCGTGGCATTGATCTGATCTGTCTCAGCCATGGCACGGTGATCAAGCCAAAGAACGATGTTGCGGTCGTTGCCGTCATTTGCAAAATCCGGGCCCGTAACGGGAACAGGCTCGTCGGTATCATGTGCCAGCACGGCTAGGGAACAAGTTGCGTCGAAACCGATACCCCGGATTGTGGCCGGGTCGACCTTCGCCTCCGCCACAACTTCCTTTACACATATGCAGATACACTTCCAGATGTCGGTTGTTGATTGCTCATAGCGCAAACCGCCGTATGAGGTTGGCTTCCAAAGCTGGATGGCCTCGGTGGCGAGGGCCTTGATCTCGCCCGTTGAGTCGATGAGACATGCTCGCGCAGAGCCCGTCCCGACATCGATGCCAATGTAGTGATCCTGAGATAAGGTGAGCGTCGCGTTGCGGGGTGTCCTTGCGGGATAGACCAACTTGAGATGTTCTGCCATGACGCCATGACGGTCAGCTCAGTTCTAGTGAACGAGGGATCTCACTGAGCTCACGACATTGTCCCGGCTTCGCTCAGGCAAAGACCGAAAATGGACTTGAAGGCTCAGTGGTAAATTTGTAACAATTTCTGCGCCGATTGCACGTTTAAGTGTGTCCTTCAACTGTCAAAGTAAAAGGTCCTGATCAGAGTCTTGCATGGGAGACGGATTCGTTTGGTCTTGACTACACTTCCGTTGTTGATGTGGGACTACCGGATACAGCCTCCATCCGACCGCGGTGGACAGTGTCGTTGAGGGGTAATTCCGGGTCCCACCTGCTTCTCTCCATTCGGCTGCAAGGCTTGGAAAGCGGACATGATCCGCTAGCAGTAGAGCGACTGCCGGACAAACCTATCATGGGAAGGCAAAGGGGTGTCCCTTCAACGGGTGCACGATCAGCGGTGATCAGCCGCGCCCGACCACGACCACAGCGCCGCTGAGCGCGCCAATGGCTGTTGTGGATCATGTCAACGGAAGCGCACGCGCAAGCCCCAAGGTAGGTGGTCACGGTAGTGTAGACTGATCGCCAACACACACCAACTGACTTGAATTGTTACTATTCTCGACGCAAAGAACCAAGTTTAATCGACCTAGCTCGGATGCAGCGCTGACGACGCTCAACGACGGTATTCACTAAAAGCGTGCGTTTGAGGTTGGACGGTGATACTGCAGCTTTTCTCATGGCGAGGAAACACGGTTTTGAAACTAAGAGAAATACATTAGCAGGGGCCAACGTCCTGCTCCAAGAGGGATGCCTTCCTCCTCGCCAGTAGACTATCCCGATAACCAGCTTCAATTTCCATGAGGCCTCTGATGAAATGGTCAATGATGTGTAAAATTGTGGTTATGTGAAAAACAACCTGGTGAAGGAAGACAGCTTGACTGAGTGGTTGTGGTTGCAATTGGAGGCTTAGACGTATGCCTGTCCTGAAACCTCAAATGCCGGTGTGCAAAATCCAAGCTCTTCGCAACTTCAACATTGGTGCGGCTCTCTCACATCACACCGAACCTCTTCGGCGACGTATCCAATTTTGCAATCGGCACAGAATGGATCAAGACAACAATCTATCGCACGATGAGATCTGGGACGACTCTGCGCTGGTGAACTCATGGAACCAGGCGTTGGACGAGTACAAAGTGAGCGATAAGAGACAAGAGACAGCTCAGCCCCACGGATCTCGAGACCCCGAAAGCTAACACTCTGCTCGCAGAAATATCACAGCGTCCATGCCATAGGAGGCACGATCGAGGACATTATCGAGTCCGACCAGCAGTAAGGATATCTACCATCCCAGGAAGGAAAAAAAATGAATAATCATGTGTGGTGCTCTGACGATCGTCTCAGGAGCGCAGCGAGACGGGATGCCAAGCCTGAAACAGAACCCAGAGGCGAGCCTATCGACAACGGAGACGCAACACCACAGCTGAGGAGCGACGAAACGCGCCCAGAAGTAACCTCAGATGAGCCTGCTGCTGCAAAGGTACGGATCTAGAGTTGCAGGCAGATCAAACAGGCGCCATCACACTCAGCAATCTCTGTCGTCAAAGCTTTTGCTGCATGCGCATCCCCGATGCGAATCCTGGCAGATCACAAAAGCTTGGCATGAAACACTCCCCTCCTCCTGCTCCTGTCTCAACAAACCCCCGCCCAGCCGTCTCATTTAGGAAACCTTGAATTGGGGAATACTAACATATGCTTGTTGGTTTTGCAGACTGCTGGACAAACTCCAGGGACAATTCAAGGTGGTGGCATCCCAGCAATGGGGCCGCAGGTGATGCTCGGTTCCAGTAAAGCCTCTCCCGTCTGAAGTGAGACCTACGACAACGAGAGCTAACGCATGCCCCTAACAGTCCAAGATGAAAGTCTCAAAAAGCTTTTGATGTCGTGGTATTACGCGGGTAAGATCTCTTCATCTCGTCCTCCGATGGTGGCGGACTGCTAACTATTTTAAGGATATTATACTGGGCTCTTTGAAGGAAAGCAACAGGCGCAGGCTGAGATAGGCGAGCAGTAGTAAGAGCAATCATTGGTAAGATCACAGATTGATCCGCCTTGTGCATACGTAGGCATCACGCATGTAGAATCTTGTCAACTGGAATTGAAGTGGAATACCGCCTGTGAGGGGATGCCCCCGCGCTGGCAAACCTAGCAGGGTGTGGGCCTGAAATGTGGGGTGACCTGACCTGAGAGGTTCTGGACCTTCGTACCCCCAAGCGAGGCGAAGACACTGATCGACGTCAAAGCAACCATCTGCGACAGCCTGTGTTCCAGGGCTCCAATTTTACCACGGCTTGGTCATCTTCCTTGTCTGAGCTCCGGCATGGCATGTGTCAACCGTTGAAGACTTCAAGCCTTGCCTACCTTGATCTCTCGCCATCCGCCACAACCTTTCCAGTTGTGGATAACGGAAGGCGTTGTCCGTCATCCGGTCTTCCCTCCACCAAGGGATCCCCAGTCTCCCAACCCAACCGGGCGCCGGATCTGCTCGATGCCCGGCTTGCGCGTTCTCGGGGCTGGCTGCGGGAGTCCTGCCTATCTTCATGGCCCCCATGCTTCCCTCGCTGATCAGTTTGGTTCGTTTCATGCATCACTTGGAAGGCTGAAAGTTCCACAGCCAACAAACGTGGCGGGCTGCCTCCATCACTACTTGCCTCCCGTGATACTTTGTGTTGCCGCGAAGGCGATCCCGGGTCTCTGGCTGCGTGGGATGGAGAGCTGTTGGCACTGGAGCAGCCTGTTGGGGACCAGCGAGGCCGAGTCGCCGTCATCCTGACCTAGGCCACTAAAGAAGACCGTGATCGATCCAACGGTTTCTTTCTGGAACTTTAGGTCCCATCCCGGAGGGCCGGATAAATATGGCACATTTTAGTTGGGCATAGGCGTCCCTGCAGAGCCTCATGGAACACCAAAACAGCAACCGCCCGGAGAGAAATCGGGCTGAAGGGTGCATTACGTAGACCCCCATCTCTTTCGTTGGACGGATGCGGATCGGAATCGAGTGGCTAGAGGGCAGTGCTCCTGGGTTCGCCATTCAGATGGCGTGTATTTCCCCAGAAACACTCGAGGTCGAAACCAATGTGGGCCACCGGCCATTATTCTAGGGGTGGCCGTTTCGAGAAACCGCCGGCCCCTCACGGCTGCCGAAGACTCCGCAAAGGGTAGCTCTGTTTAAGCGCGCTGGATAACTCAGCCCACGGTTGTTTATAGCAGCATTTCGCTGGCCTGAATTCGAGGACATCAACGCTAGAAGAACACAGCACGTCGAGGATGCAACGGAATTGGTGGTGCGTCGTCGCCTGGGAAGACCATCGAAAAGGAGAGATCCGATTCCGCCCCGCAGCGACTCAGGCACAGGGCCTTTGCCATGAGGCTTTCGGCCAATAAGGTGCGGACTTGGGTCGCGCTGGGCCCCACTCCGTCCCATTTTTGCATGTCGTGGGGTCAGAGCGGCGGTACCTTTTCTCGCTTGGCGGGAATGCCAAACACTCTGAGACGGTTGTGTCACAGCTTTGCTCCTGAGCCTCCACCCCCGAAGTCACGGCCAAGAGCTGTGTGGCTGGCCCCTGCCGCCCGCCCTTTGCAGCAACTCCCGGGAGTCTGCACGCTGCAGCCGTGCATCTCCCTTTTGCCCTCCAACCGGTGCAGTCGCGAAACCGCCGTGCCCTTTGGGGACAACCCCTTTGGCTGGACTGGCTCGGGATCCTGGGATAGCGCTGCTGCGGCTCCACAGCGGGTGACCTGCTCCTGCTTGTGCCTGCGGGCAGCTGCCACGCCGAGCAAGGAGGCGCTCTCGCCATGTCACGGTGATGGCCTCTGGGCTGTTTCGAGACTGACCCCCCCCCCATCCCTGGCCGGCCCGGGGTCTTGAGACCCTCGGATGCAATGTTCGATCATCATGCTCCCATTTAAGCACCAGTGTCCTGGCTCCCTTCAAGAACCGGTCTTGTTTCCCCTCCTTTTCTCTCTCCCATCTCTCTTCTCGACGTTGCCTTCTCTGTGTGTGTTCACTCATTTCTGTTCGCCGTTCTTTTTCATAACCAACTTTCACTTCTTACGAGCAGGGACTCGCCGCATCCAGATCTTATTTTTCGACCGTCGTGTTTCTTTCCACACACAAATCTACAGCATATATCCTCACCGGCGATAATAACGAAGATATAAAAAAGTCATCAACATGAAGTTCTCGACAGCATTCGCTCTGAGCGCGGCCCATCTGGCGGTTGGAAAGTCGGTGCAGAAGGTTGCTCCCCGGGAGCCCCAGAGTGGGAGAGTGACGGTCAACGGTGTGCAGGCGTCACAGGTTGAGCTGGCTGAGTTGCAGAGGACATTCGGCTTCGCAGGCGGCAACGGTGTTTCTATCAACGTTCTTTGGATCAATGTCGGTGGCGGCGCGGCCACCACCGTTGTCAACTCGGCCCAGACTGTTACTGTCACGCAGACAGTGGCTGGTGCCGCCGGTACCGTTGCTGGTGTTCCCCCGGTTGCTGGCGCCCCCGGCGAGGTTGCCGCGACCCCGACCGATGCCCCCGCTGCATCTCCGGTTGTTGGCGGAACTGGTGCCACCCACAGCGTCACCGTTGGCGGTCCCCAGGGTCTCGCATTCAACCCCCCGCAACTCGCAGCCGCCCCCGGTGATACCGTCATCTTCACCTTCCTGAGCCAGAACCACACTGCTACGCAGTCCGCGTTCGACACTCCTTGCGACCCGCTTGCTGGTGGCATGGACTCTGGCTTCCAGTCCAACCCCAACAACACCGTCAACCCGCCTCCCCAGGTTGCTATGCAAGTCATGGTCAACACCCCTCTCTGTAAGTCGAATCTTCGTCCACGACATTCAGAATATGAGAAATTCTAACAGCTGGCAAATAGGGTTTTACTGCCGTCAGAACAACCATTGCGGCAAGGGCATGACCTTCTCCATCAACCCCACCGCCGATAAGACCCACGCCATGTTCCAGGCTCTGGCCATCTCTCAGCGAGGCAATGGCGGTGGTAGCGCCATCACCGGTGGCGCTCCCGCTGCTGCCCCCGCCGCTGGCGCTCCTCCCGCCGCCGCCCCCGCTGCAGGCGCCCCTCCCGCTGCCGCTGCTCCTGGTGCAGTCCTCCCATCCGGCATTGTTGCTGGTGCTGGTACTATGGCTGCCGACGGCTCATGCCAATGCTTGGTATCGTGCCAGTTCGACAGCAGTCAATTCCCCGCTGCGGCCCAGGGTGCTGGCGCATTTGGCGGTGTTGGTGGTACGTGATAGTTCCTAGTCAACATATCTTGACATACCTGACTAACATTACGTGTGTAGGCTCAGTACCAATGGCCATTCCCGCTGCACGGAGATTCTAAATCATGAAAGAGGCATCTATGGTGTAACTACCCTAGCTCCATGTTTTTTTTTTTTCACTGTGGAGGAGTTGATAAAGTGGTGGCGGGGTTGAGATCCCTTTTTTCTAAACTTCTGTTATTTTTTCACGGGAAGGGGAAATACCAATTACCTGTAGATTTATTCTCTCTTCCCTCTATCGCCCTCTCTTACTCCTTATTTCAGTTACCGCCGTTTTTGGTTGTTGCGGAAGCGAAAAAGGGGAAAGAGAAGAGGAAGAGTTGAGTGGGCGGCGGTAAAACCTGATATGACTGGCTCGTATTCTTTCTGGATGCAAAAATCTTAATATAGGACATGAAATGAAGAACTTGTTTCTTCCTTGTGTGCTGTATTATTATGTTTATCAATACGTGACCTTTGCACTGGTGGTTTGTGACGGTTTCAAGGAAGACACCAATTCGGAGCCTACAAGTCAGCACAATCCAAGGAACAGCGAGTGACACAACGCATCACGCAACTGACTGGGTAGTAGGTAGAATAAGCGGGGAGAACACAACGTTTTCCAGGTAAGCTCAATCCAGAAGCAGGAAAACAAATAGCGCGCAGTAAAGGCAAATGGATAATCATAGCTTGCCACAAGCCTTATTACGCCCCCAGTGGTATGCCCCGTGTCATCGACGCCATCCCACCATGCTTAACTAAGAAATCACAAGTATTCAACCCTATCCCAACTCCACGAAGCGTTTTCGAGGGTGGGGGTAGGGGTCGGTCCCTCTCCGGGTGCCATTGCTCCCGCATCGGTCGATCGTGGTATTTACTTCTTGTCACCAGATTCGGCCGCCTTCTTTGCGTCGGCTGTGGAGCAGAACTATTAGTATACATTCCTGAAAAGGGGGACGTCTCTGGTCCGTACCAGCTGCTTGCTTCTGGCGCATCTTCTCAGCTACAGCCTCCTTGTCTCGTGCCATTTCGGTACCACTCTTGCTGTTGCCCTTTTTCTGTGATGTCGCAGCGGGGAAGAAAATAACCCCAATGAGTCAGCAAGAACTTTTTCGCCTTTCGTTTATATTTGCTCTGACTTGTGGATTATGCCGAGGCGTTGCGGATGCCGCTACCTCCGGGTCCTGGTGATAACAGACCCATCCGCTGGCTGGACGAGCCTTGACGACATGGCTCGCTCGTCCCAGCTCGAGCGTAGAGGCCTTGTACGCGTAGGTATGTGGGTGTATTTGTCGGAAAGGGGTCATGTGGTGTTGAGAGGGCTTACCGTGGCGGCCAGCTTCTTTTGGTTTGCCTCTCGGGCCTTGTCACGCTGGTTGCCGCGCGCCATGTCTCGGCTGTCTGTCGACCTTTTGATTCTCTGCTGTGGGGTAGTGAGGATTGGTTGGTCGTTAGATGCCAATTGAGCCGGAAACAAGAATGGGTTGCGCGCGAGCAAGAGGGCCAAAGTCGAAGCTAAGCGCGTGGTACACTGACGTCGGAGGGTCAGTGGTGGGAGGTCGAGTTGAAATTTGAGGATCAAGGATCAAAGATTCGGTGGAGGCCGCCTTTTCGAGAGTTCAGTCCTCGCCTGACACCCGGGGGCTGTGCAATTCTAGGCGCTTCCGCGGCGGGGAATTGAATTGAGGCGAGTTACACTCAGCCAATCAAATAGTTCAGCTCCGGATTAGACGCAGGAAGACGAGGACGAAATGGCGGCAATTGCTCGTTGTGCTACGGGCGCCTACCTTTTCCACTGCAATCTTGTTATTTTGATCGAAGCGGCGACTAATACTCGATGTTGAAAGTGTGTCGCAGTAAAAACAGAACCGATTGGAGGTTTTGACGCCTTTGTCCAAATCTTAAAGACGAAAGAGCCCGTGTCATTGCAGCCTGACTTGGCACGTGACACCCTCTGTTCCTGCTACTTTTGCCCTTTGTAATTTCCATTGTTAACCATTCGGAGACTCCGGTTAGGGGAAGCCTTGATCTGACATGTCCCGGGTTTGGAAATATTCTAGATGACCCTGATGGAATTAGCCGCATTGTCTTCTTCGCATTTCGTTCACTCTGCCGGTCGATCATCTGTCAGTACCATCAACAGCTTCCACAAAATCGGACGAGGGGCACCGAACCAGTTCAGGTACCGGACGCCTCTCATTGCGGGGAAAGAAACTCTTGTAGGGCTGGCGGGGGCAGTCTTTGTCGGGTTGGTCCTCTTCAGGCGCATTGCGAATTGCAATGCGTAAGGTGTCTGCTTTTTTGTGCCATGAAATAAACAACCCGCTTCAGATTCTTCTGCGGTAAAGCAAATTCCATGAGTCTTCTCTCCGATTGTCGTCCTTGTGCCTGAAGGGTGCCATTGAAGTAACAGGTGCAATTTTTTAGTGGGTCCAGACCAAAAGTCGGGACGCACGAAAGGCTAAATGGATGTGAAACGGCCTTGGCTTCGACATGAGCCAATCGACGCGTCCTCTCCACGCGGATTTGACGATGCATGTCTTGTTCCGTGCACTTTTCCCCAACGCATCACCTCTCCGCTGTATCAGCTCTGCTGTCTGGGGAGAGCTGCCCTGGCCTCCAACACGGGGCCCCGCCAGAACCATTGGACCATAGCGATCTACAACATTCACTATGCGCTGGCAGCCCGGGCAATCCACTGGCTCAGCCGTGGGCTCACGGAGTCACTGATCGTCGCATTTCGACGGCCACATGGCAGTCTGCTCGAATCAGGAGATGCTCTCAGCAGGCGTCAAGGAACGCGATGCCGCATCTGGAGCTTCAGCGGTCTGTATCACCCGGCTACTGGTCCCAGGGACCGGCTCAAGTGCTCGACCTCCCATCCACTTGATGAAACCGGGCAGCATCGTCTGGTTATCGGTCCCACATGTTGTTCGGCGTGAGACCTCGCCAGCGCCTACGGGTCTATTGGTCGAAAGGTCATGGAAACGTTTGGCCCGATGCGAAACCATTTTGAAGATGGCCCACGAACCAGTTCTTTCCTCCTTGGCCCCCTGTCCCAGGCCTTTCTCAATGCGGTGCTGGTCTTTCTCCCCGGATCCTATTCTAGGCCAGCGGACAATAAAGGGCATTCGAGTCACCTTAAAGACTGCTCGCCACCTCCACCCTTTCAGCCGTCTGGTCTATTCACGGCTTCCTTCTACTGCAGGGCTCCATTGTGCAAGTGAACAATGAGAGGCTCCGGAGCTCATTGAACTATTGTTTCCTATTGTCCCCCTCAACCACCACGTTTTATCATATTTCTACCTGTAATTCCCTTCCGCGTCTACAACTTTCTTCCTTCTCGACATATTCTTGAGAATCTGCTAGCCAGATATACAAAACACCACATCACGATCTCTGCTGGCAGTTGGTCATTCTACCGTCGTTCATTCGTTCGATGTAAGCACACCCTTCAAGACATACAGAACACATGACATCTAACAATCAACCAAGTCTTTGCATTCGCCTCGTCAACATGTTCGATCTGGGAGCGAACTCCAAGGTCCGGGGCTCTGGCCACCTGGTCCTCAATGCCCTCCGGGCACTCACAATCATCGGTTTGGGCACCGTCATGGTCGCATGCTGGGCCATGATCGTCATGTCTGGAATCACAAGACACTTCGACTTCTTCGACACCATCTCTCATTTTTTCGTCTTCGGCATCGCCATTTTCCTTACTATTTCTGAGGTGAACCTCTTCAAGGCCTACTTCGAGAACAACTGGCCGGTCCTGAGCCCGACACACTCTCTGGCATGGCTGGGACTTGCTCTCGTTATCATCGGCTGCAGCATCATGGGCGATCTTGTCAAGCCCGCCTACAGCCAAGAAAACCTGGGTCTTCCCATCTGGCGACTCGTCATTGCTTCGGCCATCCTCAGCATCACATTCGGCATTTCCAACATGCTGCTCTCGGTCATCTTCCGCGACGGCAAAAATCGCATCACCGCTCGTCAGATCCGTACCGACGGCAACCTTGCGGCGCCCGGCTACAAGAATTCCCCCTACGATGTCAACTCGTATACCACGTACCCAACGAACCGTGACGACTACTCGCAGCGCAGCAATTCTCTCCGCCAGAAAGAGCAGGAGGAGGAGGCTGTTCCTGCTTCTGCGGCGCGTCGCTTCACCCGCGCCCTCAACCCCAAGAACTTCAACTTCCGCAAGTCCAGGCTACAGATCAGCGCCCCAATGCCGTTGGGTGGCCACCGCGACATAGAGCATGGTAGCACCGACCACCTAAACGACCGCGCCAGCCCCATCATCCCTGCTGTCCAGCGGCCACCAACAGCACTCCACCCTGCATTCACCGGAAGCAGTCGATATAGCGAGGCGCACATGACGCGATTCGAAGAGAAGATCTAGGAGCCTTCTGAAATGGATATCGAGACGGAGGAAGTAAGGGGGCCGCGGTACTTAAAACTCGCCAATTACTATTGACCGCAGGAGGGGAATAAAACGGACAAGGCGTTTCACTGAGGTTGGGACAAGGCGTTTGGGTTGTGATTTGTTACATGAGACTTATACCCGTTTCTTACTGGGTTCTGGGTGGTTGCTACAGTCTTCCACACGACATAATACCTTGGGCTGGCCATTTTTTTGGCCGGCGAAATATGAAAATGTTTATCTGAAATTTTTTGTGCGGCCATTGATTATATGAAAGTCCTTTGATCTCATGATGGTTGATATGAAGGCTTTGTCCATTGTTGTTACTTCCATCCGTAATCCACGGTTCATCCGTCTTGGCTCCCTATTGCAAGTGACAACAGTGAAATGTGACATTCCGCACTGCAAGTCAATTGGCGGGAGCTCCATACCCTAACCCTTGGCCCACATTGCTCGTGCGCAGCGCCGTTTTTCCACCCGCATTTGGAGTCCCTTCAACAGCCGCCAAACAAAGACGACGAACGACTCCTCATCTTCCTAGCAGCTTTTCCTCTCCATTCGATCGGCGGCAACTGTGTTTTCCTTACGACTTCATGAACTACAGCCCAGCCACATCTGCATCTTGGTGGTAAACTTTCCGGAGAATCGCTAAACTGTGCGGAATCCAGTTCCTTCCGCCAAACTCTGCGACGACCAACCTCTTTTTGTCGAGCTCACCTGCGAAGCTATCTCCGAAAATTCACATTTCGCCTTCCAACACCAAGCCCCTTCAAGTCCCACAACTTGCAATCAGTATCTCGAGAAAATAAGTAGCCGTTTCTGGATGGTATACTGGTGTTGATTAGGGTGCTGCGCTCAATAGGCACAGGCCAGGAGCGTGCGGAGGATCTGTACCCGGCCTGCTGGGTCTGCTGCTCAGTGAGGGCGCCAATAGTTTTTTTTTTCTCTATTGCCCTCGCCGCTGAATTGGCGGATTGCACATCTCGCAAGAGTACACTCGGATGCTCTGAAACTTCCGGTTCGCATATTTGTGCTGGAACTGCTTGGTTCCTGGTCCATCCAACGTTGACCTTGCGCCACCATTGAATTGATTGCCCACACTCTCGCCACCCTCAACACCATTTGCCCCGACATAGCCATGGCGGACAACGCCGACGATGTGGCCGATGATTATCGGCAAGCTCTGGAAGACTTGACCATGAACTCGCGTATCGAAATCGCGACCTTGACTAACATCGCGAGGGAGAACGCGAACCATGGCCTGGCGATCACCGAAGTTCTCACAAACCATATCAAGAAGGTGTGTCCTAGGATGCCGACAGCAGGCACTGCAAACTCATTTCTTCTAGCACGAACGAGTGCTAACCTCACACTAGGTCCCACCGGCTCGGACGCTGCCGGCTCTCTACGTACTGGACTCGGTGGTCAAGAATGTTCCGACGCCATACGCCCTCTATTTTGGGCCGAAGCTCTACTCCATCTTCATGGGAGCGTACACCAAAGTCGATAATGGAACGAGGCGGAAGATGGACGAGATGCTCAAGACGTGGAAAGAGCCCGTCCCCGGCTCGATCTCGACGAAATCGGTTTTCCCTCCTGAACATGTCCGACCTATTGAGCATGCTTTGGTTGCGTTTCGACAGGCCGCGTATGCAGCGAACCAAAACAGTTTCCAGGGACAACAACAGCTACTCCGCGGAAACCGAGCGCCGATTCCTCCCCGCGATACACCAACACCACCAAATACGAGGCCGCTCTCACAGCCAGCCGGACCCCACAGCCAGCAACCGTTCCCAGGATCAAACGGCCATCCACCGCAGCACATGGACCAAACCATGGCCCAGCAGCAGCCGTATCCTATGCGGCCTCACCACGTACGCCTCCCTTTCTCCCTCATTCGCCGGATTTATCTGTTAACAATACTTGCAGGACCCCAGCTTGATACAGCATCGTGCCCCGCCACAAGCTCCTCCCATGACCATGCCTATGCCCACGGTCATGGACCAACTCTCTCGCCACGCTCCTGCAGGAGTGAGCATAGACAAGCTGAGAGATGATATCCAGCAGCTGATCATTGTGGAGAAGAAGGAATTTGTGCGGAACCCACTTGATACTAGTAAACAAACAAGACTGAAGGCGTTGCTGGACCTGCAGACCATAATCCAGAGACCAGACATGCCTCAGGATCAGTTGATGCTCGTTAAAGAGAGAGTTACTGAACTTGCTGTAAACATGCGGGCCGCGCCCCCAGCCCCTGCTTCCGCGTACGCGGTGTCTACCCCGACCCCGCCGGTTGCTGTCCCACAGTACCAAGCACCTGTGCCTCCAGTAGCAGTAGCACGCCCGCCCTCGGTAACTCTTGGGGTTGGAGCAGCGGCTTCTGGTGGTGGTGGTGTTGGTGGTGGCGGCGGCGGCGGCCTAACGCTGGACGCGCTCCTTGGACAAGGCGCGCTTGCTGCCTTGCTGTCTGGGGCTCCCAAGCCGGCCACCCCCGTGGGCAATGGATATACTCCGTCCGCAACGCCACAGCTGCAACAAGCAGGTCTTCCTCGACCCGGGCCGGCAATGGCTGCAATACGGTCGCCGCCTCCGCAGGTGCCGGCCGTGCAACCACCGCCTGCTGCTCCGTCCGCTGGCTCCTTTTCCCTGGCTGGCAACCCTTCAGCACTCCTAGCCATGCTTAGACAGTCGGGCCTCATCACGCCCACCGGCGCGGGAACACCACCTCCTGCCTCCAGGACACCCATGACAGGCCACACCTCACTCCCGGGCTTTGCCCCTCCCCCTGTCAAGGCAATCATCCCGCCACAGTTCACAATGGCGAACCTAAGACAGTAAGTTGTATCTGGCAACCAACCACCAGTCCGTTAACTAACACAACGCCCAGCAACCGCCCGCACTTGACCGCACAGCTTCATGAGAGCCTCGGACCACCATGCACCCAGTGCGGCAGACGCTTCCGCACCGACGAGGACGGCCGTCGCAAGAAGACGGCTCACATGGACTGGCACTTCCGCGTGCATCAGCGCATCGCTGAGTACGAGAAGCGTGGCTCGTACCGAAGTCCCTTTGTCGATGAGATTGTAAGCCCCCTTTTCACCTTCCCCCTTTCTTTTTGTGCTCATGGCTCTAACACCGCCCAGGACTGGATCGAAACCCCCGTCACAGTCGACATCGACTACGTCGCACCCTCAAACAACACTACCGGTGAAGAGGGCGGCGACTCCGCTGCTACCACCTCGTCGACTCGCAAAACCGCCCAGCAACAGCTGCAAAAGTTGCAGTACATCCCTGTGCCCGACGACTCGTCACGTGTCAACAGCATCTGCCCGATTTGCCAGGAGCGCTTCGAGATGAAGTGGCTCGACGAAGCACAGGAGTGGGTGTGGATGGACGCCGTCAAGATTGGAGACCGGGTGTTCCATGCCTCGTGTCATCGCGAGGCTGCGGGTGATCGGCGCGAGGCTACCCCTGGATATGGAAGGGGTACACCGGAGCCGGTTCTAGGGAAGCGGAAGGCTGAGGTATGTTTTGAGTTCCGTGATTTGGGGGGCCAACATCAGGATAGGACTAACATGGCGCAGGATGACTTTCAGTCGGCCAGAGGAAAGCTGAAGATGGAAGGATATGGATATTGATGATTGATCCTTGATAACCAGAAGGAAAGAAAGCCCATGGCGGACGGGCGGTACATATCGTGTGTGTGTGTGTGTGTGTGTGATTGCATTGCTATGGCGCGAAACGGAGTGCAGCGGGTTACGGCTGGCGGGCGGCATTTTCTATTCATTTTGCAGCGAAAACTCCCCCAAACGAAAGGGAATGATGCCCTTGAGATGATGCCAAGGTCAAGGTCAACAAGAAGACAGCGAGAAGGAACCAGCAAAAGCGCATATGTATTAGGTCATGGCACTACTATGCTATTGACCTCACCTCATAGGTAGACGATGAAGAGAGAAAGCGTCTGGTTCCAGTCTATAGAGGCCAGAGGCAGAATCTAGCGTCTTGATATGAGAGGGTATGATGAGAAGTATGCTCGCCCTAGACACTCGGGAAGAGTCCGCCGATCTAGGACAGCGAGCAGAAAGCAATATACCATATATCAAAAAAATTAAAATAAAATAAAAAAAAGAAAGCCCCCCGTGTGCAAACTTCTTCCCGCACCACGTACTCCTCGTGATGTTGTGTCACGCAGCGGCGAGACTAGGAAGTTTGATCACTGCATGGCAACTGCTTATTCGAATCCATATTGCATTTTTAAATGCCATCCGTCCCAAAAATATGCTGTTCTCTCTTTTCCTGTCGGAAGTAATTATATATATGTAATCAGTATTCGTAATATTTTCCATTCCCATTCCCATGCTCACTGTTCCCAAGCCGATTGCCGGTGACGGCATCGTCTAAAGTCCTCTAGTAAGAACAAACAGGTTGACGCCTTTCTTTTTCTTTCCTTTCCCCAATACCGTCCAAGTAACAACCCGCAATACATTCAAACGCCTGAAATCCTTTCCCCCAGTTCCCCCTTGCGTAATCCCGTGCCCATTCTGCATCCACCCACATTCAAGCAATGTAACGCCGCCATCACACTTCAGAACGTGATCTCCCACGACAACGACGACCCGAACTCCCCTAAAGAACCCCCCCCTCACCAATTCCCCAATGCGAGCGCCTCGCCCCAGCACCGCCGCCGGCACTCCCGTTGTTATTGGTATTCGCCCCACCAACCCCGATCACGATGCTATTCCCAAGCCGCACACCCTCCATTGTTGTCTCGCGGCTAAGACTAGCGCCGTAGTCGACATGGACAAGCACCTCCGACGTCGAAGGGACGTGTCGGCCCCCCGTAGGAGCACGACTCGGAGGTGGAGGGCGCGGGAGGGCGATCATGTCCTTTTCGCTGTTGGCGTTCCTCTTATCGTCATCATCATCATCAGGAGATGGAGACGTGGTGGAGGTAGTGGTTGTAATAATCTTCTTGTCGTCTGCAAAAGGACCGCTTGTGCTAATGGGAGAGTGACCACCGCCACCGGCGTGGCTGTCGTCTATGAAGATTTTGGCTGCGTCGTCGACAATGGCTTCGGTGCTGGAGAGAATCTTGCGCGAGCAGCGGCTGCCGGCGCTGCCGCGCGTAGAGGCAAGATCTGCTCCCTTGTTGCCGTTTTGGCTGGTGCGTTGGCGAGTGTGCTGGGAGCGCATGTGGCCGAGCTCATCGCCGGCGTGGCTTAGTCCGCCATGCGAGGCGGAGAAGGAGTCGGTCTGGGAGGTGCTGTCTCGGGAGGTCACCCATTGGATGACGGCGGCGCTGAAAAGGACTGCGTGTGGTGAGCACAAGGGTACAGGTGGCACCTCAGGGGCACTCACTGTCGCTGTTGCAACACATCAGACATACCCATCCCGGCTCGCCATCTAGCGCCATCAGAACTGATAAGTTCCTGTGTAGGACCGATGTTAGCTATCGAAGGACGGATGGGTTTGGAGCCCGAGTTCGTACACAATGCTGCTAACCAGAGTGCAAACGCTGCCAACAAATGTCCTCTTGGCAACTATCTTCAGCCTCCTGTTTCCCTTTGTCTGCTGCATGTTCCTAAACGAATGAAGACCTGTTGGATGGTCAGAAAGTATGTTTAGTATACCGATAAATAGCTAACCTACTTGAAAGCGGTATCAAGAACAGGATCGTGAGGTAGATCTGAACAACCATCAGTACACACCGGTCGCAGAGAGCACAAAACTCACATTGACAAGAAGGTCGAAGGCTATCAATGGAATCATGGCGAGCTTCTTCATCCCAATGACACACTGGCCTTCTTCCACCCTCGCAACGCGACTGATACCTGTCAGCCTTGACGTATAGGTCACTGTTTCCACCCCCGGAACTAACAAACTTACTGGAGGAAGTTGAGGACGATCACTCCGCAGTATATTCCTAACAAGACTCAGTTTTCGATCCAAATCAAGACGAGCCACGAAAAACCAACCGATCATGCCAAATGAGTTGAAGAGATAAAGCTTCGAGCGCAACCTGGGCTTCTTGCAGGTCGACCGGATGATATACTTGGTTGAGTCTCAGCAGGGGGACCAAAGCAAGAATATCGGACGCGTCTTACCGCTTTTTCAACGAGGAATAGATATATAAGCTGGTTGAAAAGTTAAACCAGAGTCAACAACACATACAGAGGAAGTTGGTTTTCGTACAATCTGGATTTCCAGCACCCGGTCAGCATTGTTCTCCGGCCAGACGGAAAATCGACATACCTTGGTAGTCACATAACACACGAGACACAGCAGAATTGCCGACTGGCATATACCTATCGAGTCATTGACGCCGAAGCCAAATTGTAGCACAGCCGTGGCAAAGACGAATAGAAAGGAGTCGACGTAGATGGCGAAGACAACTGTATTTTCCGAGAATCAGTGCCTAGCCGCGTGACATGAGATCTCAATTTAGATGGGTGACCTACGCCATTGCACCCATGGTAGCCTGCTCCATTGTTTTACCGCCAATGATCTTTGAGCTGTGTCACAGTTATTCCTTTTAGCAACGGAGCTGAGTTACCGTGCTGGTTCTTGCCTGGAAGGTCCGGCTTACTTAAAAATGAAGATATTATAGCAATCGAGCTCACAGCAAGTATAATGCTAACTATCATGCCAACGAGCGGTACCCTGTTGAGGTCCTGCGGCTCGACATCTCGTGCAGTGATGCCGAAAAGGAGTGACGGAGCCATGGTTCGGATTCAGCCATCAAGGAACGAATGCCTTCGACTTGGCAGTGGTGAGGTGACACAGGTCAGGAGAGGATGGATATGGGTACGATACCCTTCCCTCTCCAGTGGCAGAGCTCTGAGAGGTCGGCAGAGGAGGAGGATCGGCCTTGGGATGGCCGAGCGAGGGCAGTCTGACGGTTGGGCGAGAGTCCCTAGGTGCAGGTCGAAAGGGGTGGGGTTTCTATAAATGCAGGACTACCTTAAACACAGTGTGATGGGCTTATAGGTGGGATACACCAGAAAGGTCTATCAACATGGATATGCACAGGAACGGTCACGAAGTGCCGCCATAGGCGGGCATTGGGCCGAAAAGAAAACAGCAGGAGCTTCCGAGAGATAATGCATACCGGCTTTCCCTGCTGTCCCTGCTGTCGGAGGTGCCGGCCCCAACTGGGCGCGCGTGCGCACAAAATCAACCTGCCCGCCATTCTGCTGCTTTTCGAACTTTCACCGGGAAAAGAACTTCGAATGGAAAAGATCGACAACCGTCTGGCTTGCTGGCACGCCACATCTGCTGCCGTACAACAGAGGCGTCGATGCTCGTGCTCGACAACCAGGGCAGTGGAGCTGCAAGCAAGAGCAGCCAAGGATAAAAGAGAGACAATGGCCTTCAGAAGTACTCGACTGTCAGCGAATGGGAAAGCGCAAGGGCGTGCCCTCGCTGCGGCTGAAGGACTAGTGGAAGTTGCGGTGCAGGAAGGTACAGCCCACAAGGCCGAGGGGAGACGTCTTTGGTGGAGGTGTGGTCCCTAGATCCCTTGCGTGTTGCACGCAACTCGAACCTCCCCGGGATCCCGATCATTTTTCAATTCCGCATCAACAAACCAGAAATCGCTGTCCTAAGATGCGCCTCCGCAAGCCACATATGCCTGCATCGCTGCAATGGGAATGTACTCTATTCGGTGCACCAGGGAAGCGCGGGTCGCCGTGAGGGGCAGGAATGTCAGTTCTCCTCCCCGTTAGGCGAGAGAGATGCTTCAAAGTGGCTTGCAGACCCGACAGTGAGAAAACCTGTTACTAGCGGCCGTACGTGACAGGGCTTGTTCGATCCTAGATGCGGGAGACAGACAACATCTTAGCTGCTCGATGGCAGGCAAAGGGTGCGGCTTGCGCTCGATCGCCCCGTCGGCGAGTTCTGCATTCGTGCAACGACGTACGAGCCCCGACTTCAGACCAAAGCCGGCGCGAGACCTGCGGGCTCATAAAGGCGAGCCGGGGACCCCTTTCCAGTTGGACCTCCCAGCTCTTCCCCAGCGCAAAGCCGACCAACTTCAACAACTCCACACCCTCAACTTTAGTGGCTGTAGTTAGGATCACCCACAGCCAAAGCAAACATATGCCGAGGCGGCATGCCTGTGATGTGACGGATTGGGTGACTTGTCCAAAGCCTGCATGATGGCGTTTGGATGACCGGGCCACAGAACAGCTGCGAGATGCGCAGCGGTGGGGATGATGCACACTTCCAGGCCTCTTGGAATGCCTCCCCACGGGAGCCGGGACAGCCAAGAAGTAGGAAACTCCAGAGACAGGCAAGGATAGGGTAGAGGAAGGTGCTTCGGAATCAAGCCCGAGAAAGGCGGCGGGCATAAGAGAGACAAAAGCAAGTACAGGGCGCCCTTTTCCTTGGCCCGATGGACTTGCTGAGGTGTCACCAATGAGGCGATATTGAATCATGGGAGATGGGGCCTTCGTATTTCCTGGTTCACGGCACTCGGCCTGAGAAAGATTGTCGGCACGAGAAAACTCCTCAACAGGACTTCCGCGCTTCTGGGTCGGGCATAGCGAGGCGATGAGACCTGAGTCCATGAGCCCGCGAAGAAAAAAGAAAAGAAAACAGTGATGTGGGGTTGACCAGCCCCAGACGCTCGTGACACCCCCTGTCCATTGGCCCAGCCCCAGCATCATGAATCCCGGCTATCAAACAGTGCAAACACATGAGAAAACAGTCACATCTGCAAGTTCCCAAAGCGCCATCCAACATTGGGTCCTTTTCGAATGGGGAAAAAAAGAAGAAAAAAAGGATCCAGCCCCCTCCCTCGGTCGTGAAAACCATGGCAAGCCCCAAGCTCTCTTCTCTCCTCTCAAAATTGCCTCATCGAATCCCGCCCGTGGCGGCCCCCCATCCCTGCGTCGATCAATCTGGCAATCTGGGGGGGCCGTGCGCGATCGTGCTCCGGCTAGCCCTTCCAGCGGCCGGGCGGCACCGACATGGGGAACTAACAATGAACGGGATTAGTGCCCCACACCCCGGGTTTGCTCTCCTCCTTCCCGTTGACAGCGCCGCAGGCTCACATACCGAGGGAGCCGAGCGCGGGTCTTCTTAGGTCGACGCGGACGAGGAACGAACATGCCAGCACCGCAACCTGGTGATTTGGATTTACAAGACAAGTGTGAGAAACTCAGTACGGCAGTTCTCTTTGGCTGACAGTCAACTCCCGTCGGCAGTTGGGGGGCCACGAGACATCATCGGTCGAACCCATTCAGCCCAGTTGATGTCCCCATTCTAAGACAACGTGGTAATTCATCCATTGCAACTGAAAGGACTCACTCTGTTTTCCGAGACCTCGCTCGGCTCGCGATTCTCCCAGCCCACGGAGATGGAGACCTCCGTGGCACACCCTCCTTCATGCGAGGGATCACATTTTCCACCTGCCCGATGTCATTCTATTTTGCTTCTTCTTCCTGATCGCTTCAACGCAACCAGACACGCGGCATCGTAGAATATGCTCATCGATCTATTCGCTTTCGGTCTATCTGTCTGTCTCGGAGCCAAGACTACCAATGATCATTATCGACTCCATGCCCAGGCCACCCAGAATTCATTTCTGTTAAGCAGCCCGCCCCAGTGTTGCCCCCACCCATCCATCCTTGCGTTTCCAGAACAACAACGGAAGTCGTGTGTAAAAGTAAGTTGGTATCGCTTCCCTCGCTCAAAACCCAAAAAGCAAAAACGCCCTGGAATGCAACAGCTCGCTGCGTAACAAATAAAACGCACTGCGGGCCTTCCATGTCGTTTCCTAGCAACTCTTTGCCAATGAACGCCTATCTATCCGCTTCCAAAAATAAATGAGAACCAAGCATTCAAAACTGTATGCAAGAAGCCAGTGCGGTCGTGCCATGTCCGCGGCTGGCTGATGTATGCCCGTGAGATAGATGAAAAGATGCGTGGTGGTAGCGGCGAGGCTACCACATTACTTCCCAGCCGGTTATTTGGGATATCATTAGATCATTATGATTCAGCATATGGGTGCTGGGAACCAGATGAAAGCTTCTTCTCATCATGAAAAATCATGTAGACGGTGCTCCTTCAGGTTGAAGGTTGATATCTCTTGATTGTCGGGGTGATTGTGTTCGCGTGCGAATCCGGAACGTGTCTCGAAGCCGGTCGGCCAGTCTCGCTCTGCGGCCTCGCTCCTCGGGGTCGCCACCGGCTGTTTGTGTGCCGGACACATTCTGCTGCTGTTGGGATCTATGTCGTCGGAGGATCTCGATGCGTTCCTCCACGGACGCCTGTCGCAGCCGGTGGAAATCAAGGAGACGTGATGACCTCCTTCGCTCACGACCTAGCACACTGGGCCCATCTTGCTCGTTCCACTCTGCTGCTAGCGGTGGGGCTAATTGTGATTGATCATCGAGGCCATCAGCAGCACCCTTCTCGCCTTGTGGTCGAAGGTCAAGGCGACTTGATGAGGAATTCTGTCAGCAAAGCACCTGTGTGCGTTTGGGGGACTTATACAACGTACCACAATGGACAAGTCCCGGAGATGTTGATCAACCAAGGGTCGATACAAGTCGGGTGGAACTTGTGGTCACATGGAAGGACTCGTACATCTTCGCCGACAAGGAAATCTTCAGTGCAAATCGAGCAGCCGAGATGCTCATGGTTTGGCCCGTGTCTAGCATCGCCACCAACCGGACGAGCACTGTCGAGGCTTTGGCCTACCGTGGTCATTGTCGTGGTCTCTGGGATCGCGGCCGGTTTGGGGGTGGTATCCTTTTGCAGGTTCTTAGGGGTTCGTGGCTCTTCTGGGATCGCTGATAACCTCGCTCTTGCCAACAGATCTGGTGATGAGCGGGACTGTTGCTGTTCCAGCTCAAATGCGGGATCCAGCTTGTTCGGCGGGGTTGGGTCTCCAAACTTTACGATGGGGATTGTCTCAAGCACAGCGCGCGCCAGACCCTTGGCTCGGCTCTGTCGGGGTCTGCCACCGTAGCCGGACCGCGGTCCGTAGCGCTCCGGGTACCGGTGCGCACGAATTGCGCCGGTCGCGATAATGACCAGAAACAAGAGGGTGATGAGGCCAGTGATGCTGTACAAGATACTCATCGCAACCGCCGAGTTGCTCCCGCCCTGAGGATCGTCGTCGTCCGACTTCGCCATCGACCAGTTGCCCGCGATCGAGGCCCGCACAATGCCCTCGGATGTCCTAGTGGTGTTCAATGTGTCGCTGGCCTCCTCGGCATCTCCCATCGTAAAAATAGAGTTAAATTTCAAGTTTGATCCTTGGAGGCCACAGCAATTTCCTCGTAAGCTGTAGAGAAGGATGGCGCGGATGGTATCGGTCATGCTCATGACCATATTGACGACCTCGCTGGAATCAGGGCGGTCGCACGAGACATAGGCAATGGTTTCCGACTTGTTGAGGGCATCGAAGTTGTCCGAGTCGGCGAACACCAGGTTTCCCGAGATTTTTACCGCCTGATTTGAGTGTCAGCGAACCAGATCCATTCTCGAATCGTACGAGCTCATCCTCGTCTCACCTTTCTTTCGACCTCGCTTCCGTTGAGCCCCAGTGATTTTGTTAGTGGATAGACGCGATAAGTTAAAGGCACGGCTTCCCCCGAGGGTGCCGTGAGCTGCAGGCGCATGATCGTGTCCTTTTGCCATTCGGGAACCTCCGGCATCCAGTTGACGGTGGCATCTTCGGCGGACACAAGGGAGAGGATGGCCAGGGTAGCAGCGAGGAGCAACAGCAGTAGCGAAGCCATCTTCTGGCCCAGCACCGGCGACGGTCGACGTCGCGTTTCGCGTGCTGAAATCGAAGGCGGAAGGTTTGTTTGGAAAGGAAAGCCTCGAATGGGCGATTTCGATTCCGGTGGTGGGGAGAGCGACCGGATGTAAAGGGTCGAACGAGGGGTGAAGGAGAAGGAAAAGTGGGTGTTTAGCAGGCCGGGCCTCACATCTCAATTCGCCCGGCAGCACGGCTCTGGCCTGACTGCCTTGGTTTTCTGGATTCTGATCGACAAGAGGAATATGCTAAGACGGGGGTACTGGAGCAATGGCAGGACGGGCACGAGTGCTGGTTGACAACGAAGACGTCTTGGGAGCTCTTGGCCCACTTGGAAACGGGCACGACGAGCAGGGAGCGGCGAGGGGGCGGTAGCTAGGCAGGTACTGGGTTTCGAGAGCCGGGGCTCTGCAAACACCAAAGTACCCCTGTATCGCAGCCAAGCAATTAGACGATGCGACGGGCACGTCTCGGAAGGAGCTGCCGAACAACTGACGAGCAGATGCGTATTCCGCAACCTTTGTTCGCGGCGAAAGGTTGGGTATGCCTGTCCTGATGGCGATTGACAACGACTGAAGGTGAACTACAGTAGGCCAGGAAGCCAAGAAGCAGGGAGCACGAGGGCTTGGGAGCATGGAGAGGGATCTGTCCAAGAGGTGTTTTGGGCCACACCTGAGACATTGAAACTGTTTTAGCGCCACCTTTGGATTAAAGCACCAGCAACGCTCGCTGCCCAGAGCGGCGCTGCCCTGTGTATTGCGTTTTCAATTCGCAGCTCGTGCTGGCGATCACCTTGCGCTGCAGCGGAATTCGCCTGAAGCACGTCATGTCAATCAATGGGCGAGGCGTGTGGAAAAAGCCGGCAATTTAGAGACAGCTTAGCTGCCATTGCATTTGAGCAACCTGGGAGTTGTTCCGCGGACGTGCTCCGCAGCAACACGCAAAACTCCGAGGGCAGCGCGGGACCCAAGCCTCTGTCTGACGGTGGGCCTGCTTCTAGCGGTTGTCCTCCGGGGCGGATGTGGGTTGATGGAGACGGCGTTGGTGGAGCAGGCGGGCGGCCATCCGAACGGAAGTCTCAACAGTCTCCATATTCCATCGTTGGCGAGTTTGGTTTCCTGGTTTCCACCACGTCGCGCCGCGACAATCTGATGGGGCATATGCAACAGCGGCATCGCGCATATTGGGACCGTCCCAATTCGGGATTCATAGCAGTGAGCCCTCCTCAAAACAATGTTTAGTCGCCGCAGATTGTCGTAGATTTTCACTCGGCTGCTTCGGAACATTTCTGTATCATCTGGGGAGTCCCCTGATGCATGCTGTGATGATTGCCGGTTGAGTGTCAGATCCTAAACACGTTCATATGTCTCGACGACAAGTGTTTCGCTGTTACAGATTCGTTTTTGTCCATGCAGCCAAGCTGGGGATCCCAAGACGGTCCCAGCAAAATGGTCAGTTCACAAAATCACGGCGGATGTAGGTCTCTAGATTTACATGGAATCCCAAATCATACCTTAGAAGCTCTGATTGGAGATAAAATAGAATTCGCGTCGTGCTTCTCCTTTGTTCCCTATTGCGGGTGAAGTGTCGTGGGCGTCCAGGGGTAACCGGCCTCCCTGTCAAAAATGTGTGGGCCTCACACGCGGACTGTGACAAACCCTTGCCCAGTTCCTGCGGCTCAATGCAAGCCGAGAGCCCCAACAACCTTACAAGCCGACAGAGATCCGATTTTGTTCGGAAAGAATGTGACTCGTTTGTCCATCGTCCCTATCGGCTTCTGTACCGAGGCCGGACGTCTCGGAAACATCGGCAAAGTCTTTTCGGAGAGTTGATGGAGCAATCGTCAGTTGTTTTAATAGGGCGAGATTATTCTCCGAGCCCTTCGCCTGAGGACTCCCCTGTCCCAAGGCCAAATAAATATCTCTCCGCGACCCGCATGATGAACTGGTTCCCGGGGAGGAAAGTCGTACTGAAAACGCCAAAGATGAGGCAAGACAAGCGACATGATGATGTGAGTTCGTGCTGCTTGTTCCATCACCGGTGCCCTCTCTTCAGAATGACAATATATCTCGACGAACTTGCATGTAAGATTGAGATCTATGTTCTGTCGAGCGAAATTGCCGTGACGACCGCAAAACAACATCAAGGAAACTCGTGTGTTGCTGAGAATGTGCTGGTTGTTTTCGTGATTGGTGCTGTTGTAACGAGACCGTACAAGGCGAACCTGAGCGTGTCAGACAAATACCAATAGCCCGGCAGTGTCTGACGACATTGTCTCGATCCTCAGTTTTGCAAGTGGCCTGCTCTTGCAGCATCTTCTTGTAGGGGCTGTACTTAGAACACCATAGCGTGTCGGTGGAATAAATCGCATTACTGAAACCAAAACCACTGACCTGCCTGCCGCGCGTAGAGGTCGAAGTGGGAGGATGCTGTAATCTCCACAGCGGTACGATCATCTAGATCTCTTCCATGTCCTCGAGGTCATCCATAATAGGCCAATCGCCAACTTCGACCCGTTCCGGTCTGACAAAGACTCCCCGTTTGACCTCTGAAGGCTCTCCCCAGTATCGGCTTTCCCCAATACTTCCATCGTTCTTGCCCACCGGCTCGTCCAACTCGATGCCAATCCAGGAGCCAATACCCCCAGGGATCTCCTTGACTTCGCCCACATACCTGATTACACCCCTCCTCGTGTCGTCTTGGCCAATTCTGCACCGCGTCCCCACAGCGATTCCTCGAGATTCGATCTCCTGGGCGATGGCCGCAACCTTGGCTTGCTCGTGGCTCGGAGCACCTGGGTCGAAGCGTCCCAGTTTCTGTGCCTTCTTCCATGCGAGAACTGAGTCGGTTTTTTTCTCATATTCATCCTCTGGCAACACATATTTGTCGACACCAACAGAACTTGTGAAATTGGGTCTTGCAGCTGGAGGCCGAGTATCAAAGATCTACCCAGGTGAATCAGTTGAATGTTCACGGTCCAAGCCTGCTATCGACGGAACTGCGAGGGCGCCTCAGCCCGGCGTAATAAGGAGCAAGTTTATTGAGGGGAGGGTAGGACTTCAGTTCGTAAGGCCCCTAAAGAGAGGAGACCGCATAAAATAGTGTGCTTTTCTGAAATATTCCCCAGAACAAGGTTGGAAGGGAGGGGCTTAGCCTGGTAGAAATGAGACCTGGAATATCTCATGCTGCACTTTGATCCCCGAGAGCTACTCGGTCCTTCGCATCGTGAGCGAAAAGAAAAAGACAACAAAAGCCGCCATCCATATTCCGCTGTTGTATACTGTCGAGAGCTCATGCGCCGTGGAGGGCAGATGATGGAATAAGGGAAAACGCAGACATGATAATCGAAGACTTACGTGTAGCTCAGCGTACGGCGAGAGGGGAAAGTTGAACAAATAGGTGCTCTCCTCAGTCGTAGACGCCACGATAGGGATCTCCGTGTTCGTCGCCGTCTTGAGAGTGATGACCTGGCAAGAAGGGGGGATGCCGGTGATGGGCTCCAACTTGGCCTTCAACTGTGCAATCGACCATGATGGTGTGATACGCCGTTCGGACGACGAGAACTCCGCGATAACGTACAGCGGAACGTCTGCCATCCTGAGAGAATAAGTGTTGATAGATTAGAGTACGGTCCTCGCGAGTCTGTAGTCGCAACCTGGTGATAATCATTAGCTGCCTGCTCATCAGCTGAGGAAGTGGACCCCACCAAAGGGCAGCCCAACACCAGCACCAACCCTGCGACTCCTCTTCTTGCAATAATAGATGTCGCTCGGTTCCGACGTATAGAAATGTCTATGTCCTGGTTGAAAGCCCCACTATACTGCAAAAAAGCCGAGAGGGTCCAAAGAATTACAAGTCACAGATCCATATCGTCGCCATGGAATCGTGAAGTCAAGGAAGGAACTGGTAACATCCAGCCACAATATTCCAGCCACAGCCTAACTAGTGTGGAGCCGCTCAGCCCGCTATACAGTGCGAATGTTTCGGGTTACCGTGACCAAATCTGCTGCTCTGAATTCATTCTGCAATTGTTCTCCAGTTCCCGCTGTTCCACAAACTCATCAAAATCTACTTTATGCCATGTGGACGATGGTGTCGGTCAGACGAAGGTGTCCGCGCACGGCTTCCACAGACGACAAGAAAACTTCCATGCCTACCTAACATCATGATGGGTCTAATTTACTATGGGCTTTAGGCACACTACGTGCCTTCTTGACCTATTCCCGAGGACCTTACTGAGCTTTTGTTGAATTACTCCCCCAAAGAATGCGGCCGGCCCCATGGCATCAGAATCGGTACCTGTCTCGAATTGCGGGTGGTTATCGAACAGCAAGGAAGTCCTACAGCGCACTGTCCAGGTGGACCTGATGTTGTCCCCCAGCAACCACATGATTCCAATCTTCTTCAGACACCAGGCCCTTCTCGTTCATCAAATCCCCTGGAGGAGTTTGCCCGTTTGCACGATCCCGACGCCGGGGTAAAGGATGCTTGCTTGCTCTCTTTGGGCCTGACCTCTTGGCCAATCAGCAACACTACCCGTGGGCTTCGGATCAGGAGTTAGCAGGCAGTCTCTATTGGACCTCTCCGTTTGCAATCCCTTGTCAAGGAACCGTGTCATTGGAACTCGATTGCATGCCCTTGCGGCATCGATGCAGCCAGATGCAACCAGCCTCGAATACTCACGGAAAGCTGAAGTCAAACGCCGTCAGAAGAAGTTACTGGCCAGCATCTCCTCGGCCGCCTGCTTGCAAGACGGACACCCTCACAACAATGCTGTCGTTGTTTTCCGATAGACGACGCCTCACTCCCTTCACTGGCCATTGGCCCCAATTGCCTAATGTCGATGCCCGAATCCGCGTGCCCCGATTCGGCACAAGCACCCTCAGTCTCGCTCCGTGCAAACGGATGAACGATAGGTGAAACACAGACTGAAGGTTCGCTGCAGGTCCTGGTGACAAGTCATTCTTCTTTTTGTACTTCCTCCGTGGCTGAGCTTCCCCATCGGGCTGCCCACGCTACCCCTCGAGACAATCGCTGAAGAGCGGCAAGGCTGCCACGAGCGGCCGAAAACGCCTTTTAGCCACCCAAGCCACCTCCCGCAAATGCCATTGTCAGGTCGTCTACAACCCTTGCGAAGTTTGCACCCACGAGACTTGGAAGAATCAATGGCGGTCTCTGAATGTGGAATTGACCGCCGACACTCGAGCGCACAGTCCGCACTGGTTCGTCATGCCGGGCTGGGCTGTTTCCTACTCTTGCAGTTCGGGAAGGGAGGGTGATTGTCTTCCCGTCGTTGCATTGCTTAGTTTCGCTCTGTGCTGTCAAAACACAACAAGGACATGGCCTCGACATTGTCTGTCGGGCGACAGATGATATGCATGCTTGCGACCCAAGATCTCAGCCGTTCACCGCCACGTTGGGTTGCCGGACAATCTTTTGTCTGTCGAATTCCGCTTTACGGGGCTGGAGGCGGGAAGTCGTCATTCTTGACCGGGTTTCTGGCCGGGCGGCTTGGGGAGTGTGTCTAACAGGCGGCCGTGGGGTACATGGCGCGCAGATGAGGCGCTTTTTTGGGCTAACACCACCACCTCCATCGCCTGGCATCAAGAATGGTCGGGATGCGAATTACCCTACTTGCTGCCATCGCTACCTCCGGAGAACAGACGCGGTTTGCAACGCGCCAGCATCTCCCAACGACTGAGAGCTCGCTGGCGTCTTCTTACTGTCACTCTGACACAACGCCTAGGAAGTAGTGCATCCGTCATCTACTTCTCTGTTGCAACCAGAGCTACGAGCGGCGGTATGTACATTGTACTTCATACGTACACCGATTGTTCCGCCGGCAGCCAGCGCACGCAAAGGATATTTACAGATAGCGGACGCACAGAGCCAAGCCATGTATGCAAGGCCAGCAAAGTCGCTCACCTCACGACAGCTAGGAGTACATTTCCCACTACCCTAGTGGTCCACAGCGCCTTGTCGAATGGATCGTGACGCTGGCCAATGACTTGGAGAGGCGGCGGACGAAAGAAGAAGCTAGCGATACCGAGGCCGCACTGCTCGATCCCATAGGTTCAGACGAGCCCTAAGGGTAAAGGCGAAGAAAACGACACACATGCAGTTCATCTCACTTGACTTGTGCTTAGCGAACAGTTTGATACCCCAGCTGGCGAAACAGTAGACTGCCGAGGAATATTTGCTTCAAGATCGACTAGCCACTTTCACGTCAACGCAAACGCCTATATGCAGTCATGGCGGCTGCAATATTGGGACCATTGACACGATGGCGTTGATTGACTGAGCGCCAACAAACGAAGGATACTGGGAGGGCGCTCGTTGCTTTGTTCGGGCATCAACAGCGAAACAAGCCGACGGCGATCTGCCGGCATCCCACGTCGTTTCCTCAGCTTCCTTGACCGTTCGCTGCTTCGTCACCAGTCGGTCACGCGCCTGACACTTGAACAGTAGTATGGTCCCGGTCATATTTGCAGATATCCCTGCTCATCTGTCGCCCCAATACACACCCACTGCGAGCATGCGGTCCTACTGAGCCCACATGTCCGTATCCTTGAAAGGCATGCGAGACATGCAACAGCCCTGCTCGCTAACGGTGCTGGAAGCACAATAGAAGCGCAGATTTAGATCCGTTTGTTCATGAACAGCGAGACTCGCGGGTTAAATCAACTATATCAGCTTGTCCGTTATAGGTAGGTGGTGTAGGTGACACTCTGGGAGCGCCACACGGAGGGAAGGGGAATATTGGTTGCACATCGCCGAGGCTGAGCCGTAGCCACACGGGCCTGGCGCATTTTCCTCACCAGCGTTGGGGCCGCGAACGGTTGCCCTCGCAACAGACAAGAAATGATCGCCGTGGAGGCCCATTCTCTGCGGAAAAGGCAGAAGTAAAAGACGGGAATGGAGAAGAGAGGACCTGGGGGTGGCCATGCACCCGCTGTGAGGGGTCAATCGTGGCCCATCATCGCTGGAGAACGACTCGCAGCAAGCGGAGTAGTCACCGCCCGGGTTTGGGATTCCGCACCGGCACCTCTCAGATCGTAGGGAGAAGAGCCCCGGAGAGGGGAAACGCGATTCATGATCGACCTGCCGAGGGTGCTGTTCCGCAGCAGCCCTGATCCCGGTGTGGGGGAAGGACGATGCAGAGCGAGCTGACCGCCAGTTCGTTGGAAATTCAGGCGTGAAAGAGCAGCATGTCGACCTGGGATGAATCTCCGGCCGGCATTGACAATCAAAGCTGCGCCGTCTCCTCCAGCGCAAGAGCCCATTGATGGCTTGCACGCTGACAACCCATTGTTGCGCAGTGTTTGGTCGACAACCCCGCCAAACAACGGGCCTGACAGGCGGCATCTGACAAAGACTGTGTGATGTGGGCTGGCGAGCGACAAGTCCCGAGCGCACAGACGTCGAGTCCCCAAGCAACTGTTTGGCTTTCTCGCTGTGGGTTCGGCGACGGTGCCGCTGGTGGCTCAGGTGGCTTTTTGCGCACTGTCGGCCGTTTAACGATGCCCTCCCCTGTCGTCTCGTAATGGCCATGTTGCAACGGTTTGGCCAAGATCAGTTGAACCTCTTGCTGCTAGGGGCTCAATGCTCCCACGATCCATCATGCATGCAATGCTTTGGAGCGCCAAACCTCCGACCCCAGCAGCCACTGTAGCATCGAGACTGGGGCGTCCGGTTAGGATCCGGCAGGCGAACAGACGCAATCTTGAGTTCCCATTTCGCGCACAGAGGGTCGTTTAAAGCCAGAATTCCCCAGAGAAAGATCAACGGCGCCTGCAGGGTCTGGAGGCTGTCGCGCTCCAAAAGCGGCTGATATCACATTGACCGCACAGGTTTCTGGGGCTCAGCCAAACCCATGTGCAACCCGGACCACAGATGCGAGCCGGAGGGCGGATCGAAGCGAGCCTGCGCGCCGCTCCTTTTGTCGTGCGGACTCCTTTCCGTAGGCTTAGCGTCTCCCTTGGTCCGTGGACTCGCGTGGACGGGGATGGCGAACAAGGAACGAACCCTCGTTGTAGCATTGTCTCCCGGTCCGATCTGGCTCTTTGTGATGCACGACGCCAGATGGGCCCAAATGGGTTATGGGTTGATTCAGTCTGGGGCTCCGCATCGGGTGAACCGAACTTTCGAGTCCTTGTCTCGCAGGCCAAGCCGTGGGCCGGCTTGGAAGAACACACGATGTTAGCCGGGCCATCGAAACCAAACCGCCAGGGTCGCAAAACATCGGAGGAGAAATCTCAAATGGGGATGGTCCATTTGCTGCGCTCCCCCTCACCGTTCGCGAATCCACCTCACAAGCCCGCCTTTCAGACTCCGATCAACCTCCAGGCATTTGCAGACCAGTTTCACACTGCTCCGCCCATGCAACTTTGCCTTACTTCGGCCACTCATCTCGTCGTTGCTGTCCCTTTGCGTACTTCCCACGTCTCTGGTATGTCGTGGAAGCGTTCTGCTTGTCTCTGCCCTGCCGGGGTTTGGGATAATGCAGATGCAGAGAGACTTGGCTGACGCCCGGCCCTGCCCTGCACCTCCCGCCAGTTCATTCTGCGCGCAAGTCCCGGTCTACCGACAGATCGCGTGAGGCGGTGGGTGGCTGCCAGGCTGCTGAGGAGAGGTTTAAAAAAATTCAAAGATGAAGAAAAATAGACCTGAAGGAACTAAACCGGTCGAGCCCAACTTGCTAGAAGCCTTACCGAGTTTCGACCCGACCGGTTGCGGTGACCACCACCTCCCTCGGCCGTGGGGCCCTCCCTCACCTGTTTTCTGAAGACATGATCCGCCTTCCCCTTGTCTTGGCCACACAATTGATGATTTGCTTCATCGACATGGCATTTTGCGGGAGGGAGCCCAGCGCTACCGACCTAACCAGACAGGTTGCCATCGAAACTGATGCGGTAGGTACTTTGCCTTTCTGCGCAGCTCATGCATGAAGTCGTGGTCAAACTGCCCTGGTCGACACCAACTGTCGGCACGCCAGCTTCAATTATCATGGTTCGGTATTGGGTTCGTAGCGTCTCTTTCGGTCTCTTCCCTCTTCACCGAAGACCCCTCCACCAAGCTTACGTCAATGGGCAATTTGGGATTGGGGCCGAGAGAAGGTGGTACCTTTTTCTCGACCAGGGGCATAGGCTCCGGCCCTACTCCTCCTCCTCTACCTCATCCCCATCGTCGCTCTCCACCCGCGAGCGGATAGGGGAGCTCGCCCTGCTTCGACTGCCGTCGCTGGGCTTCCCGGCAGGCGTGCCTATCCCACGCAGTAGTGCCGGGTCTTGACCGCGCAGCGATGTTGCGACTGGCATCCGCAACCGAAGTTGAGCGGCTCCGTTCCGAACCACGGCGTGCGTCTCGTTGCTCGCGGTTGCGGATGCTCTCTCCAGCATCTCTACGCAGCAACTCCTGTCGGTACGATCGCATCTGACAGGCCATGTTACCTTGCCGGTGCTTGGCAGGCAAGCATGGGTAGAGACCCTGCCTGGCCTTCCCTTCCGGAGGCTGCCCAGGCCCTATGCAAAGCCAGAACCCATTAAGACTGAGGATCCTTACCATGACATCCACGCCCTGACCTCGCGCATCCACAGCCCTTGTTCTGTTTCTTCCACTCCACACTTTTGCTTGGGCACACCCCCTCCCGCGGCCACCCCTCCCTGGTCGTCATGTCGTCTGGCCCAGCCCATCCATCTACACCACTACACCCAGGCTGTCTGTACAGTCCCGGATGGCTGCCGTTCTGTCCTGTTCTTAGTATTCCATCTTTAAAGCCGTCCTTGTTCAGGTTGTAGCTCTCGGCCGCGACCCGGACCCTGGTTCTGTCCCCCACTAGGCTCAGCTGCTTGAACAGGCACGCCGTCATCGAACAAATTTTTATTTCCCTCCTTATTATCCCACTGTCAATCTGCAGGAGCGCGTCCTCCCGAACCTATCCTGCTCCTTCCCTGCCCACTGCCTCCATCCCGCCGCTGGAGGGGACTATGACTATGGAAAGGTCGCTCTCTGTTCTTACCAGGCACATTATCAGACTAGTTTGACCAACGTACCCTTCCGCCGGCCCTCCCAATCCTCTTGTCTTCGCCTCATCAGCTCGACTTATCCCCGTTCATTGGCGGGCGGGTACCTGGAGAGGCGCCAATCATGTGCATATAAAACACGAGACACGCCTTGTTGAAAGCTCCTACTTCAGCTGCCCGTCCCAGAAGCTCCCTGTCTCCCTCGGTAGAAAGATACCCCTTTAATCCTGCCCTTCCTACGCGCCTCCGAAGCTTCAAAGACCCCCGAGCCCCGAGCTACGCCGTGTTCAGCCCTCCCCGATCTCCTCAACGTCGGCAGCAACAAAATCGGTTCTGAAGACTAACATATCACCACTGCTGCTATCTCACACACGCGCGCAAGTCACTCGTTCGGCCTGCTGGCTGACCTCTCTCCTGTCTGCCTAACCTACTCGACTTGTTGGACCGAGAAAGGCTCGAGCCTTTCGCCCTCAAAGTGTCATCACAAACTCTCTTCGCTGGAAGGCAGATCCCATCCAGGGCGCGCAGCTTCGGCGCCCATGATAGCGCTGCCCTTCTAGGCAAAGTCCAGCGAGACACCGTCATCGTGGATATCGCCTCACTCCTTAAGGGCTCCGACTCAAATGAGTCCCCGGCATCTCCTACCTACCATACACCAACAACCGCTGTCCCATCCTCTACGGCGGCGCCGGCGCCTCGGGGCGGCCCACCACCGGCACCGTTCGCCGTAGCTCCTGCCGTGCCGTCCCCGCGTGTTGGACCCGTTGGCGGAGCTCCTCTTGGGAGCTTCGGCGGTCCCACCGCGGCCAGTCTAGGGCAAATCGCCACAGCCGGGACAGGCCCTGGGTCGCGCCCTGGGAGCGGCAGTAGCGGAAAGCGCAGCATGCCGCCGCATACGTCCGAGTCGCCGGCAAAGAAGCAGAGCAAGTGGTCGCCCGAGGAGGACGCCCTAATCATCGAGCTCCGCGGGAGCGGCATGAAATGGGACGACATTTCGAAGCGCCTGCCGGGTCGCAGCTCTATCAGCTGCCGCCTCCACTACCAAAACTACCTCGAGCGTCGCAGCGAGTGGGACGAAGAGCGCAAAAACAAACTCGCGCGCCTTTACGAGAGGTAAGTGCGACGCTGATACCGCCGCCGACTTTAGCCCCTGAGGACACTTGCGGGCATTCTGGCTAACCGGTTCCTAGGTTTAAACCCGAGATGTGGGCAAAAGTTGCCGAAGAAATGCAGGTTCCATGGCGCGCGGCCGAGGCGATGCATTGGCAACTCGGCGAGGCCGACATGGCGAGGCGCGCCGGCGTAATTCCATTCTCGCTGAATATGACAGGCGCCGAAGCGCAAGGCCCGCAACGACTATCACCTTCGAGAGGGCACCACCACTCACAGTCCCAGGGAAGCATACCGCGCGACGTTGCCGGTATGCCGTCCCCGCGGTACGGCCGTGGCCCTGGCACGCCGCTGATACCGCCTCCCCTGCCGGGTGGGCGCCCGCTGGCAGCCCGGCGCGAAAGCGTGCCTCCGAGGCCTCCCTACGGACACCAACCTGATCCAAACGAACTCGGCTACGGAATGCCCGGATCCGGCTTTGGTCTTGCGCCGATCCAGACGGCAAACATTAGCCAGGGCAGAGGCGGTCTCCTGCCAAGCGTGGCTGAGTTGACAACGGGCGTCAGTCCTTACAGTACGCCCGCGTACTCAGTTGGCGTCCCAAGCCAGAGCCCGGTCCATAGCGCCACGGCCAGCCCCGGCCCTCTTCTGCCATCCATGTCCTCCTACCCGCCTCTTGAGCCAGCGAGCGCAAAGCGGCGAGCAAGTCCCGAGTCAGGATCTCGCGAAGCCAGCCGACGCCGACACTTCCACCCACGCCAGGACGAAATAGACCCTCCTGCGTTGGGACCGATGCGGCACGGACGCGGACATCGACACGACCCCTGACTGAAGGCAACCGGCCCTATAACACATCGGCCAGCCCCGTTTCCCCCATAACCACTACATAATAGGAACTCAACTGGAAGAAAGAAGAAAGGAGGGCGTCGATATAACAGGCGAGCGTGAGCATTTCGAACTGTACAACGGGCATTTGGGAGAGACGGCGTTGGTGGTGGCGCAGCGAAAGAAAAATGTTCAATGGATCGGAGAACGGAGTCCCGGATGAGTTTTGGAAAGCCCCCATTTACACACAACAAGTACCTGCTGGCGTCGCTTTGGCAAAGTCTGGATTTGCCCTTTTCGTCCCCCCCCTCCCCCATCTACTACCCTGCATACATACATACGAACGACCACACACATGCTACATTACATACGACAGGACGACGTGCAAAACGAAACTGGATCTGGATCTTTTTTTTCTTTTCGACTTCTCTCTTACACATATTGCATCAGCGACGGGGGGAAGAGGAGCATGGGAAAGGACAGGATGGGATGGATGGATGATGGAATGGAAGAAACGAAAAACGGGAAACACCAGGTGGAATCGGACGGGGTGGAATGGGTAACTTACTTTGTCATGTTTTATTCCACTCTCTTGTCCTCTTCTTCGGCACACACACACACACATCTTTTGAAACGGAAACGAATTCTTCTACTTTGATAGAGATGGAGATACCAGACAACCACTTCACGACGAGGGGGTGTTGGTAGCGTGGTATGGCAATGATGGCAATGTGGACTTTGGTTTTTGCTTGGATTTTGGGGCCTTGCTACCTTTTTCTTTGGGTCTTTGTTACGACATAGTTTACAATCTTACGACGACGAGGATGTTGGTGGGTTTTTCGCGGAGGCGAAGAGATATCTTTCTTGCCTGTTGTTTTTAGGGGACTTTACTTTTTTTACTAGCCTGTTCTGTTGTTACTTTTCTGTTCTTCTTACTTTCGTCTGTCTGTATGTCTCCGACTACTCTTACATTGTGGTTTCATGGCGGCGGCGCGGCGGCGATGAGAATAAAAAAAAGTATCCATCATTATCCTCTATTTTGTTGTTGTTTTTACACTACTACAAAAAAACCTCGGGGTCTATGTCTCTCAACTCTCAACTTAAAAAATTGGCTTGTTGGGCTTTGGAGGAGTCCGGTGGTCCGCTTTTCTTGGCTTCATCACAACCGAGTGTGAGACTGGAAAGGGGCGAAACAAGGGGAGTTGGTTGGAGACTTGAAGACGGGGCTGAGTGGGCAGGCCGGCAGGCGGCAGCGTAGAGAAAACTATGGGACGGGACGGGGCGCAAAACCGCAGGGGGCAAAGGGCTCATTGGCATTTTCAGGCTGGAGGCGGTGTGTGAAACAGGGTTATTGGGAACGAATGGACTGGAAAGGGAAAAGAGTGATGATCATATTTTTTTGTTGACCTTCTGTTGTTGATAGGTGACGAGGTGTGACTGTGACAGTCCAATGTCCTTGATAGAAGGAGAGAGCGAGCAGCCAGAAGCGAGCCAAACTATTAGACTCACCGTGCCGCAAAAGCAAAAATACCCGTCCAGTCACGCTTGCGGGAATGCAATTCGACCGGGGGCTCTCGTCACCGCGGCCAGTTGGAAGAGATGCTGCCCTGTTACGGCTGTATTTTATTCTTCAAGACGGGGTGCCATTGGCGGCCACGGCCCACCAGTTGTCTCTCTCATAGCCGCTGGTGATGACTACACCCCCCGCTGCCAACACATCCTCTTCTAGTTCACCTTTGCTGTAGAGGTGGTAATAGCGCTTGAAGACAGGGTCACTGTTGCTCACGCCCCCTGTTGTCGTTCCTGCGCTCTCTCCTGACGGCGCGGTGGAAGCCGAGGGCTCACCGCCTTTAGTGGCGACCGAGACGTCATCTTTGTTGGTCTTTTGGCCCCGAGGGCCTCTCTTCTGAGCCCGAGGCGTCTGACTTTTCAAGACCCAGGGCACGAGCAGATCCTGCTCTCCGCCCTCGTCCCAACCACGCCGGCTGGCTCCCTGTTCCAGTGCCCAGACATACACCAGGACATGGCCACTCGCGGCCTCTCGCGTCTTGACACATCTCAGGAGCTGCCGAATGGCGTCCTGCCGCCTCGCCCGCGTCGACATGTGGTGGACGACAGCCACGCAGATGGCGAAGTCGACAGCACCGTCGCGGAAGGGCAGCGAGAGCCCATCGGACACGAGAACGTCAGATATCGCCGCTCCACCGCTCTGGATCGACCCCCCGCTGCCGGCGGCAGCGGCAGCGGCAGTAGTGCTGGTAGCATCTGCCGTCATCGCCTCGCCCTGCGTCTTAGTTACATCCTGGACCCCTGCGTCACCTAGGCACCCAAGACGGCTCCTGGCAAGCGCGACGAGCGCGGGACTCCTGTCGGAGCCCACCATGTAGACGGCAGGATTTACTCCCAGATACTTGCCATTGCCACAGCCAACATCTAGCCCTACGCAACCTGGAGGTTGGGCGTGCAGGAACGAGGCGACGGCAGGCCAGGGCTTGTGGCGTGTGGCAGAGAAGTGCGGCGCGATGGCTTGGTACACGCCATGGACGTGGGTTCGCTCGTAGGCCTCCGCCTTCGCTTCTGCATCGCGGTCCGCGGCGTCGGCGGCAGCCAGCCTTGCCACGGCAGGAGCCGCTGACGAGGATGGGAGTGATGCCATCGTTCGGGTAGCTAGGAAGGGCCAGCTGGGCAGGGTATCAAAAGGAGGGTGGTGACGTCGGGTCGGGTAGGTACGAGGTGAGGGTGAGACACCGGCGACCAAAAACCGAGGGACCAACTGAGGCCCAACGGGGGGCGCAGCAGGCGGGACGGAAGAGCGTTCTCAAGGCTTCCAATTGACCTTCTCTCCGCCGGAAGTAGGTATCGAGGTAAGTTGGCGAGTTGGGCCGAGATGATTGGCCTACCACCGTCACTGACAGTTTCGAGAAGACGGTCAGGCCGCAGCACACAGCACACCAGGCCACAACCGAACCCACCCCACAGGCGGTCGGCACCGTAGGCCGGACACCACACCGCACCCCGCGGCTGTTGTGCGGGTAGGGAACTGCGGACGTCTTGACCGCTGGTTCATTGCAGGCAGCGAAGTCAGCAAATGCACGCCGAGGAAGAGTGGAGAAGCGGAGCTGATCGTGACTGTGAAGCCGCCAGTGCAGTACATACGGTTGCAGGCTGCAGAGCAAAGCAGAAGACGCACTTGCCGATTGATTTCTAATGCGGAGAACGTGAAAAGTCTTCGCAGACGATGCGTGGGTATGTCGTGTCGTGTGCTCAGAGTGCGTCGCGAACCGTGGGGTGAATGAAATTTTAGGCACACACCCAGGAGAAGAACACGCGCAGGGGATATGCACTTCGGCCGGCTCGGAGCAAACCGCCTGGCTTGCAGGAATTGGGAAGAGGATGAGGCGAGGTCAGGTAGATTGATGTCGAGGTTGCCTTAAGGTTAGGTGGCTAGGTGGGAGGCGACGGGAGGGGGGCATGGAAGCCGAGCGACTTGGCGGGGTAGCTCTCTCTCTCCTGCCGCTCGCCTCGTCTTTCGGAACGCAGCTCTTCAGTAAAGAAAAAACCATGATGTGTGGCCCGAAAGCCCTGCTTGGGCCCAGCGGCCAAATACTAGGCCCGCGTATTCCTCACAGGCGCTGTGGTTTGACGCCGCACAATGCATTGTACATTCGTTACGGTACGTACATTGAGCTGGCGGGGCAAGTGGACAGGGCTGAGGACCAAGGATCTGGACAAACGGTCTTGGCATGGTGTGGACGACATCGACAGGATCATCAGGGGTACAAACTGCTCGCACTACCGAAGGCTTCTGTGCAGGGGAAAAGAATTAAATCTTAGCCGCGCCAAATATCACCCAAGGCCCAGCTGACGGTCGTACAAACACCACACTTTCGGCGGAGAGGGGTGCGCCGAACGATGTCGAACCGGGGATAAAAATCCGAGCGTCTGGTTGGCTAAGCCAGGGGGGCTGAGATCGACTCCGAGCTGAAGAAAATCTCCGAGATTTCAACGACCACTCATTCTTGCTTCTGTGCAACCTCGCCAACGTCTTGTCGCCTCAATTGCCGGTCGCCCGAGTCTCATATTGGTAAGGGTCCTTGATAATAGCTGACGTTGCACACTGCTGCCGCCGCTGCTGTGCTACAACAAGCTAAGCGCGGCAAACTCGGCCATGGTTCATCTCTTGCCCGTGTTCAAGGGACTCTGGGCATCGTAGACGTCACTTGCGATAAGTTCGGGGTACTCGACACCCCCCTGCCTCAGAGCCTCCTCCATCACCTCCATGATCACGATGCTCTCGCTCCACGGCAGTGTATCGCTCTCCACCTTTCCGTCGCGCAGACAACGGGCGCACTCGTCCGCTTCCCAGAACATTCCGTGGCCCCAGTTACGCTCGGGGTCCTTCGGGATTGGGCAGTCCACCACCTCGACCTTGCCACCGCCGTCTTTCTTGATGATCTTGTACTGCAACGGCCGGTACGCCGGGCCCATTACCTGGATCTCGCCACCCGACCCCTGAATCCGGATCGCCGGGCCGCCGCTGTTGTGGCCATCCACGTCCGTTCCGACGCGGAGAGAAGTAAGCGCGATCCCCTGGCTTTTGTGCTTGGGGAACTGGACGATTATGCAGGTCGTCTCATCGGCTCCCGTGTGGTACTTGTTCATGGCGGCTACTACTTTGGGCGACTCCTTTTCCTCTTCGGGCTGAAGGTGGTACAGAGTCTGGAAGATCCATGTGAGAGAATAGATGCCAAGATCCAGGAGAGCGCCGCCCGCCAAGTCGATGTTGACCATCCGGTGGGAGTCCTTGAAGGTAACCTTGCCGTCCGGCGCATCACTGTTGAACGACAGGTCCGCTATTCGTGGTCAGCTCCAGCACTATATCACGAATGATGTCCTTTCCGACTTACCAACAGCACGATAGACGGAGCCTATCGCTCCTGAAGCCACCAATTCCCTGACCTGGATGCTGATGGGGAAGTAGCGTGTCCACACGGCTTCCATGAAGAACACCTTCTTCTCAGAAGCCTTATCGACTAGTTTGCGGGCCTGGGCGGCGTTGACGGTCAGGGCCTTTTCGCAAAGCACATTCTTTCCGGCCTCGAGGGCGAGCATGGCGTTCTGGAAGTGGTGACTGTGAGGCGTCGCAACATAGACAATGTCGACGTTGGGATCAGCCACAAGCTCGTGGTACGAGCCGTAGGTCTTTGCCGTGCTCGGGCCGTCAATCTTCGTAATGAACTCGGCAGCGCGATCTTTCGCACTCGACGAGGCGACTGCGACGATCTCGTGGCGCACATCGTGCACGTCACGGGCAGCAGGGTTGGTGAGAAGGTCCTTGCTGAACACTGCCGTCTACGTGAGCATGTATTCTCTCATTTCCCTCTCCTCTGTTTCCGACAGATCTCAACGTGGGTATGAGTGAGGAAGGAAGGAGGGGAGCGCACTCTCAGCAATCCACCCCGTGGCCATGATGCCCCACCTGATCGTGTACGGAGTTGTTGACGCCATTGATGCCGCTGTGTGTCTTGTTGCGAAGCTTTTGCTGCAGTTGATTTCAGAGTCCAAGGTTAGAAATGCCAGGGCAGCGGAATGCGTCGTGGACGGAGCTGCCGTAGATATATCTCCATTACCCCTCCCCTCCAAAGCAACTATTGGGGTTCGTGGCGGGGCAATCCACGGCGATGCGGGTAAATCGCCGAAACAACGCTCAAGCAAAACACACAGCGTTCGGCAAACTTCCCGCAATTAGGTCTGGGCAATCCACCTCAAGGCTTAATAGGCGAATCAGCACGGCTCCCATCCTGCCTCAGCATTTGCCTCAAGTATCGGTGGCGCACGAACTGCGGATCGAACTTCCCCAGCTCCCGACTGGCAGGGCCGGATATCGACCTCATTCGCTGTTTGAGCGCCGCGGGGTAACGGCTAGGTTGATAACTGACAGAGAACTGTGGCAGCAAGCGTCGCAGGGTAGGTTATGTAGTCTTTGAGGCTCTGTGGGCTGTTTATTCTTGCCATTCCAATCGCCATGATCGTTGATGTATTATTTCTCAAATTATTAGGCCCCTGACCGTACTTCGGTGACTGTGCTGCGGTATGACTACACGTTGAATGCCACTTCTTCCCAGGGTCTTCGGATCATAGCCCCTCCCGGCAACTACTAGCAGCACATTGAAGGTACCTACCCAGCAGCCTACACCAGAACGCTCAGTTCTCACCGATCTCCAGCACGGCTTTAATTGGCCAATGGATCGGGTACTACCTCGAGTCAAAGCACTGCTGCCCAGCGTAAAGGAAACCAGCCATTACCTCACATCGTCGTCGCCATCGCCATCTACCAGTCGGTGGATTTTATCATCAACCCATCACCGTAAAGCCCGCCTCCAGGAACCACTGCCAGCCAGAAACATGTCCACAGCTCCTAATGAGAGCCAGCAATCACGCATGGCGCACACGGCCGCCATGCCCGTGATGCTCTACGGCACAGCCTGGAAGAAAGAGCGCACAGCCGACCTTGTCTACCAAGCCATCAAGGCCGGCTTCCGCGGCATCGATACAGCACACATGAAGCGCCACTACGACGAGGCCGGCACAGGCGAAGGCATCCGCCGTGCCATTCGCGACGGCCTCGTAACCCGCGAGGACCTCTGGGTACCTCTCCTCATCTTCCCGCCACCCTCAACAAAACATATTTGCTAACCCCTTTCCCAGATCCAAACCAAATACACCCCCTCCGACGAGCCTTACTCCTCCGACCCAGCAACACCTACCGTCACCTCCCAGATCCTCGCCTCGGTGGCCGCCTCCCTTCAGAACTTGTCACCAGACCCCTCCGACGAGTCCTTCTACCTCGACGCCCTCATCATGCACTCACCCTTCCCTGAACCAGCCGACACCCTCGAGGCCTGGACAGCACTCTCTGCTCTGGTCCCCCATCCCGTCCGCGCCCTCGGTATCAGCAACGTCACCCTCCCCACACTCCGCCTGCTCTCCAACGCACCAGTCCCCCCGCGCATCGTCCAGAATCGCATCCGCCGTGTCGAGCGCAATTTCGACATCGACGTGCGCCGTTGGGTGGCAGCGCGCCGAGTCCAGGACGTAACGCGGTATCAAGGCTTCTGGACGCTCACGGGCAACCGAGACGAGTGGCGGCGGGCAGAGTTCGTAGGCCGGGTGGCAGCTGGGGCAGGGGTAGAGCGCGAGACGGCATGGTACGCGCTACTGCTGGCGATGGATGTGGTGGTGCTGAACGGGACAACGAGCGAAAGCCATATGCGCGGGGATCTGGAGGGGCTAGAAAAGGTCAAGAAGTGGAGGGAGACAGAGGCCGGGGGAGAGGTGTGGAATGGATGTTGGCGGGAGTTTGTCGAGATGGTTGGCATGTGAACGTCGATGGCCTATCTTCGAGGGACAGTACTGTCGACTGGGAAGAAAGGAAATAGAGCACTAAGTCCCAAGTCAAGACGGGCACACGGGCGGAGGTAAGCATCAGGGATGTCAGTGTGGTCTGGGAGTTCCCGATCCCCGATAAGTAACAGCCATGGAGCATTTAGTACGTCGCTTGTGTTTGAAGTATTGTTCCGCTCTGCCCCGACGGTTGATAGTCTTTCCAATAATAAAGCTAAGTTTGGTATTTGTCACTCCAGTTCAGTCGATCCGAGTCAGTCGACCCGATCAACATCAATTATAAGAGAAACATCGGAACGGGAAGTGGACATGGCAAATTATACTTTCTGCCTCGTGCCGCTGGGAGCACGCCGACAGCCGTCCGGCCCGCTCCGATCACGGCTTTCAGCAACCTGCAAGCTACGCCTTAATTTCACTTTCATTCAATCAAGACAAAGACGCATGCGATATGTCAAATGTGACGGGTAAAAGAACGTCATCATTGATGTAGAGGAGTCGTAGCTCTCTCTTTTTGGTATCCCGGTTCGTAAAAGCTCGTGAGTCTATCCATGATCCGTGGATGGTGCCCATCGTGTATCCCTTCCTTCCCAGCCCGTAAAGTACAAGACCAACACCGAATATCGCTCCCAAACGCATTGCTTCTCCCAATGCTTTCGCTGGCCTAACATAGGCAGAAGAAGTGAAAACCATGCGTATCGAAATGTAATCAACTATGTACAAGTGAATCGAAGTATCGCAACCAATTGCCGTACATGTCGGTTTCTTCTGTCGCAGGATATACCCAGAGGTTGATATCCCAGACTGAAAACAGAAAATGTATGGCGTCCGTGAAAGTTATTTAGACAAGAATCGAAGATAAGCCCCATACCATAGCAGGATTCTAGGATGCGTAGGCAAAAGTGTTGCCGTATGTGCTCATGGAGTTGCCCTTCGCCATGATGCCATCAGCCGCCATGAAGTACGAGTACCTATGGACGAATGAGTATGTCGAGTTGTTCTCGATCTGGTCAATGATGACAGCGAGCTGCTTGTTGATCTCATCATCGGAGCCGCCAAAGGCAAACTCGGTGATCCACACCGGCTTCTGGAACTGGTTGTGGACCTTGATGAGATGCTGGAGGAAGGCGTTTGTGTCGTAGCCGTAGATGTGGATGTTGACAAAGTCGACTGCGCACTTGCCACCGCAAGCATCCCACCACCGCTGGAGCCAGGCGATGCCCTGGTTGGAAGCACCGCTGTTGGTGATGGACGGGGCTCCAATAAGAGCCTTGCCTTGGAAGGGATTCATCAACTCGATATGAGAGGCGGCGGCTTGCTCAGGCGAGAGGTTGGCCTGAGCGGCGTGATCGGGCTCATTGAAGCTGAACAGAGCCTTGGCGCCTGCATTGATCATCTTTTGGGCATTGGCAGCCCACGTGGCAGGGAAGCCCTTTGAGGTGCCCCAGCACATGGGCACGAACTCAACGCCAACCTTCGAATCGTCGGTCTGGCCCCAGTTGTAGGTCCACGAGATGCGAGAACCGCTGCCGAGGAATCGGCCCAACACGCCAGGGTCGTTGTATGCGAGACCGCGTCCGCGGGCACCCGAAGGAGCATTGCTTGGGGGCGAGACGGGAACAGGATCAGCGGCGGGAGGAGCAGGCTCAACGGCTGGGGTCTCAGCCGTCGGGACAGGAGCCGGGGCCGGGGCCGGCACATCGGGAACGGGAACAGCCACTGGAGCGGAAGGGCGAGGAATGGACTCGAGAGACACAGAGGCGGCAGGAGCAGCGCTCGCCGCGGCAACTGAGCTCTGAGCGCTCTTTGACGGTCTTTTTCGGGTGTAGTACTTCTTCGCGCTGAAGGCTGCCGAGGTCGTCTTGTCCTCGTAGAGAGTGACGTAAACGTAGGAGGTCTCGGTCACAACCTCTGTGACAATAGCGCGCTTCTCGTGAATGTGTTGGTGACCATGCTGCCGGGGACCAAGAGCGATGACGTTCTGGACCAAGCTGGCGGCAGCCAGTGCGAGGAGGGTTTTGGAGAGCATGATGCTGGTTAGTCGGGTTTTTTTCGATGAGGATTCTGTTGTTGTTGTTTGGAAATACCGCCGGCTAGTCCTCACTGCCGAACCGCGATATTTACAGGAAATTGTTGTTGGATCCCTTTGTGCCTGGTTCTTTGCCTTGAGGAAGGAGCGGGTCTAAATTGCCAGCACGACAAGCGTGAAAGAGTGAATGGTGTTGGGAGCACAAGACCAGAGCCTTATGCTGGAGAACACGATGTGAATGAATGGGGTGCCGAATGACCTTAGTGCTGTTATCGCCCTATCGAAGGTCGGAGTGATGTATATCTAAACTGGTAGAAACCTGTAACTCCTTGGGTGGGGCGGGTAGCTGAGACAGGAGAGACACTCAAGACGGCTGTGCGTCGGTCGAAGCTGGCAACCAGGCGAGGTAAGCAAAAACAGAGATGGAAAATGAAGGTAAAGGCCGAGGACCAGAGGCGGGATGAACTGTGAAAGGTGAGGCGGGAAAAAGAGGCAGATGCACAGATCCGATGGTGGGTGAGACGGGATTTAAGGAAAGCAGTCGCCCGCCCGGCCCTGGATGTGTGGTTCGTCGTTTGTGCGTGTCGACTGGGGTCGGGAGGGGGCAGAGGAGAGGGGCGCACGGGTAGTGTCCGAGTTTCCCTGGTCAGTGGGCGGGAGAATGGCAAGAGCGATCCAGGCACAATCGTGTGGGCGGGATGTGGGCTTGGCGCCTCCGATAATCAGCAGGGGTAGGGGACCCACCTCTCTTCTACTCTGGCGAATCGGAAGCAGGCTGGGCAGGGGCAGTTTGGACGAGAAGCCCACCAGAAGGATTCGCTGACCGCAGCGACGATTTGGGAATCACACGCAAGCATATTTTTGTTCTGGTTAAATCCTTATTCCAGTGCTACCACCCACCACGACCGCCGCCACCCGGAAATATTCTATGATGAGGTGTCGGCTGGAGCTGGAATAGAGCTGGATTAGAGCTTACATGCACCGCAGCCAAGGAGATCGTTGGATTGAGCCTCTCGCTCGTATTTTGCGGCAGGGCGTCGTGGCCAGGCCGCCGCCAGGACCAAACCAGGTTCGCCAGGCAGACAGACAAGCTGAGCTGGCAGTGGCGCGAGCTGGCGAGGCTGGACAGGCCAGGCCACGACACCCGGCAAGGGTCGGCCGGACTTGGACAGCCGTCTCCCCTGCTGCTTGTCGTCAGCGCCGGCGCGGATGCCAAGCTAGCTCGGAGTTCAGACAAAGGATATCGTCCCCACCTTGCCCACCAGTCCGCCTTCCAGGGAGCCGCTGGCCAGGGAGGACTCTGGAAGCGAATCGCCTGTCCCAAGATCGCCTACTGCTGTTACTACGCTATTGACGTGCGCTATGGTTTACCTTCAACCACTTGAGCGCATCGCAGGGACGAGGTCGAAAGAGAGCCAGCCGGGCTATGGTTTGAGCGTGAGGTTGACCGGAGCGAATCACGACTCCACCGTGCGGAATGGCGCTGAATCAGTTACCGCTGGAGCCACTTGTTCGGCGCGGGAGTGGGGCATCCAGGAACTTTGCGAAGCTGATTGATCCACAGTCAGCCCGCCTCCTCGTCCGAGGTCTCCGTACCGCACGCTTGCACACACCATCACGGCGTCTCGCCAATTGCGGCGCGCCTGCCCATGCAGGTACCGATGCACTGCAGCAACCATTGCGAGAAAAAATCCTGCCGTGGAGAACTTACCCCTCGTTCTCTGCAGGAACACTGCGCCGTCGGCATACGGAGGGGCAAACGAGCGCACAAACGGACTAGCTATCGGCGCTCGTGCCAACGCGATCCCTCTTCTGCCACGGCCGGTCAGGGCACCGAGCGGGGAACCGGCCATCGCGCTTTTTCTGGCGGGATGTTGGTGGTCAATTTTTGCCCGTAACCCTTTTCGACATTCTGAAGCACGGTGGCTTGCCGACCCCTGAGAAGGAGGGAATCGCGCGCAACGCTTGCCACAAGCACCAGAGCGCTTCGGACAGGTCCGCTCCTCTTCTCGAGAAAACACGGATGGTTGGGAAGGGGTTCCGCCAGCCGATGCATCCATCACGGAACTGTGCTGTCTTAGGATTCTCGTTCGTCTGCGTCAAATAATCGACTCAGTGTCCTCTACCCCTCCATATCATTCTCTAGCGCAGTTTGATGCCCCGCGCAATCGCCAGCTCCCGCACCACGTTTTGATTCCCACCGTCGGTGGGCTTGATGAGAGCCTGACAGGCGCGATCCAGAGCGATGAAACGAGCAAGCGAAATTGCATCCGTCGCCACGGGGCGAAAGCACACATTCCCCTGTCAGAGAAAGAAGCTTGTTTTCTTTTCCTTTTTTTCTTCCATGCACAAAGCAACCTTTCCTCTCTGGGTATCTTGGTCGGAGCAGCTATCTAAATCCAGACTGCAGTTGAAGTGCAGCACGAAAGCGAGAGCATCCTGAGCCCTGCACCCCCAGCCTCCCGACAGAGCAATGGCAAAGAAGCATTTGCCGTCCGGTTGTGGTGCGGATCGGCCGGCATGATCCTCCGGCGAGAAAACGGCGTTTTCTTGCTGGCCGAGGTGACTTTGCCGTTGTTTTGCAGCCAGCCCACGTGGTGGTGCCCAACAGGACCAACGTTTGTTTTGGCCTCCTTAGCGACTTCACACCAGACCTGAATCGCAACCTCATTTGAGTGGACCGCGCGTCACGTTTCGCAGAGCAGAACTCATAATCATGAGCCCGGTGTGAATAATCGCAGGTGTATTAGCAGTTGTGGGATACAAACACGCAACGTGTATCAGCGAAGTCACCGTAATTCCGCCGGTTGGTCCAACAAGTTGTCTTGCTGATATCTCTCCCGCCAAGAATATAAGGCGCTTGGTATAGGTGGCATGATACTGTCAACACGTGTAAACAACGACAGCAATAACAATTAACACATCCATCACCGGGTCTTGCCTGACTGGTTCAGCGATCTATTGTACCAGGAAAAACGGCAAAGAGGCGGAGTGGTGAGTAAGAAAGAAGCAGCAGAGAAATTCCGGGTTTGTGTGCTACCCAATATAGATTGCAGGTTCCCAATATCGCCGTCATCTCAACCCGAGACCGCGCCTTGTTGCGACTTGAGACCTGCCGAGGGCATGGTGTGAACCTGTGGGGGACATTCCTATTCTGGCTTCATCCGGCTTCGCCCCAATTGCCGGGTTATAAAGGGTGAGTCTAGATGTTGGATTTATCCGTGCTGGTCTTTGGCTACTCAGAAGACGATCAGATTCCACGGCGCAGCAACCTGAATTGGAAATGATGTACAACAACGGATGCTCTGCGATGAGTTGGTTACACAGCAACAGGTCGCGCCCATCATTGCACAGCAACGCTGGACAGCAACACCGGCATGTTGCGACTCATTAGACAAACGGAGCCTCCACGGCCGAGAGACTGTTGGTACCACAGGGAAATCATAATCAACGCAGTCACCGTTCATGGAACGGAAGCAAAATGTAACTGGCAGTGGCAGGTTGAAGCCACTGCAGACAGTGTGATCAAGATATTTGGCAGCCCGATCATCCGCAACCGAGACGCCGCTAGCGTCAAGAAAAGCCCTGAGGCGGATTCTCGGTTCCAGGCTGGGGATTTGGCAAAAATGTAACTGTAGAGCTACCTGTGATGGTGTTCCGGAGAGTTGATGATGAAAGAGGGATTCGAACCCACGCCCTTTCGGACTACGGAATCGCTCTCCACGATGATGGAGATGATGTTATTAAGGAAATCCTTAACGTAGCGCCTTAGACCGCTCGGCCATTTCACCTTTGCTGATGGGTGTTTTGGGGGTTATTCCTGGCTCAAGGGTGGGTTGGGGGTGGTGCTGCGAGTCAGGGGCGGGTGGTTTGTGGATAGGGAAGAGTGTGAGAGTGGATGGAAAGATCGGGCCGTGATGATCGGGTCGGGACTCCGACAGCTGGGAGCTCGGGCACCCGCATTCGATGTGGTTGTGTCTTCTTGCCTACTCGTCAGGTGTGGCTCCAATCTCGAATTATGGATCGTGTTGGAGCAAACTCTTACAACTGCAGAGCAGGTTCTACCTTACACTGGTACTTCTCCCGGTCTCCGACAACGACAGCAATGAACTCGGAAACCAAAACGGAAGATGTGAGGCTCTCTCTGAGCGAGTTTGCGTAAGTACGGATTAGTATCAAGTTCTCGACGTGATTACTCGAAGCCCAGCTCGAGTAACTACTACTCCAATTTCTGCGTATACATCCCTCTAGCTGCTCTTCGCGGTCAATGTGCCTCAGTTATCTAGGCACACAGGACAAATTCAAGAAACAAAGACGAGTATAAACCGGGAGCCGCATGGTAGCCGCATATCATACACCTGAACTAAAGTTAGAGGTTGATAAAGGGGGTCATCTGGTCCTACGTATCAGAGGTTCAGCTTCTCCCAGAGGTTGGGCCCAAGTGGCAAGGAGGTGACGCTTCGCCCGCCCAACCCGGCACAGCGCTGCGATGGTGACTAATAGCCACCCGGTCCAGTTCCAACCAGAGCAGTACGGCTGACATCTCTGCGCCGCACCCGGCAGTTCGGGGGCGTATCGCCGGAGGCGGCACCCAGTGAGCCGATCGCCGAGTCTGCCAAGCCTCGGGGGCGGGCCGGAGCAGACACCCAGCTCTTCGACCCCCGTTGCCCGTAAAGCTGATCGACTTTTCCCTTGCGGCCAGGACAGGACATTTCACTTGGCCCAAGACACCAAGCATTGCCATGAAGACCAGCGGCATTGACAGATTGACATCAGCCCCGAAAGGGTCACGTTACTGCCAAGTGCCAAGGCCAGCTGACAGTTGCCGACGACTGCAGACACGGAGGGACATATGACCCGACTGTCTGACATGATCCAGAGCCGTGCCGACATCCCGCAAAACACTCAGCACCTCCACCATCCCTGGACCATTTGCGTGATGTCTTGCAGCACAAGAAGCGGCAGTGCCCAGCGTAGGGACAGGTGGATCAGAATTGACTCATTCCGACCCATTCCGCCCACCGAGGGGGCTGCGGAACCAACGTCATAAGTTTCGGCGACTCCCGGCCCTCACGCCTCGATTATCACCAGGAACGGCGTATCCTGCTAGTGTTTTCCCTCATACTTCGTCCAGCGGGCAGGTAAACGCAATCCCCGTCCTCTGAACGCGCGTACGTCGCTGGAAACCCCTCTTCATAAACGCGCAATGTCCCTGAGAGTAGCTGAGAGAGCCTGATAAGGCTGTCCTCTTTTTGTCCCCGCCCGCATCAGTATGAGCACTGCCACGGCATAGTACCACACTTGTCGAGGCGCGGTGATTCTTGGCGCGCAGAACGCGGGCAAGTAAAGTCGCAAAGGACGGAGGATCGACAACGGTCTCGCACGTGATACCCTCATCGTTGTCTTATCCATTGGACGCGGACTGCTTAATAAATCTACTTTTCTATTTCTTGCATTGAATTGACCTCGATCCTGCGGTCTTCCAATCAAGAAACTTGTCGCCAGCGTAAGGTACTTGGGTTTTCCGAGAGAACTGGAGGCAGCAAAGTAAATTGAAGGTCAACCAACGACTTACCCTTCTTTGCCCCCCCCTGGCCGTCATGGACAACACAATAAATCCCATTCCCAGCATGGGAATCCAATTATCAGCCCTAGACATGCTACCGCCCGACGAAATCTCCATGTCCTCGCCAGAATTTGACTACGGTGCGTTCTTTCAAGACCAACAGGACGCCGATTATTTCGCCGAGGAGAGCTCCAGCTCGACCAACCCGCTCGCCGAGCCTACTTCTCAAACCCTCGCTTCAGAACCTAGCTCCGGGTCCCAGGCACTCGTCCCGAGGTCACGGGCGGATGCAAGTCCCGGGGGCAGCTCGAGTGGTGCGGCAGTACATGCGCCGAGGACCAGACTGGAACGCCGGGGGCATACGAAGAGCCGGAGGGGGTGCTTTAACTGCAAGAGAAGGCGGATTAAGGTGCGCTATTCGAGAGGAATTCAAAAACCCTCAGGGTAAGCAATTGGCACTGACGGAGACCGTGAATAGTGCCAAGAATCGAGACCAGCGTGCGGTCATTGCGTCAAGACGGGCCTAAAGTGCGAGTACCCTTCAATGCCCGTCGTTGTCCACCAGGTATGATTGGCCTTGTCCCTCCATTAAATCAGACCAAGAAAGCTTACAACATCCATCCAGCCACAACACCAAATCCCCCTTTTCAGCCTGCAAGACATGCGTTTCTTCCAGCACTTCCTCGTCCAGTGTTACCCGCACCACCCCATCGGCTCCGAGAACCTCTGGACGCATGAGGTCCCCTGTCTCTCGCAGAAGGTAGCAACTAACCCTCCGCCCCTCCAGCTTGGCAATACCC
>Ga0247780_1000218_pt1 | contig 57231 bp, 71 predicted proteins | sample UWRJL079202R5_FD_179927 | JGI IMG/M metagenome (GOLD analysis project Ga0247780, IMG submission 179927) | Plant litter microbial communities from Arlington Agricultural Research Station in Wisconsin, United States - UWRJ-L079-202R-5 | ecosystem: Environmental > Terrestrial > Plant litter >...
CCCCTAAGAAGCCAAGAAACCCCCACTGCACCCCAATACATGTCTCCTCCCTAACCACCTCCCCCCACGCAAACCCCCCTCCAGGCGTGGTATCGTTCCCAAACTCCCTCATCTCCGCACTGATACTCCTCGCCCACCCTTCCACAAACGAGGTGACACTCTCCGCGGTGGCGAATCCCCCGTCCCAAAGGGTGTGCAACCAGAATTCCCCCGAGGAGGAATTCACTTGTCCGCGATTAAGTTTCAGTCGGCCTGTGAAGGGGGATACGCGCTCATCGAAGCGCCAGTTGAGGAGGAGGTTGATGGCGGCGAGGGCGCCGCCGGTTGCGGAGTGGATGCATTCAGGGGGAAAGGAGAGGGTGGAGTTGGTGGTTGTCGCTTCGTGCGGGGAGGGGGAGGAGGTGGAAGAGGAGGAGGTGCAAGGGACTTGGATGCCATCGCGGAGGGTGGAGTTGCTGATGAGTAGCGCCGCGCGGTAAGGGAAGTTGGCCTGCTGAGCGACGGGGAAGGTGGTGAGGTTGATGACCATGGGGCGGCCGAAGTCGCGGAAGGAGTCTGGGGAGTGGGTGGCGAGAGGGGTCGAGGAGTCGACGAGGAGGAGGCGGGTGCCTTCGTCGAGGAGATAGCTGCCGTTGGTGAGTTTCTCGGCACGGTGCGAGATGTCGGTACAGTGGGGACAGAGGGCAAGGGTAGAAAAGGAGGCGCCCGAGCCGGGGGCGCTGGGAAAGCGGCAGTTCCCGGTGGGACAGGTGATCTTGAGGTTGGAGGAGGAGTTGACGGGCGGGTCGATGAGACCTTTGAAGGCGGCGATTTGAAGGGGCCGATCGGGACTGTGCAGGTTATCAGGTTGGTCGAATGCGTTGATGCGAGGGATACCGGCCCGCTCAGTGGCAATAGGGCTTGGCTGCGGGCAGCTGTAGAACTGGATCAGGGCCTGTGAGAAGGGGTCCGTTGCGATGGCCACGAGCACGACAAAGGCGCCGAGACTGGCCGCCACTTTAGGAGAGATGTCCCGTCGCGACTGAAAAGGGCCCATGAGAAGTCGAAAGGATCCCCATGGACCTCTGCTTGCGCGATCGAAAACGTCGATGTCCGAGAGCGGGCGTCTGCCACTCACGAACCAGAGCCATTTCAGGTGGTTTATCCCTTCGCTCACGGGCATGACCAGGGAGGCTTTGAATATCGCTGAGAGAACCGATACTATGGCGTTGATGGACACCGGGAGCGACCATCTCGACAGCGGCTGGTTCTGCCACAGGGATAGGATTGCGATAACCGAAGAAAATGACCCGACTGAAAAGAGAAAGCATCCTGCTTCAGCCCAAAAGCCAGGCGACGGTGAATTTGATGATGAGCTATGTTGTAGTGACGCTTCTTTTGGCTCCGCTTGGGATAGTGGTCTGGAGAATCCTTGAGTGTCGCGGTAAACCTCGCCCTGATATGGGGACGGAAAATCAGTTGAAGCACTCATCTCCGCCCCTTCGTCGTCAACAATGCTATAGTCCGGGTGACGTGACATGGTCTTTGGCCAACATAATAGCTCACCAGCGCCTGTTTTGAGTGCCGAATGTGGAAGTTGGGAAAGGTGCGACCAAAAGTCCGGCCGCTGGTCGGAGTTTGTGCACAGGGCCCGGCTCGCATAAACTGAAACGGCCCAGGATCAGCACCAGCCCGGTAAAGGAACCGGGCGGCCGGACCGCAGGATGGAAGGATGCGGCTGTGCATCACCCATGGCGCAACTGTAATAACTCGCTTCAAGTCATAAATCGACCTTAAGCTCATTATCTTCAAACTACATCGCAATACGGATTACTTGGGTGTGCCCTGCGAGCATGTCGCCTGTTTTGACTTCCATTCCAATTCCACCAGCCCTTCACGGCGCCTTCGCTTCGACCGTTGAGTCTATTGGCGATTTCTGCCCGCCGCTTCCCCAGTTCCTGGACCAGTTGTACAATCATTTCTCCTTCTTCAGGCGAAATAGGATCGTGGTTGAGATGCCGCTTCAGATGCTGATGATATCTTTCTCGGCACTGCTTGGGAGTTCTAGAGCTCATCATGGAGGCGATCCGCACCCAATTGGAGGCCGTTTGCGGATTCACAATGGCCCTGAGCTTCTTGTCTTCTTCCTCGGACCACGCGCGCCTGTGGGTCGTCTTGGCTTGGACGGGCGCTGGGTTTTCACCGTTGTCGGGCGATTTGGCCGGAGGCGTGTCGGTCGTTGAACCAAATACGTCCTGCGCAGTCTTCGTCGCGTTAAGTCTGCGATCGAGCACAAGAAGCCGGTGTCTGCCTGCGTGTCTGCAGCTCATTTGTGCAGTCCTCAGATATGGGTTGTGGCCCCAAAGCGGCTTCTTTTGTCCTGGAAACCGCCGCTCGAGTGCCCCTTGCGAGTATTTTGACGAATTACCATGCAGGCTCAGGCAGGGCTTGAAGGGCATCATCGGATTTCCGGATCTAGCGATTGAGCTAGGTACGTAGTATACGGTGCGCGTCTCGAAATGGTACAATAGGGCCTGCTGACGGAGAGCAAAACTGCCCGCGAGATGTGTTGATGGCGGATTCGCATCAGAATGAGGTTGGCGGTGAGGTTGAGTCGCGCTGAAGACGAAATCGTTGACGATGCCTCGGCTGTTGTCTGGGAATGAACAGCCACCTTGGCCCCATTTTATTCAGGCAGTCAGATTGTGATTCGCCAATTTGCATTTTCATCATCCTTCTTTGCCTTGGCCATGATACTTATCTCTGGCAAGTTTCACACAAGACGCAAAAAGAACCTCGATATCTCATCAACACCAAACCCAGACAGCACCCTCGTCGCCACCCAATCTCATCTATCTTGAGCTTGTGGGTCGGACACATCTGAGCGGAGATTCGGTTGTACCTCCCATGCGCATATCGAACTGGGCGTGAGTCAAGCGCCTGGGGCGGGGTGCTTTGCGTCCATATCTGACCCCGAGATGTGGAACTATCGGCGAAGAGAGCGACCCATCTCAGCTGAGCTGCTGCATTGAATTTCTTTTCAATGTTCTTCTTCCTTTCCGGACCGGTCATGAAGGCTGCCCAACCATGAAGCTCGCCATCGATGCAGCTCCCCGCATCCCAGGTATATCCAAAATCAGCTGGCGAATGCTAATGATCTCCCCAGCAACTAGTCTTGCCCTCCGCGAGACCTCCGACCTTGCTTCGTCCGTGAATTCGGGAAAGTGGGATCTAGTACCAACAGCCAACTCAACCTCCAATTGGTCGTGGCTACTATGCAGTGGTGAGGGCGTAATATCGTTTGCTTCACTGGTATGAATGCCAAGCACCTCCTGCAGCTGGTCGAAGAGGTTTGACGCCATGAGAATCATCATGAGCATGTGCATAGTCATTGCCGCCGGGTTTGGCGGCGAAAAAGACCCTATCTTGAAGGATGGCAGGGTAACGGTGGCGCCATCAGCGTGTACGGGCGTGAGCTTGTACTTGATGCAGCCGCGCATGTGGCTGAAGATGGTCTCATATATGTCGAATACACGGTTGGCGCAGGAGAGGAGCAGGAGCACAGTACCTTGGTCTGGCGCAAAGGTGGATATAGCTTCGTGTGGAGGATAAAGGCGGTGGATGATGTCGATGAGGCTTTGAGTCATCTTGAACGTTTCGTCGATAGCGAAGAGCCGGCCCTCTTCTGACGGAGCCTGGTTGAGGACGACCGAATGCACAGGCGGGAGCGTCCCCGTGTGTTCGTACAAACGGACGTTGAGATCAGCGAGCTCTCGAATAGATTGAATGGGATCCAGTGCGGCGTCGTCAAGACGTGTTATTTTAGAGGGTGGAGCAAAGCTGTCCATGATCGTGACATCGGGCGTCTCTCTGCGTCTGGACCCTGAGGCGTCTCCGTCGGACTGAAAACACCAATCTCGGCCGGCAGCAGCCACACTAGGAGAGAACCCAAGGCTAGGGAATGACTGCCAATCTGCGTCTAGTGCTGCGTTGAAGGAAAGCCCCATTTCTTCGTTGGAGATGAGAAGAAAGTCGTCACTCGTTTGTGACAATCGAGGGCCCAATGTGTTCGTCTCGGGCATTACATTCAAGTTGAGGAGAGGCGATAGACTTGGTGTGGTACAAAGGGTATCGAGATTCGTTGTTCCGGCGGAACCACGTTGGTCAGGTTGGGGTATTTCCGACAAGATCGCCTGAGACTGGGGGCGCGAGGCAGGTTCGGGAATTAGGTGCGCCCTTCGCCGCTGGCGTAGGCCAAAGACGCAGGTCACGTTTTGCCGTGTGCATCGCACGCAGCACTCTTCTCTCTCCTCGCGCTGGCATCGGAGCTTCTGCTCGTGACAGCGGTCGCATGCTCGCCGCGGTTGGGGGATTGGTTGACGGGGCATCTCTCGGAGGTTGGCTATGCTCAATGATGCAGGTGCGAAATGGTCGGAGTTGGGCGGGGGTTCCAGTGGGGTTCTAGGTACTGGCAGGCAGCGGAGAGAAATTGGGGGCCTGCCAAGAAAACGCACGAAACGCCGATGCTCCAAACCCCGAACGCCAACAACGGCAAGCGTGATCCCAAACGCCGACTCTCCCAACGACCGGCGACAGCTCCCTGCAAATCCTTCATATCTGTCCGAAAAACATGGTTTGCTACCTCGAGGTAGTTTCAACGCGCGGCGCCAGAAATGGACATTCGGCATCTGGGGCATTTTGTCGAAGCCAAGCTCGCCCTTAAAAGCTGGAACCTGCCACGATGTGATCATGTTGCGACTCGGACTGAGTACCAAAATCTTCTTGTCACTGATGCAAATCAAGCGAGTCCCCTTTAGACACAGCCCTCGCGGCAGGAGAGATTTTTTCCTACAACATGACCGAAAAAACCACTGCAGAAAACGCGGCCAAGGACACCCCAGCGGTTGACCTGAGCGTTGCTGATGCTAACGAAGCCAGCAGCGGGTCAGGGGGTGTAGAAACCAACTTCAAGAGTGGAAAGTCCTGGCGATTTTGGGCAATCTTCCCGGCTCTGATGGTCACGACTCTGCTGTCTGCGATGGAGGTTACAGGTGCGATGCTTTGCCTTCTCATCATCCACGGTACGGAAATCTAACCTCGTCTAGTTGTATCGACTGCCCTACCGACCATTGTCCACGAGTTGGACATTGGAAGCAACTACATTTGGATCGTGAACTCCTTTGTCTTGACAAGGTACGTGGCCATCGTATTGTCCTGTCTTTGACCTTCGCTGATTCTCCGAAGCACCGCATTTCTCCCGATAATCGGCCAATTAGCAGATGCCTGGGGTCGAAGATGGCTCATGATAGGTAGTGTTGCTGTTTTCACCATTGGCAGTGGCATCGCTGGCGGCGCGAGCAATGGCGAGGTCATGATTGTCGGAAGGGCTATTCAGGGGCTTGGCAGCGGAGGCTTCAACATGCTGGTTGATCTGATCATCTGCGACCTCGTACCGCTCCGCGAGCGCGGCAAGTTCATCGGACTCATAAACAGTTTCTTCGCCATCGGGCTGTTTCTCGGTCCTTTTATCGGTGGTGCTCTGGTCGAGTACTCCAATTGGCGCTGGGTGTTCTGGATCAACATACCCATCGGACTGGTATCAATCATCATGTTGTTCGCCTTCCTACAAGTCAAATATGTCAAAGCGCCCTTCTCGGAACGAATCCAGCAGATCGATTACATCGGTAACACCCTAGTAATCGGCTCAACAACCTCAATCCTCTACGCCCTCACGTACGCTGGAACTGCGTACCCCTGGTCTGACGCCCGCATTCTCACCTCTCTCATCATCGGAATCTTCGGCATGATCGGCTTCCACACCTTCCAAGCCTCCCGCTTCCCCAAATATCCCACCATGCCACCCCGCCTCTTTGCCCACCGCACCTCATCCATCTCCTTCTTTATCACCTTCGTCCACGCCCTCATGACCCTCTGGGCCCTCTATTTCCTCCCCGTTTATTTCCAAGCCGTGCAGCTCTCCACCCCCAGTCGCTCCGGCATCCAAGTCCTCCCCACCGTCTTCGGCATGCTCCCCGCTGCGGTCGCCTCAGCGCAGTATCTCACCCGCTACGGGAAGTACAAACTCCTGCACATCTCCGGAATGTTTATCATGGCCGCCGGCATGGGTAGCTTTGCCGCCTTGGACTCGTCATCCTCCACTGCGATGTGGGTGTGCCTACAACTCCTCACTTCCTTTGGAAACGGCATCGTCGCTACCTCTACCCTCCCCGGCATCCAAGCGGGCTTGACAGACGAGGACAACGCCCTTTCCACAGCCACATTTGCCTTCATCCGCAGCTACGGCGCCGTATGGGGGGTTACCATCCCCGCGGTGGTGTTCAACAACATCTTCGGGAGGAACCTTTGGAAAATCACAGACCCGGTGGTAAGAGAGATTTTTGGCGGTGGAAACGGGTATGCGTATGCGGCGAGGAATTTTGTGCTGGGCTTTCCGGAAGTGAGGGCGCAGATTGTGGAGGTTTATACGGATGGGTTGAGGGTTTCGTGGGCGGTTGCAGCGGGAGTTGCTGGCTTTGCGGGGCTTTTTACATTCTTTGAGGTGGATATTCCGATGAGGGAGTCGTTGAGGTCGGAGTTTGGGATTAAAGAGACAAAGGGGGGAGATGGGCAGGAGAGAGTGTGATGGATGGTGGCTTCTTAGCCTTGACGTCGAGGTTCGGTTTTGATTTGGGGCACCCGTAGCATTATTGGGAGGATATGGGTAGGTACATTATATTGGACGAAGATATTGTTGCTTCATTCTTGGTGGATTATCTCCCACCCGACCATTCAACCCCTCAATTCCTACCCAATCCGTCCTGAGCTTGCCTTCGTGATTTCCAACGCTGACGAGATTATATGCCACAATTCTCCGTTTTTCTTAGACAAGGGAGGCTCTGGAACGGTCTGGAATTTTTCAATGACAATATTGAACTGCATATGCACGGGCGCTGGGAAACCCTTCGCATTCCATCGCTCGATAATATCGTTGATCTTTGACGGCTGTGTGAGATTGCCCATCAAATCCAGCCAGAGCTGACCTTCTCTATAGTCGAACGGACGCAGAATCATCAAACTATGAATCTGAAGAGAGTAGAGCTCCAGGGAATGAACCTCTTCAACCAGTTCACGCGCTAACTTGCTCATTTCTTCCGACCATCCTGGACGCGACTAAGTTGTCACATCTGCTTCAACCTGACGTGGGATCGCATATAGGTGAGGGCAGGCTATGCATTCCTCACCATTGGCCTGCAACATATGCCTGAAATACAAATTCAAAATCGCCATTTGAAATAAGCAGACTACATACTCAGTGCGAAAAAAAACTACGTAAACTTTCTTTTGCTCGTGAGGCATCACAAGTACAAATAAGTGCTCAATATGTGGAAATCCTGGACTTGTACTAAAGATAAAAGGGTCAACGAGAGATCCAAGATCAATTTGCTTGAGGCTTTATACATTCATAGGTGCTCCTCCTTGGTTAAAGAATGCATTGGATCGAACAATGTGGCAAGGGCCAAGGTAGTGATTCACACTTCTGCATGAAATCAACCCAGTTTTGTGATGCAAAGGCCCTGTCAAACATGTATTGCATCTTTTTAGGGTTTGTTATGATCACGAGGTGTTTGGCGGCCACTTTCAGCTGTGATTTTAACACCAGAAGGCAGATGCCCAAGCTACCTATTCAAATAGTCATCTTGCACAAACTAGCAGTCAAGACGTGGTGTCAGAAATCAAGTTTGACGCTTGAATAAAACGGATAGATCCTGTTTTCTTGTTCTGCTCAAAGAAGTTGACCACGATATTGCTTAGGTAATAATGCACGTTGTTTCTCTCCTCCTTTGAGTCGAAGTTACCACCAAAGTTGTTAAACTGTTCAAATTCTGCAAAGCTACCTGGGCAGTTTGTCCCCCCTAGGATGAAAGGAGTCCAGTAAGTAACCCGTCCTATTGGTAGATAGTTCGCAGCAGTAGTGGAGCTGGGACAGGAGAGGACAGACATATCAGAAAGCATTTAAACCTGGGGCATCCTGGATCCGCACTGATATGAAGCCAAGATCTATTTCGAGCACTACCCTTCCACCCTCGTCTGTCTACATATCTGCTACATAAGTTCAGCAGTCTAAGTTTCCCACTGAGTAGCAACATGTGCCCCACGGATAGCACCGGGCTTTACGACACCAGCACAGTCCTGGTCACATTGGTCTGCAAGTACCACGGGCCTTGGAGTCATGGTCGATCCACCAACACCACCTTTGCTGCGCGTGTCAAGACCGAGACAGCCAAACTCTTTGTCCACACTCTCGACGGCGTTTGCAGGGATATGGCCGGCAGAATGTTGCATACCCAGGGGATCATCAAGCCTGATAAGGACAATGGCACCCACGTCCTTCAGTACGAGTACACCAGCCGCAGGTTCGTTTGGCAGGGAATTGAGAATGGAAACGTGTCTATTGCAGGACTGAGCGACAATGCCATTCAAGACCAGCTCGAGATGATGGCCAAGAGAGGGCATCGAGACCACATTGTGGTAGAGATGCAGGTGGCGTCCCGAGAGTGAGACCTTTCCTACTGGTCACGGTTGGGGAGGTTGAAGTGTCAATGCAAAGGGAGCATTGCAGGCTGCGGGCTGCTGCTGGCTCTGCCGGGTTGCAGATTTGCAGGCTCGCGGATTTGCAAAAGGACGGGTCCACATGCAATTCAATGGTCGTCTGCGAGTCCTCGAGGCCTTGGCGTCGCGCCATCGATGCAGGCAGAAGGAGGGTGCATCACTAGCGGAGTTTTTTTGATGGTTTTTGGTGGTTCTGAAGGGGCGAGGCTCTGACGAGGCGGTAAATCGGAAGAAATAAAAAGAAAAACGCCAGAATGGAATGAAAGCCGTCGCAGGCCCGCTAATGCTGTGCTACCCGCAACTGCGTGCCCGCTGTCCGGTCACCGTCCAACGCCGGGCGATTTGCACGGCGGTGCAACGAGAGGCTCTGGGATTGGAGACCTGGAAAAGGGGCAACGCGCCCAATCAATTGTTGCCCGGCCCTCTCAGCTCCAGGATTGGGGAAGGATCTGATGCAACATTAAGCAACCACGGGCTGACTCTGTCTCAGGCATGCATGGCTCGTACAGAAGGAGAGAAAACAGAGCTGCTCAGCGGCGTACAGCAGGAAGGCACTCTCTGCCTCCGGCCGAGTATACGCCCACCCCCCTCGTCCTGCGGCGTGCGGGACGCGGTCATGCAGCGACGGGCAGCAGCAATTCAATTCGCCCAGCAAGCAGCCAAGGGGGGTTTTTGGCACTGAGATGCAGCATTCCATTGTCATTCCGCAGGTTGCCTGACACAAGTCTGGCACCAGATCTCCGAGACCGAGAAAAAAAAGAATTACCTCATCCCGTCGCCACTCCATCCCTTGCATTCCATCCCACATCCCATCCGCATCCGTCCCCAACCCCCTCGTGACATTCGATCCGGTCCGCCGCCTTAATAGGGCACCACATCAACATTCAATCCGAGCAAGAGTAACAAAAGTTTGGCCCACCGCCAGTAGGGATGACAACATCGAGTGTCCATTATCCGACCTGGCAAATCGGAGCATCCCCGTCTCCCATCCCGCAACGACGCTGAACGCCGTCATTGTTCTCAACGCCGAAGCCGCTCGCGGGTCCGAGTTCGCTTCGAGTCCCTCCACAGGCAGGTCGGCGAGACGCACCTTCCGCCCACAATTCCCATCTCAAAATGCCAGGTCCCGAAATGGGCCCTCCTTTGGCCCCTTCCCACAACAACCCAAACCCAATCCCGCTTCCGCGGGGCCATGTCAGCACTGGTGCACAGTACGTAACCCAACCAGATCTTACGCCCCTGGCCGCATATGGCGCGACCCCAGACCCGACCCCGACCACGGCCGCCCCAACGATGCCCATGCTGGCACCTGCCAACAACAACAACAACATAAACAACGCCCCGACTGACGATACCTCCGAGGAACTCGAACTCGATGCCGACGGCGACGAAGACCTCGACTCAGGCCCCGTCGACTTCGACCCAACCAACCCAACAGCATCGCCGTTAGCACCCGCAGTCCGCGAGTACCCGCAGTCTGCCTACAACTACGGCACCTGGACCGCCGATGACGACCGCGCTCTGGTCGCGGCGCGCTCGCGCGGCCAGCACTGGGCCGACTTGCAGCGGACGTATTTCCCGACCAAGACGGCGAATGCGTGTCGCAAGCGCTACGAGCGGTTGATGGAACGGAGGGGCGTGTACGACTACGACGCACGCAAGTTTGAGCGGATTGCGAAGGAGTACATGGGCATGCGGAAGCAGATCTGGTCGGGGCTTGCCGCGCGGGTGGGCGAGAAGTGGCCAGTTGTGGAGGCTCAGGTATTTTTCTCACCGTCCTTTTTCTTTCATCGCTTTTGGTGCTTGTGCGTGCCATCTCGAGAGCTGTGGCTAATGGCGTTGTTGACAGTGCATGTCCACCGGCCTTCGAACCATCCAATCCAATGCCCGATCGTACACCAATCGATGGCGACGCGAGGCCAAGATCTCACAAAAGGCGCGGTCGATTGAGGCAGGGGGGCCGCCTGTCCATCATCCTGGGAGCGGGCTGGGTCCTGTCACGAACATGGGCCTCATCAGTCCTGTTGACGACGAGTTTGGTGGAAGCTTCCTCGGGGGTTCGGACGAGATGGGGACGCCGGCCAGCGACTCTATGACTCCTACACAAACACCGCGGCCGAATAACCCGGGGCTCATGCCCCCGCCGTACCTGCCAGGAGGTGGCCCGCCTGTCACCTCGCCGGCGCAACCTGGTATGGGCTTTCCTACCTATATGAATGGGAGGCCGCCTGATACCGGCGCTGGGAGAGCACATCCCTCTAATATGATGTCGCCGATGAATCAAGGCCCGGGTCCGATCGGCCCAACCTGGCAGAATCAGGGGATGCCAGGGGGGTACATGGGACATCAAGATCGCTCTGGATGGTAACTTTGGCGATAAATGTCTGAATACACCGGCTCTAAGGGGAGGGGTTGAAGAACGGAGTAACGGGAGGCACTTTGACGACGAGATACGACGTAAGAGTGTGCACGAGTTGAGAGGAATCGAGCTTCTAATGACGAATGATGGCGAAACGCAAAGACCAAATCGACAAGACAAAACAAATAGAGATAGATTTTCACCAACATTTTGCCATGACCGATAGGCTGAGGTACTAGCTTATATTAGAATTATAACGACAACCCTACTCCATTTGCTGAGGTTCAAGACCTGATGTTGTCATAGGCTCTTTTGGGCTGACAGGGGCCGCCGTCTCGGACTCCGGGCCGCGGGCGATTCTGCAGGTGAACCCCGTCTCGTCACGCACAGGGCGCGTCGGGGTCCAGAGTCACACTATACTCCAACGAGACGCGGACCGATCCTAATCCATTGCTTGGCACCAACTTCGTACCATCTGACGTGCGAATTGGCAACCTCAACTACCCTCCCGAAACCAATGCTTCATTCGCATTGAGACTTCTTTCTCCATCGGGAACTCACCTTTGCAATATAAAACCCCTCCTGATCGTCTTGAACTTGACAATCTCGCAGTGCTCACTTCGTATCTCTCCTCAACGTTGTTGCCTCCACTATGGCGTCTCTCGCGTTTCCTCATCTGGCGAAGAAGGCCACGCTCAGTGATGGCACGACCTACGGATACATCCACGTCCCAGCGGCTCCATCAAAACCAACCTTCTTGCTGCTCCATGGCGCCCCGAGCTCGAGCTACATCTGGCATCACCAAGTTGAGCTGCTTCCCAAGGCCGGCTATGGTGTCATCGCCCCTGACTTGCTCGGGTACGGCGATACCGACCGACCGGAGGCCCAAGAGCCCTACCAGATGCATCACATGGCTCCACAAGTTTACGAGCTTGTCGCCGAGATCATTGGCATTGACAAAGTCATTGGCGTCGGCCACGACTTGTGAGTGTCTCGCCCAGCCATCATTCTTACCTCAGCTTACACGCCACAGGGGCTCTCCTCTACTCTCGCACGTCTACGTCCGCCACAAAGACCTTTTTAGCGGACTCGTCTTCATCGCCGTCGGCTTCAGTCTCGTCACACAGCGCTTTGATCCTGGTACTCCCCCTCACTCCCCCTCTCCCCCCCACGCATCAACTGACCCCATGTCTCACCAGACTTCATGATCGCCACCTCAACCAAGCTCCTAGGCTACTGCACCTCGGGCTATCTCCGCGTCTTCGTCTCCCCCACCGGCGCCTCCGTCATTGAGTCGAACTCCAAGGCTTTCTCGTCCCTCCTCTACACCGCCGACTCCGAGGCCTGGAAAACCCACCTCGGCGCTGAAGGCGGCCTCGCAAACTTCCTTTCGTCCGGAGAGGTCCTCCCCATCGCACCCTGGCTCTCTAGCGAGGAGTTTGAGACCCAGAATAAGATCCTCGCGCAAGGAGGTTACACGGGTCCGCTGAACTGGTACAAGGCAGCGGCGAACTTTGATCCTGCGCAGGAAGACGTGAATCTCACGGCGGAGGAGAAGAGGGTGGAAGTGCCGACGTTGCTGGTAATTCCGACAAAGGACTTTGCCATTATAGAGCCAATGCAGGTTCACATGACCAAGGCCGTGACGGGCGACGGGCTGAGAGTCGAGAAGGTGGATGCGGGACATTGGGCGATGCTGGAGAAGAAGGAGGAGGTAGAGGGTCTGTTGGAGCGGTTTGCGGAGGAGATCACTGCCGGGCACGCTTGAGCAGCTCTGGCGTATTTCAGGGCAGCTGAGATGAAGCAGAGCCACCACGGATAGTACTCGAATATCGAATGTGATCAGACTCTGACGCAGCGCCATATCGAGAGCCCGAGGCCCCTTTAGGTTCATGACTTTGGCAGGTCCAGGGGTCCGTGCTTGGACAACTCGGCGAAATTCTAATATTGGGTGGGTGTCATTCGCCTTGACAGCTCGACAAAATCTCCGCTGTCAACATTTGTCGGGACACTCCGAATCAACCGCCCCAGTCAGGTGGCTGCCGGTCATCGAAGCCGAGCGCGACGGGTAGCCATCCAGAACACCCACTCCCTGTAATAGAAACGCCTGCGGCAAGTGCCGACATCACTAGGATGGTGTGTAGCGTGTATCAGTCCGCCCCCATAGGCCTCCACCCCGAGCTTGTTTGTCTTCCCCATACTCCGGATGTACGCGCGCCAATGCCCTTCTGGAAGCAATCAAGGCTGTTTGCCAAGGCCGGAGCGCCCACTGCTCCGAGGGCATATTTGCCGGCCGGTGGGGTGTCAACCGAGGCGCCTAATCCGTGCAGTAATTAATTTTCCATGTCACCGGGTAATGCGGACGGCCCTGATTCGGCCACGCCCAACAGTACTACTATGCTGTTGAGTATCGGGGTAATAGAATTTCGAGAACATGAAGTTCGAAATCAACCTTCTAGACCGGCATATAGAAACCGCCTCCTATACATGGGGTGCGTGTGGCCAAGCTCCGATAGAGGACTCCTCCGGGGGGCAGTACTTAAGGGTCCCCGCGTCAGGGGCCGTCAGTGTCCGGCGTTTCCTGGTTCTGTTTGCTCGCTTGCTTCCGCACATCCACTGTTGACAAGATCCCGCAGAGATGAAGTCGTTCACGCTCACCGCGCTGGCGCTCGTCGCCCCTGTCCAGGCAGGCCTCCGCTTCGGCTGCTCGTCGCTGACCATCCAGAGACTCGACCCCGTCGTCGAGCCCGGCAAGGTCGGCACCGCCCATCTGCACCACATCGTCGGCGGCAATGCCTTCAACGCCACCATGGAGGGCGATGTCGGTGAGCGCGGCACCTGCACCACGTGCGAGATGGCCGAGGACTTCTCCAACTACTGGACCGCCGTCATGTACTTCAAGCACCCGACCAACGGTTCGTACCACCGCGTGCCCGTCGTCAACAACGCCGCCCTCGCCCGTGGCACCACCGGCGGCATGACCATCTACTACACCCAGCACGACTTCTCCACCGACAACCTCAAGAACCAGAAGATCAAGGCCTTCCAGCCGGTAAGCTCCCTCTAATCCCCTCTCTCTTTCCCATCACTAACACCCCCAGGGCTTCCGCATGACCGTCGGCAGCCCCACCACCGACTCCCTCGCCCAGGCCCAAAAGCACGTCGGCCTGCGCTACAACTGCCTCACGACCCTCATCAACCGCGGCCCTGAGATGGCCGACTTCCCCACCAAGGCGTGCGCCGCTGGAATCTTCGCCATCCACCACTTCCCCGCGTGCTGGGACGGCAAGAACCTCGACTCGCCCGACCACCAGTCGCACATGTACAACACCATCACGCGCGACGGCTTCACCAATGCCCCGGCGTGCCCGGCCTCGCACCCCGTGCGCATGCCGCAGGTGACGTACGAGACTGTGTGGGACACGACCAAGTTCAACAACCTGTGGACGCCCGGCAAGGACAAGCAGCCGTTTGTGTGGAGCTTTGACAACAAGGAGAAGTCTGGGTTTGGCACCCATGCCGATTACTTATTTGGGTGGAAGGGCGATTCGCTGCAGAGAGCGATGGACAAGAGCGAGTGCTTCTATGATGGCTGCGGGTCCATCAAGAAGCAGGATATGAGCGTGGCGAATAAGTGCACGGTCAACACGCTGGTGAAGGAGAATATTGACGGCTGTGAGTTTTTTTCCCCGCCCTTTAAAGTTGCGACGGTTGCTGACTGACACTTTGCAGGGGTTTCGAAGATGCCCGGTCTTGAGATGTAGAGTGGTGTGGAGTAGTAGATTGGCTGGAGGAGACGCGCATTGGAGGTCGGGAAGAGGGAAAGACGTCGGAGTGGCTGGGACTTGTCAGTCGAGTGATCTTTTGTTCGTGGCTAGGTGTCAACTTAGCTCCTTGTTCTGGATAGCCCGCAGCGTTGTGCATGGCGTTGTAGAACCAAGCTACTTAATTTCACAATCATTTTAGCATTGTCGCAAACCGACTGCAACATTTTGTGGGGCTGGGTTTCGTGCCCGATAGGAGCCGATTGTTCTGCCTCTTTGTGCCACGCGAAAGGTAGAATATGCCAGCCGTATGAAGTATTTGAGCTAGAGCTACGGCTATGGCGATGCGGTTAGGATGTTCAGCGGAAGTCGGAAGAGACGATCTAGCGGACGAAATGGATGACTTCAAGTTTTCGCATGTAGGACTGGAAGATTCCGAGTCCTGCCCGTGTGCGTGGATGACAGCCCTCCCGAGTCCTACCAGAATCTGGATACCGGGGCCGCTATCGACTTTACCGCCAACCCTGACTGGAGCAGGTCCCGCCGCTGGTAATTTCTCTTCTGTTTTTTGGGTTCTGAAAAACAGCCATTGAGTTTGAGCTTGAGAAATTCGAACCCTCTCCCTTTTTCTCGAGCTGTAAATTACCCAACCTTCTCTTTTCCCCAGCAGAGTTTCCTTGCTGGTAACACTTGAATCTGAAACATCGAGAATTCTTGTCCGACTTGGTGCTCCTTACGACCAGCTTGCGTTCGCGCGCTCCTGCCTAACATTGAACGTGCTAGGCAGCAGCACTGTCATTTACGCTAACCTCCACTATCGCTGCCTTAGCAGGAATCGAGCCGGTTTTACGATAGCTCTTATTCAAAATCTTCCCGATAAGCTCCTGGTCATGATTGCCCGCGCTGCTAGAAATCACCGAGAGCTCGTTGGCCCCGGAGTTCAAGGCGGCCGCGAGGTGTGCCGCGCCCTCCTTCAGCTCCGGCTCACTTCAAGAGCTCTATCCAGAGTCGCCACGACAGCACTCTCCGAGACCGAATGGTTCCGTCAGCGCTATGTCATGCTGAACCGACACAGCTTGACCGCGTTGCGAGACATTTCGCTGCATCCTATCTTCAGCCCCATGGTGCAGACCCTCAAAATTGGACTGCAGCACCTCAGTAAGAACCAGTACAATTTTTTCATGAATATTGGACTTGACGTGGCCACTCAATCTAGCGCAAGGGACGCTTACACCCGCGAAGAACTCGACCATACATTCATGATGGACTGCGGCCTCACCGCAAGATATCTTGCTGAAGCGGTGAGAGCACTTCTGAATCTCAAGAAAGTCTCAATCACCGTGGGAGAAAAGATGGACTTCCCGTGGGGGTCGGCTGTCGTCGACAACCAGATTAAACGCAATGCCTTACGTGCCTTCAGGCCTAGCGTTCACGACCGAGACAACTATTTTTTCGCTCGCGCCATCTGTACCATTATCTCCATTCTCGCTGATAGCGGTGTCTCCCTTGACAAATTTGAGCTTCTTCTTTACAACCGCCAAACTGATGCGATGGCACCCATGCCTTTCATTGCAAGTTTACCTCCCATGACACCAGCACCGATGCATTCCATTTCGGTACGCGAAATCACTTTAGAAGTACAAAAGAATACCCTGACTCGACCCATGGAGAGATGGGTTGCCGATGTGTCTAGGTTTCTGGACCTCTTCACCAACCTCGAAGTCCTCCGGGTTGCCCGTCGAATGACGCTCCTTGAGAAATGTCATGACTCAAGTCTAGAGGGATTGGCCCCAGATCTCAGAGTCGTGGATGACGCTTGCTTCATGCACCTATTGCAGAAGCTGCGACTCCCACGTCTGCGATCACTTTCGCTCGGCGACCTCGGCTGTACCAGCAATTCATTGTGGAATTTCCTTCTAGCTCACAAGGGCACGTTGGAGTTGATGGAGCTCACGTGGGTTTCGCTTGTCCACCACCATGAATGGGTCGACCTCATCGTCCGAATTCGAAAAGAATCACCCGTCCAACAGTTGAAGATGGAATACTGCGCGTCCCTGGATCGAGGCTCCTACCTCCTCGCAACCTCGTATCTTGTCTTTCCCGATCTGGTTGATCTGGAGACGAAGGAAAAGAAACAGAACTTCAAGTTCGATTGGGACTTCTCGGAGGTGGGCCACACTGAGGAGGATATTCGGGATATTTTTTAACTATGCCTACCTTGTATCGACGGGCGACTGGGTGATAAAAGTGTTGGAGGTATGCGGCAGGGCAAAGATGTTGGCTGAGGACAGTTGGAGTAATGTTTGGGAGGTATAAGGGGGGCACTCGGACAAGGGAATTCGAGGCCCTCCAAGAAATGCTAACTGCTAGAGTTCTCGCCAGATTCATAGGGAAGGTAGCTATTGTCTTGGAAATGTCTCACATCACATTGACGTGTGCTTTGTTCTGCAGGTTTATTTGGGTGACTTCCAGGTTCTTGGCGTATAGGTCCGAAGACCAGTAAGGCCTTGTTTGAATCGTGAGAGATCTGTACAATATCGGAGTAGATGTCCGAGTCTGAGGAATGCAGTTTGAATCGTGAGAGATCTGTACAATATCGGAGTAGATGTCCGAGTCTGAGGAATGCAGTAAGGCGTTTTCAGAATGCGATACGGGATGTGAAATATGCCAGCCTTGGGTGGTGCGTATGCAACTATCGTGCAGTGAGACATTCTTGATGAAAATGGCACGCGTGGTGAAGCTCATGTATTTCCATGATTGGGCAAGACAATCACAATGGTTCAAAGGTCAACATTTGACGCTGTTGATCATGCGGCTTACGACAGCCAATTAATTACAGGCTGACATTACGTCGTTACTTTGCACACATGGGCGTTGCCTGCAGCGGGGCTGTGATCCTTCGCGCCAGATCCTTCCGCTTGCGATTCGTAGCTTGTTGGGTCCTTGGCGCACTGCATTGGTTCGCGAGAGTTGGGAGCCACGGGACAAAGTTGTCGTCTTCTGCTGCGATGGAGCTGTGGACCAAGTCTGCAAGGAGCGACGGGACATTGAGCGTGCTGTTCGGAGTTGTCCCAATTCTGCCAACAAGCATGATCGACGCGATGAGAGGCGGGGTTGAGCAACGGACTTCTTGGATGCAGACCCAATTCCATGTCTTTTCTCGGCAAAAGACCCCCGACCTCAACGCTGGTAGACGGGAAGGATGCACAGCAGTTCGTTTTTTTGAGCTGCGGTGCTTGGATGAGCCTGCAACGGCGCAGGCGGCACCTTGCATCTGATTCTGGCTGCGCCACCAGGCGATGCGATAAATCTGGTGAAACACCCAATTGCGATGCCCGAATGGCCAAGCGGTCGGATTGGAATTCCCGCCGACGCGCAAGCCCCGGCAGGTACGATGCTTGTTATAAGTTCCACATCCGCGTGTCCCAAGCTTCCCTTGATTTCCAGGCAGCTCTCGTCCCCAGGCATCACAGAAACACGAACCAAGGAACAAAACGCAAGAACACATATTTCCAGAATGTCGTACCAACAAGCGCAATACCCCACGGAGGAGTACGAGATGCAGTCGCACGGCCAGGGCGCACACCCCGCACTCGAGCTCAGCGACTTCCTCGCCCGCGTGGACAGCACAAGAATTGAGATCCGCAATCTCGCCGCCGACATCCAGCACATCGCAAACCTGCACCAGCGCGCTCTGAGTAGCACCAGCATAAACAGCCAAGCCCAGCAGCAGCTCGACCAGGTTGTCGCCCTCGCGCAGCAGAAGAATGCGACAATCCGCAACCAAATCCAGACCCTCAAGCTCGACGCCGAGAGCACGCCCGACTCGGGCCTTGGCAACAGCGCATTCCGTCGCAAGAAGGGCCAGGTCGAGAGCTTGACGGCCGATTTCAAGAAGGAAGTGCGGAATCTCCTGCAGGAGCAACAACGATATGACTCGCTCTGTCGCGACCAGATCGCTCGGCAATATCGCATTGTCAATCCCGACGCGACCGAGGAGGAAGCCCAGAGCGCAGCCGACAGGAATCTGGGCGAGGATGGCATTTTCCAGACAGCGGTAGGTCCCTTCCCTCTCGCGCTAGATGAGACCGTTTGCTGATGGTGTTGGCTTTAGCTCCGCACGAACAGCGCCAGGACAGGACAAGCATCAATGGTGATGGGAGCCGTGAAGGCGCGCCAGAACGAGATGCTGAAGGTCGAGCAGTCGCTTGCCGAGCTTGCGCGTCTCTTCCAGGACTTGGATACGCTGGTTGTCCAAGACGGCGTCGTCATGGCGCGCATCGAGGAGCAGACATATCAAGCGAATGAGGACCTCTCCAAGGGGAACGTGGAGCTCAGCGACGCGCAGAAGAAGGCCCTCAGCCGCCGCAAGAACAAGTGGAGGTTGTTCTGGGTCGTCCTCGTCATTCTTATCATCATCGCGGTTGCCCTCGTCATATGGAAAAAGTTGGTGGTCGACAAGGGGCAGTAAATAAGTCACGAACAGGAAGGGAGTCATGGCGAGAGGTCGATTTCAAGCGAGAGCAACGCGTAGCCACGCAGATGGCTCTTCGGATATCCCACTATAGACTAATAATTATGACACAGTTGAACGCCCGACTCTAGACCACCAAATCGTGACTCCTCACTCTTACCCCTGCCAAGTAGACAACAAACCAAGCGCCAGTCCCAAAACAAAAACCTCCTTCACCAGTCCCCTAGCGCCGGCCCTCGATACACAAAGAGCATACTCTCCGCCCACTCCGGCAGCACAATCTTCTCCACATGCGGCGTCCCCTCCAGGGTCGCCGCCGGTTTCCCGCCCGCTTCCCCCTTCCCATTCCCATACGGCAACAACACGGCTTCACTTCCCGGCATCTTCCCCACGCATCTCCCTCCCTTCGGGAAAATCACCTCCCCAAGCCACTTCTCAAACGCCCGAATCTGACTCCTACACCCGTCCCACCCGGCACTAAACTCCCCTAGCCCCCCCTGACTAATCATATCACTCATCGCCCACCGTCCCGAATCCGCAAAGTCTTCCTGCAGGGTACTCCTCGCATACGGCGTCGGCAACGCACTATCATTGGCCAGCGCCCTTGTCCACAGCGCGGTATTGGAGAACGGCTTGTCGCGCGCGTAGCCGTGCAGTGCGATCGTCGAGCGGAGGGCGGTGGTGTCGAGGATGTGCACGAATTCGTGGAAGAGCACGCCCAGCTTGAAGTAGGAGGGGGTGAATACTAGGGTTGAGCCGCGCGTGTAGGCGGCGGCGAGGGCGACGCCGGGGGCGGGGCCCGGGAAGAGGATTAGGTTGGAGACGTAGGAGCGCATGCCGACGGGGACTTGGGAGAGGGTCTTTGTCGGTGGCTGTTAGTAATGGGAGGAGAGGGTAGGTTTAGGGAGGGAGAGAGGGAGAGAGGGAGGGCGAGGGGAAGGGGAAAATACATTGATGATCAAGTCCCATTGCTCCTTGGAGTCCTTGTGGCGACAGATTGTCCACGGGGCAGAGCAATCTTCAAACCAAACGTCACGGACGGTGAAGTCGGAGGGGGAGAACTGGTTATTTTGGGCCTCCTCCAGACAATTCTTGGGGATCCAGGCGGGGCCCCAGTCTTTGAGACGCCAGCGCTGGTAGGGGAGGACGGCGCGGAAGTGTTTGTCTTGGACTTCTTCGGAGAAAGGCGGCTGGATGGATGGCATGTTGATTTCGTCGGACCGGGGGGCGAGGGCGTCTCTTGGAAGGGTGAGGGCTGGCACGGCGGGGATGCCGGCGGCGATGAGGATGAGGAGGCGGCGGAGGGAGCGCATTTTGGTTGTTTGTGGTGGTTCTGGGAGAAGGCTGGTGGGTTGCTGGAGAACAGAGCTTTCTCGAGGACGAGGGAATATAACTTCTTTTTCATTGAGCTGTCATCGACATTGAAATTTCCACGACGTCGAACAGACACCCGGATTTTGGATTCGTCTGCTCCTCCATCCTTCCCACCGTCAGGGGCATGCGTTCCTCGGTCGAAGCACCACTTACCGAGTCATCTTGACTTCCCCTTTCTTCTTCGCACCGAAAGCCCCTGCATTGGCCAGTTCGAGGTCACAGATTGACTGGAGCACCCCTCCATTCAGAAATATTGCCTCGAGCCTGATTCGGCCTTTTTCCAGCATCAAAATGCCTCAGCCCTAAACCCGACCAACGATCTACCGGCCCGCCGCCTACACCGTTTAGCCCTAAACACGACCGGTTCTCTTGTGGCTGAATCAAAACTGGCTCGTACCATGACAGGATTGTTGACGGTCAGCACCTAAAGACTGTTAGTGGCGTTCGGCGTTGGGCGCCACGCTTCAACGGTCCAGCCGCAACGACTCGCTCTCTCGACGTCATCCTTCTTTGAGTGTTCTAGAAGCCATGGGACACGGTCCGTCGGAGACAGCTGAATTCAACTGCAAGGAATCGGAGCTTGTTTCAAATGTTAGTGCATCTTGCTTTGTCTCAATTGCGGCCGTACCCCTGAAAAACGACAACAATCAGGACCGTCAAGTTGACCCAACACAGCGACCAAGGCAATGCCTTGTGCGATGCGCAGCAATAAGACAAATGAGCCGAGGTCGCATCAGAAGGACAGTGCTCACAGCTGGTGTTCGGCTGAGGTGCCCCTGACGAGTGGCATCACGTACCGAGCTCAGCACTTTATTTGTGCTGCGGCACGGCTGCTGCGGCATAGGGCATCTATCAACCCGGATGTTACCGAAACCAGAGCCAGAAGCCCTGCGTATAACATCGTCTTATGTGACACAACATGTGTGTTCCTTTTTCCTTCGAAGCATAAGATGTGTCGACAGGTGCGCATTGCTCACCAATGCTGTGATTCCATCATCTTGATGCCATTTCATCTCAAATGTATCAAATTTTGTCCTCTTTTCTTCTTCTCGCCCTTCTGGGCATACGCCGTATTTTTGTGAGCGCGGTATTTATCGGACCACAGGTCAACCAGGCTTCACTCGACTTGATCAAGGAGTTTGAAGGATGGGAACCAGACATCTGTATGAACTTAGCAACGAGAAAGCGCAATGGCCCCAGAGGAAAGAAACTGATGCAGATACAGATGACGACCCTGTTGGCCTCCCTACGATCGGATACGGCCACCTTTTCAAAGATGCGCGCTGCTCAGATGTTAAATATCACATTCCGCTTTCTGTGTCCGTTGCGGTTTTCATCCCATATTCTAGGTTGACGAGCGACTGTCAGCTCAGTCTGGGACAGTTGACAGCTGTGGGTGAGGTGAGGTCAACACACCAATGACATCCATCGTTGCTTAGTATGAGTGTATCCTTTCGCTAGGTTTCGTGGTGACCTCCATAGGTAAGGTACCTTCGAAGGTTCACATTGCTGATGAGAGTGCGGAAGGTTTTGTGGGCGAGAACGCTCATAATGCGAACAAACTTAGAAGGTACGAAGGAGGGCATATCTGAGGTCGCGTTTGCGGTCCCAGAGCTGGGTGGGCCCGACTTCCGCTGCCATTGAAGAACAACCGCGAAACAAACAAAGCAAGATCCTGGGAAGACCCGAACGTTCACCGAGACATTTTCGCTGGGGAATATATTATACAATCCGCTCTCTTAGCAACTACCTTGTCTTTGACTGCCTTCTCTTTGGCATTGGCGACTTTGAGTACCGCACGCTCCACACCTACCGCACAAAGCAACTTCTAAAACAATGCCGGTGGCCGAGTTTCCAGTAACAACCCGTGGACGCAGCGCAGACCGTCGTGTTTGAGCTGAAAAGAGACGACCGTGGCAGCCAGCCCTAAGCGCGTACTAAACTGAGAACCGCGCACACCATTTTCCTGGGCGGATAGCATTCCGACGTTGCGCAGTGTCGCATTTCAGCTCCATCAACAGCAGTCCAGCCTAGGGGGAACGTTTTACAGATGACGTTCCTCAAGCTTTCGAGAACCGCGATTTCCCGGCCTTACCAGATGCGGAGATCCCAAGATGGTCAAAGTTGAGAAGAGAGTTGCCTCGTCGACACTGAAGAAGGGCGCAGTGTCGTCGCTCCTAGCCTTCTTCGCACGGACTCGCTATACTACACAGGCAAAGTAGGAACATTTTGGCCGACGGGAAGGTTTGCCACACAGCCGTGGACATTGGGAAGCACATCTCTGACGTGGGGAAGGTCTTTCGGAGATTAACTAAGTATCGAGATGGACGACAATTGAAGGCTAAAAATTACATCTCGCACGCAATAGATACAGCCGGAAGGGCGCACGTCTTGGAGTTTCAGAAAAAGGCAGAAGGTCGTGGAGCCCCCGAGATGGATCGGTCTGGAAAATCACCGCACCAATGAAGTTGATCATGGGGTGGTGCAGAAGGCGTTAGATCTGTCATTGATGCTGCCACTAGCGTGTGGAACTCGGCGGCGAGGACGTCAATCGACACTAATGACAGTGAGAGAACCACCCGCTAAAGATCCGAACTGGCCAGCGAAATCCCGCTCAAGCTGAAGGGCGCACTGAGCAGCTGTGAGAAAGCTGAGAGCAAGGAGAAATATCAATATATCCGAAAGCAACAGCAGAAGATCGTGTACCAAATCCCGGCATCATCAGTGATGTCTTTGGTTAAGATTCGAGCATTCTTTTGCCCCCATCTCCATATTCTGCATGACCCCCAGAATCGTCAAGCTCCAAATCGTTTGGGTTGCTCTCATTCCGATGGCCGAGGAGAGTCCGAATTCGGAATTGAATGTTGGGGGCCGCCCAGCTGAATAATCCGTAGAGTAATCGTCCAGCGTTTTGACTGCCGAGCCATCCGCCGTAGGTGTTGTTATTCCTTTGCAATGTGTAATGCATGATACGGATGTGTCAGCATGTTGCATCCAACGACCACTGGCCGAGTTTGAGGCTTCAATGAGACGGGATATAAAACAGCCTCCTCCAACACGTCTTCCTGGACTAGAAACAGCCGCACCTCTCCACGAAGCAGACAAATCCCACATTCTAACCCCTACTCCACAACATCACCTCTTCACCGTCAACACCATGGCAGCAAAGATTGCAGACCTCTTGCAGCGGAACAAGGCGACATCCACGACGCACACCCCTCTCCCATCCATCGGCGACTTTGGCCCGGGCGGCACCCCCGTCCCGAAGACCATGATCAGTATGTGCCTGCCCCTTCCAACACCCCCAACACAAGAAACTAACAACCTCACAGTCACCTGCGTCGACCCTCGCTGCATCCCCGAGAAGTTCTTCAACATCCAGGACAACGAGGTCGTCGTCTACCGCAACGCCGGAGGCAACGTCCGCCATGCGCTGCGCGACATCAACATCATTGACACGCTCTTTTCCCTCGAGGAGCTGGCCATCGTGCATCATACCGACTGTGGTACGACTCATTTCTCTGAGGAGCAGGTCCGCTCGAATATCAAGTCGAGGGTGGATGAGTCGTACTGGCCCGAGATTGATGCTACTGTGTTTGGGGCTAATGCTGAGTGAGTTTCTCCCCTGAGCGTGAGAAACGGGTGCGTTGGTGTTTGAGGTTGCTGACTGTGTGTGCGTGATAATAGCATTGTGGAGAGCGTGAAAGGGGACTTGGAATGGGTTGCTGCGCATCCTTTGATCAGGGAGGGGCTGAAGCAGGGCACGCAGGGTTTTGTCTTTGACATCAAGAGCGGCAAGGTTGAGAAGGTCAATCCTAAATAAGGGGGAAATGAATCGTGGTTGCCTCATGTGAGACACCAAGGAAAGACGACGGTATGATGAAGCGAGAAAACAAGCACCATGACGCATTTCAAACATAAACCACGGGTATTCAAAGCCAAACCCATCCCCAACCGTGACACCGACGCGATGCTCCTAATCCTCCACCATCGTGACGAACGCCCCTTCACAGCGCCGCCAGGTCCACCACATTCTCCAACACCACACCGCTCTCCTGCTCCCACGCCGTGATGCCGCATGACATGGCAAGCAACGCATCATCCAAACTCCTCCAGACATACTCCAAATCGTCGTAGTGGGGGTACCACTCCGCCGTCGACTTCGCAAGCCAGTCGATGTTCCTCAACTCCAAGCATAGATCGACAATTATGTTGTCGACAATCTTGGCCGTGATCTCCTTCAGTGTCAAGGCCGCGTTGACTTCCTCCTTGCCGGTGGGGTCGTCTTCTTCGTGCGCATGTTCGAGGTAGAACATGTCGAGGATTCTGCGCCGGCCGTCAAACTTGTAAGCTGCGGAGCGGTGCTCGATGTCTTCCTCAATCTCGCCGTGCGCGAGATTGAGGCGGCGGGCGAACTCGGCGGCCCGGACGGAGAATGCTGACAGCTCGTGACTGTCGATGGTGGCGAGGTCGCTGTGTTCAGCTGTGCAAGTGGTTAGCATGAGACTATTGCAAGGTTTGGAAAAGGGAAAACGAAAGACTTGTTTGGGAAACTTACTGAAAGCGTCGACGAGGCGGCCGATGCCGCGGTTCATGATATGCTCGATGGTCACCCGGGCGGCTTTGATGGGGTAGTGCAGGCGCAGGATCGCCCGCATCTCTGACAACTTCACGCAGATGCGTGGGCCAACGGCTGTGACAGGGAAACGAATTAGCACAGTGACAGAAGATTAGAAGGCAGTGAACTTGAGGCAGGAAAGGAGCGGAGGGATGCGCGAGCCCCCACAAGACGAGCAAGAACTCAAGAGGTAAGTGGTTCTCCGAGGGAAAATCAAGCCATCGCAAAGAAAGCGAAACATCAGAAAGTAAACAAGCGATTGAAGGATAGGCCAGCTATCAGGAGACGAGCATGCCATGGAAAGAAAGCGCATGGTGAAAACACAGACGAGCCGCCCGGAGACAAGCGAGCCATGGGGGAAAAGCATGGAAGACATCGCGAAGGAAAGGAAAGATTGAAGCGCGAATGATTCGTTGGGAAATAGATGCAAACGAGTCGTCAGGGGGCTGGTTTGGGGTGCACCTACCAGAAAGAGGGATGGGAGCCATGTCGGATATTTTGATATGATGGGAGTGAAGTGATATGGTGGTGTTCAAGACTTTTGATTTTGTCGCTCCGATTGATTTAGAGAGTTGTGTGCTTGGATGTGAGGTGCAAAGGTCTGAGTTCTAAAACGGCGCTGGACGTCGATCGATGCGGATTTATACCTAGCAGGTATGTCGGTTAAAGTTCTGCGTCCTCACACCCAACACGTCCTTTCTGTGGGAACTCTTCGACAAAAAATCAGAGTTCTTCGGCTCCACCCGCAACGGTCTTCACGGTCGAAAGATTCCCCCAAGCAGAACCCGGTTACCTAGGTACCAAGGTACTTAGACGCCACTAGATTCTGGCTAGATACCTACGGTGACTGGTACACAAGGTCGACTCGAACGGGCCAATCGGATTCTGTGGCGTCCTTGGATAAGATGCATTTGAGGTTTACGTTCTTTCTGAACCCGTAGGCCGAAGGGACATCCGGGTCTCAACTTCTGATTCCGACTGTTCGGAGATACCATACTGCCAGAACATCCAAAGGGCGCTGTACGGAGATGATTTATGGGGGGACACTAGTAGATAGTAGGTCACCGCCCATGATGAGAGTGGCTCAACAATACCTCGAGCCGTTGCAAGACCCTTGAGGAGCTCCGTTGCCATGATGACTCGGGGCAGTTGTTCAGCTTCAAATCCGTCATGACTGCTGCGCTGTCCAGCCCCTGAACCACCGAGACTCTCGTTGTGGTGTCATGGCAACTGGTCTGTGGGGCTTCCACAAAATAAGCATTTCGCACAGTGCGCGCGCCGCGATTTGCTTCCCAACCGATTTACTTTTTCTCGAAGCAAATGTAAATCCAAACGATGGCCCCTGGCTCCAAATCCTGTGTGTGAATTCCTTGCGGCTGATAAACTCGGAGTAGCGCACCTTCCATTCCAATCCATTCTGGGCCTGGAAACTCTCGTTTTGAGGTGTTCTGCCTCTTGTTGGGGGTTGCTTCGCGGATTCGTTGCTCCATGGCCTCGAACATACGGTATGACCGTCTCACCGCGGCGAAGACTGTACTGTTACCGTCCACAACGAACGACGTGAGGTAACGATCCACAGTCTCCACTGGCGACGTGGTTCTCTGGTCGACGTCGATATCGCTGAGCGAGATGGTGTTGTTGTCCGCGCTCCAAGACACGGGTAGCTGCCTGCAGCAGAGTTGAGAACGTAATCGCCAAACTCCGTCAATGGCGCTCTGAGACCTTGAGCCTTCTGGGCCATCTCGCCTGTCGTTTCGCTCATGACCTGCAACGTCGCGGGCGCCTCTTTTCTGCGGTGACTGGATCGTACAATAGTACTCGAAGTCCCGCCAACTGATGCGGTGTGCGTCCCACGCGGTGCTTAGACATGTAGCGTGAAGCTCCTGTTCGAATCGAGGGCGCGACATTGATGTGGGACAAAGTGGGGTTTCTAGACCTCTCAGGAGCGTTGTTCCTCGCTCCGAAACCCTTCTCCAGTGGTCGAAGCTTAACTAAAGCACCATTTGACAACATTCCTCCATTAATGATGGCGAGAAGAGAACTCTAGTTTGTATCTATACAGTGCACGTCATGTGAGCAACTGAGTGCGATGCGGCAGGAGTTTTCGTTCAAGCCTCGAGGAACGAAAGGCAGAGATCGAGCATCTTTTCGTTTCGCTCCTTCCCCCAGCGGGGGCGACCGACATCTAAGCCATGCATGTTCAAGTCGAGACGGGTCTTGGAGGGTTGCCTTCCTCTGGGTCGCTCAGCTCTTCATGTCACGAATAATGTTGACGCACTTAAGACAAGCTGATGAATTCTTTTTGCTATAAATAAGCAAGCAATGCTAACCCAAGCAAACACCACGCTAGATGCTACCTACGATGCTCCTGAAATCCAACCTTGCCCAAAACCCTGACCCATTCCCCCAAACGAAAAGATGACCCACCAACAAAAGAAAGGGTTCGAAGCCGAAAGGCTATGTGGCTATGTGGTAGCTACCAGGTACTAAAAACAAAAATGAGTTCCAAATCTTGGTCATCGGCTGACTCAAGCGCGACGCCAGAGACAGCCTGCCCTACCGGGATATGGAGGCTGTCTTGTTTGCCCAGCGTCTGACAGGCAAGCAGAGGCAGACGGCGGCAAGAATGCTTTCCCCACATCAACCGGTTTCCGGGGTGGACACAGCGGGGAGGTGCGTTGCTTACCTCGATCGGGTCTGCCCAACACCCCACAGTCGCGCAACGGCCCAAGCTTGGAGGGGCTGCCGGTACTCTTCGTTCTTCCTCACCACCTCCACGCGCTGCGCCCTCTCGCGCGCCTCCTTCTCGCGCTCGACCAGCCGCGACATCTCTGCGCGCACCACCTTCATATTCTGCTCCCGCTCGCGCTCAAACTCCAGCTTCATCTTCTCCATCTCGCGGCGCAGCGCATTCAGACGGTCATCGGCCTCGTGAGTCAACTCCGCCCGCACGGCCTTGACTCTTTCGTCTGCTTCGTGCGTCATTTCCTCCAGCAACCCCTTCACGCGGTTCTCTGAATCTTGCATCATCTCAGCTCTGACAGCAGCCACCCGCTCCTCGCCCTGCCTGACGCGCTCCTCCTCTCTCCTCGCCAGCTCCTCCTGCGCAGCCTTCGAAAGCTGCTCCCTCTCCTTCCTTGCAGCCTCCACCAGCTTCTCTGTCTCCTCCGCATGGCGTCTCTTCTCCTGGCTAATTTCCTCCTGCAGCGCCTTGACCTCGCCGTCCTTCTGCGCCGTTACCTCCTCGATCCTCTTCTTCAACTGGTCTCTCTCCTCCTCGCCCTCCCGAATTCTCTTCTGGAGCGACTCAACCTCAACCTTTACAATCCCCCTCACATTGCTATCATGCTCCCGTGTCGCCTCCTCCATGAGCGCATACATCTCCGCCAGCCTAGCCATGTGCTTCTCTCTCGCACGCGCGATCTCCCGATCCCACTCGCCGACTAGCTCCTCGCCAGTCTGGCACGCCTTGTCGACCCCGCTTTCGATCGGCTTCGACGCGGCAACTGCTTGTCGCGATAGCAGATACGACAGAATGTCCATCGCGGACTCGCGAGTGTCCTCATACCGGAAGACTTTCCCTCCCTCTTGGTTGATCAGCTGCCCCACGAACTCGTCCGATTCGACAAGAGCGCGCTCTCGCTCGGCGCCGAGCTCGGGTGTCACGCGCGACCACATCGATGTGGCGAGGACGGTTAGGGTTTGGGCTTGAGAGTCGTCGGAGCCGCAAAGGGAGCGGAGGAGCTCCATGTTTTGGAGAGCGAGGCCGGCGGTTTCGGAGTCGGAGATGGAGTGGAGGAAGACGATACCGCTGAAGGTCTTGCCGTCGGCGACGAGGGAGTTGATGCGGTTTAGGGTTTGTTGCTGTTGCTCGGTGGCGTCGTTGTCGGATGTGAAGCCTGGGATATCGACGAGATGGACGCGCTGGGTGTCGTTGTAGAGGAAGGTGATATCTTGGTCTGAGGTGGTTGCTGGAAGGGTGTTAGCGGGGGGTTGTGGGACATGGAATGGAGATGGTGTCGCCTGCGTGACTTACAGGCATCGTCCACACTGTGGGCGGCTTCATTGTGCTGGAGGTGGTTGTCCCCGAGGAAACTCGAGATAAGGGAGTCCTTGCCTGCGCCCGCCACACCGACTACGGCGACGTAGACGTCTTCGACTTGCTGATCGGATGCCATGATGGTGGTATGTGTTGGTTTGCGGTGTCTGCGCTAACAAGATGCAGAGCGATAGCTACCGGTTGGAAATGTCTAAAACAACTTGAATGGAGAATGGAGAAATGTCGGGGAACGAGGACGAGCTGCATCTTTTTGAGGACCGAAAAGTGCGGGTTGAGCAACAGGATTGTTGGGTTGTTTCTTGTGCATGGTCTGTTGTCGCCGAATCAAGTGGGCCAGCAAGCGTGCGAGCCCCATCCGGAGGTGAGCTGTGGATGACTTGGCTGCGTAGACGAGCTGATAGACAGAGCAGGGGGCCAGATGGCACCAAACATGTGCGTTGCAGCGGCTCACGCCGTTGAGCATGCATCTCGGGCACCATCGATGTTCGCGCCCAAGAGCGCACGAGAAAACCGGCGCGTGCGTGCGGCAGAATCTCAAACTTGGGCCGCAACCCAGAGCGACGAAACATCACTTGCTTTGGTGGCGAGTCGGTACCGGCCAGAGTTGCGTGCTATTTTTGACGTGGCCTCGACGGACAGGGTGGCCCACCATAAGAGCGGTGGTTTCGATAGCCACGTGTGTCGTTGGGTTGGCGGGGCGTTTGGAGACTCAAGGAATGGCTTGGCTTGACGTGCCCAAGAACTCCACCGCCGTTTGGGTGGCGAATCAGAGACTCGGCCGGCTCATTGGACAATGGGGAGCTTCTTTGTCAATGCTCAAGTGGGCAGGAAAACTAGCAGAGCTAAGATGCGTTGTCAATGGGATTATTCCCAGTTGCGTAATGGCAATTTTTGACTCTTGGGTGAAATGAGCTCAACCTTTCAATTTAGTATCAATCTAGACTTGGCGCTTGCTCCGCAACCTGCAATCCGCCCGATCAAAAGACGAAAGTTGAAGATCACACGGAGGAAATAGTCGTTGCATCAAATAACCCGCGCCAAGAAGGCCATAATTATGAGAAGAGTCGAAAAACACATCCTGCCATTACGAATGAGTGACGAGACCCCAGACACCATTCAAATGTATTGTTTCACCCACCCTGACTTTGTCAGGGGTGCATATTTCGCCCTTAACCTCATTGCCACCACACATTCCGGTCCCTGGAAGCAACATGATTAGCAGAGGAACCCACCGGCAGCGCACTGCTTGGAATGTGCTTGTCTACTCACCTGTCGTGCACAGTAGAAACGGGGTAAACCCTAATTCTCCGCTCTGGCCATCCGTAACGGGATATTTGTATGACGAAGGATCCTTGAACGTCTCGTTTATCTCAAACCCAACGCCCAGCGACACGGCGTCCGTGAAGGCAAGACTTATGTTTGACTTCCACGACTGCGACCTTGGTTTGGTGACCTCAAATTCCATATCCCCCACTAGTGTCGGCGACATGATCAGGACGCCATCAGTGGGTCGTGTGTATTCGGTCTTCCCTGGGTCGGCTTTCCATGAGCCCTGGTCACAGCTGCGCTTGACCTTCAGGGCTCCGATCTGGGCTGGAGGGCCGGCTTGGGCGGGGCAATGATGCCGTCTGCATCCACAAAGGAGAAGATAAGAGCGAATACAAAGGAAAGAGGGCTGAACCGAGCCATCGTTTTGGATGATGCGTGATAAAATCTTGGAGACTGCTGGTGGTGAGATGTCGTTGTACGGGTCAATGGATTGTCGAGAGGGCGCCGGTTGCCTCCCAGCACATAAACGGGGAGAACTTGCCCAATTATACGCTGTAGCTGGGTTCGTTTGATGTTCTGAAGGAAGCAGATTGGGCACTGTGCCCCCTACAGATCCAATTCCATGGTTTGTAGTCACATCCCTTCAGAATCACCAATCATTCGGCTCAGGATCCAGGAGCTGGAAGTCGTTGCCCGAAAAACGGCACAGTTTTGACCTCTATTGGTTGTTGACAGGGAGCCAAGAACCAAAAGGGGGTATTCCTCTGCACTGCCCATTTCGCACTGTGCCGCCTGCGGTTTTGGCCTTGGTTGACACCGAATCAGTTTGTCGGCTATTATCGAGCAACAAAGGAGGTAGGGTTCCACAAGGCCTTTTAAGTATATTAAAATACAACTCCGCCGTCTTGATTCATCTAAGCCCGTATGCACCCGGTCTCTGTGCCTCTTCCTTCGTTGCACAATGACGTCTAGGCAGATAGGTTCCTCACTGGAGAGAAAAGGAGCACCACAGGAACACATTGATTTCAGTTCTTTACTGCGTCGTGATCTTGTTCGGCTCTTTTCCCCGAGTCTGACAATTTTACGCTCGAAAAATCGCCCACCATGTCCTCCTCAAAGCCCACTCTATCCATCCTGAGCTTCTTGCTCCTCGCCATCCCCTCAGCACTTGCCAGCGAGACAATAATGGGTGCGGGGAGTAAATTAGGGCCCTATGACATGGCCTCGGCGAAATTCGACGAGTTCATGAAAACGCCAAACGCAACAAGCAGATACCCTATTGAAGCCCCATACACTACGCTGCACTACCGTGTCGGAGGCCCGGCCATGCCCGGATGGGGGTGGACGATATCTGTCGCTGCAGACATCCCCTTGTCGGAGGCTGGTAGCAACCTCATCTCAGACGACAAAGATATCAAGAACAAGACCTTCACAGGCGTCAAAGTGGTTGCCGAAGCCCCCGTTGAGCTGAACGGCACTTTGATTCCCATAGACGAGACGTGGGGCATCTGTATTATCAACTGGAGCATCAACACTACCTCGAGCGGATTCCCGGCGAAACTTCGAACCGACGACGGGACCTGTTCGAGTGTCCTGGGCGAGCAGTGCCAGCGCGCCGTGGAGGCGGGAGCGGTGCAGCAGTATAAAAGAGAGAATACATACTCGATGTGTGGTTGTCCGGATTTGGAGAAGCTCGGGAGCTCAGGGTGCAGCGCGGACGAGGTCAATATTCTCAAGTCAGGGTGGGGTTGTGTGAGTAGGCGTAAGTTGTGTTGGGAGGTCCCCATTTGAGCCTAGTGAACAATAGCGCTAACTTGCAATGCCCTGATAGATTTTAATTCGACCGAGGTCAGCAAGTGGCCGAGCGGAAAGTACGACTTGATCCAGCACGGCGGGATCCCCCACGCGCGCGGGAATCTGACGGGATATGACCAAGCGGGCAGTCTAGCTTGGCCGGTGCTGATCTTGTTCGGGCCCTCAAAGAAAGCAACAAACACGAGTGATGGATTTGAGAACCCTGTTTTGGTGCCGGATACCGCGGCAAAGTTGTCGTGTCTGAGAGCCAAGGACGCTACTCCCGGGAGCTTTGTGCCTGGATCTGCAGGAACGAGCAGTGGACGTCGGATTCGGGAAAGCCTAGCCTCAGGGACACTTGCCGCAGTTGCCGTTTTTGTGGGTGTTTCGCTTGTGTTTTGAGGACAGTTGAAGCTTAGGATGCATTTTTTGCAGAGTCGGCCATTGTTGGTATCTACCTCGCTACTCTTTCCCTATATGACATATCCCTCTTCGAGAATCTGGTCATCGCGCACTGGCATATCTTCTGCGGGCATTGCAGACTATCATCCGCGAGCTACCCCACGTCACGAACAGCTTCAGCTGCTGGGCCAACGTGAGGCCTTGGCACAGAGTGGCTGAAAAGCGCCCTACATAACAGTGATGTGACCCAGTTGCAGCTTTGAACACTCAACTTTGCACAAGCGAGGTGGGGAAATTCCCATGCTATCCATTGGCCTTGCTGAAAGCCCATCTGCTAAAACCGAGCAGGGGTTGGTTCCTTCCCCGCTTCACCCTCTTTTGCCCGACGAACAACACGCAACATCGATAATGGCCGGCAGCGACGAGAACCAGGCGAAAGCGTCCAAGGCGCGGGAGCGCGGAAATACCCTGTACAAACAGGGTAATCTCCGAGAAGGTAATCCCACTCGCCCCTTGCCCTCCAGCGGAAACTGCGCTAACCAAACGGTTGATGGCACCACGGTTCACGACAGCCGAGATCGAATACAATGTTGCGCAATCTTTGACGCCCGAAGACCCAGCCCCGATATCGAACCTCTCGGCCGTCAAGTTTGAGATGGGGCAGTACGAAGAGGCGGCCGCACTTGCTGTGAAGGCCTTATCCCTCTCCAAAGATTCTGCCCCGGATCGGAAAGACCGTCTTCTTTCGCGGCTCTCCAAATCGTATCTACACGCCAACAACGCACATGAAGCGCTGTCAGCGGCCGAAAGAATGACGGAGGGCAAGGATCGGGAAGTGTTGCTGGCTGATGTCCGCCTCATGTTGGACTCTGAACCCCAACAGCTCAATAAGGTGACCCTGAGGAAGAACATTGTCGGTACTCTGCCAAGATACCGGCCCAGTCTGTGAGTAAACACATTGAAACGAATTGCGCCCAGGCTCTCGTCATTTGCAACCAGGACTGACATCACAAAAGCCAGGAAGTCCAGGAATACTATCCCGTGGGCCACGATGAGGCGGAACCCCTGCTGAAAGGCAAGTTCCTGAAAGACTTCGTGGCCTCGTCTGGAGACAGAGACTTAGCATTTCTTTATTGCGGGATTGGTGACGCGCGCAACATGTATGCCACCATGCTTGCTGCCGCGACTACTACCCAGAAGGAAGTTCTCGAGCAGCTCCCCGCGACTAAGGCCCGAGTCCGTTCTCTCCATCTAACAGCGCTTGATTTGAAGGCCCCGGCTCTAGCAAAGATCCTTATCATGTTTGATCTCGTCGATCAGTACAACTTAGCAAGACATGATGAGACCCAAGGGACCGAGAAATCGATAGCCCAAGCAATGGCGTACATCTATATTGGAAATTTCTACCCGCCTGTTGTCCACGACATGATACAAACCTCTCTTGCCAGGTTGATCGGCCTGCTGGAGAGGGGTGAGCGAGCTCTTCCGTGGGTATTCATCCCGGAGCAATCCCGTGCCTCCATTATCCGGTATCTCAAACAGTGGAAGGGGCCCGCCGTCAACGCGCACGATCAAAAGACGGCGAGACGCATCTTCGAGAGCATACGGAATGAGGAAAATATGATGAAACAACGAATGCGTTTCGGAAACATGCCTGACAGGGTCCCCAGGGGCTGTGAAGACGACAAGATTTTCATCGACAAGCTAGCCATTTTAGAGCCCCCGAAGGACTTCGTGAGTGGCGACGAGCCTGAGCTCCGCAAACTCTTAGATTCCGTCAAGTCTGGAGCCCCCTCCGCGGTCACATCCCTGGACGAATACTTATCGAAGCACTGGAAGATGAATGTCACCCTGCTGGATATGGAGTGGATGTCGATGTTCGGTGATCCAAAGGCTCCTCCAACGGCCCGTGAGGAGGAAATATTTTCCTGCTTGGCGATTGATGCGATCCAAGAAGTTGAACATGTCACGGACAAGCTTGCGGGCCTCTCTATGCTCTCCCACAAGAGAGCAAGCGTCATTGAGCGGTTCTGCTACTTCTTCTGTCAGCTTGCCGACGCAATTCAGGAGCTCTCCCCCGTCATGACTGTCGAGCTCATCTCTGGCGAAGTTGCCGATGTTATGGAGAAGTTGAACTACCACTGTTACGATGATCGTCTTCAGACCTTTCCCACAAAATTCGACCGGATCCATCTGAGCAATATCCCGTAAGTGCCGAATTGTTGAACCTGACCTTTCAACATGCAATTTCCCTCTAACAATGGCCACCTAGTGACTACGTTGGCGGACCGATGAACCCAATGATCTTTGCTCGACCCCTGCTGAAAGACGCCGAGCTTTCCGACGTACAGTTCAACATCCTTCTTAACTGCGGCAGCTTTCCGTCGAACAACCAATTGCTTGCAGAATACACCCTCATGCCATCGGAGCAGCGGATTGCAGATCACTTTCATCTCAAATGCCCCCGCCGCTCAATGTTTCCGTTCGGTGGTGGCGGCAATGACTACATGAAATGGCAGTGGCAACCCGCCGTGAAGATGCCGTGGGACAAGCTCATGACACGTCCCCAGCTCGAAACCTGGCTTTACGGATGGTTCTTGAAGCTCTGCTTGCCGTATCCCCGGCCAACCGAGAACCCGATGGCTCGGGTCCACTCGCCGTTCAACTTGTCCATCTTTCTGCGGCTGATTGAGAAGGTCCATGAAGTAGGATACCCCGCTCACTGGCTGGCGGGTATCCTAAGCAGCCTTTGCGCTGGGAGAATCACGACTACAGTCCGCGCGCCGAAGGCGGTTGTTCTTAGCAGCACAGACATTCACAAGGTCTATCCATCACGGCAAATTAGCATCGCTCCGTGGGCGATTGAGCTGACTACGCTCGTCAGCCTCTGGCGCCCGCTGCTGGGCTTTGGCTTTGCCGCGCCCAAGAACGCCTTGATCTCCCCGAACGAGGTCCGTGAGTACAGCCTGCGGATTGACCGTTTCATCCCCGGTGAGGATATGGCCCCCTTGCGGTTCATGATTGTGTTCTGGGATATGAAGTTTGGCAAGCCTCCAGTGAATCTGTATAAGCTACTGTTGGATGAAGAGGGCGGAGATGCGTCGGTTGCGGCGGCAAACAAGCGGAACAAGGCCATTCACGTGGTGTCGGCCTGGGCGTATGACTTTGAGATTAAGGCGGCGAGGTTTTGGCTTCGGAAGGATGCTGTTAATTCCATGCTGGAGCGCGCTGAGGATTGGATGGCGTATGTGTGGCGGACCGATAGTTGGACAAGACAAACGCAGGGGGTGCCGATCGAGGGTCTGGTGAAGGGACGTTCTTTCATTTCGTAGCTGGGCGTTGCCGCCTGTCCCGCTGCTTCTGCCTCTCTTTCTGCCATGCCTTTGGATAGGGGCATCCGTTTGGCAGATTATGCATTGTTTTCCACTCAAACCCAGCTCCTAAGCAAGACGTACCCTCTCTTTCCCAAGTGCACTTCTCATCCAACTCGCTCTGTGAACCTGGGCCAGCCCCTGACGGCTGTAATCTGGCTGGCCACCACTTACCAAAAGAGCATTGAAGACATGACCGACATCGTCTCCTTCGAGCGCTACATCGTATGGCTTCACCCAATCCGGGTCTGCATCAGCATCGAATATGTTCTCTTCGATCTCCCAAACGTCGTCATCCGTATCAACCGACTGGGAAACGGCAATAAACGTATGAAGACCATCGCCTTCTGAGCCCTCTGCAAGCTCATTCCGAGTTTCGTGAACGAGATGGACTGTCCCGACCCAAAGATGCCCCGAAAACACCTTATATAGACCGGTCCAGGCACATTCGGTATCCTGAGACCCCCCGAACTGGGCCCACGGCTTGGTGTCCACAGAGAAGCGGGATACCTCTGTCTCGAAGCAGAGCGTCCCAGTTTGTATCGCCTTAAGATCCTCGTTCAAACACCCCTCGTAACCCTGCTGGCGGGACATAGGACTGGGGGCAGCGGGGAAATGCAATGTGGTGCTTTCCAGCGACCCAGAGGTATGTTCAAGCACCCAGGAATCGATAACTCTGGCTCCCGCTTTCACCTCTGACGGTCTTTCCCAAAATTCGCCGTGCCACACCGGGCCGACCCAGCCGACCCAGGACCATGATGGGAAAGGTGGGCCAAGTGTCGTGTTTTGACGGCGACGGAACCGAGGCGAGGCCCAGGATGGGAACCACATGAGACCCTGTTCCATCAGGGTCGAAACCGGTATCCCGCAGACCATGCCGTCCCGTATCGCGGACCCGTAGGCAGACAGGATGCTAGAGATGGCATTAAGGCCGTCCGATTCGTACGTCATGTGCCGGGCGCCATACTGGCTGACGAGCTGTGGGTAGTCACGCAGCCCACCAGCGTGGGCAGATACTTGTTCTATTGTCGATCTGTTTCCCTTGTCTTCGACAGGGACTTCTGTTCTGTCGCTTCTCATCTCGCCGACCCAATCCTCGTGCAGCTCGCTCCGCCCGCACTTCCAGATGACGTTGTCTTGGCTAAAGATCAGCAGGCGCCGTGATAGCCTGTATTCCTGGTAAGTCCATGCTCGAGTTCCCCAGGGTGAGATGGTCTTTCGGGAAACGCCCCGGCCCAAAAGGTCGGAGAGGGGTGGAGACGCGGCGGCGAAGCGAAATCCTTGCGCCTCGGACACGATCTGCGGACGCCTGGGGCAGCGAGGGCTCATTCCGCACAGTCCAGAGTCGGCATGGTCGCCATTGGCGGCCACGATGGTGGCGATCGCGCGGCAGTACACGCTGTCCATACGCAGAATCTGGAGTGCCTTATCGGCCGCGTCGTCCTGCTGGATGCACAGGGCGTCAACCCACAGGTATTGCTGCCCAAGCTGCCTCACGACCTCGATTGCGTCGGCGATGGTTTGGGGGATGTTGAACCTCGCGAGTCCCCCCGGGGCGTAAAGATCGTCGCGGGTATTTTTGAGCAACAACAGTGAGTTGGTGTGTCCCCAGACGTACGACAAAGCGATGTACTCGCATGCCTCGAGTGCATCGACAACATTATTCGCAGAGACGTCGATCAACCTCAGGCCGCGTAGAGGTCCTTGGGGTGTGGGGGGAGGCGGGAGCCGCTCGCTGATACCGCCCGTACCGACGCGGCAGCGGGAGCCGTGTTGATGGAGACATGCGCTTAAACCGCTGAGCACCCAGTTGTCGTAGGAGCGGGGATCTATCTCGCGGCCGAGATTGAGCAGAGTGTCTGTCCCGAGGTTGTCCACAGCCACACTGTCGGCAACAAGACGCACCCGCAACGCAGCCAATTCCATTCTTTTGCCAGCACTGGCGCTGGATGTGGATCGGAACACCACCTCGACGGCCCAAGAACGACGAAGGCCTCCAAGCCCTGTCGGGGCGCGTTCGCCAAAGAGATCGTCCGGGGAGGCGGCCAGGGCGCACTGCACGTGCTCATCTCCAAGCTGCGCGTCGGCCAGATACCGGTCGTAGAGCTGGGGGAAGAGAAGCTCGAGCGAACAGCTCGATCCACGGAGGTTGCGGACGGTGCCGAAACGAAACATGCCTTTAACGTCGACGACTTCGGCCGGGTCGTCAACTCCAACACCCGGCTTCAAGAGCCATGCGATCAGCTTACGGCATCTTTCGCACTGATGGGAATCGGGACGACGGATCCGTGGCTGCATGGTGCAATCTGGAGAGTACCAGAGGTATGTACCTTATTATCTTAGGTAGGTACGTTAGGTTCAAGTAGGGGCGTCAAAGCTCGTGAGGGGAGGCACGATGCTGGGGTCCCCGCGGTAGCTGACAGGCGGGGTTACGCGGGCCAATCGAGCTGCCGCATGAGACGGTCGTTATGTCCCCCACATTCGACGCATGAGCTTCCTAGGGGAAGCAAGACGGGGAGAAAAAGGGAATGAAACGAAAGAGGCGAAAAGGGGTAGCCTGCCTAGAAGAAACGGACGAGGAGCCCAAGGCGGCAGCTGAGGACAGAAAACCAACTCGACTCCAACTTCACCCACCCTCGCCCCTCAACCGAGTCCTATTGCTGGCAAATGGTGATCCGAGTCAAGCTGGCGTATTGGTGTAGAGCGTCTCTGGCAGGGCCTCGGCAAAGAAGAACGGCATCTAATAATAGAATAGCATTTTCCACTTTGGTTGAAGGCGCACTGGTTCATCGATTGGGCAGGGAAAGACCCGGGTGAGGGTGGGGGATAGCGTGGCCGTCCTGCGGTTATCTGATGAAAGCTGAGAGCTCAGAGGACTACTCCCCCCTTCATCTCCCATCTAACGTGTATTTCTAGCGTCGTCCCTGCTGTTGCTTCTTTCCTTCCAAGGTTGCCCATCCCAGATCTGTCCAATGGCGGCCCTATCTGCTCCTTCCCGCCGCTAACCACGACTTCTCTGCCTTGGAAGGTGTTAGTTTGCAAGGTATGGTCCGGTGTGGTGGGTTCTCTGCCAAGAAGAACCGCCAAGTCGTGACTAACACGCGATGATCCATTTCCTTTAGCCGGGTAGCGAGGTTATCAAAGTAGCGTGAAGTCAGAAGTTGAGGTGGATCAGCCGTCAAAACACGGCCAGGAGTCTACGTGATGGATTCAAAGGATTCAAACCCACAACGCAGGCTAATGCAGTGAAGCACATGGCATCTGGCCGTGACAGCGTTCGGGGAGCAATGAGATGCCCCTTTCCTTACTGCGTGCGATGAGTGATTGAGAGGAGTTGCTGTAAGCCGGCACGCATCAGTTCTTGGTGAGCCGGGGATCCACAAAGGGCTTGCGGCTCAGAGATTCCAAGCAAAGTTGTTTGTATATAAAGAAGTTCGGAATGCCCAAGCTCCCCTCCATTTGTTTACCTATACGGATCCGTAAGATCCAACCCATTCCATTCCATCGACCACTCCCTCCCTCTCATTCCAGCGTAACAACCAGTACCATGCAAAATACCACATTCTCGTCAACATTATGAAGCTATCAGTGGCCTCCCTCCTCGTCGGCGCGATGCTATCGTCTCAAGCTCTGGGCGAATGCGCTGAAACGTTCCATTTTTGCAGCGATATTGGCCAACGGATGTGCGAATGCAATAGCGGTGTTTTGGTCAGTACCTACCTTACTTTGTACCCGCCTATTCTAAAGTGATCTTATACTGACTCGGTCACAGCTCACATGCCGTTGGATCCCTTCGGATACCGGTGTTCCAGGATGTGAGTTTTCACGCTGTCGGCTTAGAGGGTCCCATCTCCCCTTGATGTTTCTCCCACCCCAGACTGATAATAATACCGACAGATGCGGTGTGGATCATGATGAGGGAAGACCACTTGGAGACATCAGGTCGGGAGTCAATTGGGCAGCACAGGTACTTGCTTACCTTAGTTACCTTTAACAACTTGATTTAAGTGCCTGTCGCGCGCTTTATAAAACCTTCCCCACCATCCCCCCGCCCTCGACCGTCAACCCCCTGTCGAGTTCCTAGGCTGAGCGAGAACCACATTACTGGGTGGTCGCGTTGGATTTGAAGGGGAGAGGGTGGTTATGGTGGCCGGGTGACTGCTTGGCTGACTTGTTCTCGGCGCCCTCGCCCCTTTTAGAGCTCCAAACGCCGACTGGAAGCGAACACACACCGTGGCCCTCACCGGTGTTGGCGCATCGTACCATCGCATCCAGCCGTCGGGGGCAATGACGTGGAGGGCGGCTGGTTGGTGGTACCCCGGGACGGTGGTCGGACCGAGGTTGGTGCGACAGACGCTACCGAGTCCTATTGTTGGCTGATGGAGGCGTTGCAGACTGGTCATGCATGGGCTCACATCACCAAATCGGCCTAGGCGCACTTTTCAGGCCGTGCTCCCAGCCAATGCCCAGCCGCGAGATGGCTCGCATCCGAATACTTGGGTCGTGATCCTCACCGATACTCGTTCAAATTTCGAGTTTTTCCAATCCCTCAGAGCTCAGTCGATGTCACGATGAGTTGGAAACCGTCCAGCTTCCCCGAGACACGTCCCCGAGACATTTCACACGATCAGTACCCCACAGACAAACCACAGGCTTGCCCCCACCGACTGGACAGGGGACGCCACCAGCGCCCATCACACCGGGACGCTACCACAACCCCTGTCGCGGAACGCATCCCCGGTTGGGAGATGCAAGCCGACGCTGGGAGCTCGCTTGCACCCGCCCCTGGCAAGCCTTGCCAGACAGAGGAAGACCCTCCCCGATCTCCCCAAGCTTGTCTCCAGGATGCACCTTGAAATGGGGCCGCCGTCAAATCGGTTCGCAACAGCAAAAGGACCACCGTGCATCTTCAAGCTTTTCCCCATGGCTACCAGTCCCGTCTCCTCGGTTTCGCTTCTTTCCAGTCCACTCCACATTGACTGTGTCTTCATGTTGGGCGGCGGCCGCCACAGCAACCATCAGTCTTTAGGGGAAGCTGAACCCCCACTGGACCGCAATTTCCCCCAGCGACAATCAGCTCATAAGGCGGGCGGCACCCGCATGCGACTCTGCAGGTCCCTCCTCGAGTCCCCTCCACGGCATCCCACCTGCCTCTGCCGTACGACTTGTGCCTTCGATGTGCTGCTCAACTGCCGGCGGTCCGTGATCCTTCAGCATGGCGGATGATGCCTCCGACGACGACGATCGCGGGCCGATGTTGATGGCCACCGTGATCCCGCTCTTCGCTGTGGCCCTCCTCGTCTACATCGCCCGCATCTGGACGCGCCTCCACCCCAAGTACGCCCTCACAGCCGCCGACTACACCATCACCGTGGCCATGGTACCCTCCTCCTGTCTCCCTGCTCTCCTTCTTTCCTCCTAACCCCTTCTCCTCAGGTCGCAAAGTCCCTCTCCGTCGCCTTCACGACCACCGCAATCCACCACGGCTTCGGCAAACACACCTCGCAAATCCCCAACCCCCCCTCCGGCCTGATCACCGTCTCCAACCACCTCCTCGGCGCCTGGATGGCCGGCGTGCTCGTCTCCGGCTTCGCGCGCATCTCCATCGCCTCCCTCCTCCTCAGCATCACCCCCTCCCGACGGTGGAAGTTCCTCCTCTGGGGGTCCATCACCCTCCAAATCGTCTTCATGCTCTCCTACGAAATCGTCCAGCTCGTGCAATGCAAGAGCACCATCGCGTCCCAGTCCCGCCCTAGCGTCAACAGCGGCACCAATTCGCAATGCATGAGCCGAACCGCCGTGCTCGTCTTCTCGTACACCTCCGTGTCGGTGTGCATGCTCAGCGACGCCGTATGCAGCATCATCCCGCTCTTCGTGGTCTGGCGGCTCTCGCGCTCGACCCTCGAAAAGAGTCTGGTCATGGTGCTCATGGGATCTTGCCTGGTCGCGACGGCGTGCGGGATCCCAAAGGTGTATTATCTAGCGACGTACGACTTTGCGGGGAAGGATCAGCTGTGGGCGCTGGTGCCGGAGTTTTTTTGGTGCAGTATGGAGGAGGGGATTATTATCATTGCGGCGTGTGCGCCGCTGCTGAAGGGGCCGATTGAGAGGGTGTTGAGACGGCTGGGGCTGCCGACTTTTGGGGTTCCGATGAGGGATTTGAATCGGATTAGTTCGGTTGCGTTGGGGAGCAAGGCGGAGAGGTCGTGGGAGGAAGGGGGGAGGAGGAGGTGGAGTTTGCCGAGTGATATGGAGGGGGGGATGGGGATGATGGTGAGTGAGAGGGAGGTGGAGGAAGGGAGGTCAACAGAGGACATCGATATGATAGGGATATCCGAAGGGAGGAGAGAACAGGCGACGGCGGGCTCGACCGCACTGACGGTAGCATCGGCAGCGGCATCAGCGACTTCGACAACGCAGCTGACAAGGGGGGAACCGGAGGCATGACGGAGACTGCGGCTGTAACTGTGGTTGACTGTAACTGTGGTTGACTGTAACTGTGGTTGACTGTAACAACAAAAGGAGTTTTGGCTTGGAACATCGCATGGAACGGACGGTACTAGCCAGCGTCGGAGTTTATGGGACAAGCATGGGTAACTGGAGCCCCAAGAGATATACCGATTTGTGTTTCATTGGCGTATTTGGCTGTTGATAGGCAGAGTCGACGCGCGCATCGCGTCGGGGGTTCATATCCAAAACAAACCCGAAAGCAACATCAACAGCTTGACGGTGATGCTCTCCCCTTCGATCCTCTTCTCAGTCCGTGCAAGTCGCCCCCGAGGCCTCTCTTGGCTGCACGGTCACCGCCTTCGCGACAGTGTCGGTGCATTTCTCTGTGACTCGTATCAGCCTACACCACTTGTTGCTTTCGTCAGGGGTAGAAGCCAACTCACTCATCTCAAACTGGCATTGCGGCATTCCACCCGGCACATGTCCCGGGTGAACCAAATGGCCTTTGCACGCCGCAAACATATCGTTGCAGTTCTCCAACGTGTATCCCTGGTAGTTCGTGTCGCTCGTTTGTCGAGGCAGCACCGGCGCGGCCGAGACCGACAGGGCCGACAGCAGCGTAAGTAGCACCGTTGGCAATAGCTTCATTATTCGGTGATTGTCGGAAAAGCCGCTGGCGGAGCCAAGAGGGGAGCCGACATGTATTCCGGGTGCTGTCTTTTAAATACCCGCGGTGCCGGTTTGGATCGTGGGTCGGGGTGAAGTGCCGTGGCGGGAGGCTATAGCAGTCTTGTTATTTTACCCGAAAATGATTAAACTGCCACATGAGCGACATGCTGCTCTTCCTAGTGGCTCGGCTTCTAATCCTGCGCCAGTTCATCCTCAGAATGGAAACAATTGGGAACAGCGCGGCGTAGTGTGAGCCGAGTACCGACACGTATCGACCAGGCTCGATGGTAGATGTGTTATTTTCTTCAATCTCCAGGAACGCCCCTGTGAAGAAAGGGCTGAAGTATCTTACCCAAGTACACATAGACGACCTCAATTTAATCACATCTTGATGACCGCCCCGAACGTGGCGGACATCCGATCTTGACGTTCATTCCGTCAGACGGGGCTCTCATCCCTTCTATCTTTCCCCCTTTCCAATCCACGCCCTGCTTATCCTGCTGAACCAGTAGCTCGGCGTAATCGCACCAAGGCGGCAAGACGGACCAGAACTGCGTGGTAGCCATCTCCGGACGAGCCAAGAACCAGGCAGCCACCGACGGCGCGTCGTTTGGAATGTGTCGCTGCACCGAGTCCCAAGTGATCACGTGTGCCCAGCGGACGATACCAGGACCGAGGCCGAGGTGCATGATAACCACCACATCATCTCTGGGCGAAGGCTTTGCCGTTAATTTTCGAACCCGAAAGAAGACTGGATGATCCGCTGCGGCGAAAAACTCGCGAGATCCACACAGTCTCAGCCGGCGCTGCCAACCACCGACGTGGTTCGCAGTGTGGAGGAGCATCGAGCTGGACCACATCTCCAGATAGTTAAGATCTAGAGACATATCGACATCACAACAAAACCACTCCTGGAATTCGACCCCATACATGTTGGCTCCCTTTGACCTCCACCAGTCCTGAAATTTGAGGATAACGGGCGTTGGAACCACTTTGAACGGCCATTTATCTGTCGGAAATGGGAAGAGGAGCGCCGGGCTCTCATGTATTGGACGCACAAGCCAAGGCCTATCGTTGGGGTTTTCGGAATCGTGGCACGCTAAATCAAGGACAGGGAGGCACACGGGGAAGTCGTGCCGGCCTACAAGAGGGAGGATGGCGTAGGTATGGACCAGCCCCGAGTTACCGAAGGGAACGTCGGCCAGGAGCAAGGTAATCTCCAGGCCGACGGTTGTTTGGCGGAATGACGAGTTGGTGATCAGATTGCTCCATAACTGGGGACCTTGAGGCTTGTTGACAGGTAGTCTGCTGATGCTGCCGCTGTGTGCGAAAGCTTTGGGGCTTCGTGCCAGAATGTCGGTGTGTATTTCTAGCGCAAGGGGGGAAGGAGGTTGGTCGAAGCCCCATGCGAAAATGGACTGATCTGGACCTGACGTGATGATATGTTGTTGTAGTCGGCGAAAGGCGTCTTTCCCTTCTCCATACAGCAGGGGCATGTTGACATTGAAGAGGCCCATCAAGCAATAGGCTTGGTCCTCTACCCTAGTTGTCTGCCTCCCGGCAGCCCATGACATTCGTTCGGCCACACTTGCGAGCACGGTTCTATCAAGGCCCGCCACAACTCTGCTGCTGATGTTCGTGACGGTGCTTATGTCTTCACAGGTCTCGACCTTGTCGGTGATGGGAAACCAGTGTTTGTTGTAAAAAGTGACATGAGCGGGTGCGAGCAGCTCCTGCAGTGTCCAACCTCTGGTGAACCAGCGGGACTTGGCAAATTGAGACCCCGTGGCGGTGTCGGCACCCTCGACATCGCTGAGATAGGCGACACAGGAGGAACACTCCCGGTACCAAATGTACATCGAGTTGATCGCCTCAGACAGCTCGGCACTGCTCTCTTTGTTGATACAGCAGGTGTCAACCCAAATGAAATTCGGCGGTTCCCGACCACCCGAATCTGATGACGAATCCGAGTCATAGGCGGCTGCATTGCCGAGCTTAGACGACTGGTCGCGGGCGAGAGCTGCGAAGTCCAGGACCTTCTTGAACCCCTCCCTTTCGCGCAACGCGCGGGCTTTTCCCCTCACTCTGTGCTGCTGCCTCGGTGCAAGCTCGTCGATAATTCCGGCAGCTATTTCCTCGTCGTAATTGTCGAGCCACTGGAAGTCTTGGTATGAGATTTCGGAAGCGCCCCACGTGTGCGAGAGGATGAGGTACTGCGGTATTTGGCTGCCGTAAAACTCCCCCATCTTCATCGTGTGGATATTGATAAGCCGCATTTTGTGTTCTTGTCGACGGCGATCATTCGTCACGTCGGGTTGCCGTCAAAGCAGCAGCTGTGTGGTTGCAGGTTGCAAGTCGCAGGTAGCCGAACAGCAAAACATGAAGCGGGGAAGGGGGCAAAGAGGCAAGAAAGGACCAGCAGAGTTCTGCGCCAATAGCGGCAACCCATTTCGACTGCTACCTTCTGTTCCGTGCTCATCTACCAAGCGCGCTCCCAGGTCAAGCATTTCTTGAGACGGAATTGCTTGGAAACTCAAACACTCACAGCGCCCCTGAATCTTCGCTGCTTCCCTTCGCGACCACCAGCAGACCGAAATGCGGGCCAACATCAAAATACACGTCCCAGAATTCCTGGCCCAGCTCCCAGATTGCCTCCTCCGGAATGTCGTCATGCAGCTTCGCCGTCCGCCATTCAAACTCCCCACGCATCCCGCCCTCCCTCGTAGCACGCTCATACACCTCTATGGGGAGATGTTAGTTGCGAAATGACACGTCCGGATTGTCCACCGACGTGAGCTCAACGCGCCACCCGCCCTCGCCCTCGGGCATGCGGTCGTTGCGAGTGTAGTACGACGGAGCCACGCGCAGAAGTTCGCGCAGCTTCTTCTGCGAAATGGGATCGTCGACCTTCACCGCAAATGCATCCATGCCATCGCGCGCGGCAGGCGGCGTGGCGATGCCGACGAACACCGAATCCGGCCCGTTTAGGTTCGCCGCGATGGTCGCGAACATGGCCGCGAGCTCTTCCTCGTCGCCGGCGTAATTTAGCAGCCACGCGCCAATAGCATGATAAAATCCCTTCCCCTGGGGATCGACCTGACCCAGTGTCACGGCGTCGCCGACGTGATATCGCATTCGGCTTGCGACAGCGGGGTCCAGCGCCTTGGCTTCGCGCTCGGCGACGACGACCATGGCAGGGCTCAGATCAACGCCCACAACGGAAGCGGCGCCCCAATCGATCAAAAGACGCGAGAAGAAGCTGGTGCCGCAGGTGAGGTCAAGTACGCGGGCGTCTTTGACGCGTGGGGCTATCGCTACGCGCACGTTGGACTTCTCGACGAGCGCGGTCGGTAGCTCCTTTATCACCTTGTGCTTGTCGCCGATGGCATGATACTGCGAGACCATCATCATGTAAGGTTTTGCTTGCTTGCGGTGGAAAGGGTTCTTGGTTCTGTTGTTGGTGAGAGGAGAGACTGGTCTTGGACGCCTGCGGCACATTGCGCTACGTGCGGAGGGCCGTTGTATTGTACGAGGCCTCGATAACCGCGACAGAGGGGGTGGAGAGTTAGCACCATGCAGCTCCTGATACCGAACCACCTTTTCGACCCTCAATGGCATATCGGGGCCGCGGGTCGTCTATCCAGCTGCATGTTTGTTGGATGTTCGGCGCTAAGGATTCTCTGGGCCGTCCCGCTTCCGAGCCGCGAGCGGAACATCGGAGTGTAGCTCCGGTCATGCGAGAGGCTCATCTGGTACCTTAGACGAGCTGGATTTGTAAGAGGAGGGGGCCGGTGGCTGTTTGCAAGTTTGCAAGCATCACGTCCGCCCCCAAAGTTGGTGGTCGGCCAAGCTCGAGACCTCTCGATGGATGGCTAGGAAAACCCAAAGACGCTTGTGATCTACAGTGTGGAGCTGCTAGTCCCGCGATGGGAATAGTTCTCAGTGCTGGTTCAGGAAGCTAAAGCCCAGTCACCGTAGGGAAAAAGAGCTACGGGAAGAATAATGGCTGCGCGACAAGAGCGGCTACTGTTTTTTGTCTTTGCCTACCTTTGTTCACCAACTGCCGGGACCTGAATGGTCAAGAACACGGGACTCATGCTGCAAGGGCGGTCGAAGACAATGGAAATAGAGACTAGAGACGCTGTGCTGGTACTCTCGATTGCCTGGAGCCACCGACATACTAACTCAGGGGAAGTCAGCAGCCGGAACTTCCAGGCCAGCACTGACAGCACTTCATCCACTGCCATCAAAACGCCAGCAACCATGCTAAATAACGGCCTAATGTGGTGGTTCGATGTCTTGACAACAGTCCTGACTGTCCTGGGCGGAAGAGATGGCCTACAAAGAGGCCAAGGCTCCCCGTGCCGGTTATTTATCTACTCTCCTGAAGTTTGCTGGGATCTATCGGTTTGTTGGGTTCTTGAAGAAGATGGGGCAAAGCTGAAGGAATTATGAACCGGCAGTCTGTCTAGCGTTCAACTTGAAGGCAGCGATGGTCGGCGGCAGCTGCGCTTGGGAGACGTTTGGCTGGCTCTCCGGTATCTGAATGAAGACGTTGCTTAGACCCCATTGATGTCATCTCGGTATTTTTATCGCTGCAGCACGCCCTCAACTTCAGAAACTTAACATGGAAGCATTCATTTGAACTATAACACCTCTTCAGGTCAGAATGTGGAAAAATACCACGGCCAAGGTTTGTTCTCATGTCACTTGGTGCCAGCTAGCGAAGAGTCATCTCCAAATCAACCTTGCAGGCGACGCGCAGGTGATGATGCGTCTTCGGGCCACACGATTGGAGTGTCGTCTCCGAAACGAAACCCGCCACGCTGCTGCCTTGCGAGGTCATCAGTCTGTTTCCCTCCTCAACTCAACATATCTACCAGCTTGTTCGACAATCTGAGCAGCCCTCTTTGCTAGCCACGGTAACACGACTCGAAAGAGTTCACCACTAATCGTGTCCCTCTGCGGCGTCGGCCTTTTTGCCGAAGACCGAGGCAGTTATCCCGCAACGAGATGGAGCTATTAAGCGCGCTGGGCCTAGCAGGCAACGTGGTCCAGTTTTCGCAATTTGCCCTCGAACTATTCAGCAAGTCGAAGGAGATCTATGACTCGCGATCTGGCATTTCAGCCGACTCTGAACATCTCGAAAGAATCTGCACAAAGCTGCAGGATTTTATCGAGAAGTTTACCCAGCAGGATAACCCGAGCACATCTGTCGGCTCGACTGCCCCCACTAGTCCGTCGAATCCCGAGGTTGAGATTAGAGAAGTCGTCAAGGCTTGCAAGGAGGACTGCGAGAAGCTGCTGGAGATTACCGCCAGTCTTCGTACCGTCAGAAGGAGCAAGATGAGTGTGGAACGTTTCACTGAGGGTACGGAGCTCATGGGAGCAGCGGAAGTGCAGTTGCAAAGTGACTTGATTAGGTAGAAAGGGTGGGAGCGAAGCTCCCAGACTAAATACAAAAGAGAGCTCCCTGTGTGTGATGAGAGCACATGACGAAAGGCTCCTGCGCTCCAGCCTAGCCTGGAGCGGTAAGGCGCCTGCGCGCCTGAGCGCCAAGAACTGCCGCTGCAGTTCGACAATGAGAGCATGGCGTAGCTTCTCAGATGCCTTGAAAGAAGTGACAAAAGCAGCCGACATCAAGCGCCTGAAGGGCCGCATCAAGGAAAGCCAGGACATCATTGTCATAGGCATGTTAGCTATGTCTAGGTTCGTTTTCCCTTACATCTCCGCCCCCTACTACCTACGTGATGTACCGTATTGGTCTTTCACATACCTAACCAAGAACTTTTATGATATTTAGGAATTACAAAAAGTTGGAAAGGGATACCAGATCCCAACAGGCCGAAGACCTCTTCAACTCTCTGAAGAACGTAGCCGATGAAGTTTCGCTTATCAGAGCCAACCTTGTGAAACCAGATGGCTACTCACTGCGACGAGCACCAAGACCAGAGGAAGTTGAGACACTGACGAACAAAGTCTCGGCCCTCTCGCTATCGAAACGCAAGTTTGCAGCTGAGGAAGCGATACTTGCCGGCCTGGATTTCGAGCAACGGTCCCATCGACATGAGGCTATCCCAGCCGCTTACCAAGACACCTTTCAGTGGATTTTGAAGCCTCCTCTGGCTGGCGAACCCAGTACCCATGCTGGTTTTCGCTCTTGGCTCGAGACAGGAGACGGACTCTTCTGGATTTCGGGCAAGCCAGGATCGGGAAAGTCGACACTCGTCAAGTTTATCCAGAGCTCGCAACTGACAACTCAGTGCCTTTCGAACTGGGCAGGGGCAAAGCGAGTGGTCACAACGGGCTTTTATTTCTGGAGCGCTGGCTCGGCCATTCAGAAAACACGAGAAGGACTGCTCCGATCTCTACTATACGGTATTCTGCGACAAGCTCCAGAGTTAATCCCCCAGGTCTGCGTTAGCCATTGGCAGACCGTGCAGTCGTCCGTGCCTGGAGCAAAAGAGCGGCGATGGACAATGGCCGACTTGGAGGGTGCGTTGCATAGGCTCAGCACCATGGGTGAACTCCCAGCCAAGTTCTGCATTTTCGTGGATGGTGTTGACGAGTATGAGGGAGATTCCATAGCCCTCGCACGGGAACTTGTCAGCCTTTCTGCCGTCAAGGACATCAAGCTCTGCGTATCAAGCCGGCCATGGAATGTTTTCCAACTGAGCTTTGGAGCGGATCCTCTCCGCAAGCTCTGTATTCACGATCTCACGAGGAAAGACATGGAAAGCTATGTCACAGGCCGTCTTGTCGAACATCCGAGGTGGGGTACTGTCGCCGGTGACCTGGGGCAAGGAAGATCGATCACAACCGAAATAGTGGAGAGAGCAGAGGGTGTTTTTCTCTGGGTGTATCTGGTTACGCAGATGCTGAGAGAGGGACTTTCCAACTACGACAGCCTCGGTGATCTGTGGAAGCGGCTGGAGAGCCTTCCAACCGACCTCAACACCTTTTTCCATCACATACTCTCATCCGTGGAGCCCTTCTACTATCAAAAGCTCTCGGGCAGCCTCCTTATCTCCTTGGCCGCCAGGAGCCCTCTTTCGGTGGAGATATATTCGTTTCACGAACTCGAATACGAGGACGAGGAGTACGCAATTCGTACCCCGGTGCAGGCAATGGACCGACAAGAGGCCCAAGACTTCCATAAGCAAACACCGTGGCGGCTGAACGGTTGGACCAAAGGCCTTCTTGAGGTGCGGCATGGACACGTAGAGTTCCTCCACCGAACAGTTCGGGACTTTCTGCGCACCGAACAAATGACGGCCTTCCTCCGCGAAAAGCGTGCTGTAGAGCACTTTAACCCTCCCCTATCCATCCTTCGGGCCCACGTGTCGTGGATAAAGCGAACTCAGTTCGGTGACAATGAAATCATCAATCCGACTCGATGTTGCAGTGGTACCATACGCAATTTACTTGACCGCAGCTTGCGCCACTCGTCGGCTATCAATTTCGGGAACGACAATCTTTGCGACTCGTTTGAGCTTCTCCTCGATAACTTGGAACTACCGTTGGTCAAAATGGTCCAATCAGGGCAGCTATGTTCTTCCTCGTATGATACTAAGACAATAGAGTCACACATCATGGTACTCTACCGATATTTTCTCATCGTTTGCGACCTGGGAAGTTACATATCAAGGAAGCTGGCGCAGAACTCCAACTATCTCGAAAAATACATAGAGTCGCCACTTGAGCTCACACTCACATCGTTTATTTCAGATATTAGGGACTGGATATTTTCTGGATTCACACCGAGTGCAGAACCCAGGTGCGAGAACGTGCTTCGAAGCTTACTTCAACACGGTTATGACCCGAATGCGGGTATCTCAAGCGACCTGGATAATGCGGATACTGGTCCAGCGCAGACGCCTTGGGTCTCTTTTATTGCACAGTTCTTCGGTGAACTTGTAGTCGGCGAACGGAACTTCCATGCCGGAGAGCCCCACGACGCACAGGAGCCCGACCTCTGTTTCCAGGCTATCAAAACTGGGGTATTCTCCGTCCTGCTACAGCATGGCGCAGATTCCAACGCTGGGGTCGATCTCTCTTCCTTCCTCAAGGAGCACAATGATACTGCATCGCAGGGGAATCAACTATTCTGGTTTGCATGGGTTCTGTTGGCCTTTAAACTACCCGATCTCTGGCGGCATCGAGCTCAGTACCTGGAAGCTACGAAGTTCATGTTCGAGTCAGATGTTGACATAACCCTCATCATGCCGGCCGGGGAGAAAGATGACTTCCAAAAAGTAGGCAAAGCATGGATGCCTCATGGTTTACAAATACTTTGCAACGCCATCTCTTTACTTCTACGCCAGGAGGCATTGAAACCCAAACGGATACAGTTTATCGGAGTGGTTGTCGCAGAGTTGGCAAAGGCGATAGAAAAGACCGGGCGGTTTCACCAGGAGTTGGCACAACTTCTCAAGGACATCGCACCTCGGATGCAACCTGCTCTGCTCAAGGAATTAAGAGGTTCGCTACCCGCCAGTAGTTTTCCCGATCTCGAAAAGGGGATGGGCGGGGTTAAAAGGGGTCCAAGCTCGTGGTCTCCTGGTGATGAAAGCAATAGAATGGGAAAGAAGCGAGTGAAGAGGGGAGGGAACTAAATATTAAGTGGGTTATTTGGAGGAGTAGGTAACTTGGGGGACAAATACAGCTGGTAATAGACCTGGTGTCAAGTCGCCCGTTTTGGAGAGGGCATACCAGACCTGGGCCTGTGCTGTGTTTCGTGGTCAATCTCATCATGAATGATTTCCAGGCAATGATACATGTATTGATAACATCTTCCTAGTATACCGTCCCTTTCTGCGGCGGCTGCACCATCGTCGGGTGGGCAAACGCAAGCGCGGTAACCGTCGGACCGCCATATTCCCCGTACACGACCTGTCCGTACCTCACCTCCCTCGATCCAACCTCTTTCATCAACTCGCTCGCGCTCGAGTTCGATCCTGACCCAGCCATCAGCTCCGGCGCGCCAAAGGCCCGCGCAACCTCAATCGGCGAAAGCGACACCTCTCTCCCCAGCCGCCACCACTTCAGCAGCAGCGGCACGACCGTGAGCGCAGACAGCCCAATGAACAGCAGCGCCAAGCCGAGGAACTTGTAGTCGGATTGGTACACCACCTCAGTCAACAAACGCTCAGCCCGCATCTCCTGCGTCGCGACACCAGTGACGTTCGTCTGAAACGCCAGACGAAAGGCAATCTCGCGTACTGACATCAGCAGGTCGTGCGTTGGATCAAGCCAGTAGCTGAGACATGCATTGTCTTCCACCGTCGACTCACGCTCCTTCGCCCGCTGAAACCGCAGCCCCGTCACGCCAGTCGTTATTATCCGCATGCCCACCGCGCCACCAAAACTCATGGCGACATTGGAAGTGAACATACTCTTCAGCGCCATCGCCAAACCACCGTGAAAACTCGGCTGCTGGGCAGTGGTACCGGGTGTTTCGTAGTAGCTCACCACCTTATCATCCTCATATGTGTACGCGCTGTCAAGCGCAATACTGGAGTTGGCCACCACGACGCGGTACTCGAGCGTTGCTGGTGTCAGCGTGCAGTTTCGGAGCGTCAGCGCGCCTTTGCACCCGCTGTCACCTTTGAAGACGACGGTTAGGTTCATGGCTGACTTGCCGGCCTCGAAGCGGACGGGCTGCTCGTTGTAGTTGAAACCAGTCCCGAATATTGTGGTGTCATTGAGAGCGGTTGTGCCGTCCGGACCGATGACGCTGGCGTTGCCCGAGGCGGGGTACTTGTCAAAGAGCTGCGAACCGCTGACGCAGGAGACTTCAAATCCTGCCGCGTGGACAACGCCCTTGCATGTTCCGCTGTCGCAGGCCTGCGACACCGTTATGGGAGCCGAGACAAGATGGTCCTGAAGCACCTTGGCGAAAGACGCGGTGAGGTACGAGACGGCGTGTGCTCGGCCTGTTATCTGGCCTGTCTCCATCCACGGGCCGATGGTTGGCGCGGCGACGAGAGGGATTGCGATGTCAGCCGTCGTGGTGCGCGTGACGGTCGTCGAGGCGCGTTGCGCGAGGGGTGCGTTGGCGGGCACCAAGGCCAAGAGGATGGCGGCCAGTGCGACAAGGTTGAGGTTGCGACCGGCGACAAAGGCAGACCGGAGGCTCGTGCCGTACAACCAGATGTTGTGCAGGTCTTGGACTTTGGTGTCGTCCTTCATAGCAGCGACCCACCAGGATAGCTCGACGCCGCGGGAGAAGGCGTAGCGAAGGAGGATGTTGGCTACCACCGAGACGATCGCAAGGTAGACGGCCGGCGCCACGGGCCAGTTTGATACAGGGTCGTTGTTGGATTTTAAGATGACGACAACCATGAGAATGGCGCTGGCGATGGCTCCGAAAAAGGCCAAGAGGGCGTCCCACGGGAGGCGTCGTACGACTGATGCGCGCCATGGCCGGCCTGGCGGGTGTTGATGGCCGTCGAGCGCCGGCGGATGTCCCACCGGGCCGTATCTTGCTTCGGCCTGCATCTTGCTCGACATTTTTGGTGAATCGAGGGATTTTTCGGTAACTTGAACCGTAGGTAGAGAAGCTCGGAGCCAGCTTTTATTCCAACTCTGTATTTAGGTACTAGTTGACCCCCGCATTCGCGCCTTGCCCTTCGCGTCGCCCGCCTGCGGGGCATATTGGCACAGAATTCTCCTTGAGGGTTGGCGTATCGGTAGCCTGCATCAAAGGCCGGGTCTAGATCGACCCCATTGAATTGGTGTGGGATCATGCGCGCGCTCTGGCGTGCAGGTGTCATGCGTGCCCTTTGAGTGTTGGGAGGCTCTGACCGAATGTCTTTTGCGTTGCTGGTGGCCGATGACTGGGGTTTTGTGAAGCTAACGTTGGCGCGAAACAAAAGAAGCAGTGGGCTGTAATGATCATGATGCTTGATTGAGAGAAAACATCAGCACCGCTCTGCCTGTTTGCCTGCCTAGAATACCATCGATAATTGTGGGCCCAACCGCCAATCCTCCCCTGCAGTTGGTTCTTTGGTTCTTGCCCTTCCTTGCCAAACAACTCAAATTCGTGGTTTCAGTTTCCTCGGGCAGCGTCGGCAGTGAAATGAGCGCTCCCTCCCGCCACTGTTACCACAGGACAATCTTCGAACGTCACCTGTTTTAGAATGACTTGCTAAAAAAAAAGAGTAATGTTGTGAAATTAATGAAAAATAACATCACAACTCCCCTGCCCGTAGCACACAGGCGCACTCAAACGGCTCCAATGTACCAGCACTTGGAGGAGTTATGAGCTCCCCTCTTAATGCAACTGCGTTGGATAGCGGCTCGGCACATTGCAACTACATGTCACCCATGACGTTTAGACCTCTCCCAACCTGACAGTCCCCAAGTAGCTGTTTCTTGAAACGCAGCCCGCAGAAACACAGAGTCGACTCGAAACGATCATGCATAGCATCCACCAACCAGTGCCCCATGAGACATGAGACAATCAACAGCTCTGCTAGCTGACCTTAGTGTAATGATCGGGCACCAAACACTAGACAACCTGAACGATATTTGACGCCTCGATATCTTCATTTGAGATCATCTACTCTCTATCCTTTAATTGCCCCCTGGCTTCAACCCAAACGCTTTGATGCCTTGTTGCGCCATCAGCCACTCTTTGTTGATTATAGCAAAGAGTTTCTCAAGCGTGCCTATCATCAAGAGCCATAGGAACTAAACTTTAGGTTAATACATGCCGGGGTTGGTCTTCTGACCGATGCTCGTCTGCATTGAGCCCGGTGTGTCTACGTCAGTCAACATACATCCTTGCAGTCATAAGCATGACTGACAAGTTGGGTTGGTATGCCAGGGCACAAAGCTGGTTTCCCATGTGTACAGGTATAATATTAAGGCCTGCTGTTTTGCCCTGGATTTGGCCTCACCCCTTGCTCGGGCGCTACTCAGGAGCTGGTCGGGGAATGGTCAGAGAAATCGCCAAACATGGTTTAGATGAGTACCTTGGGCAGTACTCTGCGGTTCGAACGGCAACTTTTCGCAATATCCCAGTTTTGAACCAATCACATTCTCATTCTCGGCTTGGCACCTACCAGGAAGCTCCGCGACCCGGGACAACGCTCCTCCGTCCCTCTGCTTGTCTGACATCTGGCCCAGAATATTGAACATGGCTTGACCATCATCAATCTTGCTCGTCCGTTTTTTCTTCTTCTTCTCACCTCCATTCCTTTGGGCTGCGACTCGCATTTGTCGTCTGCCGTCCACTCTTTTTACTTGCAGTTTTACTGGCAAAAGACACTCGTTTAGCTACCTAGGTAAGGTAAGGTAACTGCGCCCAAAATGGTGTCGATCAAGACATGTTTCGTCAACATCCCGGCGCTGCCGAACCTGATCACCGTGTCCGGCCAGCAAGAGATAGCGCGTTTCGGCTATGCGACGACGAACACCAACTATCTCGGCTTCACGTCGTGTGCGATGAGCTCCAGTCAGTCCCGGCCCCCGGCAGTGTCGCTGCCGAAGCGATGGGTCTCCAGGTAGCTGACCCAAAGCCGCCACAGGGAACACACCCTCTACGCTCAACCAGGAATGGTCCACAGCCAACTGCGCGCTGCCCGCCTCGCTCTCGGGCAAGGCGTACTCGGTGACGCCCGTTGTCATCTTCACCAAAGCCGGCTCCTTCTCCGGCACCACGCGCAAGTGTGATCCAGTGCCCGTCGCCAGCATCAACAAGGGCAACTTCCAGTTCGCCTGCAAGACCGTGGCCGCGAACACTCTGGAAGCCGGATGGCACACCATCTCCTGGCAAGTCCCCGCGGCCGCGAGCGTCTCCGTCATCTACAACCTCTTCCCGGTCGTCAAGCCGAGCTCGACGCCTGTCTACGTCGTCAGCCCGGCCAGAGCCTCGACCACTCTCGTCCCCACCACTGCGCTGTACCTTACTTCGACCAGCACGCGCACCTCCACGATTCCGACGCCCACCAGCTATGTGCGCATCGTCACCTCCACCTCGACTTGCCTCGTCACTGTCACCGTCGCACCGCCTGCTGCCCCTCGTCACCGTCGCCAAGACCACGATGACCACAATAAAGCACCCAACCCCCCTGCCGAGCATGCCCTCCAGGACATCGACATAGACCTCCTCAAGGGCCGCGCCGCGACACCCACCCTCGCCAAGATCGACTTCACCTACCCCCCGTACGGAAAGACCACCGTCTACGTCAAGAGCATCAGCACGAGCACCTACACCTGGTGGGTGTACCCAGTTTCCACCGTGACGCCACCCGCGATTGTCATCACGACCTCGGTTCACGATTTCACCATTCACACTGTCACGGTCACGCGCACGCCGACGACGATGAGCAGTTCTACGTCGAAGAGCAACGCCACGGGAACTGCGAGTGCGAGGTGATGCTGCGTGAAACTGGAAGGGGTGCTGATGGTTGGTGGACGAGGAAGTTTGGTTATGTAGACTTAATCATTGTCTGGTTTTCTGGCAGAGTCACATACCCCTTTTTGATAGACCTATTTCTGACGTGGCCACCTGTACCGTTCAGCTTTCTCCTATAAAAAGGGATTATACGGTAGCACATAGTCATAGTAAATTCCTAGTATGTGACAGGGAAATAATCGAAAGAGGAAGGGGGTATTGAAGACATACCTTCCTCCGCCCCTCGCCGCCCCCAATAAAACGGACGAAGGTGACGCCCCAGAAAAGAAATTTTGGGCAGGAGGCAAGTCCCCAAGTTAGGCTTTCTGCCCTAATTGCTTTCTTTCCACTTCTCGTACCACACCAAGGGGCCCTCCTCCCCTTCCTGTCGAAAGTCAGCCCCAAAAGCCTCCACACCGCCATCAGCCCCGACTCGAAACTGCGCACGCAAACACAACTGCGGACGTTTCGTGAGCCCAGACCCTGACGGGGCAAAGGCGTCGACAAACAACCAGGCGACCCAATAGTCAGCAGTGGCGTGCTCAAAGTCAACATGGAAGCTCTTCCCCTCGAATTCCATCGGCCCTGATCCTCTCAGCAAGCATCCTCTCTCCACGGTTGGGTGGGCTGGTGTTT
>Ga0247780_1000219_pt1 | contig 57037 bp, 33 predicted proteins | sample UWRJL079202R5_FD_179927 | JGI IMG/M metagenome (GOLD analysis project Ga0247780, IMG submission 179927) | Plant litter microbial communities from Arlington Agricultural Research Station in Wisconsin, United States - UWRJ-L079-202R-5 | ecosystem: Environmental > Terrestrial > Plant litter >...
GGGGGGCAAGTAAACAATTGTCAAGGGCTGCCTGATCGTGTCATCGCCACCAGAGTCATGAGCCATCAATGACAGTTGGCGTCCAGACGGCAAGTTTCGTGGCGAAACTAGCAGCAAGCAGATGGGGCGTGTACCTCAGACGTGGAAATGTCTGGGCCAGAGTCCAAAGGGGAAGACGCAGACGCTGATCAGGGTCTCATCAGGGTCTCTTGGCTTGCCTGTTCCTGTCGGGCCAAAGGGGTTCTTTTCTCGCGACCACTTGAAGTCCTCAGTTGTTTTTCTGGCTTGTTCTGAGCTCGCACCACTTCGCCCTCCTTTATTCGGCATGTGATATCGGTGGACGATCGTTTCAGACGATGTGTACTAGAATCTCAGTGCATCGAAAGCCTTCAGCTCTCCCACTTGCTTGCATGTACAGGGCTGGGGATGATAGGGTTGGCCAGCCCTCCCCAGATGCTCAGTTTCGGCCTGGATGTGTGTCTTTGAGGCGCCTCCCGCACCCTCTCTCCCCGCAGGGCCAAGGCGAATCCCATCGCCGCAACGGCATTTCTTGTTGGTTGGTGAGAGGGCAGCGGTGTGGGCAAAGGGGGGATCGAGCATGGTAATTGGTCAACTGGCCCAAGAAAGGCCCCATGGCATCTGCCAGATCGCCCACCGCTGTGGTTCCACCCTGAAGGAGGATAGTCAGAAAAACGACAGCCTGAACCCTGTGACGGATTTCGCATTTCTCCATTCTCGATGGTGCGCCCCATCTACGGCGGTGAGTAATACGGGAGAGACGGATGCGACGAGGCGTTCGGCTGCCGTCTCATGTGTAAGGACAAGTCTTGTGTGTCGTACCGATTACGTGACCTCATTGTTTGCCACAAACAAAACCTTGTGTGTAGGTGCAATACCTCAACCGAGACGGAATGACGGGCTGCTGTGCTTCAGCGAAAGAAGACGGGCATCGCCTCCATTCCTTGTGGCCACCCTGTCTCGCCTGTAGGAGGAAGCAAAAAAGCTGCGGGCTGTCTGCACGGCCAGCCACCGCACGACCCCCCTGACCCGAGAAGGTGGACAAGTGCATCGCGCTAAGCACGCTAAGAAGGAACGCGGCAGGGAGGCCCCTGCCAAATGGGTCCATAAATCGCGACTGCCAACGCGAAACGCGTGGGACTGCGGGCAAGTAAACAACGAGCCCATCCCATCCTTCTGCCGAGCTCTCGCCTCGTGATCTGCCCTCTCCTTCCGCGATCAACAACACACACATTCTGCAAATCCGGGCAGTGATCGCCTTGTGTCGCCTGTCACTGTGCTTGCGGCCGTCTCCAAAAGCTTCAGCGATCTCCATTTGACTTTTCACGACCTTTATCCTGTTTTTCTCCTTGGACCCACCGCTTGTTGTGTTGGGCCGCGTTAACCCATTGCTGCGTCAATCCCCGCTCATCCCACAGGGGAGAAAAAAAAAGACCGCTTTTGGCGCTGTCGATAATCCACCCCCGCGCGAGCACCGAGGTTCCCGACACCGCAACCACACCGCAACCACACCGTTGCAACTTGCATACACCAGCTGTCGACACCTCGTTGGCGATAGACATCCGTATGGAGACGACCGACTACTAAGGCTGGAGAGTGTGCGCTGCAGGAGGACGACTGGAAGAGGCTTGGGCCTCGGGGATGCCCAATTTGGACCTCGACTGACGTGTTCTTGTCCGCTCGTGTCCAGCTCATCATCTTCTTCACCACCAGCCTTTGCGAGGCTGCACCTCGTCTGCGCCATCTCTGTCGTCCCCTCCTTTCCGGTGTTCGCAGGCTCGTTCGCTTCCTTGGGGGTGAGATCGATTCATTCACATCATCGATTCAAACTACGGTCACTGTCGCACCCCGCGTTGCGCTGTCGCCCTAGTCGATTTGAGTTTGCGCTTGCCGCGCCACTTGCTCTGTGAGCTTGTGCTGTTTTGATTCACATCCGACCCCGATTTCTCGACGCGACTGGTTTGCGAATATATCGTTTCTGGAACAAGCAAGAATCCATCATCTCACGGAGCTGCTGTTCCTGTCGTGGCCATCGTTGAAAGATAACCGGATCTCGCTGTGCGCTCGTATGCCTCTTAGTTCCTGAGCTGACAGAGGAGCTGGGAACTATTACGGCCGGCTGCTGTCCAGCCGCGTGTATTCTGGCGGTTACCCTCCGAGATCAGCAGTGTTCAAAGAAGAGATGTCATACTCCAATGGGAGCGGGGGTACTCTTACCTTGCCCTCGCCCACACATGTTCACCACGTCGATGTCGGCTCGGCAGTTCGATCGTTGCGGAGATCTCTGTCACGCTCGCCCTCCAAGTTCAGACTGACAACCACCCCTTCTGGAACCCCTTCTGGATCGCCGAGCCACAAAGTCTCGGCCAATCTGGGGACCTACTTCGAGTCAACCACTCCTCCGTCGCCCGGGCGCCCTGCACCCGCTACCCAGTTTACAACAATACCGACACCTCCTGGTGTGCCTTCCTTCCTCACACCACAGCCATCTCACACATCGACAACGACTTTTCGGTCGAGCGTCAAGCTATCGCTGCGTTCTGCGAGGACGAAGCCGTCGGCGTCACGGCCTGTATCGCGGACACGCGTTTCTCCCAAAAGTCCTCTAAAACGCGTCTTCGGCCCTTCTGCTGATTCGGGCAATTCAATCCCCCACTCTACGACCGAACCCGAGCCGCAGAATCAAGAAATCCCCTCTTTCAGCGAGTTCGCACTCGCCCTGAGCCCGGTTTCGCGCCGCGCTCTCGAGAAGCCATCGCGTCATTCAATGCACCTGGATGTCTCTGGATCTTCGAAAAATGGTATCTCTAAGTTTCTTGGAAACAACGCAGATTCTTTCGCCTCAATCTCTGTCAGCCCGTTGAAACGAAGCGACGCCATGATTGTCGATCACTCGAACCCGGGCAGTCCGGTCGCGAAGCGACGGAGTCTCCACGGGATCTCGAATGTGGGAAGTGCATTCAACATATTCGACTTCAACCCACCTCAGCAGAACTTGGTCAACCAGCAGGGCTTTGATATTCATGAGGATATCAATCATGAGTATCAGCTGAGTGGCTCGATGGTACCCTCATTCCGCGAGCCCTTGCCCTCTCCGAGCCCTCTGGCAACGACGACAAACCTAAATCTGCCAAAGCGGACATCGTCTCTGCGGAAGAGCACCTTGCAGCAACGACATGGAGACAATCGGACATCGTGGGGGCGCCGTGCTGGCGAGAAGCAGCTGGCGCAGCTCTCGAATGAGAATGCGACGCCAGCGGCCCGAAACAGGCCTCGCCTTTCACTTGACCAGTATCTCCCACCTGATGACCGCGGAAGCCCTTTTTCGCCTCAAGGCTCGCTTCCAAACCCCTCGGCTCATCCTCTTCCGCGGCCGACAAACCAACCTCACCCTCTCTCCCGGACAATGACACAATCGTCCTCGAACTCAAGTCTTGCCGATGACTCGCCGACTCATATTCCAATTAACTATGGTCAGAAACCCCGGGCCCCAATGAACTTCTCAAAATCATTGCCGCCCAACTCCCATCGGCCAGTGGGCGACGCGAAACTCATGGAGACCCCTGACTACAAAAGAGCCAAGCCTCTTCAGTCAGCATTCATGTCAACGGGTCTGGTTTCCAAGATGAATCGCAATCCGGAGCTCGGGCCCCTAAAACTTCCCGGGGCGAAAGTGGCGGCGATGCCAGATACGCCTTGTAAAAAGCAGTACAACTCAGCAACATATCCTCCACAGGCGAGTGGTGGCAGACGACCGTCGCGGCCATCCTTCGGTAGCCCATCGACTCCGTTCAGCTCCTCCATTTCAGCTCCCAGTCGCGGCAACATCTTCGGTAGTCGCGAGAAGCCCGTTGGCCTGTTCTTCCAACCTAACCGCGCTGCTCATGTTCGGAAAGCGAGCCTTCTCAGCGTTGATGGAGACGAACACGGCGAGGTGGCTGGATCTCAGGACGATTTCCCGCCGACTCCTACGAAGAATTTCCTGAAATCGTTTGGTTCGCCAGCCCCCGAGACTCGGACGCCTCAGATTATTCGCGGGTCTATCTTCGCTCCCTCAACCTTCAACGTGGGCAGCGAGCAGCCGGCTCCCAGCCCCAACTGTAAGTTTATCAGTCTACCACATGTCATGGGAGATGGGGCACAGGTCAAGAACGATCGGCTTTCTGCGGTCATGGGACGGCCCTCTACTCCGACTCCAGGAGTCACTACGCGTTTCGCGTCGTCCCTTTCTTCACTTCGTACTCGTCGGCCCGCGCACTGGTCCATTGGGACACCAGCGCCGGTCAAATCTGTCACGAAGTTCAGTGTCTCTCAACATTCGGATCACGAAACTATGACCGGTATTGTCAAAGCTGACACGATAACTCCAGTGGCGAGTCCTTTGAACCATGCAGAGTATAGCTCTTCCCCTCAAACGCCACAGGACTCGATGGCGCCGCCTGATGCTAGCCGCCTCTCCATCTCTGGTGCTCATGATGATAAGTCGAAGCTAGCCCGCACCCCCGCAACCCCTACCATGGGAGGACGCCATATGTTCTCTGCGTTTGGCGACCCCCGGTTAAGCCGAACCCCACAGAACAGCCACCGGCCAAAGGACGTAGATGAGTCACTCTTGGCAAATTTCGACAAGTCGGAGATCATTGGCAAGGGCGAGTTTTCGCAGGTGTATCGGGTTGTGAAGTCTTCGGCTTCATCCTCCCTAATGTCGCAATTTACAACAACACCTAGCCGACGAACACCCTCTACGCCGGATCTGGGCAAAGTTTACGCAGTGAAAAAGCTCCGGCTTCCGTTCGTAGGTGCGAAAGCGCGCGAGTCGAAGCTTCGAGAGGTTGCCGTTCTGAAGGCGTTGAGCCATTCGGATAAGGTTGTACACTACATCGATGATTGGGAGTTGGATGGTCACCTGTATATCCAGACTGAATTCTGCTCTGAAGGCGGCCTGGATAACTTTTTGCGACTGGTTGGTCAGGCGGGCAAGCTGGACGACTTTCGGGTTTGGAAAATTCTCCATGAGGCCTTGCAGGTGAGCTGAATTCCTGTCACCCGCGTTTTTCTTCCGACACTAACGCCGATTTAGGGACTGGACGCTATCCACGATGCGGGTTTCATTCATCTTGACCTCAAGCCCGCAAACATCTTCATCACCTTTGATGGCTACCTCAAGATTGGCGACTTCGGTATGGCAGTCGAGTGGCCGGCTGGGAAGGGTGTTGATGGTGAGGGAGATCGCGAGTACATTGCCCCGGAGATTCTCCTCGGACAATTCGACAAGCCAGCCGATATCTTCGCCCTTGGTCTCATCATGCTAGAGACAGCTTGCAACGTCTTCCTCCCCGACAACGGCCCATCCTGGCAAGCTTTGCGTAGTGGCGACTTGTCCAATGTTGGCACATTGACCGGTGGTGAAGCCAGTGTTGTGGTCAGAGACGCCAATGGAATTCCCATCGAACATGAGTCTAGCATCTCTCATATTGGCGAAGATGCCGACTTAACAGCCTCTACCGGCAGTCCTGGGGCGATTGGAAAACTCCGTGGCTTCCCCTTTGGAGCTATGACACACGACCCGAGCAACCTCTTTGGCGCACAGAGAAGGCGCGAGGAGCATATCGCGCCTGATTTCATGAAGAATTCGGATAACCCTGTCTCACTTGATGGCCTTGTCAGACGTATGTTGAGTCCTAACCCTGTCGACCGTCCGACCGCAAAGGATCTCCTGGCGTCCTATTCTATCTCCTGGGTCAATCACCGCCGAAGTGCTGGTGCAACAGTCTACGAAGGCAACTGGGGACCGGAGTCACCCCAACCCGCTGACCTGGACGACACCGAGATGACTGATGTTTGAGACCCGCCCTTCAACCTTCTGCTGTATATCGGAACATCGATCTTCGCGATGTGATTTTTCTAAGCGCAGAGTACTGGATACGGCACCACATACCGCGCGACTCGACCAGGAGCATATGTGTGTCAACTAAAGAAGTTGAATTGGTCGGCTATTGCGGAGCATGCCTGGATATGCACCGCCGATGGGATATCAACACCATTTGAAGTCGGTTGAACAATGGAAAAGATGTTTGGCTTGTGGGATAACACTTTGGGCGAGCATCCGCCTGCTCAATCTCGACATTATTCGGTCGCCGCTCTGAAATGACGGCTTGACCGATATACCGACCATACGGATCGGGCTTTTCCAACCGGCCCTGATGGTTCTCACATTGCAGATCATCGAATATCTCTGCATGTATACCACCATTTCGGAATATTCTTTGGGAGACGCTCGACTCGACTCGGCCCATACCATCAATTTTGATCGCATCCGAATGGGAAGCATCATCCTTTTGTCTGGCAACCATTGTTTACTAGGCTCGATATTCTCGAAAAGATGGGCTCATACGTTGGCATTGCCAAAGCGGTGATTTGCCTTTTTTCAGCTGCTGCAAATCCAGCATTACCTGTTAAAGACCAGTTTCTGTGGGTATATCTTTTGATATGGAGCAGTAATGTGGTGTGTATTTTGGGCTGGTTTATGGAAGCGAGAAGGAAACTAGGCGGGGGAGTGAGCCTTGGGGCTGCTCAAGCACGGGGGGAGGCAGACAACCGGCACCGTGGATACGAAGTATTGACGCTTCAGTGTCTGGTGGTGTTCGGGCCACTGTGAAGATATTGCATCGTGTACTCTTTAGGGAAGAAGGGAGACTCTTGTGTGTATAGACTTGGAGGATGGGTACGGGCGGACTAAGGAAACATGGACGGACCTGGGCTGGCAATGCTGGCTTGGCGGTTTGGTCTTCTGGGTGGCAACGGACCGAGGGTGCGAGTCTACGTTGAGGGACCTTGATGACGATGTTACGACGGAATGATACGACATTAGAGCAATTCGCGCGATGCCTGTAGCGGCCTAATCAACACCTGATCATGGCGATCTGGAAAGAGTTATCAGTGCACTCTCGGAATGAACCATGCCTGCAACTGTGCCAATATGAGACTGACTGAACACTGAACAGACACATCCAGGACGAACGCAGCCTCATTGAGTTCAAGTCACTCCGAATAAGCTCACACTGACAGACATGTATTTACATGATCATTGCCTACTTAAACAATAAACTTCGAATAACAACAGCCAAATACCATCGAACGCCAGCGCCAGACAGACATACAATGCCGATCCTCCTAACCCAAGATACGTGCTATTCCTTAAAACCCTTCACCAACATGATGACATCCACTCTACCCTGACTACCAAAAGAAAACCGGATTTAAGAACACACCCAGTAACAAAGGTCTTCGTTCACTCAAACTTTCCGCCACCAAACAACCCGCCGACAACTTCGCCCCGGCCCTTGGCCCCTTTCCACTTCTTCTCTTCCCGCCTCCGCTCCATCTCCGCCACGGCAGCGCGCCGCTCGTTCTCCCGTGCAAAGTAGTTGACACCAGAGCGCTTGCCTGCAGGCTTCTTGATCTTGGTGCTACCTCCATCGGCGGAGGTGTTATTTGTAGTAACGCCAGTGGAGGAGGCAGTAGAAGAAGAGCTCGAGATGAGCGAGTTGGTGGTTGCGCGGCGGAGGAGGGCGGGAACCTTGAATGTACTCGAAGTTGAAGAGGCGGTTGCGAAGGCGAGCCGGTTGGAATTAGAGACGTTTGAGGAGGAATTGCGCTTGAGGGTGATGCGGTCGACGACGGCGGTACGGCCGCGGCGCGGATTACTGTTTTCCTTGTTGCTGCTGAGCGTGGAACTGCTTGATGATGGAGGGCGGTTGGTGTTGTCTTCATCGTCGGAACCGAGTTCGGTGGCAGGGATGATGGTGGATGAGTTGAGCGGTTCGTCGAGGAGATTAGACAGTGACTCGCGTATGTCGCCGATATTTGAGGGCCTTTTCCCGTCTTTTGTGCGACGGGGGTTGGCACCTCGTCTGGATTCTTGCGGTTGGCTGTCTGGGATGGTTGTCGCTGGTCCATCATCGCCTTTCCCAGACGATTGTGAGTCCTCGCTCACAACCTTCGTGGCGGTGGGAGACGGCGCGAAGATGAAGTCCATATCATCGTCACTCCCGTGGTCTTCGATCGTTCGGAGGAAAGCCTGGTTCCGCGGGTTTTCGGCGACTTTGCTGATACGTTCGTCTGCAAAAAGTGCCTTCTGCATCTTGGCGAACTGGCGTCGCTTGAGACGACGCCTTGCCTCACCTCCGTCGTCCTCGTCTGACAGATCATCCCAATCGCCACCCCGCTTGCGACGCAACATGCCTGTTGTAATGTCATGAAACAACTTTTCGACTTGTTTCTCGTCTGAGGCACGCTCGCGGTCCCTGGGAATAGCTATTAGTTGTGTCCAGTCAAGCAACAGGCAAATGGGTGGTAACTCACGCATAGAACGCGGCGAGCTTCCGCTCGTCCGATTCGTTGTTCTTCGTCTCATCATCGATCATCTCCTTCACGGAGTGGGTATCATCATCGTCGCTGTCCTCGCCGTCTACACCACCAAGGCCGGCATACTCATCTTCGGATTCCTCGGCCTGCTCCTCAATCATCTCGCGCGCCTTGCTCTTCTTCTTGTTGAAGAGCTCCGCTGCCTTCTTCTTTTTCTCCTTGGTGGCGGCTTCCTTCATAACGTTGAAAGCACTCGTGCCAAAGCCAAACTCGTCACCTTCAGCAGCCCCACTTACGTCCTCAGGATCCGCTTCGTTGTCCGGCGCCGCGACAGTGGCGATGATGCCACCTCGGCGTCGCAGCTTCCCCATCCTCCTGACTAGAGGAGACTGGGCGTGATCGATATCCCCTTGACTCTCAACAACCTTGACAGTCTCAACAGTCGATGCAGGGGGCTCGACAAAACGCTGAAGGAGGGGAGAGAAGTTATGGTAACCAGCGTCCTGGCTTGGCTCGATGAGCTCAGACATCTGTGACGGATCCTGTGTGTCTCGGAGCAGGGAGTCAAAACCGTGCGCCTGAGACTGTGAGAAGTTGAACTGAACACCTTGGGTCTCTGGCTCTTGGGTCTTTCCACCGGTAGGCTGACTGTCGAGGATCATGTCCTCGCCTGCCTCGTGTGCGGTAAGGGAGAAGTTGGACTCCGGGAATTCACTTATATCGAACGTTGGCCGTGGTTGCGATGGGGAGTTGAAGGCAGCTGGAGACCCTGCTTGGCTATCATCCATGGTCCCGGCAAAGATTTGGGTTAGGCCAAGTCCTGCTGCGCCAGCGACGGGAAGACCAGGGATGAAGTTCTTGGTGGCAGAACGGAGGACAGAGGTGGGTATGCTGGGAGAGGTCGTGTTTGGTGCCGATGGGGACTTCGGAAACCTGGCCTTCGGCCGAGGCGTTGCTTCAACGATGTTCAAAACCTCTTCCTCCTCGTCATCTGAAAGAATTGTCACATGTTTTCTTGGCCGCCGGGAAGCCCTCTTTGGGCTGGCCAGTGTCATATCCTCATCCAAGTCTTCATTGGCAGCTTGCTCTCCAGCATCCTCATCCCCAGACACATCAGTACTCCCGGCGGTGTCATCGATTAGAACACCGGCGGTTTCAACCTCCTCAGACTCATCTTCGCCCATATCTTCATCATCCTCACCCTCGGCAACTTCGTCATCTGAGCCAGACAATTCGACTTCTGCCAATGGCTCTTCGCCATCTTCTTGATACTCGTCTTCGCTGTCATCGCTGTCATCGCTGTCGTCCCACCCCAGCGGGTCATGCTCCCCAGCAGCTTTCCTTGCCTTGCGATCCTCCTTCGCTGCCTCCCGTTCGCGCTGCATGATCTCCTCCGCCTCCTTCCGAGCACGCGCAACCATGTCGTCGACCTGGGCAAGCTCTTGCTCTCGCTCTTCGGCAGTCTGCACGTGGACACCCTTGGCGCGAAGCATCTCAAGGTGGCGGTCCCGCTCCAGCTTGGCCTGTTGGCGCGCGCGCTGTAGCAAGTCTGTCTGCAGCTGGGTGACCGAAATGGCCTTCTGCTGATGCTTGCTCTGGCGGTTCTTGGCACGTAGAGCTGTGCCAGGCTGCTTGTCGGGGTCGTCAAGTTGAGCGAGCCTACGCAGAACGTGCATCGGGCGCGACTCTCTTGCCAGGTTGACAGGGACGCGGTCAAAGATAGCATTGATTTTACTGTTGCGCGAAGGCTCGATCCGCAGATCGTCATCGTCACCCCTAAGCTGGACGTCGGGGTGATTTACCTGCACCTCCGAAAGCTTGATGCGGAAATTGCGCTTCGCATGTGCGGATTTCTTTTTGGGTGGCAATGGCTGCTGCTCCACGACGAGATCATCGTCAACTGTCTTCCCCTTGCCTTTATCCAACTTCCTTTGGGTGGCGGAGGCTTCAAGAGCAGCTTCCAAGGTGGAAAGCCCACCATCTTCGTCTTCATCGAGATTGAATACTGCAGAAGTAGCAGCATTATGGGCTTCGGAATCATCCTTCTTCTCGCCCTGAGGAGCTGAACTCGGGGGGGTTTCAGCATCCTTCATTTCGGCGTCTGTCTGTGGGCCTGATCCTGGGGTGGTGGGTTGGCTACTGGGTTCTTTGGCTACCGCTGCCGCACCCTCGGGATAGAAGTTGAAGCGTTCGAACAAGGCTGACTTGGTGATCTTCTTCTTAACCTTTGCCTCGTGGGCTAGTTGCAAGCTACGTGTGAGACGCTGGGTTTCGCGGTTCATCTCCTCAAGCGCCTTCTTGCTGGCCTTTCGCGCTGGTCGCGCAGCACCCTGGGTAAGCTTCCGCCCGCCCTCGTCGTCTGTGATATCGTCATCATCTTCGTCATCGACAAGAGACATGTCGTCGTCCTTCTGCTGCGCGGCGAGACGCTCAGCCCTCTTGCGGGCTTCCTTAGCTTCCTTAGCTTCTCTTTCCTGGCGTTTCTTGCCGACCAGGGCAAGAAACCTCGCATTCTTTGTCAGCGAGGACGTTTTGGGAAGCTCATCGTCACCGCTATCCGACGATCCGTCGCCGAGGCTATTCGCCGCTGCCGGGGAGCGGGGTTTCGAGGGCGTGAGGAAGAGGCCTGGGGATACGGGCGAGACGACACTGCTCTGGCGAAGCTGCTGCGGGGTCTCCTCCGGAGTGGCGCTTCGTTGTTGTCTTTGCTTCAGCTTTCGGGGGCGGGTTGTGACGACTTCATCGTCCTCTGCCTGGCTTCCTCCTTCTCCCTTTTCCGCGTCAGATCCGGACCCGCGTCGCTCTGACTCCTGGGGCTGCATTCGGGCAGCAAATCTCCCGCGCGGGCGAAGAATATCGTCGTCCTCGTCATCGGAAGAATGGGAAGCATCGGCAGTGGCGGTGGCGGCGAGAGAATGTTGGGTAGCCGTGGTGGGAGACGCGCTCCGAGAATCCCGCCCTGGCGAAGACACGCGGGGAGAAGACATGTTTGCGCGCCAATTGACGGATATTGATGTATAATATTTTACTGTTGTTGGTCCCCCAAGACCATTGCTCCAAAGGGTAGCCAGGAAATGCTTCCTCAAAGAAATCAACAGTTAGTGGTGTATGTGCTGGTAGGCACTTCCTAGGTGCTAGTTCGGAGATGATTGCCCATTTGTGGGGAACGACGCGTTGCAACGCGTCTGGTGTAAGTGGTGCGACAGGGGTTGCCAGCGCGCCAACCAGCCACCTTCTTACCCCACAATGGCCGCACAGCGCGGCTCTCACCACAAGACGCGCAAGATATCGGGCAGTTGGTTTGTTGGACATTTTGGCAAAGTCTATCTAACGACGAAGACCCCAGCCGCGGGCGAACACTCAGGCCAAAAGAAAGGTTGAAACACCCACATAGCTCAGGGCTGCGCCAGAACCTTATTGAACAGATTCTCCTGAGAGAATTTGATCACATCGGAATAGGCCATTGGAGATGAGTGCATGAAGCTCCCCTCCTGAAAGTGCGATACAACCCTTACGAAATCCAAACCTCAGACAAAAACATTGTTGAGCATCACAGACACTATATCTCCCTAACGGAGAATCGAACTCCGAGCTTCGCGGTGAAAGCGCGATATGTTAACCATTACACTATTAGGGAAGGGAGATGTGTCAGAGCTGCCGAATTAGTCGGCGATGCGTGGACCAGGAGTGCACCTGCGGAGTCGCGCGTTGCCCCTGTGCAACTTCCAAAGATGACCTCCCTGACATGGAATAACCACCTTCTGCACTGGCGTACGGAGTAGGAGAGATTTTTTTTAAAAGCTGGAGCCTTCGCGTTTTAATTCATCAGTCCTGAGGGAACCCAAAAAAGGGATCGAAAAGACCAACGTGAGCGTCCAGATATGCTGAGGTCCACGATCAGGGTATCGTCATCTTCGCCGGTATTTCTGGATCATCATCGTGGCAGGCTTGATGGGCTTTAATTTGGGTGACACCCAACCTTGAACCCTTTTACAGTAGAAATGCATGAGTGCGCAATGTTTGATTATGTGATTGTGGGTGGCCGGGGCTGAAGCTCTGAGAGTGTGGCTCTCAAGCTTGGGGTGATGTGACATTGCACATTGGCCCAAGTTGAGGCTTGAGCACGGAAAGAGGGAACCTAAGCGCGGCAGAGAACAGAGTAGCCCGTCAAAAGCCTCACCTCCATAAAACCAAGCGCATATGTTCAAAAGATCACCAGCTTACCACCAACCATTCTTGAGCGACGATTCCGACCCATTCGTGCACTCGACCCCTGCCAAGTTCCAACCAAGCGCCTGTCGAAGGATTCAGACCGCTGAGCTTTGTCCACCCGCTGACAGCTGCCCGCCCCCGGCGCAGCGCCAACAAAGGCCCAACACAAAACAATCATGAACTTCCCAGCACCGCCCTCTTTCCACGACCCCCTGCTGTACCCCTCGAATTCCACGTCCTCGGCCCCGAATACGTCCCGCCAACAACCACAGCCGCTCTCGGCGCGAGAACAGTCCGGATTGACGTCACACTCGCAGCAGCTGGCACAGCAGACGCAACCACAGCCCTCGCCGCAACAGCAGCTGCAGCAGCAGCAGCTTCAGCACCTCATGAACGGCATCAACATGAACGGCGGCAACCTACCCGGCGCCGTAGTCGGCCTCCCGACCCCGGCCGGTCACCAAGCCGAGCTCAATTACATATACGGCATGGTGGAGGAGCTAAGTCGCCAGCTCGCCCAGAACCAGCGAGCCTTAGAGGATGTCGTCGCCGGCGTCGGCCGCGTGCGCAACCGGGCGCGTTCCCAATCGCTTAGAAACGAAGACCTAATTAGCTCCACAGCAGACGAAGTAAAAGGTATGTATATCCCTTTCCCTCGGCAGATGCCCTTGCGCCGCCCGGTAACTGACCATCTTCACCACCTCTAGCCCAGGACCCTAACCTCGACGCTCTTATCTCCCTCCTCTCTGAAGCCCTCGAGAAGGCCAAGTTTAGCCGCGACGCCAACGCCGCCTTGCTTTCCCAGTACGCCTCCGTTCTCTCGTCGATGCTTAAGCAGTTCCACGACTACAAGGCGAAGCACGTAACCGACGTAGCAGCATGGCATCGCAGTTACCGTGCTCAACTAGCGGAGGCCCGCGCCGAAAACTGCCGCCTGCGTGAGCAGATATGGGAGATGCACGCGCATGCTGGCGCTGCCAACGATCTGTTGCGGCGGTTCCGCACCGCCTACGATGAGGACGAGGCTCGCTGGGAGCGCCGCATCGATCAGCGAGCTCACCGCCAAGAGTTGCGCTTCTGGAAACGGATGGCCATGCCCAACCTCCCTGATGACGACCCATATTGGAGCGACGATGATGACTTGATTGACGTAGCCGAGAAGGAGAGGTTGACCAATATTGCCAAAAGGTTGGCAGAGCAGCAGGCCGCTGCCGCAGCTGCTGTCGCCGCTGGCGAGTCAATGGAGCTTGACAGCGAAGCTGCCGGTGTTGGTGAGCAGATGGGGGGTAGCAACGAAAACCTACCGCCACAGGGCCAGGGCAGTCGGACAGGTTCCTTGCCCTTCCCCATGGGTATCCTAGGTGGAGTGCCCATGCAGCGAGGAGGTGATACAGGAAGTATCATGCCTGTCCCACCTCCAAGGCCATCGAGTGCGGCAAGCAGCACCGGGTCTACAGGACAATAAACGATGGGCACAATGTATAATAGCAGCAGCAAGCTTGAAGAAATCAGATGGGATGGCTTCATAGGGCGTGGGTCGGAACGGGGTCCTGCGATAGGATCTTAGTAGGGGCATGGCGTTGTATGGCGGAGTTGCTAGGTTGGGGGTTTGTCAGGTACATAATGTCACGATATCCAATGAAGGGGGCATATATCCAAATCAAAATCTGCTTGTAAAAAGATATAATCGCGACACATATCCATGACCTTGACAGTAAAGAGGGAGAGACATTAGATGTGAAGATCGTTCTGGTAATATTTAGACACAATGGGCACATGTGCACTGTGGTCTTTGAGCTCGTCAGAATAGAGTATCATCACTATGCCCCAAACCCCCACAGGCTGTGCCAAAATAGGTTGTTATACAAAGTCCAGTCGTTAACGCTGTTGGCCAGCCATAAGAGCTAAACTGTATTTCTTCCTGCCTGTGCTGGGCCACGGGCTCCAGATTAGCCAACCCAGCAAAAGAAAACAGGTTAGGTATTTGATAGCTCCCCAGTCCCAGTCCCATTGCCATTCCCATTGCCAATACCAATCCCAATCCTAACCCAGCCTAGAAGACTTAATACCCACTCTGCTCTTCCCGCAAATCATCCCGTCCCGCGGCCTCTCCGGCCTCCTTGATAGCTTGATCATCACCTCTCAACTTCGCAAAGTACTCCTTGATGTCTTCAGCACCGATAGCCTGTCCACTCTCGGCAAACTTCTGGAAGAACGGCTTCAGCTTATCCTTGAGATGGTTATACGCCATGACGCCCTCAATGGCGCGCACACGGTCGACGTTGCGCAGGGCGCTCTCGCCGCGCTCCAGCAGGCTGCCGCTTCCGAGGGTTGAGCCGTGTTCAGACGCGCCGTCATCCGACACCGGCGGCTCGTAGGTCTCCTCTTCCTCGAGCAGTTGTGGGTGGGGCTTGAGGCGGGGAAAGCAAGTGGCACAGCGGCAGAACTGGTCGCGGAAGTTTTCTGTGAAGAAGAGAGAGAATTGGCCCTCCGGGGCGGCTGGAAGGTTGGGAAGTTTGCAGATGGACGCTACATCGGCGGAGGTGGGTTTAGGTTCTTCGGCGATGGGCAAGTCGTCGAGGGCTTCAGCAGCTTCCTCTGGGGGTGTCTGTCCCGCGCCGACCTCGCTCCTAGGGCGTTTCGAGGTTTGGGATGCCATATCGTCGTCTTCGTCTGAAGCCTTGCGCTTCTTTGATGCGAGCTCGCTGTCGGTGGTGATGGGTGCGGATGGCGCGTCGACAGCGCCGCCTTGCTTGAGAAAGACAGGCGCTAGGAAACCAGACGTACCAGCGTACCTTTTAATCCACGGATGCGCGTCGACACACTTGTAACAGATTAAACCTTCAAACTCTGCATCGGTAGGAAAGCCTGGAGGCGGTGGCACGTCGTCATCGTCTTCTTCTTCGGCTGCTTTGGGCTCTCCCTCGGCCTGAGGTGGTGCTGCCTCGGCATCCTCTGTGATGGTTGGCAACAAGCCGGTTGCCCCAGCATCCTTGGTCTCGGGCTTTTCGGCAATCTTGACGACGCTTTCGTACCACTTCGGTCCCAGGCCAACGATGCACCCCGGGTGATACCAGTCTTCGCCGCAACCACCAGTTTCAGGGGTTCCCAGCCCCAGGCACTGGAACATAGTCCCCTTCTGCTGAAAGGGATCATAATCGCACTCACACCCGCAAAACCTGTTCCGGAAGTTTTGGTTGTATTTGTTATTGAGATCGGGCTCTTCCGAGTGGACACCACCCTTAGCGTTGGTTGCTGGGTTGATGCGCAGCGCGCAAGGACTCGTGGCCGTGAAGCGCGTAGTTCCACAATCGCAGGTGAAGTTTCGCTTGTTGAAGATCTCGACTAGGTTGTGTTCGCCGTGGCATTGGATCGAGCACGCGTAGCAAACGCCCGCAGCGTTATAAGGGTCAAAGGGGTTCGCTGGCGGCGGATTGCATGTGAGACAGGCGAAAACACTCTGACGGAGGGTGCCTAGGGGCTTGGTGCAGCTCTCGATACTCTAGGAGGCGCGTCAGTCTCGGTGAGTGCCGCAATGCGAAAGGGATATCATACGTAGGGCAGGGCTTCGCGCGCATCGGCCTCGAGCTGCATTTGGTTGCGGATGAAGCTATCACTTTGTCAGATTGCTATTCATTCCTGAGTTTTCGGGGACGCCAACTCACTCGGCCGCAGTCTGTGAGTTCTCGGACTGCTGTGAGATGCTTTCGCTGCGCACTTTGATGCGCGCGACGGGCTGCTCTACACCATTGCTGGTGCCCCCTGCGGGCTGCTCGACAGGCTGCGGAGGGTCCATTTTTTGGGTGTGTTGTGCGGATTGCGATATCTCAAAGGCGATGAGATATAGAGGGTGGTAGCAAGTCTCGGAAAGGTCGCAGATCGATGAGAGGGCAATGGTTGTCAAGTTGTCAAGTTGTCAGCGCATGTCGCTGTCGCATCGATCCACGGTGGAAGCTCCCGTCGCCAGGAATCATTCACAGGGGTGCGCGGACAGGGGCCTGTCGCGTCGTTGCCACAGTCTCAATTGCACAACTACTCTGTAACGGCGGGGCCCGATTTGTGCAGCCCAACTGTGGCTGTCTTAGCACACGCTTAAACATCGTTTTCCCCCTCGGGCCTCAACGAAACGCAACGTTATGCGCGTAAATACTTGAGAAAGCCTCTGTGCCATTCTAGCTCATTAGGATATTTACTTACTTCGACGTACATTTTCATGGCACATTAAGAGCATCTGGAATACTGTACGAATGCCGCCGCCCGCAGTTCCATGCAGTACCCTGTCTTGGCAGAAGCAACCTCTTTACGCGTGTCCCCCAACAAGGCTTAGCGTTGTCGCGTCAACGCGTTCTCTCCCCACTCGGACGCGACCAGCCAGGGGCAAGCGCCAGGGACTGTCACAAATTCAGATTCCCCTCTGCGACTCAAGTTGCGCACTGCCTTTCCTCTACTCCGTAACAACATTACCACCAACTTCCCTTCCCATCTTTTGGAGACAAACTCGGTGTCAATCCCCCTCTGCAAGTAAAACGACACTGAAGCCATGAGGTATGCGGTGTGGGATTTTCCTCTTTCCTTGCACTCGTTGCTGACAAGTCCGCGACAGTTCCCCGCTTCGCGAGAACTCCTCCTCGGCCAACCGGGGAGCTGCTCCGGCCAGGGCAAATCGCAAGCGTTCTCGCACTAATGGTGACGATGCCGCCTCTACACCGGGCGCGGCCTCCAGCCCCATGATGCCCTCTTCTCCGCCCGCCTTCAGTGTCGCTCACGGTGTCGACGAAGACGACGAGGTGGAGGAGGATGTCGAGATTCCCGACGACCTCGACGAGATGGACGAGATGGCTGAGGACGAAGTGGATCTGTTCCGCGAGGGCTTCGAGCGTGACTATCGCGACAAGAGCGAAGATGCTTACGAAGGCATCGACATCGACGATGAAGGCGACTTCGATTCCATGAACTTGGGCGAGAGGCGACTTCTTGAGGCCCAGCTGAACCGCAGAGACCGCGAGGTCGCTCGGAGGCAGCGCATCCCGGCTGCCTTCCTCCCCGGCGAGGATGAGGACCGGGATATCGATCTCACAGCCCAACCCCGACGTCGCAGGCATCGGTATGACGAAGATCCGGACGAGGACATGGACGCTGACATCATGGATGAGGAGCTCTCCCTGGAGGCTCTGCATGATGTCAAAGCATCCAGCCTGACCGAGTGGGTGTCACAGCCGGCTGTCCAGCGCACCATCAAGAGAGAGTTCAAGGCATTCCTTACCGAACACACCGACGAGAGCGGGTCCTCCGTCTACGGAAACCGCATCCGCACGCTTGGTGAGATTAATGCCGAGTCTCTCGAGGTATCATATGAGCACCTCGCACAGTCAAAGGCCATCATCGCATACTTCCTTGCCAATGCCCCGGCGGAGATGCTTAAGCTATTCGACGAAGTGGCTATGGACGTCGTGTTGCTGCATTACCCTGACTATGAGCGCATTCACGCCGAGATTCACGTTCGGATCTTCGATCTCCCTGTCCATTACACTCTCCGACAACTTCGCCAGTCGCACCTCAACTGCCTGGTACGCGTTAGCGGCGTTGTTACGCGGAGAAGCGGTGTCTTCCCCCAGCTCAAGTATGTGAAATTCGACTGCAGTAAATGTGGTGTCACACTTGGACCCTTCCAGCAAGAGTCGAACGTCGAAGTGAGGATCACATATTGCCAAAGTTGCCAGTCACGTGGTCCCTTCACCCTGAACTCGGAGAAGACTGTGTACAGGAACTACCAGAAACTCACTCTCCAGGAGTCTCCTGGCACTGTCCCAGCTGGCCGTCTGCCGCGGCATCGTGAAGTGATCCTTCTCTGGGATCTTATCGACAAAGCCAAGCCGGGCGAGGAGATCGAGGTAACCGGCATCTACCGCAACAACTATGACGCCCAACTGAACAACCGCAACGGGTTCCCGGTTTTCGCCACCATTCTTGAGGCCAATAACGTGGTCAAGTCTCACGACCAGCTTGCCGGCTTCCGCATGACGGAGGAGGATGAGCATGAGATTCGTCGGTTGTCCAAAGATCCCCATATTGTCGATAAGATCATCAACTCGATCGCCCCCAGCATATACGGCCATACCGACATCAAGACGGCTGTGGCACTGTCCCTGTTTGGTGGTGTAGCAAAGAATACCCGCGGCCAGCATCACATCCGTGGTGACATCAACGTGCTGCTTTTGGGTGATCCGGGTACTGCCAAGTCTCAAATCCTCAAGTATGTCGAGAAAACGGCTCACAGAGCCGTTTTCGCCACAGGCCAGGGTGCCAGCGCCGTTGGTTTAACAGCCAGCGTGCGTCGTGACCCCCTGACAAGCGAGTGGACGCTTGAGGGTGGTGCGCTTGTGCTTGCCGACAAGGGCACCTGCCTAATCGACGAGTTCGACAAGATGAACGACCAAGATCGTACATCGATTCACGAGGCGATGGAGCAGCAGACTATCTCTATATCTAAGGCTGGTATCGTCACCACCCTGCAAGCCCGCTGCGGCATCATTGCCGCTGCCAACCCCATTGGTGGTCGCTACAATTCCACCATTCCTTTCTCCGCCAATGTCGAGCTGACCGAGCCCATTCTGTCGCGTTTCGACGTCCTCTGCGTCGTGCGCGACACAGTTGAGCCCGCCGAGGATGAACGCCTCGCTCGCTTCATCGTTGGCTCTCACAGCCGCAGCCACCCGTTGACAAATACCAATACCCAAGCTTCAATGGGCGGGCAGTCAATGGAAGTCGAGCTCGACCCAGAGACGCAGGCTACAAACAACGGCTCCACCAACCTGACCAAGGAGGGTGACATTCCGCAGGAGCTGCTACGCAAGTACATTCTGTATGCGCGTGAGCGGTGCAGCCCGAAGCTATATCACATGGACGAGGACAAAGTGGCAAGACTATTCGCCGATATGCGACGAGAATCCCTCGCAACAGGAGCGTATCCCATTACGGTAAGTCAAAACATTATACCATATTTCATTTAAACATTTTGCTAATTCAATCCGATCAGGTTCGTCATCTTGAAGCCATCATCCGCATCAGCGAGTCTTTCTGCCGCATGCGCCTGTCGGAATACTGCTCTGCGCAGGACATCGACCGTGCCATTGCCGTCACGATCGAGAGTTTCGTTGGCAGTCAGAAAGTCAGCTGCAAGAAGGCGCTGGCAAGAGCGTTTGCGAAGTACACACTCGCGAGGCCAGCTTCCCAGACCAGGGGCGCTGGCCGCCAGGCGGCTTCCGCGTCTGCGTAGTTTTGATTTGAGAGTTTACAGTGTGTCAACTTGTTTAGTTTGGCGTTCATAGGGGCGTTGGGATTGTACAAGTCCATGGGGCTTGGGATCAGGGATATGAGCTAGGGGTACAAGAGCGTATGCGATGATGTCTTGATGGGTGCATGGGATGAGTTGATGTTTAGCAGATTTGTTTAATATGATGGTCATACAGTCGTGGTTCCGGGAGTCTGATGTGTACTTACGCTTTTCTCACTTCGGTGTTCTGATGAACATGACATCGCGTAATTGTGTAGTGTACATTGTGACGAGGTACACAATCGTAATCATTAGCGTTTGGGAGGGTACCAGGTACGGAAGGGGTTCAAGATGAGAGGAGTGTGAAATTGGATTTCATCCCGGGTGCCTGCTTGTCAACTAAAAGGAGATTAATGGGCACACCAAAAGGCGAAAATAATCTCGTCCTTTGAGTCCCCACCCGCGATACCTTTCCTCAGGTTCAAGTCACAGAGAGCATGTGGGTGGTCTTTGGCCTTTCTTAAGCAAGCTCCATTACAGACTGGTAGAAAGTGAACGGAATCCTAGTCATTTATTGCGCTTGTATGAGCTCCGTATCGCCAGCCATGAATCCGTCCTGCGCGTCCTAAACCTGTTATGTCCATCCGATCCGCAAACTGAAATACGACATATATCCCACATGATAATGAAACCAGTCCCTTTCTTGTGGTACCTCTGAGCTGAAATGTGAAAGGCGCACCACCAATAAATCAGTCTCCAAGCTATTGTCATTTCATCATGCCTTTTCATGACGGCCGAGGAAGAGTACTGAACGAAACCCCAAAATAATATACAAGTGCTTTATGCACATTTATAATCAGTATCCGCGCCTCCTCGATCTTCCTGTCCCAATATCGATTCTGGAAAGCTCCTCCTCCAGGGATGATGAGCCATTCCCGCCCCACATATCCCGCTCTCTCCTTCGCTCGTCATAGGCGCCCCATTCATCCAAATCACCACGCCCCGCCAGACTACTGCTGTGTAGTTGCAGCGCCCCGCTCATCTGGTGGGATTGGGGTGCAGGTAGAGCCAACGGGACCTTGGACGGAATCGCTGGTGCCATCTGGCCCCGACCGCCCCCGTTACCGCTTGGGCTAAATCCGCTTCCGTGGTATACGGGAGCGTGGTTCTCGACTGACCCAGCATAGTCATACGTCGACGCGCGTGCCAGTTGTCGTGGCGGCGTGAAGTTGTCCTGGTGTGACGGCAGTGGTCCGAGTGGGCTGGATCCAACGTCACTCCCCCCACTACGGCTGAAGTTAGACCCGCTGGTATTGGATATGGCCGGGCCGAGGGCGCCAGACATGACCGGCCCGGACGCCATGGAAGAGCGATGAGCCTTTTTCTGCAGCTTATTACGACCCGTCGAAACGGGCGGAGAAGGAGTCGCAGGCTCGGTAAAGTCGGGTCCTCCCGAGTACCGAACATTGTTGCCAGGTAACATCGATTGCGTCCGACCTCCAAGGCGCAACGCACGAGAGGGTGGGAGCGAGTGTGCGCCGGAAGGCGATGGTCGTGAAGAGGCTGCGGCAGATGCCGGGTTCGAAGGTTTCTTAGGCTCAGGCTCTGGGGCCCACGTCTCCATAGGGAGGTGATCCGAGGGGTCAATCTCACGACCATCGTGGGTGATAATCTTCCCGCTTGCCTCGTTATAATCCGGCCGCGTTGTTGCGGGCTCTCTTACAGCAGATGTTGCGACCGCTGGGTTAAGAGCGTCATAGGAGTCGGGCCCAAAGGGAACACCAGATAAGCGACGAGGCTCGTTCACCGGCGGCGGCGCGGGGCTAACTGACTTGCGGCGAATGGTGTGGCGCGGGTTTGGACTCGGGTCACGGGGCGGATTGGGTGAATAATTGCGCTGCTTTATTACCACATTCACGCTCGAATTGGATGGGCCACCCGAGTACATGATCTGACCCCTACTTTGAGACGGAGGGCCTGAGTTATAAGACCCGGGCGGGGTGTCGTGGTCGTATTGACGGGGTATTTCGCTCATAGCTCGGCCTCTCTGTGGCGTTTCCATGGGTGGTGGCTGAGTATATCGGCGTTGGTGATTTCTTTCCTGACGAAAACGATCCGAGATCTCCTGAGCGATGCTGGGGTCCATGCCGGGCACAAGGGAAGCGGGTACTAGTGGCAGCCGGTAGCCACCGGAACCCCCATCCAGTTCGCTCCGATGAGCCGTCGGCCTTTGATCAGGTTGAGAGCCGTATGACGCCAAAGAAGTTTCGGAATGCCGGCCGAAGTGCCTCGTAGTCGCAGATTGGCCGGAGACGTCCCTCGGAGACATTACCGGGGGTGATGGTATGTATCCATTCGAGTCATGGCGTCTATGCTGATCTGGGATGTTGGAAACGTTGGAATAGCGGGCAGGTACCTGTTCCCTCCTTGTTGAGAGGTTCAAAGGGGCTGGGCTGGCAGCCAAGTCGTATTCTGGCTCGAATTGCGGCTGAGACTGAGACTGCGGCGCGTGAGATCGGCGTCGACCCCAGGAATTATTTATAGAGTCCGGGGATTCGGGCACGTCCTCGACGGTGGCCTGCATTGATCGGTAGCTCGGATCATAGCTGGAATCGTACGAATAGTGCCGCGGCGGTGAAGGCTGGTCTGCATTAGAGTAATGCGAACTAAGGGGAGCGGCCGGGGCAGAGTCGTAGCCCTTGTATGTTGGTCGGCCAGGGTAGCTGGCCGTCGCTGACTGTCGATGGGCTTCGTTTCGCAGCACGTCGTGTCGCATAGCTGCCGTCGACCCGCTCTGATATGTAGCATTCATGGTAGGGTTGCTGCCGGTCCTGGTTCTGTGCGCAGGTGGAGGCGGTGGCCTGTCTTCCTCAAAAGATTTCGCTCTTTGATGGTCCATTGGGGGTCTATCATATTGCTCCTGAGGTCTCGAGTCGAATCTATCGTGGCTGGGCTGCTGATATTGCGGACTGTAGGCACGATCATCGGGATGAGTTTGCCATTGATCCTGTCGCTCGGGTGTCCTGTATTGCTGTCCGGGCAAGTCGGCTCGACGGGTCGGAGTGCCAAACTCTCCACTCGGAGAGCGCCCAATATACGGGTCTACCGGCTCTTGGAAACGTCCACCGACGCCAGCGGACGGTGCCGTAGGAGGCGTATTATACTCAAGCTGCTGCATTGGTGATTGGCTCGGTATATATGATGATGCGGCTATGTTGGGCTGGGGCCGAGGTGGTGTCTCGACGGCATCGGGGGCCGGTGATGGCGGTGCCTTTCCGGTGACAGGGTCGGACGGTAATGGCCGGCGTTTCGGCATAGTGCGGGGACCCGCCGCAGCAGGGGCCGAGGCCGACTCTGGCTCCGCCCCCTGGGGCTTGGCCTTCACGGCGGGCTTCTCCGGTTTGGGTCGGGTATCGTAGAATGTGATCTCTATCCGAACCTCTCCGGCGTACTTGCCTTTGCAAGTTAGCTGGTGCCACTTATCGCTCTGTCCGCCGCCAGAGATAATGATGTCGCGCAGGTCAATCCAGGCCTCTCCGATCAACTCAGTCTTCTTGTCGTCATTAAACACCGACACTTTCAGCTGGTAGTAATCCGGGGAGTCGTGGACAATGAATCGGAGCTCCTGGTCCCTGTAGAGAACAACACACGGTTAGCCTTTTCTCTCTCCTCGAAATGTAGACCAGACGTCGATGCAGACCTACCACTTTGGTGTCTGTCCACCACGGATGTCAGTGGTTGTCTTCTTTGCCTCTTTCCCCAGACGCGCAGCGCAGTAGGGATCCTGCTTCCCAATGGTCTTCCTGTTGGGCAGGTTCTTCGCCCGATCAACAACAAGGACCAGCGTGCCGATTTGCGGGCCATCGACCGTCATGTCCGAAAAGATGCCCGCGGTGTGCATCCCGTTGAGCGGGTGGGTTTTCGCTTTGGAGGCCATCCTGAGTGTCGTAGTTGCGCGGCTCCCGGCTGTCTCAGAGCATAGAGTGAGGTCAGAAGGTCGTCGCCCGGGTATTGTTTACTCGGACAACCTCGTCTTTGTTGTGGCTGATCGACGCCCGCATTGACTTGTCGACCCAGAAGTAGCGGCGCGCAATGACCAAAAGAAACACAAAAAAACCGGGAATTCCGAAGGGGGATGCAAGATGAAGAGAATCTACGGAACCATGGGAATGTCGGGTGAAAAGAGCGACTGAGTGGTGAGAAAGGACGAAAACTGGCTGCAGCAGCTGTGTCGTCGAGCCTTGCGCGCACCAAAAGCAGCTGCAGGTCATAACAAGGATGTTTGGTGGTTCGCGCCTTGTTGGTGGTTGGCGGGCGCGAGAAAAGGTGGCTGGGACGCCGGGGCTGGGCGTTCCTGACCAAGCTTCCTCCCAGCAGTGGGACTTGAGGTGGGCTGCATTCCTCGCCCTGCATCGAATCATGTTGAGATCCGCACTTGGATTATTTTTCACATTCTGCCTGGCGACGCATTACTTGGCCCTTTGGGACATTCGTTTTCATCGACGAATACCGACCAGGCCTCGTCATGCAGTTAGTCGCAGCTCTGAGCCACCTTTGTTGACGTCCCTGCCCCTCCATTCTTGGTGCTATCAGCCCCGCATTCAACCCCTGGCAATCGGGAAAAACAGTTGCACGAAAGCCCCGGCCCAAGAATAGGAAAATGCCCCAACAAGCTTATGTACATAGTGCAGAAGATGCCTTCTTATTGTCAGTCATTTAACTTCGGAGACTGTATCGATTCTCAAGACGAGTTCCCGCCCTCTAAAGGCATATCTCAATGCAGCCAGGACCGGCCTCCTTCAACATTGGACTCCGGTTGGACATGATTGGGGTGCCCACCAGGGTTCTCTTACTGCGTAAGGTACCTGAGAAAGCGTCCACGAGCGCGTATATCGCCATCTAGGTCGCCCGCTAATAAGCGCGCATCCCTGGCCCGCGTGTCCATGTTCTCGTGCAACGGCAGCAAGCCGAGATGGTTGAACAAGCAGAGTTCAGCGCGGGGCGCCCAGGTGGTGGCGTGCTGAAGTCGGACCACCAGGTATCTTGTCAAAAATATTCCGCTTTGTCGGGCAGTAGAGCTGTCGCCGGTATGATGTCGGAGATGTCGATGTCAGCGCCAGAGCACCTCAATGTGCTCTATCGCGTCTTACTTGAAGATCCTGTACGGCGTACACTACATCGGCGCATGGATTGCAACACCACATTGCCAACAGGCCATACCGCTTTGTTCGAGGGGCCATGCTGCATCATCCACCCGGTATCAAGAGCAACCTCTTCACGTATTCAACTTCGAGTGGTGCAACGATGTGTTTGAACTGCTAGGCTTTTTACGCGTCATAAGTCGCCTCTGGCTTGGCTCATTTTGTCTCAGTCACATTTCACAAGCAACCTTCACAAGACGAGCGATGCGGCGGATTGAACAACTTCGCATTCGAATACGATATCAGAACAACCGTCCGTCGTCTTTTTATGAGCACCTAGTTCCTGAATAATAGATCAGGATCGACCGGGACAATCCAGCGGCCCACTCCCTCCCATTGGCAATCCAGCCAACAGCTTACATCTGGTTAAGACGCTCCTTGGCAGACTCCTTAGCCTCGTCGGAGACATTGGGGTTCTTGAGGGTACTGTGCCGCGCGTCGTCAGCTCACTTGGGTTTTCGAGACAGAGACAACATGCAGCTTACGCCTTCAGACCGCCGGCAACATTGTTGGGGTTCTTGTCGCCCGAATCACTGGCCTTGGGAACTGCACAAAGAGAAATTGCGGTTAGCCCGTGTAACTCCCCTGCAAACGAGACTTATTGGCTTGCGACGCACCATCGCCGCCGTTGAACTCGTTTTCGAGGACCTGCTTGGAGTTCTCTTTTGACTCATTGGACGTGTTGGGGTTGTTGATGTTGGCCTTGTGGCCGCCGGCAATCTGGGCATCGGTAGGCATGTTGAAGTTGGGGTTGTGTAGGTTATTGAGCGGAGGTGTGATTGTGATTATTGGTGTAAAGATCAAGTTCAACACCCTTGCTGGGTGCGATCTTATATCATTTTCATAGCCTTCACTTGACGAGTACACGATTAATAGCAGTGGACACGGTCGACGGAGCTGGCATCAGTGACGATGATGCAATCACCCACCATAGTAAGAGCTTCTCAATGGCCCGACTCGATTCACTTCTGGCGCAACTCTCGTGTTACGACTCGACCCCGGGAGAGTTCGTGCGCGATCGAAGACGATTTTAGTCATGAATTAATACCTATGCTCTGGGGGATGTTCTTCTAACCTGTGCTAAAATATTAAGGAAGGAGTTAGGGCCGATCTTCACGCCCCAGGCCCGTGAGGCGCACTCGGTTTCGTACTTAGGAGGGCCGTCCGATTTCTAGCCCGCTCAAGCGCGGAGGATGCAGTGAGTAAGATTAAGATAAATCAAACCAACACTTGGATCGGCAATGGCCAGATCGAAGCAGTACCACATCGTGGCTTGATGTGACTGCAGATCTTCCATCGGCAAACATCAGCAACAAGGCGTCAAACATAGGTAACCACAGGTCTGGTGAGTACATTCTGCGCAAAAGGCACAGCAACGCCCCAGACGAGCGTTTTGAAAGCAGAATTCTAGATGAATCTTTCTTTGATTTATCGTTGTGTTCCAATAAGACAATGGGTTGGAATTGTGTGCGGTACGGAGTACGAGGGAGCCACATGGGCACCCACAGCGACTTGGTGAGAATTGTATGAGTTATATCGCTACTTTGTTTTTGAATACAATATCGGCTCGACTCCGTAACTGAGCAGAAGTATGTGTTTGATTGATTGCCTGGGTGGGGGCCCTGGTAGTTGAGACTGTATACCAAAACCCCCTTGAAATCTACCCCAGCCAAGGCAAATAGTGTTTCTGCAACAGTAGGGGGTCCTGGGTTTTGCCATGAAAGGGGACAATGGTATCAACCAACTGACTGGCACCCATCAAACCCTGAAGCCAAATACCTCCACGTATTTACCAATGGCAAAATGTTGAGTGGAGCCGTAAACCTAGGTCCAGTCGAAATTGATTTGATAGGTAGCTTCGATATCTATCATATGCTGATCCGATTGGTATCTTCCTATGAATAATGACATGGCCGAATCTCTTTTCCCGTCCTCGCCCTTCCCAGTACACCTTTGTGATGGCAAAACAAAACTAGCAATGAACGCCGACGCAATGCATTTTCAGGGGAATAGAAAAGCCAAGGTTGTGCAAGACACATGTTGGAGGGTACTACTCACTCCACGCCCCCGATCGCAAAGACTCCACCATGCCGCCCGTCATGATGGCCATCTGGGCCTTCTCCACCTCTAATTTCACACGCCCGTACAACTGCCGAAATTGCGTAGCCAGTACCGTACTGCCGCCAACATACTCGCTGTAGAGATCGAGTAGATGAAAAGCAACATCAATACAGATGCTGGCGAAGCGTGTGGACGGCAGGTGCTTGCGAACCCACTTCAGAATAGGCAGGACGGTAACCTCGTCGCGGTCCTTGAGGGCCTCGCGCAGCGCGGAACGGTGTCTCAGCGCAACGAGGAGCGTCAGAGCCGTGTGGCTCTGGAAGTCAGGGCTTGACGGGTCCAGGACCCGGTCAAGCGCGGCGGCGTAGCGGCCCTCGCGGAAATCGCGCTGCCATGGCTTGAGTTTAACTGCGCGCTTGGACCCGCGTCCACCAGGAGTTCGTGATGTTGCGGTCGGAATGATGGCATCAACACTCTCACCAAGGAGATCCATAGCCTTGGAAGTGAGTTCCCGCCTTCTCCGCTTGGACTTTTGCGCATCGAGCCGCTCCAGAGCATCAGTTCCGATGTCGCGTGCGGTTTCCTCGGCGGCACGTTCGCGTGCCTTATTGGCAGCAGAGCCAGAGAGACGCGTCCGTAGAGAGAGGACACCCGACTGCATGCCGACAGCCAGGTGTCGATCCTCCTGGGTAGTACCGGCAGCGATGACAGCCAGCGAGAGAATCGGGCTCGGGTACTTGGAGCTAGACACAACGTTCCAGCCTGACGTCTCGAAGACCTTGACATGCCCATCCAGACTACCACTAACAACACGCCGACCATTGGAGGCCAAAGAGAGAGTTGTTACAGTCTTCTGATGATTTGTAATAAGACGGAGGGGTTTGGCGGCGACGAGGTCAAGAACGGAGATAACATTGCCTGAGGCGGCAAGGATGGTGGTACCAGAAGGCAGGGGGAGCACATCCTCAACTGGATCAGCATGTTTGAAAGTGAGCACCGAACTGCTCGAAGCGCGGGCGTCCCAAACGCGGACGGTCTCGTCGTAGGAACCGGTGACGAGAATGTTGCTGTTGCCACCAGGCATAAAGGCACCGCTCCGAACATAGTCGGAGTGACCGGTGAATGTAAGGCTTGGGTTGTTGGACGGCAGATCCCACAGGCGTACCGTCTTGTCGTCACTGGCGCTCATGAGGGTCGTCAAGTCTGTAGGGCACCATTTCGTCACCCAGACCGGCTGCTTGTGAATGTGCCACGTCTTGAGGATGACGGCGCGGGTGCCGCCACCAACGTCGAAGACCTGCATCTTTCCCGAGTCCTCACCGGCCACCAGCACGCGGCCATCGGCGCGGATCTCGCCGCTGTGAGCCTCGCTGTCGAATCGGCCGATCGTCTTGAGGAGCTCGCGCTTGCGGATGGAGAAGATGTCGACACGCGGGCCAGAAGTCACGGCGAACAGGTCGTTCACCTTGGCAGCGGCGACCAGCAAGCTGGAGGAGATAGCGCCCGCCGTGGCGGGGAAGCTGATGTGCGAAATGGGCCATGCCGCCGTCGATGTGTGCGACTTCTGGCTCCTGAACGACTTCCAGTAGCGCTGCTCGGGGGTGACAGGGCTAGGCCCCGTCGGCAGCTTCAATTGAGGCAGCGGGAGCACTTGGGCCGCCATATTTGTGATGGATGGCTTGCGGTTGTCGAGATATGCCACTTCGAATCTTTTGGTTTTTTTTTTCAGCAAGCTCAACTCTGCTCGCATCGAATTTTCGGCTCGGCAACTTTGCCGGCGGGCCCGGCAAGGCATTTCATTGGACAGTCAAGACGTATCCAGCCTCCACGCTACTAGCCTAAGCCTGGATCACACTAAACCTATCTGAGATAAGACCATCTTCCTAGGTACCCAATGTTTTAACGAGTTCCTGGGCTCCATGTGCTGACCACAGAAGCCGTCTCCTTTAGCCTGAGCCTCCATAGTCTCGCGGTTAGGGTGGTTCTAAGCTGTTTACCCTTATCTAAAAGGAGCCCAGAATGCGATTCTTCCTGCCCTTGCGCAGCCTGCCTGCGCTTCTTTGTCGGCTGTGGGTTATTGGAATAATCCCTCCAGGCCATACACAACTTGTACTGCACTCTAGCAGAAGTAGACGCAGTGAAGGCCTCGTGACCAAGCATGGCCTGGAAGGCTGCATCAGGGACGAACGAACGCAGAATCTCAATGGAATGGCAACAGTGAATATCACGCTCCTATCCATTACCCGCACAGCGAAATCCGGATGATGATGGTCAGAGCAAACAGGTGGACATGCCCTGACAGTCTGGGTATCATGGCCAGGGCTGAGTGCCCCACCCTTTTATGGCTACCCCACCCCTGCGCAGCCTCACGATGCAATTGGCCAGAACAGGCCGCAAACCACAGCAGCTGGGCAGTCACGTTCGATGAGCCGCAAGCGCACCTTTCCAACCTCACTCCGTGCGTTAAATGATCCATCTTAAGTGGGAAACCAGGAGAACGGACACAGGGAATGTTGCTCTGGCCAGTGATGGAGGAGCGCATTGTTTTCTAGCTACCAGCGCTTTATCCGCCGCCGCTTTCCGCTGTCCGGCTGCCTCCCTCTTCCTCCGCCTCAACCGCCGGGTCCTGGTCCCTTCGAGAAAGAGCAACCGCGAACACGCCTGTCTCTTTCCGTGACCACTCGATCGCTCGGGACGCCACTGCCTTGGACTTGGTGCCACTGTCATTTCTTGCCTCTCATCCCATCTTCGGTTCCCTTCGATGGTTTGTTGCTCTTTCCTACTTCCTTGCGCACTCACTCGGTAAACCGGAGCCTCGAATCGCCGTTTTGCTCACCACCACCCAGTCTACCGAAAGCCCCATCTCGAGCCGATGTCTGACATGCCCGGACCACCGAAGTCTTCCCTAGCCGACCAGCAGTCGATCGCGTCCTCAAACGCTACGGTACGTCAAACCACCGCCGCTAGATCCCGCCTTGGTTGTTTATCGCCATCCCGGTGTTGTCAAGAAGGAGCAAGCAGGGCTGAGACATCCCACCGCCTACAGTCTGCCTTGGAGGGAAAATAAATCCATCAACTGACATAAAAAAGGTCAATAAATTCCTGAGCCGGCAGCAAAAGCCATGGATGACAGGGAAACCCCCAAAGCCAACATCTCGCCCAGTTGCACCTCGCCAGCCTGTCCCCCAGGCTGTTCAGCAGCAGTAAGATACACCCCCCCGAATCCCTGTTCAGCAGTGTTATGTGGCCCTCTACTGGTATTTCAGCCGTAAGGCTGTAGGAAACCGCAAGCTGACCTTTCTGCCCATCGCCAGATTCGCGCAAAGCGTTTTACCCTCGCCTGCTCCTAGTGACGAGCCGAGCCCCGCCGTGTCGAATACTCATGACAGCCCCAACCCGAATCCTGCCGCACTTCCAGGAGCGCAAACCATGGCAAATTCGATGCCCAGTCTCCCAGTCACTGAGGCCCGGTTTGTCTACGATCTGGCCGTCGACACGTCGATTCTAGGAACCCACGAAACTTCTCCTTCGGCAACACAAAGCCAATTCTTTCCGGCGAGCAGACCGACTCCGGCGCTTGCCAGTGTCGGTGTAGCAGGGTCTCCAGACTCGGGATCGGTTGCAACATATGCCGGCTCTCCCGTAGTACCCTCAAACTCTTTTGGAGCCCCAAATACCGGAGCGTCAGCAGGACGAGTGCCAGCGCCCAGCAATTCACCGACAGTTGTACAAAATGGCGCTCCTCCCCCCAAGAGGCGCCGGACAGAGCAAGTTTTCTTGAAAGCAACAGTCAGCTTTACGCCCTCGCTAACATCCAGCAGCCCGTCTCGAGCCGCACAAACAAAGTACTCGTCGCTTGTCTCCAAGATTGATATGCACATCCACAGCCGTGGCGGTGATCATACTCTGACTGCAGACGTTGAGAGGCCGCGGTTGCAGCTCTTGAGGGATGCCTGCGAGAAAGAAGACGTCTTTTTTCTGGCTCTGCACCAACTGTTCTGCATCTGGTCGGAATCGCCGTCGGGTGCCCATAGATTTATCAACCGCAACCCCTTGGTTGTTGACAGGGCCTTTTCCATCTTGGAGACAGTTCTTAAGAAGAACCAGACGGTCCCGCTACAGACCAGGAGGTTCTTTACGACCTTTCTAGCCCCAATTAACCAGCTTCTTGCCCCTGCGTACACGGAACCGATTCGCCAAGCCACCGACTTCTTGGAAAAGCTTGCGAACAAGTTTCATCCTCTCACGAATTCACTGTTAGCTCGTAGGTACCCCTATTTGGTGAATGATCTCACAGACGGCTTGGGATGCTACTCTCCGGTTTTGCAAGTAATCTTCTTCACGGCTTGCAGGAGAAGATTAGGGGTCTTAGACGGTGACTTGGGAAACCGAATGGATCAGCTTTTCCGGGAAGACCAGAGAAGACATCTTGGTGAAGGAGGGCATCATCAGAATGCCCCCCGGACGCCAGAGGAGATACTGAGGTGGAACGATCGTTTGGCCAGGGAATACGAGGGTATCGTTGTGGCGGCCGCTGCAGAGCTAAGCGCTTCCAGCGCCCAGGCAGCGGTCTCCTCTGCAAGCCCTTCTGCTGTGCAGTCCCCTGTGTTCCCCCCAGCTCAGGCCCAGGTACCCTCAAATGCGCCGCGTCCTTATCCTGCAACCTCTTCATATGAGCTTACGGGCCAGATCTCTCCTGCCTTTGCTCAGCCTCAGTCGCAGACTCAGAGCCATGGATACTTGGCTTTACCAATGGCAGCACAGGCACCCACATTGGCTTATCAAGGGCAAGGCGGCTCGATGTCACCATATGGGCTGGAGAACCCGCAAGGACAAGGATATTTTAGCGGCTCCCCTGCCCAATATCACCACCAGGAACAATTGCTGCAGAGACAGGACATACAAGGACGGCAGAATTTGCAGCAACAGTTGCAGATCCAACAGCAACTACGGCAAATGCAGCTCCAACACGCACAGCGGGGCTTCGGGTCTGTGGCTTCCCACTCCCCTCTACAGCAACCAACCAACCTTGTTGCGCAACAACAACAGCTTCAGCAGCAGCAGCAGTTGCAACAGCATGCGCTGCAACTCCAGCAACTAGCAATGCCTCAAATAAGGCCTCCTGTCGCGGGGAACCGCCCCGCCCCTGTCGCTGTCCCATCCTCGTCAAATAGGGCTACTTCTCGTCCTTTGATTAATGGAGCTAGTCCTGCGATTCCTCAACTTCAGTACCAACAACAACTGGTTCAGCCAAACATGCGCCGGAATAATGAACGCCTATTACCCGCCAAGGGAGTCTCGATACCCCGGCCGGAGTGGCCGTATGACGCTCATGAAAGGAAAGCGGTTATGATGGGACTGCATCAGGCTCTTGTACGGAGCCCAAAGCGCATTATGAGAGATGGCAAACCGGAGCGTTACTATCAGGCGATGAAGTCGTTTCTAGCCGGCCCGACTCTAATAACTCCCAAAAATGTCTTGCAGGGGCTGCACTTCGAAGTCACCAAAGAGCAGCTCGCGCTAGCGTCTACGGCATCCAGGGCCGATGGCGAGCTTTTGCCAGTTGTTGAGCATTTCAACGGGTCTCTTAGGTGGAGGCTACGAGCTTGCAAGGCACCGATCCCGGACAAGGCTCCCGATGAACATCAATGGGTGAAGTCAGACACAAACTGGCCATCCAGTATTTACATCACCTGCAATGGGCAGGCTCTCGACGTTCGAAGATATCATCATAACGGGAAAGATTTGGCCATTGAGCTCACAGACTTGATCCGTTGTGGCAGTAACGACATCCAAGTTTCACTGCCTGAGCAGCCCCGAGAAGCCGCAGGCAGTCGTTTCCTGGCTGTTGAATTACTCGAGACCCTCAGCCACTCAGAAGTAATCAACCTTGTGTGGGAAAAGGGCATGATACCCGAGGACCAAACACTCCAGACTATCAAGCAGCGTCTGGCGGGGCCCCCTGGTGACGATGGCGTGATCTTCGACAAGCCCAGCCTAGCAATCGATCTCGCAGACCCCTTTTCGGCAGTCATATTCAAAATACCGACGCGCGGTGTGGCTTGTACCCACATGGAATGCTTTGATTTGGAAACCTGGCTGATGACCAGACCTTCCAAACCACAGCAAAAATGCCCCCACGGAGACTTCCCATGTGGCTGCTTGGCCACGCCGGAGCCCTCAATTCCCGATAAGTGGCGATGCCCCATTTGCTTCGAAGATGCGAGGCCCTATAGTCTTCACATTGATGGTTTTCTGCTCAAAGTACGCCAGAAACTTGAGGAAGAAGACAGTTTACAGACCAAGTCGATGCATGTGAAGCCAGATGGGAGTTGGACGGTTGTCATAGAAGCAGACGACGAACCTGACAGCGATGATGAGGGCCCTGCTGTGACGAAGAAGGCTACGGCGCCACCTGCCACTATGCGCAGGCAGGATGTGGAAGTCATTGAGATCGACTAAGTCTTTTTGATTTCCCCCAGTATTTCACACGTCGTATGCCTGCGCATATTCACGATCTCATAACGGCGTTCCCTTCGGATATTTGCGAAAGCGACGCATCTTATTTTATGGCATACTTGGCGGGAGATGTTTATTGTATTCGGCATCAAGCAAGCACCTGGCGTTTGGATGATTATGGCACCGCTCTCCCTTTCTTCTCTGACAGCGCCTTCGTTATTGTTCTGGAGTTACGGGAGAGTTTCGACGATGGACGATTCAAAAGGAATGGCATTTGGTTAAGCGTCGGGTCCTGCTTTCGTTAGCCTGCTATTCTTTTTATCTTTCTCATTCTCGTTTCGCGGGACGCATTGGGTTTTCAGCGGGAGAGTTGGGAAATCATGTCGATTGCCCCGATCGACGCAAGGCAAACGCTGAAAGGAAGGAGGGGCAAACAGGGGAAAACGGACTGAGATACTGTTTTCAGGCGCATTTCGGCGTTGGAGTTTCTGTCAGGATACATGTGACGATCACTCCTGAGGTGTGACGACTGCGACTAGCGGGACGCACAATGCCGCTAGACCAGTTTCCAAAAGGATTGCCAGAATACAAAGGACGTCCTCTGCATCTGGTATTGTGGCCTATAGCACCTTTCGTGACTAGAGGTAGGGGAACAGGCAGCTTTTGATCATACGTCTCCTTGATACACGCAACGTTTGTTGGCGCTTTTATTCAAGAGGTGACCAAGTGTGGGTAGAATAATGCCACCGCATTGTATGGCACGCACTCTGGAATCGTGTAAAGCGAAGTTATATTCGACATATTATTCGTGAAATGCAGGGATGAATGGTATAACAGAATCTCCTTCGTTACCCTCTTGCCATCGCCCATCCATTCCATGGAGACGATTCCCAACCGAACTCCCTCCCGCCGGGTATATAATCCACACTCATCACCATGTCCCCAATTCATGCTTAGTGAGAATCGTTGAACCTGATTAGTTTTTCTCAGGCAGCGTGCTAGGCTCATTTTCGTTCGTGACGCCGCTGTAAGCGGGCCTCGCCGTGCTAGGGACCAACGGCCCTGTCATCATCTCGGCCATAGCTTCATCATAACTGGGTGGAGCCTCATCGTATGGTGGAGCGGACTGACCCGGCATCTGGCCTGGTCGTAGTTGCGGTGGATAAAGAGGGTCTGGAGGCCGCTGTAGTCGCGGCGATGGTTGCTGCCCTAGCGGCGGCGACTGCGGTGCTTGTGGGGTAGGAAAAGTATTTTGCCGGGGAGGTAGCTGAGGAGGTCGCTGCGGTGATACCGAGGCTGGTCGCGGGGGCATCTGCTGTAGCTGTTGCTGGGGGATGAGGGCTGGTAGTTTTTGGGGCTTTGCTGACTGCCTCCTCTGAATCCGGCCACGGCGCATGGCATCGAGGAGTTCAGGTGAGGGGGCCAGCCCTGAGAAGACCTCTACGGAGCTGAAGTGTAGCGGTAAATGGATCTCCTGAGGAACCTCGGAGAGTCGGGATTTACCTTTTCCGGGAGGCTGTGGTTTGCCCCAAGCGAGTCCGAGCTTGACTTCGAGTTGGTACTCACGACTATAGATTCGGAGTGTTAGTGAAATGAGCTATGGAACACTCATCACAGGGCTGGCGGCATACCTGAGGTTGCAAGCCACGAAACTCGGCATTACAGTATTAGGTAAAGACATGTCTCGCCATAAAACATCGGGCACGATGATTTCAGCCCCAACAGCGTCCCCTGGACGAGAGACCGGAACTGACAGTCCTTGCCGTGACACGATCACCCAGCGTGTAACTTCTGTATGGACCAGATCCTGGCACCGAACAGTGGTCTGGCCTATGAGGTCAACCTGGAGAGCTATGAGGAAAACCTCGGCGTCCACTGGCGCAGTCTTCTTGGCGAGTAGGCGGAGAGGTATGGGTTTATTACAAGTAAGGATGGCGGGGTGTGGGAGACGCGCCGACATCTCAATTGAGGGAGAAGCAGCTGAAGGACTCAACGGTGGTTGGACATCCAGCGTTGCGCCGCTGGTCGGGCTTGTTGGTGAGGGCACGGGCGCTCCGTTAGACTGCTGTTTATGAGCTTGCCAGTTACCAAACAGAGTCGATCGCTTCTTGAGATCAGGTACCGGACTTGGCGATCGGCTCTTTGCGCGGAAGGTGAAGGGGCGCCTGGCATAAGCTTCTTGGTTTGTCTTGGCTGGCCGGGGGGGCTCGATGGGCAGGAACTTGAGCCCGATTTGGTATCTCCAGTTCTCCCGGAACAAGCCGGGCCGCTGGATGGTGACCTTGACATAGTACCGGATCTCAGCCTCTCCCGGGAAGCCGGTGAAGCTCGGTGGCAGCGTTTTCTTGACGTGGGTATACATGAGCTGCTTGGTGCCGTCCATGACGCGAATCCCTCCTAGTCCAAAAAGCCCCGAGCCGGAGGCAAGGCCGCCAGGGCCTGCGAGGCCGCTTATGCGGGCCATAGCCGAGGGGTCACTGCAGTCATTGTTGAAGGGAAACCGGAACTGGAAGGGGAAGCGGTGCGTGCCGGGGGCGAGGATGATGGGCACGGGCAGCATCGGCTTGTTCTCGTCGGGGAAGACCTGTGCGACCTTGTACAGGATCTTGTGGTTTTCGACGAGGATGTCGCCACTAGGACCCAGCTCCCGCTGTGAGATGCCAGCCGCTGAGCCGTCGGGCGGCATACCCAGGGCTGTCTTTGACTCGCCCTCGAGCTTGACGATGACGGCGCCGATGTGTTCATTGCGACTTAGCGAAATGACAACGTGGCCGCGGATGACGTCCAGGTTGGTGTAGAACTCGGCCGGATTGTCCAGCGCAACGCGGATCGACATCGTCCCTGCGGTCCTCTCGGGCAGCAGCGGTGCGGCGACAATGGCGGAGTGACAGGGCGCGGCCTCGCTAATAAGCTAGAACCAGAGACAAAGCCATGATTCGGTGAGTGCGACGCGACGCGGGGAGGGTCTGTTGGACAAGAAAAAAAATTAAGCTGCAAAAGGAGGCCGCTAGTAAGATAATTATACGGGGATGGCCCGAGCATAAGGCGGCAAGGCGACAAGGAAGGATACGACGATGCGATGGCTAGACCTAGGAGCTGTCCCTATTGAGGAGCAAGCGACTTGCAGTACACACGCTGCTCTGACCAGAATCCCGGGTGGGCTGCCGAGACTGCTCAGGTGCTTCGCCGCAAAGGCAGGCGCGGCTTGTTACGTCAGTTGCGACCTGACCCTGAAACGGTATGAGCTCAGCCCAGTGCAGCCTCTCAGGAAAGTAAGACGAAAACGAGTTCTCCTGTTTGCTAGCCAACTGTTCTAATGCGAGATATTATCTGCTGGATGACAAAGCTAGGGCCTCGTGCACTGTTCGGGCAGTTGTTGCCCATCAAACCCAAGGAAGAAGCTTTAGCCCAGACTGTGGGGTGAGTGATCCATTCGTACGAAGTACCTGACGTAGCTGGTGAGCGAGGAGAAGATTGGTCTTGGCGTTAACACTGGGAGTAATACCTCCAACTGAGAAGAAACGTCATTCGTAGAAAAGTAAAATAGAGTTCATATGATTGTCAGCACTCAAACATGGTTTCAGCCAGCTTTTTTTGGTGCGGGAATTGTACGACATCGCTTTGCAGAATGGCGTGGGGTAAGTAAGGAGCGCCTCAGCGGCTTTGTCCCCCAGTCTTGGGGCTGTACGGAGTGCCAAAACTGGGGTCCAGCTGAACGAAGGCCCGCAGCCCCCTGCTCCGTAAAGGCGGTGTGGCCAGTCGTTATCTTATCACTTGCGTTTGGTGGGGTCCTTATTTTCTGCCATTGTGGGCAAAAATTATTAGCGGAGCTGCAGCCTTCAGGGTCCCAGGAGACTGAATGACCGGCGAAATTGAAGTCACTGTCGGCCAACCCAAGTATTCTGTGAGAAAATACCACGATGGGGAAAATAAAGACGCCCAAGAGGCCTGGTGCGGCCAGCGGCCCTTACGACCGGAAACTAGCTTCGAAAAGCGCCGCGAACACAAACATCTTCAAGTTCGATAAAGATTTCGGTCAACATATCCTGAAGAACCCCGGAATCAGCGATGCAATCGTGGAAAAGGCCTATGTCAAGCCCACCGATGTTGTGCTGGAAGTTGGACCGGGAACGGGCAACAGTATGCGATGCTCTCTCTGCCTCCTTGCTCACCCTCGCTGACAAGCGGTGCCACAGTTACGGTCCGCGCACTCGAGAAGGCGAAAAAGGTGATCGCTGGTATGGTTATTCGAGGCTGCAATAGGCTATGTCTAAGCCAGAGGGGCTGACGGTTTCAACAGTTGAACTCGACCCGAGGATGGGCGCAGAAGTTACAAAGCGAGTCCAAGGCACCCCTTTGGCCAAAAAGCTCGAGGTCATATTGGGAGATATTATCAAGATGCCAGAGATGCCCCCATGCGATGTCCTGATCTCCAACACACCTTACCAGATTAGTAGCCCGCTCATATTCAAGATGTTGGCGATGCCAAACCCGCCTCGGGTTGCTGTGCTCATGGTACATCCAGCAACTCTCCGCCTCCAATGGCTTACAACGCAGCTAACCGAAATCCTGAATAGTTTCAGCGAGAATTTGCGAAAAGATTGGTAGCGAAACCAGGTACGTTGCCTAAATAACTATAGGTTGGCCTGTGTGAATTCTAAGACCTCGCAGGTGATGCATTATACTCAAGACTGAGTGTCAATGTGAACTTCTGGGCGACTTGCAAGCACATCATGGTATGTTCGGTCACCAATACCATGAGCCCTGCGCACCAAGGGAAAGTGTTGACAAATTATTAACACGCCCTTATCCAGAAAGTTGGGAAACAGAACTTCAAGCCTCCTCCAAAGGTAGAGAGTGATGGTGAGTTTGCCCCTTATTGCTTGAAGTTACCTCTTTGCTAACTCCTGAAAGTCGTTAGAATTGAGCCACTGGTACGAGTCGCACTTTTCCGATGCTGTGTTTGCATTGATGCTAACACTTTGAAGCTTGGTTCTGCACGCCCAAACATTGCGTTCGAGGTCCGTCTTGTTCTACCGCTTGTGGTGGCTGTTCTCTAGGTCTTACTAAATCCATTATAGGAGTTTGACGGTCTTCTCCGCATTGCATTGTGAGTGACCATCTCATACTCTACCGAGGAGTGTCGTTGCATCTTCCCACCAAACAAGACTCTCAAGAATATGTCTAATCTATAACCAGCAACCGGAAAAATAAGACACTGCGGGCTGCCTTTGCACCAAAGGAGATCGTCGGCATGTGTGAAAGGGTAAAAACCATGTGGTGACCCTTCAGTTATTGCCTGCTAAAGATTACACAGAATTATAAGGTGTATTGTTCGCTCAACAATATTCCTATCGACGAGACTCTCGCAGATATCTCTGGTGCCGATGTCGATGTCATCATGGAATCAGCGGACGTTGAAATGGATGTCGATGGAGATGATGACGCCCAAGAGAACAGCGAGGAGCTGGGCGGCCTCGACGACGAAGATGAAGACATGCCCGCATTTTTCAAGGACGGAGACGACGAGGCCCGCGACAAGGACGCGAAGACACCGAGTCGAAATCCAAAGACCAAGGTTGCCCTCATCGTCCGGGCAAAAATCGCCAAAGTTCTGGCTGCAACAGATCTCGCCGACAAGCGATCAAGGCAGTGTGATCAGAACGATTTCCTAAAGCTATTACTTGGTATACCGCCTCCCCCGTCTGGTACTTCTTAACGAACTGACTTATGATGGCCAGCATTCCACGAGGAAGGGATTCATTTCTCATGAGCGGTTCCTTGAATAACATGCATATAGTTCGGGTTCAGAGCCGGCTGGCGTTCAGGAGTTAGTTCGGTTTATGCACCTCGGACGGAACGGGGTCAGAAGGCCCCCAGGAAAGATACCATGTCTGTCTCCCTCAGTCGCTTTCTCGTCAAATTTACCATGTTGACGTCTCCATCGAGACGACCGTATGCCGTAGATACTAGTAGATGTTTTGCTTTCCAATGCGCAGCACACATCAGCCGTTGACATGCATTTAGACATACTCCAGTAACGAGGTGCTGCCTGATTTCCTGTGTAGCATGTTGCAGTTCACGAACTAAACGGAAGCACCAACATGATATATTAAGCCATTGTACACGATACCCGACGAATAGCTTACCTTGCCCGTCGCTCTCACGCCCTGGAGAGTTGCTGCTGCCTTCTCTGTGCACTCTCTCCATATTTCAAATTGCACAACCGCCAGTTCTCTGCTCGCCTCAACCCTGCTATTGGCTATAAACTCATCCTATGCCTGGAGCTTAATAACAATACTTCCAACAGAGCTGGTCAGATGGCTGCTCCTTGGTCACATGTGTCAGCGCGGCTCAAACCCGGGTCGAACAAGATGAAAGCCAGTACAATCCCGCCAGATTGGACACGCAGATAAGCACGAGGCATCACAGAAAGCTTGACAAGCCCCATGAGAAAAGGGAATTGCCTATTTGCACCGTTGCGTCTGGTTGTTTACACCGTACTTTGTGCTCTGTAAACTTGTGCTGAAAATCCCCTCAAACACCTTGTAAGAAGCCTTGCTTGTATCATCATCTACTGCTAGAGAAAGCTGGAAGGCCTGCCGTAACAGTACCTCGGAATGTCCTTCGACCAGGAGAGATCACAGTGCAAATAGGTTTCCTCTTACAAAATCACAAAGCAGAGGAAAGAAAAGTGTATGAGATGGGATCTCGCATTGTCCGACCGTGCATCCAGACGGCGGTAATAGAGTAATATATCAAAAAGCATCCAGGAAACTACATCATCAACCAGGTATCTCTGCCAATGCGCCAAACGCCCGTCTTCCGACTCAAAACAACAACCATCAATCGTGAAATTACTAATCCGACCCTACATGCGTAGATGTCTAACAACCATCCCCCCCAAGAAAAGCCTTGTGTGTACGTTGAGTCCAAGCAGCTACCCAAGCAAAACACCCAGTTGTAAGACCCACTAAGCCCACTGCGTCTCTTGCCCACTCATGTCTTCATGGATATGAAAACCCTGAGAGACATCTTGCTCTTCACCCTCTATTCCCGCATGATCCAGAGGACGGCTCGTGGATGCCAGGGGAATGGGCCAGGCGTTTTGCTTACTCGAATACTCGCTCGGCGGCTGACTGTCCAGCCCACTTCCGGCGTCCCCGCCGACATCATCGCGGTCAATGATGTTAACATCCTCATCCTCGTGGATTATAATTTCCTGAGATTGGGATTGAAACTGGGACTCCGGGTCGACGTTCTCTCCGTCCGACATACGGTCTTCGATACCGGCCCATGGAATATCCTCTGGTCTTGGGCGTTCCTGACTTTCCTGATGAGCGGCTTGACGCTGTCCTAAACCGCTCCAGGCTACCGGCTCGTATCCCCCATCCGTATCAACCCCATCCAGTTCGTCTTCATCCTCATCCTCATAGACGTAATCCCCGTCATCAGTGCCCAGTCCAAAGCCTGATGACTCAGCATAGCCTGACTGCTTTCTTGCGTCATCATTCGCTTCATTCGTCATCTCGCTGTCATATGGGTCCGTGGAGGATCCCTGATCATCACCGAAGTCGTCTTCCATTTCCTCATCGTCTGGATCATACCCATCAGGCGGGCCAACAGCTACCGGCGGGCGACTTCCTGCGCGCTGATAGATGTAATCAGGTAGCGCATCACTGTGAGGTGTTGCATAAAAGAAAGGGGTTGTGCGTCGCTCGCGATCGTCTTGGAAGCCAGGTGGTGCAAGGGATGGCGAGCGGCTCATTCTGGCCTGACTCCACCGCGGGGTGTTGCGTGGCGCAAGACTGGGAGACCGTGTGCCTAAGCGGTGCTTGAGTAGAGGGTTGACGGCAGAGGCAATGGCCGGAACTGCCGTAGAGTGGTAACCTGGCATCCGAGGGCTTGCTCGGGATATGAGCGGTGAGGAGCGGCGCTCATACGGGCTAGCCGTCGAGGTATGCGCCGAAACACGACGACGGGACTGTGACGGGGATGCCATGGCGCCAGCTACTTGTGGAAGCGAGTTAGTTCGCACGTGTAAGGGTCGAGAGCCATGTCTTTCTCTATGAATAAACGGTGACTGTGCTCGGGCAACAGCGGGACTACTTGACAGTATAGGGGACTGAACACCAGTGAAGAACTGTTGCGAAGGCGTGACGGACGGCCCTCTCGACATTCGACGCTGGTAATGCTGGCGAAGACTTAATGTTGAAGAATGGGCGCTTGGTGATTCATCAAGACGGTCGTTCCATGCCCAACAGTCCTCCATGGCATCGGCTTCTGGAACAGCAAGGTCTCCAAGGCTGCTTTGAGAGTCTGGGTAAACTCTGGTCAACTCACGAAGCTTCTGCCAAGACCAACCCGACTCGAAAGCACGGTAGCCTAGAGGATGGTCTTGTAGATAGGCCTCTGGCTGTGTGACATAGAGGCGATGTGTTCCCGTGGCCTTCATGACGACACTGGATACCAGGAAGGTGAAGTCCCACAGCGCTGGTGTAGCCATTTCCGCCGGAGCGAGAAACCGAAGGCGTGAGTCTTTGTGAAGCTTTCGCAGCGGAACCCAAGGCTGCCGCAGACCGAGAAAATCTGCCAAGAGCACATTCGAGCCGGGTCCCGATTTGGCGTTAGAGGAGATCCGAAAAACATCATCGAAGGCGTTATAGATTGCGAGGTGAATGCTGCGAGCATCTGGGCCTCGGACGAGAACAGTCTTGATAAGTCCACGGCTCTTCAACCTTTGATCGATCACTCGCCCAGAGGCGAATGCCCTTGGGAGTAGCCAATTTGAGTCAGCGGACTGACCGGCCCACTCCTGGAATTTGGGCGATGATGGGTCGGGTGTCGCCCTGCTGATGGTATTAGGCATTTGCGTCCACTCATCGCCGTTAGTGCCTGTTGAGCGACGTTGACTGGGGAACTCGCGGGCTTCCATCCAGACGCCCTTGAGGGGAAATGGTAGGAACACGACCTCAAGCTCCCACGGCTTGGTGTATGATGGCAAGGATGCTGCCTGGAGCTGGCTGACTTGGGCTTGTAAGGCCTGTAGTTGACTGTACATCTCCACGCGATTCGGGCCAAGCACTGTTGCGTCCGTTGCGACGGAGATTACGCTAGCTGTGGCGTCGTCGGGCGAACCATCAGGTCGAATGATGCGTCGGCTGCTCGCTACGCTGCCGTTGTCGTTCAGCATCTTCTCTACCTCCTCTACGCGGGACTCGAGCTCCGTCACGCGCACATCGACGTGTTCATGCTTGTCGTGGCACTCTTCGTGGCTGGCAACCGAAAACGAGGCATTCTCGAGCTTGTCAAGTCGCTGTTCGTGACTGTCGACGGTGTTCGATAGTTTTTGCCACGCCTCATCGCCGATGCTGACCGAAGGACGTTCCTGTGACGGTTCAAGCGAAGGAAAATGATCTCTGCCATCCGCCCGGGGAGGCTTTGCTGGCTCGATATTTCCGGGAATAGGTGCAGGGTCAGCCCCAACATCACTAACTTCGTTCATCGGCGCAAGGTCGCCATTTAGTGTGTGCAGACCCTTCCCCGCAAATGGCCTTAGATATCTCGCCTGGCTGGAGGAAGCGGTAGAAGGCGCCTGAGCTGGCGGCATCAGACACTGTGATGGTATGGGCGGCAGCCCGTCGTTATGACCAGGCTGCGACTGGAGGAGGTTTCCCCAGCTATTCAACGTATCGGGAAGTGCGCTATCCTGTCCAGAACGGGCATCTTCGATTTGGAAGGGAGAGTCTGTATCCACTGGGTGACTGCCTATGGACTGGAAGTTCAGCAGCTCAAAATTCATCGACGTCCCAGGGCCAAAAGGAATGTGAAAGGACCCGCCGCCTTGGACGGGGCTCAACGGCTCGCGGTTAGTCCTGGGCTTTTGGTTCTCCTGGCCAACGACAAGTGTCGCCGCCGCGGGCTGAAACTGTCCTCCGGGTTGGACATCCTCATGGAAACAGGCATGATGTGAGCACATGCAGATCTCGGCTAGGTTATTGTCCTGGAACCCGCCCCCCAGAGACAACCGGCTCCAGAATCGACGGCATCCACAGCGCGGAAGGGTCTGGTCCGTATAGTTGCAAGGCCCGCCCGGGAAGGAGGGCGCACTGCGCAACGCCTGGCCATCGTTATAGATATCAAAAACGAAAGAACTGCCGGGACCGGAAGCGTTGAAAGGAGTCGCAGCCATTGAGACCTAGAGGGACCATCTCCAGGGGCGATTGAGGTTCGATTGGCAACCAGGCGGGATAGACCCGACGCGCAAAGCGGTCAACGTCCGGTCTGGGTCCAGATCTGGGCCGGGTTGGGATCTCTTGCAGCGGAGGAAAATGGGAAGCGATCGCGGCGGACGAGTGAGTGGGAGAGGGCGCAGATGCGACCCAACACCAGACCTGCTGGGTCGCAATCAGAGGACTGTGGCTCTAGTACATGATGCTGCTTCGGTCAGTTATTTTCCTTCTTCCAGGCAGGATCGGGCACCGCAGTCGCAATGTTGCGGAATTGGCATCCTCAGGCAGCAGACGACCGTGAAGCACCGCACAACAGGAAAAGGCGGGGAAGATCAGAACCAGGGGACTGACTCTTCTTATATGAACTTTGGTAGGCTCATTGGACAATAATCAGGACAGAGTGAAAGGGCGCGCAAGTAGAACCAGGTAGCAGCAATATTGCGACAGCTGAGCGGGAAAAAAGGTGAGGCGCAAGCTGCATTGGATGTCGAGGAAAGTGGTACAGCGCAATCCAGGTTGGGGAGACTGGGCGCAGGGGATGTGCAAAGGCGGGCTCGGTGGGGTGTGAGATCTGGGAGCTGGGAGTGCTGGGCCAAGTGGTTGCATACCTAGTGTGGAGAAGAGACAGGACGGCAGCGGAAACGAAACCACCGAGTGTGCACCGGGGTCATGCAAAGGGAGCAAAGATGACTCGACAGCTTCGTCAGGGGACAAGGGTCGTGCAGAAGGCAACTAGTTCCTCAGGCCAGCATGCAGCAGCGCATCCGGTTCTCGCGACAATTGTTGTGCCCTGGCTGGCTGAGAAGCCCAAGCCATTGGATGCTGCCTCAAGAATACCACGCTCAACGCGTGGTCAGCGCGGTCTGCCACTGAATTGGCGGTGTCGTGCCACTGCTGGGAGATTTCTATTGGCTGAGAGACACTTAAGATCCCTGCTCTCCAGATCGCGTCGCGGCTTGTTCCTCCGTGAGAGGCTTCACTGCTACCCCACCAAAACCGGCACAGCCAGGTCTGGAAAGATGTTCTGTCTAGAAAGGGCCATCTCTGGGAATTAGAGTAAGGTTACCACGGCATCACCGCGTCACCTGTTATCTCCTCTCATTCACCCCTGCAGCTAGAGCAGGGTATACAGAATACGTACCTGTCTTCTCACAGCATGCAGTGAAGCGCGACGAATGAAACTGGCCAAGCCCCAACTTTCGCTATAACACTATCCGGGGCGGTCGAGGGCGGCTAGATCTTTGGATCATGATTCTGGGACTGAAGATACACAACAAGGCTCACAGAATCGCTGCGCAATTTTTCATCAAGGCTCACCACACACTATGCTTCTGACCATCCAGAATTGCGAGGCGAGACCTGATCTGGGGCTTGCAATGCATGGACAAAAGGGACTGGACATCCTGTGTGTTCCAAACCGACAGATAATCAAAGTTGGGTTGTTTTCCAAGAAGAGAAATATCCAAATAAGCAGGAGAATATCTTCCTACTGCAAATGCGATGCTAATTATGCCCCCCAACCGTCCATGACTCCCTGCTCCACCTGCTTGGATTTTCCGCGGTAAATAAGCAACATATAGACACCCCGTGGAATATACGCCTGCATAAATGTTCGTATATACTTCAAACCTCACCCCAACTCCCCATCGGACCGGTGCTTGCAATGATACTACCAGTTCCGACCGATCCGCCGATATCCCAATAATGTCTCGATGAATGGCGGGATGAAACACTGCTTCGCCTGCCGGATCGGCGGGTGCTTTGGGAGGCACAGCTACCACCTGGGTGACGCATCGCTACCGGGCTAGACGGCGTGGTTACCTTGAAAGTGCGCCGCTCAGTTGTGCGGGGCCGGTGATGTGCGTGAGAGTGAGAGTGTGTCACTAATGGATGATGCTGTCGTATTCTTGCGGCCTTCGCGGCAAGCTCTTGTGTGCTTGATGTTGCGAGGTGAGAGGTGCCCGATGTGAACGGAGGCGAAGATGGGCGGGACGGCGTGAAACGGGAGCGAAGGTAACGGAAAACTAGCCGGATATCAAGGTCTTGTTCCCACTCCTGCTTTGTGAACGCCTGGGTACTATCGGCCTCGGGCGTGGGGACCCGATGTCGTGCACCGCGAATGTCAACCGGCTGGGACAACGTGGGCTGGAACTGAGGCATGGACGGAACGCTGCCATCAATATTTTGTTTTGCCTCATTGGAGTCAGGGGTTGCCTCCGGTATAACTGGCAGGCCGGCGTACGGGAGCGGCATCTGCTGCACCCGGGCATAGGTCGAGAAGGCCCCTGGGTGGGCCGACATCCGGTGAACAAGCTGACCAAGCTCTTTCGCTATCCGCTCCAGCATATGCAGCTGCCAAGTCGAGTCATTGAGTGACTCTGACTCCGTGTGAGAAAATGCGGGGTTAGATGAGTCCATCTGTGATGCCTTAGGTGTCGCGGATGCACGATCATCGTCAGGGAGAGCGTCTCCAAAGAGGATTGCGAGGAGCCTGTCATCGATACCCATCACGTCGCAGAGGAGTCTTCGGGTGATACGACTCCACAGCCCTCTGCTCGCGTCCAAAGAATCTGTACCATCTTGCTCATGCCAGTCCGTTCCGGCGAGATGAGCTTCATTGGTAGCCTCATCCACGGTACTTCTCTCAGCGATGCCGGTTGCCGTATGTCCGGCAGAGGCAATCTTCTGTTGCGACACCCCAGACTGACGCCGTCTCTTGGTCTCTTTGCGAATATCTTCAAGCAGAAGTTGGCTTTGCTCCAGTCGCCAAGCCTCTATCCTGCGATTTCGCTCCACTTCCTGCGCTTCCTCGTTTTCAAGCTCCAGTCGTGCTAAATCAAAGCTCTCCTTCCTACGCTTCACACGGTTGGGGTTGAATCTCTCAAACGCGTACAGGCGGTCTTGAGCCTCGTTGGTCGTCCCGGGAGCATCAAGCCTGAAGGAGCCCAGACCATCGTGGCCTGGAAATACAGGGGCGGTATGTGCGGCTCCCTGTTGTTGGGCGTAGTGATTCGGAGCACTACGGAACTCGGAGAGGTGGCTATCGAGACTATCAAGCTCGGCGTCGTCCTCTGGTTCGAGAGCCTCTGACGGGACGGCAGAATTATCGGCCTGCGAGTTGAAATCGGAGCGGGCGACTGTGTCAAGGCTGCCCAAATCGCTAATCCTGGACCTCCCCGGCGTCAACTGGTCGTCTTGAGCCGAGCTCAGATACGAAGCCGTCGTTCCGGCATCGGTACCAGGCGTGAACAAAACCCATGTCTGCGACTCGTTGTGTTCCGAGCGAGGCTGGTGCGCAAGGATCGCCGAGTCGCCATCTTCTGACTCGACGCGGGATGCTCGCTGTTGAAAGTGTCGAGTAGGCTGGTGAAAGGCCATGGTGAGTTGCGAACCGCCCGTTGGCCTTGTCGGGAGGAAAGCAGAAGAGAAATTGAGAGCAGACGACGGACGGCTGGGCAAAGCAGCTGATGTTGTTGTCAAGGGTCTGGGTAGGATGGCCAGCTGGTCACTGGCTGGCTGCGCAGGGCGCCACGGGTGATGATTGCTCGGGTCCGGATGTCGGAAGCGCAATCGCGGTCGCCTAAGTGGTTGTGCTGAAGGGTGATTGACAAATGCGGTTAAGTCGTTTGGATTGCGGGGGTTGGTGACGGGGATGTCTGGCGGTCAGGCGTGGGTTGGATACCTGAAGCGTCCAGCATCATACAAGGACAGCCTATGATGCCATTCAGCCCCAGGAGTGGGCGCTGACTGTCTTCGGCGCTGTGGACGACGAATGTCTCGATAAAGACGGGACTTCCAAAGGCATGCATGTGCGTACTATGGGAACGTAAGCAGAAGGGGATAAGAAGGATAGGGTGTTAGGCGGTCGTGCAGATTGGGGGCCAGAGTAGATACGGAGTGGCTGTTGGCTCAGAGCGACAAAGCACGGGATGCTGTCACCTAGTCTCTGAAGGCGGCTCGATAGCACACGAGATCCGGATGGCTGATAGGCTTGGGGAACACAGACGGAGGGCCCCTCCGCTCCATCCCACCTGCCCGCCCCACCATCTCATCGCACTTAAGACGCCAACCAAAAATGCACTTCAGACAATCCAGCAGTGTCCAGCATGCAGCCAAGCAATCAGAACGATGCCGGACGAGATGCAAAGCAGTATTGAGCTCGATGTTTACGTCTTAAATTTCGGCTCAGATGAAGGCGTGATGCGACCAAGGGTGATCTATTCATTGCTTTGGGATCCCACAGTGCTGATTCCGAGGACAGCAATTGAACTGATGACTGGGTTCGACGCTAACTTCGCAACACTAAAACGGCGAGTATACAACGTCAACGGGAACCGATATCGAGCCCCACGCTACTGGTTAAAAGAGCAGACCAGCCGGCGGTCTAGTCTTGCTTCGTCTAAAAGAAACGGCGTGAGCAGAAAGAGGTCTACGCTACAGACTTGTGAGCTAGATTCTATCGTCTTGGTAGCCAGGCTAGCTGTCTAACAAACCGGACAATCTTCCTTCTAGAACATCACATACACCAGTAAGAGCGGATATATGCCAACAGGATCAGACGGACAGTGACACATATTTGGTTTCCCTTCCTGTCAGCAAGGCACCCCCGTTTATATCAGGGTGACATAAGTTGGTGCCTTGGGTACTTGGGCGAGAGCATCTAATGGCAATATCCTTCAGTTTAGATCATCAACTTCCTCGGCCATCTCCAACTTAGGTACTAGGTGTTTGTTGAGACATGCTCAACGGCAGCAATGACGCGGCCAATGACAAAGCTACATCCCGTCCTGTGAACATGAAGCATGTCTTCGTGCTACAACCAAGTATGGTAGCAGCCGACTCTGGCAGGGTGGCATTCGTAAGCACAGCAACGGAGTACCAGACAAAATCACTTCACGAGGGACAAATAATGGGCACTTCAAAAAAAGCAGGCACTCATATTCTCACACTCATCGATGAATGGTTTATTGACTGTGCCACAACGAGGCCGTGATCTGGAAACATGCTCTCGTCTCAGCCCTAAAATGACCGTTTGCGCCACCCAGAAGCCAGATACCATCCCTTCCTCTCGTTGCCCTTAAGCCTCGGTGGTGAAAGCATCGGGAAAACGCTTCATGTTCAGAGCCAGGCTGCCACGGTTGCTGAGGAACTGAACGTAAGCACCATCAACCTTAACGCGGCCAGCGGCCTTCTTCTCCAGGTACTCCTCGCGGCGGAGAGGGGTGAAACCCCAGTTCTTGGAGATGATGATCTTTTGGCGACCGGGGAACTTGTACTGGGAGCGACGGAGAGCCTCGAGAGCGTTGGCGCGGTCTGAAATGCAGGTCAATAACGATGATGCTAAGGGGAATGCAAGGTGGGCTTACTGGAGTCACGAGTGCGGAGGCTCATGATGATCTGACCGATGTTGACACGAGCGACAGTGCCGTTGGGCTTACCCCAGGCACCACGCATACCAGTCTGCAATCTATCGGCACCGGCGCACGACAACATCTTGTTGATGCGGACGACGTGGTACGGGTGGGCGCGGACGCGGAGATGGAAAGCCTCCTTGCCGGCAGTCTTGGTCATGTACTTGTTGGCGCAAATACGGGCGGCCTCGAGGGCCTCGGAGCTCAACTGCTCGTACTCGTTCGACACCATGTGGATGCAGAGAGGGAAGTCATCGACGGTAGCGCGCTTGCGGCCGAGATCGAAGATGCGGATCTTGGGGTCGGGCACACCACGGTTGAAGCGCGACTTAGGGTACGGCTAGGGAAGTGACGAGTCAGCAAAGTCTGACCCGAGCAAGCTGGCGAGAGATATCCCAGCGGCATCCTGAACCCTGCCGTCGTGCACGAAGGCTTCCGAATGACCCGTTTCCAGCAGTTCCGGTCAAGAAAGTGCGCAAGTGGGGGGAAAATGAGGCTCTCGCTAGTCGGGCATTCTCACCTTGTTCTTGCAGTAGCGGTAGCATCTCGCGGGACGACGTGCCATCTTGACTGATTGTCGACAGTGATGTCACGTACGGGGTGGTGAGGTGGTTGTTTGGTGAGAGGGACGAGGGGAGCCTCTGCTTTTTTGACCAAGTTGATTTCGCCTCTGCTGGAGAGATTACCAATCCGGCTTCATAATCCACCTGCTGGGAGTTTCGACTAGGAAAAGTGGGGCGCTTAGGGCTTTGGAGCTTCCACCCACCCAAATCCCCAGCCAATGAGAATTGACCCCAACTTTTCGTGGAAATCTTTCGGCATTGGAATTCGAACGCTGCTCCCTCCCTCTCTCAGCGACATCACGACAACTAACGACAGGACACTCGCGGCCAGGACCATTTGTCTATTCCTCAAAGCCATTCACCAATACCGTCGCAATGGCCCCCAAGAAGAACAAGAATGATGCGCAGTCCATCGGCGCCAAGGTACGAGCCACACTTATACGATCGATCACTGCGTTTGCTGCGTTGCAAGGACCCGGAACTGACGAAAGAATCTGTGTAGCTTGCCCTTGTTATCAAGTCCGGCAAGGTCGTCCTCGGCTACCGCAGCACCCTGAAGTCCCTTCGCACCGGAAAGGCGAAGCTGATCCTCATCGCTGCCAACACCCCTCCTCTGCGCAAGTCGGAGCTCGAGTACTACTCCATGATGTCCAAGACCTCGGTCCATCACTACAACGGCACCAACGTAAGTCTCTCCTCGAATTTTTCAACTTCAAACAGCAGAGGTCGTCGATCTCTGTTGTTCTTGAGTGCTGTTGGTTGAGGGGTCTCGTATCTGCCCGAACGAGATCTCTCAACCCCGCCTCGAGCCCAGAGAAGAAGTCTACCGACTTTGGAGGGTACCCGCTCATATGCTTACTTCTTTACAGCTGGAGCTCGGCACCGCCTGCGGTAAGCTGTTCAGGTGCTCCACCATGGCCATCATTGATGCCGGTGACTCCGACATCCTTAGCGACCAGCAGGCCTAAGCGAATCGAAACAGCCGTATATGGCATGGGAATGGCGTTCGGCTTTGGCACAGTGGAAAATAGGCATGGTGCCTTGGATGATATCCCAGGTCCGAAAGGACTTGCTTGTCCTCCGGACGGAGGACAGCATGTAGGCTAGTCACGATTTGTGACAAGACTGGCTTTGGTCGCCTGGGCGACCTTTCCACCCATGAACTCTTCAGCAACAGATAGACTAAGAATTCATGGACGTCCGCCACCCATCTTGAGTGAATCACCTACCAACCGGTCGGAATAGAGCGTGAAGTGCTATGAGCATGCCCATCTGGGTAGTCCTGTGTGTCGGGCCGGTATTGGGAAACTTGGCGAACGCACCGCAATCAAGCCAACTAGTGCTTCTTTTTAGCAGTCCCAGCTGTTGGTTCGACTTGGACGTTCAACCCGGGCTTATCAGTCAAATACTATAGAACATGCTACGTCCGTACTCCATAGTCGTTCTAGATGGTATGCGGGGTGATAACGGAGGCTCACTGTTGGGGAATGGCAGCCGTCGATCCGTGGGGATTTGCTTGTCGCATTGACAAGCAAATTGTTAGACCACCGTAATCAAAAAGAGGTGCCGTAACCTGCCCTTTGGAGCGTGTTTCTCCACAGTCACGGAGCGAGGCAGTCAACCAAATCTCCCCGAGCAATCATTTACATGAATTGGCAGTCCAATAGCGCAATGAGCAGGCTTCTATGTTTCAGCAAATTCCCGAGACACAAGCAAATACCTCGCCACAGTTAAGACTCGCGACGCGACGCATAATAAACACGGTTCAACACTTGATTGCTTCCCGGGTCTGCTGTGAACATATCAAGTAGCCAGCAGCGGGTACTGAGGAAGAGAAAGTCCAACCTTTGCACTCGATTCAGGGTCTTGGCTTGCCTTGTCAGAGAGGTACTTGCGGCCCGCGTTGAAACTCAAGCAACCAGCTCCGACCCTGGTATCCCCTTGAACGAGTCCGCCAAACTAAAGCTACCAAACATCCATCCGCCGCCTCGGGCTGTTGCTTCGAACCCGCTCTGAATGCGAGCTCCTGCTTTGGCACCTAGCATTGTTTCGTTTCCCTCCCCAACGTCTCTCCATCAGGCGAACAAAGGCTTCAACTCAGTTGTAGGTATTGCAGAGGAGACGTTGCCTCGAAATCGGATCAACGACTCGGCGGCACATCCCTGCGGTTACCCACGTCGACCCAGCGCATCCCTGTGGCTTTGCTGGGCTGAGAGCGCAGGGGCTTGCATCGCTCTGGCTGACGGACCAATCCCATTTGCAGTCGCGTTTCCAGTTGCTGGAGACCACCCAGAGACACCACCCCCGAACGCCACTGGTTTCTGGTTTCTAAAATAACACTGCCAACGCCGACTAAAGTTGGGCCGGGAAACATACTATTGTTTTTTTTCCACAGCCGTTCCAGAACACGGATTGATCGCTGTGCCCTGAACTCTCACGATCTCCAGAGACGCGACGCGAACAAGCGATTAACTCAAAGGCGCCAACGCCACCTGCTATCTGTTCTGACTGTGTCGGAGTCACAAAACCTCACCGAGTCCGCAGCAACAACCATGGCCGCTGTCGTGAAGAAGCCCCCGGCAACAGGCCGCGAGACGCCGACCGGAACCCCGACGCGCCAGACACCAAGAGCATCTACGCCCTCATCGAGCGCTGCTGGAGGCGCCGGTGTCGCACGCACCCGTTCCGTGCGGGCGGGTACGCCGGTGTCCGCCCGAGCAGCAGCATCGCAAAGGCGGGAGTCGCTTCTCAATAACGGGGCCAGCAGTGCCGGTGCAGCCAATCCAGCGGATGTCGAGCGAGAAGAGTCACTTCGTGCAGAGACGGTAGCATTGCTTGACGATTTGAAGGAGAGGCTCGCCAAAGCCGAAAATGACTCGGAAACCTACAAGCGACAGGCCGAGGTGCTGCAGGACAAGCTGGATGATACCCTCAAGGAGCAGGCAAAGCTGGAAGAGAAGGTGCATGAGAGTGAGGAGCAGATCGAGTTCCTCACCAACGAGAAGAGGGAAGGTGCTCGACAGATGCGTGAGATGGAGAGCATCTACGAGGCCGAGCGCAGTGCCATGATGAAGGAGAAGGACGAAATGGCCAACCGTGAGGAAGAGATGCAAGCCGTTATCCAAAGGCTTAAGGACAGTCTCGCGCAGAGGAACCTGGACGAGGACAGGCCGACAAGGCAATGTGAGTTTTCCCACCGCCCACCGGGCTCTTTTGAACTTTCATCTCACTAACTTCCCCCAGCCACGACCAGCTCACCCAGTATTGATAGTGGGAGCTTTGCGCCGCCAAATTCAATCAACCGCAGTGATTCTCGCAATAATTCCAAGTTGCTACTCCAGAAGGACAAGATGATCGAGTCACTGAGGTTAGAACTGGCCGAGGCGCAGATCAAGCTCGTTGAGACAGAGAACCAGGGCGGAGGCCGACTCCACGAAGTTGAGCGGTCATTGATGGAGGCGCGAATGGCTAACGCTCGCCTTATGGAGGACAACGAGAGCTACCAGCTGCTCCTGCAGGAGCGCACCCTGAAAGGAGACTTTGGCACCAGCGACTTCGGTTACATGGGCAGCACTTCCGCCAACCAGGACGCCTTGGCCGCCCTAGAAGGCAGGACAAGTGGGACGAGCCTGGCCGACGAACTTTCCGAGGCTGCCGGGGACGATCATCCGCAAGAGAGTGACAACGACGCCCAGCGACGCCTTGAAGCTGAGCTGAAGGGGGTTAAGGACCAAAACAAAGCCTTGACTCTGTACATCAACAAGATCATCGAGCGGCTACTTCAGCATCAGGACTTTGAGCACATCCTAGACCAGAGCACCGACCCTAAAGGTGGGCCGAACACTAACAAGGATCTGCCACCTCCTCCCGGAAAGCAGGCAACCGGTGCCTCTCTCCTCCAGCGGGCCAAGTCCATCGCCACCGGTGCTGCTGGCCCAAAGCCTAAACCCCGACCCATGTCCTTCATGCCCTCCGCTGGAGGAAATGCGCTGAACTCGGCATCCTCGGCTGTGACCAATCCGGAGACAGCACCTAGCATCCCCATCGGACTGACCCGGTCAGCCAGCACGCGCCGTGGTAGGCCCATGAGCGAGCAGTATACAGGTGTACACGCGGCCAGCATCGTCAATGCGATGTATAGGGGCACGGCCGATGGCCCGCTATCGCCGACGCTGCGGTCCAGCCAGACTTTCTTCCTCCCCCAGGGCGCTGGCAACCGCGCCAGCAGTGGTGGCTCCAACGGCAACTCTAACCACGGCCCCAACGGCACCAGCGGTAACTTCCCCGGCATGAAGAGCGAGACGAGCAGCACAAGTGGCGACTCGATCGCTGGCGCCGGCGACATCACCACCCCGCCCAGCCAGAGCCCACCGCGCCACCGCGAAGGCGGCGCCACGTTTGCCGGAAATAAGCCCAGGCCTCTGAGGCTAGTACAGGAGAACGCGGCGGAGACAGCCAATATGAATGCGAACAAGCGCCAGAGCTGGATCGGGTGGGCGAGCTCCGCGTTTGCGAAGAAGGAAGATGGGTCGCCGGGCGAGGCTATCAGGGAGTAAGAGAGCCAACTCGGCGAATATAGGTATATTGGGTTGGAAAAGAGGGTACCTATGGCAGTCAACATCCAAAGCCGGTGTTTAATAACGTTGCTGGGACGAACGGGTTGGGGGAAGGGCATGAGATACACGGTGGGCGGCTGTCGAATGTGATTGCTAGGTACAGGTAACTGGGACTCGGGATCTGCCTGAAAATTTGATTGCTACTCGTTCTAATCCCTACTTTATGTATTCATCTATCCCATGGCGAGGGGGTTTTGGGGGCAGCAACTTGCTTTTTGGATTTCGCTTCGTCGTCGAGAATGTTGTGTGTCTCCTACTTGTATCTGTACAGTCCTGTATCCTGTGGGTGTTTTTTCTGTATGTGCTGCTTGGTGATGATATGATATGATTGCATTACTTGGGGGGGCATCGGTGCTGTTTTCAAATTCCCATCCGCTGCCCCTTTTCTAGATGTCCCGGTCGAAGTTTTTCTTTATAGAGTGTTTCCTGTTCGCGTTCAGCTGTCTCGCTGGTCTTGCAGGGCGTTGGCCTTGATACCTCTCCTGATATATGGGCTACCCTTTGCTATAAAATGGGGGATTTCGGCTTGCCGTTGTCTATTGCTATATAGACGGGATTGTTACGGACATTTTCCCAGCTTGGCTATACGATGGACTATGGTGCGAGGTGGAATACGAACCAGTGCCATCTTCATCTATGGGTATAACTTCTGCGACACGGGATGCCCGAAACAGATCAAGTCCACCCGTCTTATGACCGCTTCTCGCGGAAAAATAAGACTCTAAACCCTCATTCTCGCTTGGTGCCGGGTCAAAGAGCAGCTCATTCTAATTCGTATGCAGTACCTTCTAAAAATCTATCCCATCTACGAAACGCAACGTCTTCCTTCAACCTCGCAGCTCCGAAACCCTCCCCCTAATGCTTACCCTCTCCTCCTCCGTCAACTCAATCCCAAAATACTCCCTCAGCGCATCTACCCTCTCCCGCTCCGTCACACACGTCCTCACCACCACCGTCTTCCCACTCACATTCCGCTTCACAACCCCCTTGACCATCATCACCTTCCCCACCACCCTCTCCCCCTTTCCCGTTCCCTTTCCCTCCCCGTCCCCACCCCCCCTCAGAAACAAGATCGACAACACCGTCGACGACTGGGGATTCTCCAGCGATGTCGACGTAAAGTGCGACATGACCTTGAAGTCCGGCTCCATGAACTCAAACTCGGCGCTGAACGCATAAAAGGAATTCCACTCCTTATCCGCCCCGTTGCGGTACTGATACACCCACATTCGCGCGGCACCCTCGCCGCGGAAGCGCTGGCTAGGGAGGTAATCGCGGATGAAGCGAACGTCCTGTGAGCCGATGGAGTTGTGGTGGACGAGGCCCTCGATCAGGGGCATGGGGAAGGTAGGGCCGTCGCCGCCGAAGGCGACGTCGAGGGCGTAGCGCTGGGGGGAGGGGGAGGGGGGATCTGAGGGGAGGGTCAGGATGATGACCAGGTGGACGAAGCCGGTGTAGTCGCCCTGTGGGACGCCATCAATGCGGGTGCGGATGCGCACGCCCACCGTGTAGGCGTCGGTGAAGCCTATGGCGTGGAGCATGTGCTTGAGTAGGAGGGCATTCTCCATGCAGTAGCCGCCCCGGCCGCGGCGGTTGGTGATGATCTTGGTGAGGATGGCCTGCGGGTCTAGACTGACGGCATGTTGGGGGGAGTAGTGGATCAGGAGGTTCTCGTAGGGGATGGTGGTGATCTGGCGGACGAATAGGGATGTGAGATAGGAGAGGTCGAGACTTGGGTTGGCTGAGGGATGGAAGGACGGGGGCAAGCCGAGATGCTCGAGGTATTCTACGACCTGCGATGCTGAATACACGGAATCCGTTAATACTGAACCCATTGTGACGCGGTTGAGAGAAATTGTCAGTATACTATCACCACCAGCTTCAGGAATGGAAATCCGGAGTTGTGTTCACCGCGGTTGGAACCGAAGTCATCGTTGAGTCACTGACTAACAGCCGAACTCCGGACTTCGGCCGCCAAAGGCGTGGCGGAGGCAGAATTTGACAACTCTAAAGACATGAAGGGCGCAACAGCCATTTCCATGTCACAGTAGCCACCGAAGGGGCGCAAAAAAGGATGACAGACTTCTGGTCAATACCTTACACAACCAGGCCGGTTTCGACGCCAAGCTGTTTGTCTCTCCAGCTCGGAGTTTGATACCCAACGATTGTGTTTCCAAAGCCAATGTCGACGCCGAGGCACGCGTTGCTCTAAGTTGCCGGCCACAGCCAACAGTCTCTTCGGCCCGGCTGCCACAAGAGCTCCACGAGAGGGTGTGCTACAATGAAGAGACTGATCAGTCCAAGACCGACGCTGTTGATAACGAACGGAAGCAATCAAAGGGCCAAGAAGCCAGCTCACCATCGTGTCATTGCCGCTGTCGTTTTCCCGTTTTCCCGCTGGCAACAAATTGTCCGAGCATCACCAACCTGTCAATAATACCCCACAATCCAACGCATACGTGCTGTGATAGCGCACCCCGTTTGCGCACTGCAGCTTTCTCGTCCAAAGAAAATCACACCATGCTGCAGTCTTCCAAAAGAGTACCCTATGCACGCCAAAAGCTCTGCAGAGTAGATAGTTCCCGCGAGAAAGAGCCAAAAAAAAAAAAAAAAAGAGAAAGCCC
>Ga0247780_1000220_pt1 | contig 56797 bp, 61 predicted proteins | sample UWRJL079202R5_FD_179927 | JGI IMG/M metagenome (GOLD analysis project Ga0247780, IMG submission 179927) | Plant litter microbial communities from Arlington Agricultural Research Station in Wisconsin, United States - UWRJ-L079-202R-5 | ecosystem: Environmental > Terrestrial > Plant litter >...
AAGGGGGGGGGGGGGGGCATACATGAAGACCGTATCCAAACGGCAGAACCGCATCGGAATACCAGCGATACGTCCGCCCTGGCTGGCCCGCTGTCGGACGGAGCGCCATAGACGTCAACGGAATCTGATCGGTGTATTTGGCTGGGTACTGCGTTACTGGTAGTCGTCCCGCCGGCGCAGTCTTTCCCCGGATGACATCCAAAACAGCCGTACCACCAGACTGACCAGGATATCCCGCCCAGATAATCGCCGAGACATTTGGGTTGGTGAGCAGCGGTGTGTCATCGACCTGATCACCAAGCTGCACCACAACCAAAGGCTTGCCGAGTGTAGCCAGCCGGTTGATCAGACTGAGCTGAGCTGATGGCCACTCAATGCTCTCGCGGTCGCGGTCCTCGGCGGCGATACTGGTGTCAGTCCCGCCAAAGTACACAATCACGTCGGCTTTCTCGGCGGTAGCCAGCGTCGGGGCAATCCAGCTGCTGTTCAGGGAGGCTTCGGCTCTCACTGGCGGACCGGGGGTGGTGTAGTACGTGATATTGAGTTCCCGGGCTGCGAAGGCAGGGTCGCGCAAGTACGGCGGGATACCGCTGTACCCGCCTAGCATCTGTCTTCCGCTGGCCGCCCAGAACCCAATCAATGCCAGGCTCTTTCTTTGGAGTTTGAGAGGAAGAGTCCCGTCGTTCTTTAGCAGCACTAACCCGTCGGTGGCGGACTGCAGAGCAAGGGACTGGGCCTCGGCTGTGTTGACGTCGTTCCACCCGATGGAGCGGTACGGGCTGGCGCTGGCTGGATCAAAGTATCCGGCCCGGATGAGCCCTTCGTATAGACGCTTGAGAGCGCGATCGATGATGGACTCGGAGACAAGGGTCTGGTTATATGCGCCGATTACGTCTGTCATGGGTGGGTAGCCTGGGACTTCGCAGATTGTGTCAGTTCCAGCATTGAGGGCGTCTGCTGCTGCTTGGGCCGGCGTCTGGCTGTAGTTGTGACCCAGTGTAGGCAGGAAGTCCTGTTATTCAAAGTTAAACGTTGCCTGACGTGGATGAGTGATTCGGGGACGGATTTGCCTACTTGAATAGCGTTGCAGTCACTCGTGATGAAGTTATTATGCTCAGTCCAACCCCAATGGTTCCGCAAGATATCAGTCATCAGATACTCGCTCGCACAAGCCGGTGTCCCGTTGAGTGCGTTGTAAGAGCACATAAACGAGCCGACTTTTGAATCTCGAGCGCATTGTTGGAACGGCGGGAGATAGTATTCCGACAAGTCCTGTGAAGAGACGATGGCGTTGAATCTGTACCTCACAACACCCTTCCATCTCTCGAGGTCGTAGGCGGCGTAGTGCTTGCAAGTTGCAACTACTTTTCGGATTGCCCCGTTGCCCTCGAGTCCTGCTAGCAGTGCTTTGGTATACCCCTTGATGCGGACTGGGTCTTCGCCGGGCGTCTGAGTAGCACCGAACCATGTTAGCAGGATACTCCCAGCACAAACCAACTGACCCTAGACCGAATTACCTCGTGTCCCCTCCCCCACCTAGGGTCCTTGTATGGGTTGACATTCGGAGTCCAGTAATCCAACCCGCCTAGTCCAGCGTTGATAAAGGCGCGTGCCTCGGTGCTGATGACCTTGGCAATCTTGTATACCAAATCATCATCAAAGGCCGCCGACATGGTGATGGTATTCGGAAACGACGTCGCAGACGAAAAGGCACTCCCACTGCGGTTGAAAGTAACGCCCGGAGAGGCCGCCACGCCATGAAGAGCTTCGCTCCACCATGCGTACGGCGGGAGACCGATGCGTTGCGCGCCGTGGCTCATGCTGTGTTCCATGTCAGAGCAAATCGAACCAGTAGAGAACACCTGACGGGATCTTACTCGACGAGATTTACCAGCTTCTCGGTGATATTCATCGCTTTTACAAGCGCTGCAGCTCGCTCCGGCGGCGTCGCCTTCACACTGCATACCGTATTGTTCGACAACGGCCCGCTCGTACAGTCTGGGAACTGAAAAGCCGACACCACACCCATGCCCACCACCACAAGCACCGCCAACCGCGAAAACAGACACCGAGAAGACCGCATCGTGCTGCGCTTGGCGACTCTTGAAAATCTCGAGACGCAGTCCACCCCCAAGCGACATCAGATCAGGAACGGGGCCCTATCCCTTAGAAATAAGCATTTTCCCACCTCTCACTCCCGCCCTTCACCCGGCCGTCTCCGCTCCGACATTGATTTGGATGAAAAGAAAATTCCTTCCAACTTAAGTCACACAGAAAAAGCAGCAGCAGGCAGACATGGATATCAAGAGTATATCGAAATGCGCTGGCTGGCTGGACGATCCTTGTCTCAAAAACGGGATAATAGACATGGTATTCTCTCCACTCGGCCCTTCAAAAAATCCAAATCCAATATGAACCGTCGTCATCCCCGAATGTGCTCCTCCATGCGCTTGCGCCAATATTAATTTGCCCCCTTTGAGCCTATTCGGCCGGCAGTGGTAGTTTCGATTCGGCTGGTGCTGCAGCTGCAGCGGTACACACCCGCACGAAAAATGCATGCGGAGAATTTGAGGGGGAGGGGGGAGGGGATATCGACGAAACTGCGGTGTGGGGGAAAAAGCCCCCCTTATTACTCTCTCGTATTAATAGGGGCCCGATGCAATTGTGGGAGGGAACAAGCGACCCGCGCCAAGTGACGGTGCTAGATTTCCCCGTTGCCGCGTGCGTGCTCTCCTCCCGAAACGACAAATCAACTAGAAATCAAATCAAAAAACTTGATTTACTCGGCAGCCGGTGCCGCCGGTCCTCTGCGCCAGTTGTTAGACGCCATGATGACTCGCTGTCTGCCGTCGCGCTCCTCACGGGACTCGCGAGGGGCGGCCTCAGCGCGGTCGGCACGATCCACACGGTCGGTACGGACCTTGCCTGCCGGAGACGCTGTCCCCTGGTAGGACCTGGAGCGCATGGGGGAGGCGACGGGCGAGTCCTGACCGAGCAGGTCCTCGTCCTTGACGGGAGCGCGGGCCTTGGCGTGGAAGACGCGGAGTCTGCCCTCCTGGTAGGTCATGCCGCCGACGGCTCTGCGGGCCTTCTCGGCCTCCTCTGCGGAGGGAAAGTCAAGGAAGGCGTAGTGGTGGTTGCCCGGCTTCTCCGTGGCAGACGGATGAGGTGTGATGCGCTTGCCCACCGCGGCGCTGCAGAGATCGTTAGTGCCCTGTCTGGGTTTTCAGAGAGGGAGGTGCAACTTACATTTCAAATCCAGTGAAAATCTCACGGAGCTCAGCGTCGTTCTGCTCCTGGTTCAGCATGGGGCCGAGACCGCCGACATACAGCCTCTTGTTGTCGACGTTCTCAACCTCGCTCTGCCTCGGCTCGACGTCATCACGGTCGGACCGGGCGACGGGCTTGGCGCCGCTCCTCCAGTCGCCCCAGCGCTGAGCGGGCGGGGTGTCCTGAGCAGGGCGTTCGCTGTCGTACGGCTTGCGCGACGACGAGGTCTTGGGGTGGCAGGGGCCAACCTTGAGGGCGCGGTCATAGATGGCGATGCCCTCAAGCGTGACGAGGGCCTGCTCGGCGGCTTCGCGCGACGGGAACTCGACGAAGCAGTAGCCCGGGTTGCGCTCGCTGATGGGGTCGACTAAAATGTGGATCTTCTCAAAGTTGCCTAGGCCTACCTCGCGCAGTACCGTCTCGATGTCTGTGGGTGTGACCGAGTAGCGAAGGTTGCCGACGTAGATGCGGCGTCCCTCATTGAGGGCGTCTGTTTGCTGGATGGCGTCCATTTTTTATGATGTGATTTGATGATGATGTTGAGAGACGCTGAAAAAGATGTGGTGCGGGCTGCTGTGAAGTATCAATGAATGGTGAGATTGCTGGTTTGAGTTTGATATGACTTTTGATATTTTTCCGAGTCTTGATTCAAGTCAGGGGTGAATGGCCAAAGTCGGAAAATTTCGATACGACCCCTGTGTGTCAGGCAACACAAGATCCAGCGTTGCGGGGCGTGGAGACCCTACTGGGAACCGGGAGACCGGGAGCCTGAAGGGCGGTGTGCTGCACGATTGAGCCCACTCAAAAATTCTCAAAAAAGACCCTGCCAATGCCTTGAAAGCAAACACTAACGCTGCTTCCCTGATTTCGTGTATGCACTTTAAGCATTCTGGGCATTTTAAGCTTTGACTGGTTATTCATCCCCTGGGCGTGGGGGGCTTGGCTGATTCAAGGAGCAAAAATTCCAAAAAGAACATACAACACCAGGGATTCGCTGGTCGTCACCGACCCAACTACTAGTCTGGCGGTTACTGGCTTATCTATGGGAGAGCAGACGGGATCCCGAGTTCTCCAGTACCTATGGTCGTATGTATTATAGCTAGGTTGGTGACCAGGTTATATCCAGGGCTCCAGCATCGAATCCCGACTGTTGGTGGTCTGCAAACCTTGCAATCGGCACTTCCCAGCCCTATGAGAATCAATCCAAACACTCCCCCGCACGCCTCAGCTGTTGCTTTGGCAGAACCGGGGTTTCACTACATTTTTGACCAGGCCACGATGGCATTGACGAGACATGCATACGCTAGCCTCAACTTGGAGAGCCGGAGAACTGATCGGGCAGTTTAGCTAGCCGCTCGAGAACGCCACCACGCATCTAAGCCCTGTCGTGAAAGATGATCGTCACCATGGGAAATAGAGTAGAAAACCCCCGCTGCCCCAAATTTTCAGTTCTCGCCCGTTTCCTCCGCCAAGAACCTAGGAACTGTTGGTGGTCGTCCACCGCGACATGACCGACCGAACCAAAATGGCGCCAATTGTAGTGCCCTGCGCTCATAGGAGTCCAACCGGGCAGTTCTTCAACAAGAAGCGCATAATCATATGTTGCGATGGAACGTGGAACAGCGCGTAGGGCTCTGGCTGCATACATCTCCCCACTAACCCAGGTATCAAAATACGGCTGTTGTCTAACCTCCGATGACAGCAACGACTGTGGATATGGCGACCCGACCAATGTCACTCGCCTCTCGGGCGCATTTGCGAGGAAATGCTGCTCAGGCATGCCCCAAATTGTGTACTATCACCCAGGCGGTATGCATCGTCAATTTCTACTAGACCATCAGGGGTGTTCGGTTAATTTTAGAGCGTTCTAACGACTAACACTTACTAGCGGGAACCGAGGCCTCCAAAATCGCTCACTTCCTAGGCGGCATCTTCGGCGTCGGCGTTGCCCAAGACATCGTTGAATCCTACCGCTTCATCTGCTACAACTACAACCCCGGCGACGAGATCATCATCATCGGCTTCTCCCGCGGCGCCTTCACCGCCCGTTCTGTCGCCGGCATGGTTTGCTCCCTCGGGTTCCTCAACCGCTCGGGCCTTGACCAGCTTCCTCATATCTTCCACGACTACGAGACGTGGCAAGACTGGGGCGGTGCCAACTATGATCCCGACGACCACCTAGTAGGCTTCACGCTCGAGAATCGCAAGCGGCTGAAGAGATTCCAGGCGGCGAGGGAGCGGTCCAAGGAGGGAGCTGCGAAGCTGCCCTGGGATGGTTCGGTTGCGCAGGTGGATGACGAGCTTGAAAAAAGGAAGAGGAAGCTTTTCGAAGGTATGTCGAAACAGTTTGCTGAGGGTTCTCCAAAAAAGGGGAGGAAGTCCAAAATCAAAATGAACCTAGATGAGATAGCGAAACTGTACAGAGCGATGCTAGCCGAGGTAAGGAGACCCCCTGCCAGTGCTCAGGGTGAGCGGCGAGTACTGACTCATGACCCTCACAGGAGGAGATGTCGCTGGCCAAGCGCATTGAAGTTGTTGGCAAGGATGGCGTTAAGGGGTACAAATACGTCCCGGTTGAGGGAACAGTCAAGGCTGTTGGGGTGTGGGACACCGTTGGGTCTTTGGGGATCCCACGCATGCCCTTTCACAGCGGCGGGCGGAAGGAGGAAGAGGTGACTCGGCGCAACCTCCTTACTTTCAACCCGCTTGCTAACCGGTTTCTCCCACTCGTAGATTCGATGTGAAGGTCTTGACGTCCATTCCAGTATCGAATATGCGTTCCACGCTGTCGCACTCGACGAATGGCGCTCCGCGTTCGACTGCACAATGTGGGGGAAGAAGAGGAACAATAATTCCACTACTCCTTCGTCAGGTCTGGTTCTCCGGATCACATTGTAATATCGGTGGCGGTTGGCCCGATCAGCAGATTGCCACGATATCCCTTGCTTGTAGGTATCTACCTAGTATGATGCTCCCGGCAACCCTTTAACACCACATGCTAACCCAACCACAGGGATGGCAGACCAACTGACCTCGATCGGCGTCGAGTTCAGCAAAGTCGAGATGAACCGCATCTTTTACGGGCTGCGCCCCGGAGCCACCGCCTGCAAATGGGGCATGGGCGCAATCCACAACCCAGCGGGTGCAACCTCATATTCCGACAAGATCTGGGTTTTTTTCGCTGCTCCATACCGCAAAATCAAGAACGGCAACACTGAGTATCCAACCCGAAGGCCAGGCGGCTACAACACGGCCGACGATTATGATGACCTCCTCACCGATCCCAACGAGCTAGTTCATCCGTGTGTGAGAATCCGCTACCTTTACGGCGGCCAGACCCTGGATAACGCTGGCCAATGGAATTGTCGCGCCCTCAACGCGCACGGGTATAAACTCAAAGCCCAGTCCTCACCAGCCACGCCCATCCGCCCATCCCGTGTAGATGGTGCCATCTTGCCGTATCCGACAGTCGACGGAGCTGTGACGCCCTTCTACGACACGCCCCCTTCCAACATTGGCAGCGACACAATCGCCGTGCGCACGGAACAGCCAAACGGGCTGGACGACTTGTATATCCTCCCCAACCCAAAAGGTACTGGGTGTGGGTCAACGATGACCCGACCGTCCCTCCCCTTGCAGAGGAGCACATTGGTATGTGGGAGCGCATGTTCATCAAGAACAACGAAAAGCTCCTGTCGTGGCATGAGCGAGAGCAGGCCGCCGCGATCCAAGGGGGAGGAAGCGCAGGGGTGAAGAAGCGCTTGTCGCTCGGCGAATTCCTGAAAATGACATTCAAGCAAGCTACCGGTCCGGCAGTCCAACCCCGTGCGGTTCAGTTGGCATCTGTCGACATCCCAACCGACTTTGGCTACCATGACTTCGTCTTGTGACAGCGGGCTGACACAACGAGTAACAGGCCGCCGCGTGTCACAAAGTAATTGCAATCGTTTACCGAAGGCCGCCGCAGCGGTGCCGACGCTTGCTAGCTGCGGAGCCAATCTGTCGGACGCCGAAAGATGTTGTTACACAACAGTGGTGTTCCTGGGTGGATTGGCTGGATTGGCAGGTGGCGTAAATGAATGACGATCACCAAACAAGTTAACTGTCTGCCCGCAGGTGGCGAGAATTGTGAATGACAATCCCCGTTCTGTTGGGGGAAGGGGATTTATTATTTTCACGTTGAGGGGTCATCGCACAGAACCGCCGGGTACACATTCCTTCGGCCGCACGGATGGGGTGTTTTTCGAGAAACTCAGGCGAGGCAGTCGTGCGTTTGTTAGCGAAAGCGATCGCCAAGAGGCTCGAAATGTCGCACCTACAGATATAGCCCCAGTGCCCTAGGACACTTCTCCACAGAGTGGGAGGACAGGGTGGATGGGAAGACAGAGGACCCTGCATGGATGTCGGGGGATACCACGAGTTGCCAGGAGTTGCCGGAGACCGTTTTCATCGGGTTCAGCCCATGACAAAGATGAGAGACAGGTTAGTGTTATCGTACGTTACGTTATCGCGCGATCTGCCCTCAGGCGAACCAATCCTTGGTGCTTGGCTGCTGCTGCGAGCGCTGTGATTGGCAGGATGCGGGGGTGACGTATAAATTCTCAGAGTTGCAGGGTGGTGCGGCAGAGGGTCGAGACACATTTGGTAGAGCCCTACCGAATTTGTAAATCTGGCTCCGACCGCATACCCTGTGTGCTCCAGGGTCCAGGGGTCTGTCAGGTGGGGCGGAGCCTGTTGGGCGCGGCTCCAGGGACCTCATCCAGCTATCTGGTATAAGCCAAGCCACTCCACCCAGACTGGCGGTTACCAGCCTATTGCCCAACACCAGCTGATCGCGGAATCTCCCAGCCGGGACGTCTGCTCCTTGCCACCCGCAAATGGAACCCTGTGGAAACTATTGTTTGCTGAACAGACCGGTCTAGGCCCTTGGGTGCGTGCTGCGCTAGCTGGGGTTAGGGAGGGGAAGGGAAGAGAAAAAAGAGAGTGGAATAAGTAGAGGTGAGGAATGGAGGCCAGCCCATGATTGTTCCCCAACTATTCCATTTGCCGTCTGCTTCAATTGAATTTACGCACTTCTGACGACACTTTTCTGCGGCTCACGCCAGCCACTGCTGAGTCTCACTGGCACAGGTGCTGATCCGCGCGGCTCTTTCGATCAAACTGTGAAGGGTTTATTGTTAGATCCCAGACGTGTAAGAAATGCACACTACTCACTTAGCTTTGGGTCGCCTTGATAGTGGCGTGCTGACATGTGAACAAGAACAACGAGATTGGTGCCCGCTCCGACAAGGAGAAATCGATGGATTTTGGCGACCATGATAGCCAGAAACCACCCCCAAATCTCGCAGAAGAGCCTAGCAAACGTGAATACAACATCCCGCTGGAAGTAGATGCCGCTTCCTTTGGTGCGCATCCATATGGCAACGCAATCAGCTCACCGGTTCTGGTAGCACCGGCATTCCGTCAATACCCACTTACCCCCCTCGAGGGCCCCAATTCGGTAGCCTCAGAACCCCCCATCCCCTTCCAGTTGCATCCCGACGCATCGCTCACAGAACCTCACAGGTTTTATGAGCCAAGTGCATTTCCCCCGCTCTTGGAACAGACCGCTTGGCCCGGTCCTCCTGTCCACGAAACACTCGTCTCGGTGGATGGGCAGCTCTCCAACATGAGCCCAGAATATGTGCTGCCCAACAAAACCCAGCGCGAGCTCCAGTATCAGTACGACTTGGGCTACTTCCAGCCGTCGGATACGTACGAAGGCGAGATTGCGGCGGAAGGGCCCCTTTTCCCCTGGGAGGCTACTATTGTTCCCGACGTGGCGGTGCCACTGGTGCCAGCAAGCCAGGAAAATAGTGACGGTCGTCCTACTTTAGAAAAGGAGAAGAAGAAAAGAGGACGGCCTCGCTTGTACGAAGACGACGGGGTTGAGAGGCCAAAGAGGAAGCCGGGGCGGCCACCAACATATGTCGTGGGCCCCGAGTCGGGGAGTTCCGTATCGCCCTACTACCCCTTCTTGTCGTTGCCTTCACCTTCTGAGTCCAGTTTTGCGACCAGACCAGGATGGTCCAGCAATCAGGAATTGGTGCAGACCTTTTCCGCTCCCACCTCGGGCACTCGAAAGGCAAGTGGTAGTAGCAGCAGCAGCAGCATCACCAATAAAGGCAAAGTCAGAGGTGGAGAGAAGGCCAAAGAGTTTCCTGCCACTATCAGCGAGAATGGGGAGGGCGAAGATGGGGATGGGGACGCTCAGAAGCTAGCCGTCACCCGAGCGCGAAACAAGACGGCAGCGACACGGTACCGAGCGAAGACGCAAGCAACCATCTCCATTATGGAAGCTGAGGAGCGTGAGGTCAGCGCACGGCGCCAGGCCCTAATAGCTTGCGCCAATCAGCTAAGAGAGGAGGTATTCCACCTCAAGAACGAGGTGCTGCGGCAAACAGACTGTGGATGTCCGCTCATTGCCGGTTATCTAGCCGAGGCAGCGCGTCTTGCCTACTCTCCGGGGCAGGAATCCCAGCTGATGGGCGGCATTACGAACAGCATAGGGGGCATTCCTTCAGATCGAAGCGCGATGGATGGAATTGGTTTTCCGGGTACCCATCTCGAAGAGTGCTTCCATTTCGGTGGTGTCGGAGATGTACAAGGCCCGGGGCCGCCAGGCGCAGATGGCGAAGATGGAGACGGGTTTGGATAAACATGGCGATCTCTAATTTCGCTGCGGTCCAAGTTAGTCTGAGCATGTTGAATTAAAGCGATTTGTTTCGTGGGGGACTCGGAGTGGATTTGCAAAGGCGACTCTGAGCGGGACATGATGGCCAGGAGCTGTCTGGACGGGAATATTTTTTTACGGTTCGCAACGGAGCGAGCATGTGAGAATGTGCCTTCCTCCTGTTATTCATTCATGATCTTCAGTGCACGCCATTGCTCCTAAAGATGGAAAGAGCACTTTTGCCCCAGTGTTCGCACGTCGTAAGGTGCCCTGGTTGCCGGTGGTTCAATGCCATCAAAGTAAAACTATTGAAATGAACCCTATGTGCACTCTTCCCCTCTTTATGATCTCCCATTGATATGCCCGGTTCCGATGCTAGTCTCAGCCCTATCCGTACCTACCCATGCGGAGCCAGCCAGCGGAGCACATCGGACAGATGAGTGCAGCAGCTTAGGTAGCTTCAAATGCCAGCCCTACAGCTACGAGGTGTACAGTCCAAGGTCCTTCCGCAACGTCTCCATTGTCTCCTTGATCCACTTCTCAAACCTCGAGTATGGAGGCTCACCCTGAGCTTTCGCGTCGCTCTTTACCTTGCACCACGATTTGAACCAGAGGCCATTCAGTTGGTACTGTCGCACTCGCGTTTGTTGAGGCATCTGCGGCTTGTTCCTGGCGCCAGGGAAGATTTCATTCTCCCAAAAGTCTTCCCAGATCTTCTCCTGGGTTTTCCACTGCATTTTCCATTCCAGTCAGCATTCTGCAAACTCCAAGCCCCTGCATACGAAAACAAATACAGAGGATCAAGTGATCCCCCGAAAGCATGGCGCCTTCCCCGCATAATCAAGCAACAACCAAAGAACAAAATTCCGCTCACCCAAATTTGCTTATGGCCTATGAATGCCTTTGCTTGACGGCGACTCCTCTGCGGACAACTTGTCACACATGCGCGGCATGGCCACGGGCTCTGCCCCCTCCTCAGCATCCTGCCGGACCGAGCAGGGGCTGCTGCTGCCCGAAGTGATCTTGCACATTTTCTCCCTTGGGCACGGATTGAGCTCTATGCGGACGCATCCGCCAAAGAAACGCCGTTCAATATACCGGCACATTGTCCGCGGCGGCGTTTATGGTGGCAGGCGGCGAGATGAGTTTCCAGTTCAGGAGACTTGAGAGAGAGTTAGTAAGTTGTCAATTAGCGTCAGCACCTCGTTTTACCATCTCAGAACCACACATAGCCAGCTCAGTGGCATGGAACTTTCTGCTTTCCTGCTCATCCACAGGGGTAGTCCCTGAAAACGCAGAGCTGGCAGTGCCACACCACAATCCCACCGGACAAACATTAAGCTAGCAGGATCGAATGCTTGTTGAGAAATCAACGCCACGTATGTATGCAGTGTACTGATTCCGAAAAATACGCCGCTTGGTCTGCGAGTGTTTGATATAAATGGTTGCGATGAGGTTTGGCTGCTTGTACTCACAGGTCTCAGCTGAAAATAGCAGTTTATGAACTTTGAAGGGGCTTTCAGACGACAATGGAATACGACGCAATCAAATGACTACTTGCGGCCAGTGCCAGTTTATAGGGTTTTGCCTTTTTTTCTGGCATGATCTAGTTTGGCCTTTTCTGCATTGGTGTCAAGGGGTTCGTGAGGCAAGATGAGCACCCAAAAAGCACACCAAGTAGGTTCTCAGGCTGCTCAAGAGTTTTCAGGCTCAACTTTGAGGTGTGCATGAAAAGTGATGTTGCTTCAATGGGAAATGCGGGTAAGGTACCGATTTAGGAAGGTTCTGGATCAGAATGGAGGGAAGAGTACAGAAAGACTGGAACGACCGAGCAGTGTGTAACCCCCCTCAACATCTTGAAGTCTAGTTATAAGGTGAAAAGGGATTTGTTTCTGGGTATGCCTGCAAGGGTTCTTGTTTAGGAACAGGTTAAAAGAAGGTGATTGAAAGTCTGGCTTTGTTCTCGTACTGATGGGTGCTTTCGATCAGGTGCCTGAACCACAATGTAAACAATGGAAGAGAGATGAATCCTGTATCTACTGTGTTCTAATCAACCGGGAGAGATTCACAGCCTGCGGGCTTCGTGTTTATCAAACAAGGGGTTGGAATTTTATCACGGTCAAAATATGCAGCCAATGAGTTCGGGCGGGGAACTTCCGAGATGCTACCCATCGACTCCCGTGCTAACTCCGCATAAACGGGGAAAAGGGGGGAAGCAACGAGCCCCCGCCCGGTCTCGGGGTTCTTGGAACAAACAACTCCAAAACACTGGCATACTCAACGATCCGTAAACACCAAAAAGGCACCAAAAAGGCAACCATGGCGGCTCCTATCAAAGTTGGCATCGTGGGCTACGGGTTTTCGACGAAATGCTTCCACCTCCCCTTCATTCTCCCAAACACAGAGCTTGAGGTGTACGCCTTCCTGCAGCGCGCAGCCCCACCCAGCGGCCCATCTCAACCGCCCGGCACGCCCTGGGGACATTGCACTGTCGATTTCCCAGAGGCAAACCACCACCAGACACCCGAGGCATTCTTTGCCGACGAAGGTATTGAGCTGGTCATAGTGTGCAGCCACTCGCATGGCGAGATTGTTGAGCAAGCGCTCCGAGCCGGGAAACACGGTGAGTCCAACTCCATTTCCGCTTCACAATCCCAGTCGCTGTCTAAATATTCAGTAATTGGAAGAGGAGCCTAATCTTGTGGTGCAGTCGTCGTTGAGAAGCCGTTTGTCAACACCAGCGCTGAAGCCGACCGACTCATCGCCCTGGCCAAGGAAAAGGGCAAGATCCTAACAGTATTTCAGAGTAAGTGCGTTTCTACCGTCCAATCTACAGACTTTTTATCTAACAAGAAACTTCAAGATCGGAGACTTGACAGCGACTTTCGCACCCTGGACTACCTTATTAAACACGGTGCCCTAGGAACGGTATTGGAAGCCGATATCCACTTTGATTTCCCCTCGCCGAGTTGGGTCAATGGCTGGGGGAAAGAGTACTCCCCCGGCCAGGGCATGGCGTTTGGCCTCGGTGAGATCCACAGCTTCCATCACCTAAAATTTCGATTTTACTGACCCAATCGTAAGGCACCCACACCATCGATCAGGCTTTGACCCTGTTTGGCCGCCCGGCTTCAGTGACGGGGTTCCTCCGAGCCAACCGTGGGGCTGACAGTGAGATTGATGACACATACACCATCATTTTGCAGTATGATGGCGAGCAGCAGAATCTCCTGGTTACTATCAAGACGGCCATTGTCACTCATATGAAGGACCAACTCAGGTTCTTCGCCAGGGGAACAAAGGGAACCTTCCTGAAGGCATGAGTTTACCTTCCCCTTTGAATCTCACGTAGCACGGTAGAACACGATCGCTAATAACTCGGGACACTCCAGTTCGGATGCTGCCCCCAAGAGAACAAAGCCATAGCCGCTCCTGGAGAACCCGCAACGGCCCCTGACTTTGGTCTGGAAGAGAAGAGAACCTGGGGTACTCTGACGACTACTGCTGAGTTTGACTCTCAGAACCAGACGTTTGACGAAGAAAGCAAGTTGTATGTCGGCAAGTATCCAAGTCTGCCGGGATGGTATAGGGGCTACTACGAGAATATCGTCGCGGCAGTCCGTGGAGATGCCGAGCCCCTGGTTGACCCCGAAACCGCCCGTGATGGCCTGAGGGTCATCGAGCTGGCGAGACAGTCGCACAATGAGGGTCGCACGGTTGCTTGGTCGTGATCAAGGGCTCGAGGGTTGAATGTCGAGCAAGAAGGAAGCCCCTTACAAAAGTCACCTAAAAACTAAAGCAGCTTGCCCTCTCGCCCGCCCTGCACAATTCCAAATGTCATTACCCCCTTCTTCAGACTAACCCCGTTCAACTGAACGCCACACCGGCCCAAACTCAGACACCTACGCGAACAGAATCCCCTTGATACCTCCTCTCCAAAGCAATCCTCGCCCTTGCAGGCTTCTCTACAAGCGGAACCGAATCCGAATACCCTCCCAAAGCCTCCCTTCCCACACCAACAGCCTCAACCCCGTCATCCTGCCTTCTTACCGTCCCCCTCTCCATCCTCACCCTACTCCGCCCTCTCCCCATCCTTCCCCCTTCCCCCCTTCCACCAAGCCACCCAACAACCCAAGCCACCCCAAGCCCAATCGCAATCAACAACCCCAGCCCAAGCAAATAATCCAGCGCAACCCCCTCCCTTTGACCCCGCCCGACCGTATTAGATCCCGACTCTGCTATGCTCTCACCAGTAGCCACCCTCAGCAGTCCCACCGGCCTCCCTACAGGGATACACTCCCTCTCCCCTTCCATTTCCTCTAACAGTGAGGGCATCCCATCAAGACAACCACGCCCTTCCGGATAGGGATACACAGCCATCCTGGCACGGATAGTGCAGCTCATGTCGCAGAAATGTGTGAGTTCGGGTTCTTGGTTGAGAGTGGTTGTTGTGCTGGTATTGATGTGGTCTTGGAGATTCCATTTAAAAGGGGCGAAGAGTGGGATGTGCCGACGCCAGCTTTGGGTTGGTCGTTCGTTCAAGGGACTGATTCGACAGTGCCTAGCTTGTAGCCCCCGAGACATATGTGATAGGTAGACACGACATGAAGGATAAAAGCGTGAGGTACATAAAGATGGAAGCGCCATTGATCTAGCTATGGTGCGGAATATCGACGTCACTGGAGACTCTGAGTGCTGACCTCTCTACTGCAAGCCACGACGTTGAGATCACCGTCTGTAAGCTACCCGTTTCTTTAACGTCGCTTCATGATACCCACCTGCTCGCGACGGCGGAACAAAGGCGATAGTCAAACGAGGGAAGCAATAGGTGCCTTGGCCCTGATCCGATCAAATACCAGCCATCCCCTGATGGCAGGCATGTCAATTTTAACCTCCCTCCCGCTACCATTACAATGCTATTACCCACCAAAAAAACCACACCAGTTGAACAAGCTACATAGAAGGGTATCACGAAAGAAAACCGCCCATCCCCAAACCACCAAACCAGCTCCCACCTATATCACACCGCCAGTTCCAGACAACAGGAAATTTAGCACTGGCAAAAGTCATCGACCTCGGACATGTCCTTGTACACAGTCTGGTAGATGGTGCTCGTAGCCGCATCGGTCCTGCTCGACCAAGCGCCGGCGGGGGCCTTGGTGGGCTTGGGGTTGGCCGGGCCGTGCGGGACTTTGGACAAAGTTACCGGGCAATTGTAGCCTGAAGATCCCCAGCCAATGGTGTCAGGGCATTTTCCAGGAGCAGTGAAGTGAACAGTGGGAAAGACGGTGACGACGGAGGCGGCGCCCGAGACAAGGGTTGTGCTCACCGTGACGGTGACGGTGGTGGCGGCCGCGCAGGTAGGGACCGGCGTGGGCGCGTCCTCGCAAGGACCACCGGTGACGTAGAACTTGGGGGTCTGCGCATAGATAACGTAGACGTTAGTGCCATTAATGGCGTTGCTAGGAGGTGTTAGGCTTGGCTGTGTAGAACAAGTTTTGTGTGGGGACTTACAACTGGTAACCTTCCGAGTTGTCAATGTTGCAGGGCAGCTTGACCTCGATCTCACCCGACGATGTTTCGACGTTGTACGCGAGCGGGGCATAATAAGGGGGCCAGTTGACGAAGTTGACCAGGTAGAGGGAGAACTCGGACGGGTCGGTGTCGACCGTGTTCCAGGACAGGCTAAACGACTCGCCCTTGAAGAGCGTGGCGTTGGCAGCGGGCGACGCAAAGTCGATGGCCGCGACGAGGGGCGCCGCAAGGGCGAGCAGGGAGAAAGAGCGCATCTTGAGGTCTGGGGATGTGAACGGCGGCGAGTGTGTATCGGAGTGTAGGCGGAGGGAGGCGCAAATCTGGAACGGGGGCTGTCGTTCTTTTTGTAGGAGCGCCGTCTTCCCTGTCGGCTTCAACGGCCTGCTCCTCAGCTCACCCCTGAGACTCCAAAGCAATCAACTGCGGTGGAACACACCAGGAACCGGGGCAGGCTATCGACAGGACAGACCCACCACTGTGGAGCGATGGTGGGGGCTGGAGTTGGCGGGGTGGTGACCAATGGGTGGTGAGGGCCAGTCCCGAGATTTGTGGAATCTGGTGATGAAATTGGACCTTTTCAGCCCCAGCCATGAGATTATGAGATACAGCCAGCCCGGAAGCTTGGAGACAGCAAATGCCCACTGCGGTATGGAGCGCAGCGACGCCTCTTCGGCGAGGTGGGGGCGATGCTGCCGCCGGGCTGCATGAAAGCTGACAAGCCGCGCCCAAGCGGTGTGCCCGTCTCGGCCTGAGTGAGCTTCAGCTTCAGCTTGACACAAGCTTAAAGACAACCTCACGTCGGTGTATTACCACGGCCCATGGCGTGCTTCTCCAGGTGCCGCAGACCCGACATTCGGCCTCGTATTGTCTGTGCTCACCGCCCGCGGATCCAGTCGCGACTTCGGACTTTGGGCATCGACTGCACCTTGATAGGCTTGCCTGGGACGACTTTGCGGGTGCAAATCTCGTCGGCTCCACCGGCCAAAGGGGTTGCCTGACGGACGTCACAGCTTCCAAGGTTGGTCAAGTTCGCATATGCAGGTGTGGATACCTTCCGGCTACCTGAGTTCACCCTTCAATTCGAGCCCGAAATTTTGGCCGGATAATCGAGGTTGCTGGTGCTGCCGCCGTGTGCTGTCGCCGTGGGAAAAGTCGGCCGGTAACTCTGTTGCGAAGGGGGCAAAACGGGCGAGAAGGAGATGTCGTTGCACCCCCTGCAAAGGATAACAACCATCCTGTGATCGGGAAAGCGCGATCGGGAAGTGCAATCCGAGCGCTGGTGATTGCAAGGGGTCGAGATCCCTCAGGATTTAAACTTGGCCCCAAGAAATGCTAACGGTTGAGCCTCAGGACGATTGTCAAGCGACATTAGTACCGACCAACAACATCCATTCTCCACGATATCTGAAGCCCGGGCTCCGGAAGCAACACCAATAGTAGGAAGGTAAACTGACATTGGACGATAACCCGTCAAAGCTCTGCAAAATGGGTATCTACAACAAGAGGACGCTCGCACAGTAATTTCATCACAATCCCTCGGCGTGGTACAGGTCACAGCGCCAGTGCCTGAGTTGGCCTCACTCACAAGATGATCCGCCAGTGTGCCTGTTCGTGTCTCACCTTTCCGCCGTAGGGAATCAGGAGTGCCATCCCGATCGCGATGACAGCAACGAAGATTCCAGCCTGCGCGCCAAAGCAGTTCACGTAACCCGTCTGCTCAACCCACGGTACAATTCCGTACAGGAAGCCAAAGGCAACAATGTTTTTGGAGCCTGCATCGTCGAATCAGTACACGCCTTTTTCCCCGAGAGCCAATATTACTTACCGTTTACGAGCATGAGAGCGTCGCTGTTCACGGGGAGAAGGCAATCCGATACATAAGCCATAGTGATGGTCGGGACGGCCGTCAAAGCGAATGACACCATCCCATATCCAAAGAACAGGCTTGTCCAGTGTAGCGTCCGCTCAACACCATAGCCAAAAACAATGCAGCCAGCGCCGGTGATAAGAAGCGGCAGGATGCACAAATACAATCTGTTCTCGGGCTCAAACACGCCCTTGTTGCGCCTGGTCTTCCAGTCGCAGAAGAAATCGACCAGCCACCCTCCGGCATAGCTACCAGCGACATTGCCGATGAACCCGGGGATGTTGATCAGACCGTTGATCATCGGCGACCAGCTGTAAGGCGGCGCCTGCAGGACGAAGGGGTTCAATATGTTGACCGACACAGTAAGGACCAAGGCGACCGCGTATCCGAGGAAGGAATAGATGACACATGGATATACGAACATGGGAAGCGGGCGGACGAACAGCAGGAGAAGATTCGTATCGGGGGCAAGACCGGACCAAAGGCTCAACTCCTGAGCCCAAGTCTTCTTCGCAACGGTTGGCACTTGCGCCGGGGCACTCGGTGCTTGGTCCTTGTCAATCTCGCCCTTTGTCGCCACGGCTACCTTCTCGAGATCCTCCCTGGACGACGCCACCGTGTTCGACCGTGACCCGGCGACGTTCAGGTTCGCATCGCGGAAGTAGCGTGTCTCGGGCACGAAGAGCAAGACAGTGATGAAGTTCAGAGCCGTCAAGATCACGGCAATCCACTTATGCCACCGCCAGCTCAGCCCGGTGATCACGAAGCCACAAATGAGAGGGCCGAGAGTATTTCCACCAGAGATGAAGTTCATGTATACACCCATCTTAGCGCCCCTCTCGTGGAGGAAGAATAAATCGTTGACGATACTGGCACCGAGGGCCTCGGTCGAGGAGCCGGCAAAGGCGGCAATGATGTTGCTCCACAAGAGCGAGTTGAACGATTTCGCGACGGCGCCCCAGATGAAACAGACGCAGAGGAGGCCCGAAGCGAAGACAAAGACAGGCCGCTTCCCGAAATAGTTGGCAACCGGCACCCAGAAGAAGTTGAACACGCCGAGGACTAGGATAGGCCATAGCAGGAGCTCACTGGTCTCGGGCACGGTCTTATTGAACTCAAGTGAGAGGATGTAGAAGGCCGGCGCAAGGCCACCGATGCCGTAATTTGTGAGGAACGTGAAGGCGCAGACCGAGAGGAAGGCAACATGCTTCTTCCAAGTGGGCCATCGGAGCGGGTCGTTCGGGTCTGATTCCGATGGGCGCGGGACCAGGACTATCGAGGCATCGTCGGTGTCTTTGCGAAGCTGGACGGTGCCTTCGGTTGTGTCCAACTCGTGGAGCGAGTGAAGACGCATGATGTGCGAAAGCCGAATTCGCTTGGTAGTGGTTTTACAGAAGAGGGCTTGAGGTTGTCTGACTGGGCCTCGTCAAGGCTCATGGAAGGAGCGGCGGGACTGGAAATATATAACTGCCGGTGGGGTCCCAGGTACATTCGCCGCAGGAATATTAATACATCTGCACAATGGGCAGCAGCGCAACCGGACGTCCGTCGCGTTCAGTGTGGTTGGCCATTCAGCTGGAAGTAAACAGCCAGTACCAAAGTCTGGCCTAGCGCTATGCCCGACGTTGTAACCATGGCTTGAGACCGGCATGGGTTCGGCACACCGCTTTGACGCCGCGATGTCCTGATTTGCGGGCGACGGGTGGAAAGAGGGGGAGCATTCGCGCTTTCCTTCTTCTGCCGTTACACAGACCGGGTGGAATTCCACTTACCTGAGAAAAACGTGCAATGGAGAACTGAATTTGATGAGGCTGAACTAGTGAATGTATGCTCTCCATCGGAGCGGATGTTTGCTTCTTGAAACGTCCCTGGATGCATGGCCGGCCGTCGGTGTTTATGCATTGCCCGACTGTGACTACCAGATGTGACACAGCCGAACAGGACCCGGGTCAGCTGGATGGTAGTTATCCTCATCAGGAACCCCTTCTTGACCATTGGATATTATTTGAGGATGTGACAGGTGATGAGTTGCATTCAAGCACTCCCGGGTGACCAAGCCTCCTCCAGCATGGAAATGGGCCCCTGACTTGTGCTCTTGGCTGGCCAATCAAAGTTCGGGGCGATTGTCGAGAGTGTCGAGCTAGCGGCCCGCGTAAGTTAGCGGCAATGCAAGGCTGAAATGGAGGGGTAGCTTTTTCACTGGAAATTTCGTGGCCAACCGCAGCTTCAATCTCCCCGCCACGAAAGATCGAGTCACCCGAGTCGCAAAGGCACATCTGCTCCAACCACTGTGAATAGGAACACCGCCACAGACGACGACTACCAATTCGACCCCAACTCGGTCCCGCCGATTTCTCCCGCAAAACTCGACCGTCCAGTCAATACACGTTCCATTCGGCAAGCAGCCTCGGAACTTGAGCGTCGCTCAACCGTCGCAGCCATGGCTGGTACAGAGGACCCGGCTAAGCTCCAGATCCTAAAAGACTCCCTCTACGAGGAAGCACGGCAGCATGGGTCCGAATCTCGAATGTTCTCCCAGAAGGATCTCACTGATCTTGCCGTGGTTCCATCCGGCGATCCGGTTCTCCTCCTCAAAATCATCCAGGGTCTTTGCGACGACAAGCTGTTCGTCGGTGTGACCAGCCAGTCCGGAATCGCATGGAGATGGCGGAACAGGGAAGATGCAAAGAAGTACGTTTCTCGCCGTCTGGCATACTTGACTTCCCCTCCAGACAAACTCTGGGTGCGAGACAAGATGAACCAACTCGCTAACCCCTTCGCCCTCACCCAGATATATCTCCCTCCCGAACGATGAGACCATGATGGTGTACGCCGTCGTCGACGAGGCCGGCGCCGACGGCATTTGGAATAGGACCATCAAGCACAAGCTGAACATGCACGAATCCGTCGTGAAAAACTGTATCAAATACCTCGAGACAAAAGGCTACATTGCGAGCATGAAGAATGTCGAGCACCCGAATAAAAAGATGTACATCAAGGCGAACCTCCGACCGTCAGAACGCGCTACTGGTGGCCCGTGGTTTACCGAAGGAGAACTCGACACTGCCTTTATCGCGGAGCTCGAGGGCATTGTGTTCGAATACATCAAGACGAAGAGCGCGTACCTAGGCTCCCAGGGAGGGCCCAGGTCTGACGCATCATCTGCTCTTAAGGCCCCAAGGAAAGGTATTATCAAAGGCTCAGCCCTGGATGGAGAAGCCGCGCCCCGAGGTGTTAAGCGCGCAGCGACTGATATCTCCAATGACGAGGCAACTGCGTCAGCAAAGTCAGACGTGGCCGCCGCGGGAGTAGGTGCATCTCGAAGCAAGGGGAAGGTGTACCTCCCGCTCCCAGCCGGTTACCGGAGCTACCCGACAGTATCTGAGATCGCCCAGCTGATCCATCAAACGGGCATCACTAACAATACTACACTTGGTGAAGCCGATATCCAGCAGCTTGTCGACGGCCTTTGTTTCGACGGTATTATCGAGCCCGTAAAGATTAACAATCGGAGGGGTTACCGAGTGACGCGCGCAACAAAGCAGGATACAATGCCCTTCCATAAGCGACAAAAGGAGCGTGAAGCCGGCATTGGCGTCGATCGTATGGGAATTGAGGCCACCGGCAACGGCCTGACTGAGACGCCATGTGGACGCTGCCCAGTGTTCGAGCTGTGCGAGGAGGGCGGGCCTGTTAGCCCCAGCAATTGCGTATACTTTGTTCAGTGGCTTGACATGGAGGACGCCGCGGTCAAACAAACTGGTCCCATCGCAGTGTAATTTTACGGTCTTCTACTCACTTTTTTACGGGGTTGTGGTTGCATTTACTTGGCTTTGCATTTGTACGGGTGGGCAGGGGTTTCAACCCATGGCGTTTCTGCATTGCAAGGCGTACCACAGACAAAAGGGTTGGGCTCACGATACCAAGCGGCTTGTTCCGAGGGAGGCACATACTTCGCTAGAGTAATCAGAGCGCGCGAGACGGTGTATAAAATAAAGATGTGCACGACTCGTACGCTTATTAGTGCATTGACTGGTTTAATTGACCTGTTGTCGAGGCGATGTGTCAATCACATGCGCACCTATGAGCAAGCAAGAGAAAGCAAACGACTTGTCCGGTCCCGAATGTCTTTAGATTCCTGAACCTGGCTAGCCCAGCTAAAGTGAATAACCTCACACACTAAGCTGTAATATCAGATACAAGCCGACCCCAGAGCCTCCACGAAAATGGCAACTGCTTTAGAGGACACCGGAGTCAACGATGGTGGCCTTCTTGCCGTACTTGATGGCGCCGCTGCCGGAGCCAGTGGCCTCGAGAGCCTTGACGACCTTCATGGACTCGTCATCAGACACCTCGCCGAAGACGACGTGGCGGCCATCGAGCCAGCTGGTCTTGACAGTAGTAACAAAGAACTGCGAGCCGTTGCTATTGAAGAAAGTGGAATCAGTATTGGGTGCCATATACGACGCGTTGGTTAAAGCTTACGTGTTGGGGCCGGCGTTGGCCATGGACAGGAGACCGGGGCGGGTGTGCTTGATGTTGAAGTTCTCATCGGCGAACTTCTCACCATAGATGGACTTGCCACCAGTGCCCTTGTTCGGGTTAGCTTCAGAACGACAGGACAAGGTCGATCTTGGGGTGTCTGCTCACATTGCCACGGGTGAAGTCACCACCCTGGAGCATGAACTCGGGGATGATGCGGTGGAACGAGGATCCTTTGTATCCGAATCCGTTCTGGCCAGTGCACAGCTCACGGAAGTTGCGGGTGGTCTTGGGGACAGCGTCGTCGTAGAGCTTGAAGTTGATGCGGGCCTTCTGGACTGTTGTGACGGTTAGCCTTTGCATTTTAATGGAGTATCATCAGATTGATTGGCGGATGCAGAGTTTTCTGGACTGGCATGCAGCTGAGTGCATAGGTTGGTACAGCTTGGGATTCTGGGGCTGAACTCTGTCGATTGGAAGGACCAGATGCCCTCAATTGCTGGATATGATGGAATGGGCGGGGACAAGAATTGATGATGATGGTAGTGATGGAGATATGAGCTGGCGACTTACCCTTCACCTCCTTGGTAGGGCGTTCATTGGCATCGAGAACCGGGCCTTCCCACTCAACATCGAAGTAGCTTGATTTGCAGTCACGTCAGAAAGCGTCCTCGGGAACTGGCCGGGGTAGGAGTACTCACACGCCAGACATCTTGTTGGATGATGCAGAGAATGCTCGCACCGAAAATGTGATAGTTTGTTGGAGAGATGATGCGCGAACCGAAGAGAATGGAGTGGTCGAAAGATTGTGGAAGAGGGAAGAGGATCGAGGGAGAGCAGAGCAATGGCGGGGTAGGAGGGGTCGAAACATTTTCCGTTCTGGAGGGGGCAGTTAGCGCCTGAGAGCCAGCCAATCACGGTGGGTTAGCCCTGATGTTAATTGGGGGGCCCGAGCAAGTCTGCGAGGGTACGTAGCCTGCACGTGAGAAATTGAGGGGCTTGTTGTGGACCAGAGGCAGGAAGTGGGTTGCTCAGCGCCAGCCATCCATCCTGCTTGCAGAATGGGAGGAGAAGCTGCCCCCGGTTTGGCCTCTTGCGTTGCCCGGTTCTAAGGTCAGGATGCACGAGCTCCTGGCTGGAGCGTCGAAGCGACTGCTTGTAACGGGGACAGGCTTCCTGGCTCTGCTCTGCCACCGCCGTGTTTGCGGGAGGCAGATGTCTCTACCACGGAAAAGGAGAGTCGTGGATTGTGTGGTCTGCTGCTGTCCTGACCGGCTGTTGCCCATCCACCAACAACGCAGATGTGACCTCCGGCGACGGGGCTTGGCCTCTCGGTTCCAAGACCATCGCCGGTGGCTCGTACAGCTGCGGGACATATCCCATCAGCCAATTGGAGCATACTGGTCCAATTCGGCCGTGCGGTTGTCTTCAGGAACCACTCGGCCCATCCCCGCTTGTCATCTTCCCGGCCATTGACGGCATCCCAGGAGACACCCTCTGCTGACCAAGAGCGACACAAACACAATCGAGTGTGGCTGAGCTGCCTAGCACGTCGTGGTCTTCTGCAAAAGCTGCGAATCTCAGGCACAAGAATTGGCCCACGATTTCAGGCTATAGGTAAGCCCACTTCCGCCATCCCCTGGATTCTGGCAGTCGAGGTCTGCACCGAGACAAGCCGTGCTGGCGAAGAGACGGGTTCCAGGAGCTCAGGTCGGTACGTTCGGGGCAGACAGAATGGAAGCGTAACCAGTAGCGAAACACGCACCTTTACTTTGGGGCCGGAGAACTTGAGATTAAACACGTGCAAAAATATAGTACAGCTTAAAGTACAGGGCGAATTGAAGAGAGATTGTGATGGAGCTGGGAGTTGAAGACTTGAGATCAAGAATTTTCACTGCTCTCAGCTCCAAGCTTTCCGAGCACAGGCCATCATTCAAATTCAGCGCCTTGACACCTCAGGCGTCAATCTGAGGCATCAATAACTTCTTCGGCTTCGACCAATGCCGGGCAAGCGGGCATTCATGCGATCTGCAAAGACTTGGGTTTCCTTTTACGCAGTATTTTCTTGTTCTTCCAATTGAGTAATGAGGTTCAGGGCTGCCGAACAGACACCGAGTAATTGTGCCTCTGGTAGACTCGGACAGCACGTGACCCACCACCCGCCAAGTCCCGGGCGGTGGAGCTTGAAGACGCTCAGACCAGGCCCCTCCGGTCTCACTGTTGGGCGCTCGGGAAATCACACAAGGTGTCAAGGCAAAGGGGCGTCGCCATTCCAACCTTCTTTCAACCGTCAGGGGCGCAACACAACGCGACGAACAGCGGCGCTCTCCGAGAACCCATCCCGATCGCAACATCTACTACCTAAAGTCTGACCTCTTCGGTGCCTCTACAATGGATCTCAACAGCCTCAAGGACACGGTGTCGAACCTGACACTGTACGACCTGAAGGCCGGCGTGCGAAAGGTCCAGAATGGTGCGCCCCCTTGGGACTCTCCTCGCGATATGCCCGCTCGCTAATATGCTGGATAGCCGTGATGAACTATACCGAGATGGAGTCGAAGGTGCGGGAGGCGACCAATAACGAACCCTGGGGTGCATCTTCAACCCAGATGCAGGAGATCGCTGATGGAACCTTCAACTAGTACGTCTTACGTCTGTGACTTGCGGATTTCCCCTTCGCCTGTGGGCTCCCATATTCACCAGCCTTTCTGATTAGCCAAACCCTGAACGAGATCATGCCCATGCTCTACCGTCGCTTCACCGAGAAAACCGCCGAGGAATGGAGGCAGATCTACAAGGCTCTGCAACTGCTGGAGTATCTGATCAAGCATGGCTCCGAGCGAGTTATCGACGATGCCCGCTCCCACCTCACGTTGCTGAAAATGCTACGCCAGTTCCACTTCATCGACCCCAACGGAAAGGATCAGGGTGTCAACGTCAGACATCGCGCAAAGGAGCTCGCAGAACTCCTCGGCGATGTTGAACGTATCCGCTCCGAGCGTAAGAAGGCGCGCTCGAATAAGTCAAAGTACACTGGCGTCGAGGGCGGCGGCGGTTTTGGCGGCGGCGGCAGCGGTGGATTTTCGGGAAGTACCGGCCGTTACGGCGGCTTCGGAAGCGATTCCGGCGGCTTCGGTGGCAGTAGTAGCGGCGGAGGCGGCGGTGGTGGCGGAGGTAACTCTACCTATGGTGGTTTTTCTGGCGGCGTATATGGTGATGGCGGCGGTTTTGGAGGCCAGGCAGACGATTTCCGCAACACCCAGTCGCGGGGTGACAAGTTTGAGGAATACGACGAGTTTGACGAGGGGGAACGCCCTGCTGCTGCGCCGGCTGCCAGGGCTACGCGCAACACTACGGAGAGAGCCGGTGTCAAGAAGACCGTGGAGACCGTGAAGAAAAAGGAGCCGGAGGTTGATTTGTTCAGCTTCGACGAGCCATCAGCCCCGGCGATTTCTGTCGCTCCCCTCGTAGCACCATCGGCTAGCTCTGGGTTTGCGCCGCTGGCTGGTGGCACGAATGATGACGACGAGTTCGACGATTTCCAGTCCGCAACCCCCAGCACACAGTCAGCTGCTCAGCCCTCATTCCTCGGCTCGCTGCCACCACCAATTTCATCAACCACGAGCAGCACGCAGTTCGCTGCCCCGAAGCCCGTCTCAGCGCCCCAACAGGCCAATTTGAGCGGAATGGTCGCACTCTCATCCATATCTCCACCACCAAGCTCAACTGCCAGTCCCGCTCCCAACTATGCCTCCTTCACAACCCCCATGGCTGCCCAGCCCTTCAAGCCCACCAACTTCCAAGCCTCAACGCCAAATTACTTTTCTTCGGTATCTCTGGCTGCACCTCAGCAACCCACATCTACTCTGGGATCAGCTGGCCTCAGGCCCGTTGCCTCTACGACTTCGAAGGCACCGGCAGGCAACGATGCGTTCGGCGCGTTGTGGTCCCAGGCTAGCGCTGGCCTAAAGAAGACCACACCGACCACTGCTGGTCCGACCATCGGCCAACTCGCGAAGGAGAAGAGCAGCGCCGGCATCTGGGGAACTGCCGCCCCTGCTAAGCCTGCGACCGGCAGCAGCAACAGTAAACCCCTCGGCAACGGCCTTGACGACCTGCTTGGTTAGCTAATCCCTTGTCTGATGTCGTTGGTCAAGTACAGGTGATGTTTGGGTTGTGGCTCCGGATTTACCAAGTCACTTGCTTTTTGGAGGCTTAGAATCGATGTAGGAGTAAAAAGCGTCCTAAAATCAAGCCGGCGGATATTACAGTATTGATTTGTTTGCTTTCTACTTGCTAGCTCGACTGAGACGGTCCCCGACGGTAACGTTGCCCCAGTAGCTGATATGCCGACATACCGGGCTGGCAAACAGCCAGTCGTGTGGCAAACTATCTTGTCATACTCCTGGTGCTCCCCTAAGCCCGCCGATCTCGGCATGATCCGATGTTTGGCATGAGGCTGAAAGGCAACATGATCATCAGTGACCCCGGGCTTGGCTTCAACCGCAACGATATGGACATGCTCACCAAGGCGCAAGCAAAATGTGTGTTTCCCACCTACAACGCTTCACTGCGACCATCCAGCCACATGAACCCCTGAAGTGTGACAAACTGCGATTGGAGTTGATGCTGTGAAATGTGCCGCCATCCGAATTTGAACGGATCATGTTTCCTCCTATCTATCGTGGTGTCTCCCTTTACACCGGATGTTCGGACACCATTGCCCAACTGGCCGGCTCGCCTCAGGCATTGCGGCTCGCTTCCCATCATAGTTGATGGTAACCTGACCGATATCAAATGTGCCCGGGGGCCTGTGAACACGGCTTGTCTGCCTTATACGTAGTCACTCGCCAGCAACCTCAGGCTCAGACGTCCTACATGCGATTGCTGAGCACCGTGGTCTGTCTCGTTGCCAAATTCTCATCCGCATGTGCGCTACGTAGATAGTGAGTGATTCTCCCAACATGACAGTCACATGAATTCCAATCTCACACGCAGCTGGACGCGCCTCCGGGCGCAGGTGCTCTGTGAATCCTTCCTCCTGCAACCACTAGCATCGGGCGCGCTGGAATCGTGCCTTTCTCGATCTGTGCGCATGCATCGCCACCATCTCGCCCTGACAGCCGCATATCTGGCTGTCCGCCCGCAACAAAGAGACTCCTATTTGGAGGCCTCTGACCCGGCCATTCTTGCACTGGCAGAAGGAAAATGGTATATCCCACCACAGCTGCCCCCCGAACAACGCGCTCCAACGCCGCGACGCTCAAGCCTCGAGGCGTCTACGGGTATGCTTTTGTTGTTGCCCGGTTCGCGAATTTCGCCGCTCTAGTCACTCTGATCACCTATATCGGCCGGCTCCTCGCGCTCCCGCCAAAGGACGCACAAAGTCAGGAGGCCAGCTTGATAGCTACGCTTGTGCTGGTAGGTACCCTAAATATGCAGCTAGGCTTTTCGCGGTAGTCATAGGTGGACTGACCGAACCTCAAGACGAACCTCGCGCTGTTCTGGTGTGTGATCTCTTGGAGCGGTTACACGAAGCAGTATATTCGCTACGCCGTTACCTGGACAGTCGATCTTGCGTTTGTGACCGCCTTCATCGGCCACATCGTCCTCATCGAAGTGACAGTCCAAAACAATCCAAAGTGCGTCGACACGTCGATCACGACCCCGACATTCTGTCCTATACTGAATATCGTGTGGGTTTTGAGCATCGCTGTCTGCGGCCTCTTTGGGGCGAGCGGCTTCTGCGTCGGTTGGGTGCACCTCAACGAAAAGCGCCCCAAGAAGACAATATCTGAAGGGTCGGCCATCGACAGAGGCATCGCTTTGAGTGCGTACACCCCGAGCCAGACAAATATGCGCAACGCCTCGCCGATGGCTGTCGTTCAGGCGCCTCAACACCACAGAGCTGTAGCTGTGGAAGGCGAAGGGTATGGGTATAGCGGAGCTCCAGTCAGACCAGCCCGCAACGGGGATATCAGATTCGTCAGAACCATACCGTCCCGCGCCTACCACGATCGTACGGGGCCGGAGTTTGTCGAGGATCTGCCATGGCATATACGAAGCGCCCATTCTGAGATGTCACACCAAACCGCTGCGACCGCACCCACGCGCCCATTAAGGCGCAGATATGGCAACAATGGCCTAGGGAGTGTCTCAAACGAACCGTATCTAACGGATCCCCCGAGGCGCAGGCATGGCAACAGCAGCCTGGCGAGTGCCTCGAGTGAGCCGTATTTGAGAGGGCGACCTCATGCGTACGATCCCCAAAGTCGGGCATGGGGGACGTCCAGGCAGGGATCGATGGTCGCTCCAGCGAACGGAGTCGCAAGGCAGGACGAGGTAACAAAGGGGCGCCAAGCCGCTGCTGATATCCTCAGCGGAAGAGGCCGGGGCGATAGGAGGACACGACCGAATCTCGACGCGGTGATATCGCCAACCCCTGTTAGAAGCTTCAGCCCGGTCTCCTGGACAGGTAACACCGAGTACTCAGAAGGCGAAGAGAGCCGCAGAGGCAGCAGCGTAGCTGGCGAGATTCCCATCAGGCTGTCCATTTCTCCCGCCGCGTCCCCGCCCACGTCACCAACATCCCCTTATACCCCACGCATGGGTGACAGGGAAACTGGAGAAAGGGACCCACGGCCATATCTCTTCCCTAACACGGCGTACGTGACGCCCGAAGAATTGCTAAAGCGTTACAGCGCGTCAGTGTACGAGACCGAATACGCATCAACTTCGGAAGGGGACTCGATTCCCAAGACGGAGGCCAAGCAACAGAGAAATCCGAGGTCCACACCCAGACCGTCAAGGCCTGTTAAGCCCAAAAATGACCCTCCGGATCCCCAGAGGCCGGCACGCACCCCAAGGTCGCCCAATGCCCCTGCAGGCCCATCATCTCGCGCCAACAGCGATTCGTTGGCTCAAAACCCGTCCGGCGGCAGCGGAGACGGAGGAGGACAAACGAGGCAGGTACCAGACAAGGCGAAGAAGAGCTGGTGGAATCTGGGTCTCCGAGCCACTACTCCAGCATGAGCGCGGATGGGAGTCGTATTGTTCTGACGACAAAGTCGGCTGACAATGAGACCTTACATCGCACGAGACTCAGCACTTTTGGAGAGAGAGCATCAGCATTGCCGTTCATTCGAGATGGATTTTGGAGCTGATAAGAAGGAGTTGTCGGTATTCCGGGGAACGGAAGGATGCGAGTCACACCCCCTCCTCCGTGTAAATAGAAACAATGGCAACGTTGCTTGCCACATACCTTTAGGGCACCAGACCAGGCACATTGGCCTCTGGGGGTAGCTAGAGCATCAGAGCCGCATGTCCAGCACTCCTGAAGCAGGCTGCATAGTCCCACTGGTCCGCATTCTCCTCAATACTGGTTCGATTCGCCCACACCTTCTCCATGATCTCAAGCGACTTCGTAGCCGTGCCAAAGAGCTGCAGCGGCCCCATGGCTGCTATCAGGTCTCGAAACGTCTGCTCTTCCTCCCGGGCAGCCATACATCCAGTAACGGTAAACGGCCACATGATTGCGCGCATACAGCTAGGAGATGGAAGTGTCAATAACATCTGTATCGTCAGCGCGACGGAGTTGCGGATCTCCGCACTAGCGGGCTGCCATCCTGAAACGACAACGCTCAGGTACGTTACCACCGCCTGTGCCCAGACGCGAGACGTGGCAGCCGTGATCTCAACCATTTCCTTCGGGTACAGGCCGGGGCGAGATAATAGATCCAGCAATGGGTTGGTGTCGGCCTTCTCAGGCCCGTGGCCATTTGTCTGCTCGAGAATAGCGATGTTTCTGCGTAGACTCTCTTCGATGACCGATGCACGCAGAACAAGCTGTGAGACGGATAATGAGCCGTTCCTCTTCTTCTCTTTCTTCCACGCATCCAACGTTGCAATCTCTCCTATGGCAAGGACGATCCAGTTTTGCAGTCCAACAAACTCATTCATATCGATGTGCGGGAGCCGATACTCCTTATCGTTTTCTGGCCATGATCTTTTCGTCTCCTCGTCCGGCTCAGTAAGAAGGTCCCGGTGGAAGGATAGAAGTCGAGGAGGTCGCTCGAGTGAGGTGGCTGCAATGGTATCAAAAAACACAATGAATGCTACAGAGAAACGCAGAGAGGCTTGATCGGGGCTCCAAGGGTGGTTGCTCGGGGTTTTGGAAAACGGTCTGGCACCCAGTTGGACAAGGAGATTGATAAAGAAGGTCGCGTCTTGGCCCATTGAACCGTGCTCTTGGACAATGAGCGAGAAGAGTTCGGTAGCAGCATCGAGGTGCATAATCCAGTTGCCGGTGTTGGCCATGGCGACTTCGAAGGTTAGAAGCTGGATGACGCTGGCTAAAACCCTCGTTGTCTCAGCAAGGTAGCCTTTTACGCCTCGTGCAACGATGCGTTGCATCTCGGCCTGAAGCTCTTGGAGCGCCATCTCCTGCTGCCTCGAAAGCTCCGCCCAGTTGTGACTTTTGCAAGGCTCAGCCTGCAGATGGTTCGTGTGGCTCAGCACCACATTGAAGAAGTGCGAAGCCAAGCTAAGCGTCGTATGCAGGACGGCTTTGTTTTGGGCTAATAGGACAAGCAGCCATCCCCGGCCGGCATCAAGCAGCGGAGGGCGGTAAAACGGATACACGAAGGGAAAAACGTAGTCGAGGTAGAGCATGGTTGTATGCAGCTCGCGTTCCTGGATTCCCCACCCCTGCTCGAACACGGCTTCGGAGCAATCTGGAGACGAGTTAGGCGGGGTTGGGAGAGACATGGCGGGCATTTGCTGGTGTCGGACCTCGTCTTGTTGCCCAGGGGAGCTGGTCTGGGAAGATTCGGGCTTTGTAGAGGAGGGCGATGTGGTCGGGTCTGCGGTTGGCAGAATCGAGGAATCGTTGCTGGGATCACTCTCATCGGCCTCGACCTGAGAGACATCGAGGGTTTCGATGCCGAGCTCCAAAGCTTGGAGGTAGCGTCGTTCTCTGCGCCGAGTAGCCCTGAGCTTGACCTCCTGTTTGAGCCAATCGGCTTTTTCCTTCTGGAGGGGGCCATTGTCCATGAACACGGGCTTGTCGTCGCCGTAGAGGCAGTCGATCTCGAGAGCACTGCAAGCGTTACACACTGGCCGCACCTCATCGCATTTCTTGCGTCTGAGGCGGCATGTCCAACAGCCGTCTGAGCTTCTTGGTTTGTTCGCCATGTTGCTGACTTTCGAATTCCTGCTCCTCGCCCAGAACTCAGGTGACTTGTGGGCCAAACAACTGCGGGGTGGGGTGTTGCTCGAGAATGAATGTCAGAGCGAAGTCCCCGACATTAGGGATGCTAGGACAAGGATCAGGTTGTAGGTGAAGTGAGATCACTCGAGTTCAGATGGGGTGGGCTTTTTGTTAAGCGCGTTGTGATAGGTACCGGTGTTGGTGTCGGCATTCATCCGTGGTGAAGAAAGAAGGAGCGATGGTGGGATTTGTCAGCAATCCCGCGTCCATGTCTCTGTCCAATCGACAGAGGAGGCAGTTGACAGTGGCGAGCGGAACATGTCGTGCGATCCAAAATATGCTTCAATTGATACCTACTGCAAACTTCTATTTCGACCAGCAAAGGGGCGATGGCACCAAAACCCCAGTCCCCTCGCTCTCCGATTAGCAATTATGACTGACCCCACCTGGGCTCGCTGCTCAATTACACGTGCCCAGGGCAGCGACGCTGTCCTTCCCAAGCCTTCTGCGCCCCTGTAACCTCGATGTGCTCGAAGTCCCAGTGGAACAAAAAGAATCCGATGAATGATCCGATGAAGATGCTGATGATGTACCAACCGTTGAAGTACATCGCCAGTCTGTTTGAGCAAACGTTGTTAGTATCCCACGCGGAACCCCATAACGACTCTGGGAAGGGAGACCAACAGCATGAGGAAGTACGCCGTCACGACCTGCATCGTGAATATCCACGCACGCACGATTTGCATCCAAATATACGGCCGGTAATGGTCGTCCTCGAGCGCCTCCATCGCCCGCCGATCGTACCATTTCCCGAGGAAGCGGAACCCATGATGGGCGATAGTGAAGAGAGCTACGAAGATGCACGTTCCCGCAAACATGGATGGTGATAGGATACGCCATTTGTCCGAGATGAAGCAGGTCCCGACCGTGTTCCAGTTCCAGAACATGTGCTAGACGAGCGTCAGCAACGGGAGAACACTTGCACCCCAGACGACGGCAGTAACCTACTCCCATTTTACAAGCCGGGTCGACCCATCGTCTTTCACTAAGTATTGCAGACGTACTCATAATGAGAGTGTGTCGTAGCAGTGTTGCTGCTGTCTGGACGTTCGAACCGTGGGTTGGGTGGCGGATCAAGCTCGTGCCGGCGGTGTTAGGGGCGACGAGGGGGTGGTTCTCCCTTTAGAAAGATAAAGTCCGAACACCGTGGAGTGGGAGTACAGGAGATAGTGTTTCCAAAGAAATGAGGTTTAGCACGAGGTCAAAAACGATGATGGTAGACGAACTGGGGGCAAGTGGGCGATCTGAGAGATCAGAAGCCAAATCAGAAGCCAAGTTGCAAACCGGTGAATAGAAGATGCATTCCGGTTCCGCAAGGGCCCTGGAAGCTCTTGCTCTGCAAGAAGAAACACTCGCTCAGCTGCGACATAGTGAAAGCGCGGCCCTGTGTCCTCTGGCGAGGGAAGAGCTGGCTGCATCGCTTCCTCGATAGCCCCTGGCCACCACCTGCGGGATGCGATTATCACAACACCGGAGAGCTGAATTGCAAGTGTCAAAGCCAAATTTATTCGCTTCGCTATATCCAAACCCTGTTAGTACATGAAGTCATATCCTGGCAGGAATGCCCTTGAACGGCCTTATAGATCGCCTGCCTCCCTCGCGGCCTTGAGCTCGGCGACTTGGAACGCCCACAGCTCCCTCGGCTGACCTGCAGCATCACACGATGCAAACTTCCACCATCCCGAGTGGAAAGCGCCGGCAATGTTGATCAGACCCCACTTGATCGGAGCGGGCATTGGCGGCCAGTTCGCCCACATTCCGTCCTCGACGGTGCGGTCGAGGTTCAACAGGAAGAATGGCACTACGTCCGTCATGCCCGCCTTTGTAACCGTGCTCTTGCCCCATGTCTTGAACGTAAGCGACGCCGCAGCCTGCTCCGGCGTCCCCTGCTTCGGCGTATTCGGGTGGTCGGCGAGTTTCGCAATCGTCGAGATCTCGCTGTGGAAATGGTCCTCAAAAGGGGCCTGGAAAGTTCCCATAATTTTGACAAGCTCTTCCCCAGAGAATTCGGCCGGTGTTTTGAGCTCGGTCAGGTATTTCTCGAACTGAGCGAGCCCGGCGAGGAAGGCCTCGTGTTCCTTGTGCGTTTCCTCAAATACCGTCTTGTCCTTCAGCAGTTCTTCGACCTTGGTGAACAGCGTTTCCTCTTCATCGTCGTGGTGTGACTTGACAAATTTGTACCAGGCGAGGCTGTAGCCGACGAAATCGGCCTTGTCGTTCTCGAGGACGAGTGGGGCTTGGTTGTAGATGGAGTTATAGCCGCGGAGGATGGAGTTGTGGAGCAGTGCCATATGCGTTGCTCCCGATGTGAAGAGGTCCGTCTGGTTGAGGCTCAAGTTAGTACCCAACCGCACCGCGTGTAACAGGTCAGACAGCAGGTCTAACCTTCTTGGTTTGGAATTGGGGAGTTGTGATCAGCTTCATGGGGCCATCAGCCCAAACACTCGTCGGTGCCATAGTAACCATGTTGTATGGCGCGCGGCTCAGTAGAAATCCGATGATCATAAACGGGAGGGAGAGAAGCACGGTGGTTTTAGGGCCCGCCATTTTGGAGTATAGGATGTCGTACGATGGTTGGCAGCTTTCGATGTTGTCTTGAGCTTCCCCGGCATTAGCAAGCTGCAAGAGTGGGAGCTTTCCGCGGGATGCTGATTAAAAGCGGGGCCTTGATTGGCTTGCCGTGCTGGCGTTTGATCGCCCCACAATCCGATCCGAGACCCTGAGCTTGACGTTGCAAGGATCCCAGAAGCTTGCCCCCTTTTGACAACTGGTGATGGCCCCTGTCAAGCCGTAGCTCTGGGTTCTGGGTTCTAGGTTCAGGCGCATCGCAGACGGAAATTCCATCAGTACACAGCCTCAAGCACCACGAAGGAGAACGAAGGTTCCTGTCGACTGCCGTAGTTCGGCTCTTCCCACCTTACCAACACTACCACGCAACGTACAGTTGTAAACACGAGGTCCCGCCTTTCCCCAACAAGGAAGCTGGATACCACTGGCGGGACTCGGTCACGTTCCGAGGCTCCATCGGGGGAGGACGCGCAGGCGACACACAATGCGCCGCGAGTGTGGTGACGGATTTCGTCCCGATTGATCATCATCGCCGACGGGATTGCTGCAACAGCTCGACCCACAATCCGAGCCTCGGAGTATCGAGGTCGGGCGTGACTCACGCCGTCTCGGTCGCCTGTACCCCGAAGCGAGGGCCGCGCCGAGCTTCAAGAAGACATGGCACATGGTTTACAAATAGCCGGGTCGTAGTCCGCAGATATCGACCGAAAATTCGAACCCCTCATCAGCGGATCTCTGCACCGCTGCAATCCAATCTCCAATCCACCAAAATGGCCGACCCCAAACCCCGCCTCCGCATTCGCGAAGCCGTGCCGGCCGATGCAACCGCCCTCGCGGAGATCCAATTCTCCGCGTTCGGGCCCGATATCATCAACCGGTTGCTTTTCCCCAATGGGGTCACGGAAGATGCACTGGCGAAGTCTGCTTCCTGGCTTTTTACTCCGCCCGACGCCAAGCAAAGTTCAGAGCGGCTGTTGACAGTCGCCGAGCTCGTGCCGGAAGACGGTCCTGCCGATGGGCCTGGCGAGATTGTCGCATTCGCCAAGTGGTCCCTGCGGCGTCAGCCAGCCCCTGAGGAGGAGTGGAATGTCGAGCCTCCTGTGATGACGCCTAGTATGATAGGAGAAGGTGCTGATCTCGAAGTCTACAAGTGGTTTCACGGGACTTTGCACAGGAGGTTCAGGGAGATCGGCCGAGGCGATCCCATGCTATGTGAGTGGCAACGATGCAATCTCCAGGTTTTCAATGCTAATGATATCTTAGACCTGAGCGTTCTCGTCTGCGCGCCCCACAGGCAACGACTGGGAGCCGGGTCTGCCCTCTTGCGCTGGGGAACCGACCTAGCTGACAGTCTTGGACTTGCTAGCTGGCTTGAATCGTCCCCATATGGCTACCCCTTGTATAAACGACACGGATACAAAGACATTTCTGTGATAGATTTCGAAATCACCAAGAGATGGGGGCCGACTAAGCCGGCTGACCGGGACTGGGGCGAGAACTCTGCGCTTGAGATTGGCGGACCAGTAGCTGAGGGCGTGCTGCGTACAGTTATCATGAAGAGACCTCCCAAGGCAAGTCAGTGAGACTTTGAGGCTTTGCTACCTGGTACTTCATGGGGCGAGTATTACAGAGGATCGTCATGTTTCGTACACAAAATCAATTCTATTCAAGTCATCGAAGTTAATCACAATAATTGCATTCAGCTCCTTCCGAGTTGTCATCACTGCTAGGCAATGGCCAACTCTGGCGTGATTGATAACTTGTAAGTGTCCCCCCGGAAAGCAACACAGAATCATCTCAACAGAATCGCATCTGAGTCGAAAAGGTCTCCAGATTCCCATGTGACAGCCGAAAGGACGTACACATTTTTTCTGAAATCAACATCTAGGCCGTTACGCCACAGCCTTTATCCGACGGAAAAGGTTGTGGAGCGCTATCATGAACTTCGATTCCCTAGTACGTATTGACCCCTTATCGATGACGTATGCGTAAGCGCTGACTTGGGACCGCAAGAACCACAGACTTTTATACTGACAATTCGGGCTTACCACAAGATTCCTTGAGAATAAGGTACCTGTCTAACTCATACACGAAGCCCTCAGGCAAATCAGAACCTACCCCACCTGGCCACAGGGCCTTAAAACCAGTCAAGCATCTTTAGGGAACATACCACTGCTGAACAGTAGCTGAAGATACCGATGTCTTCGTCTCCGACCTCACTAAGCTTTCCTCGTGGGGCGGCGGAACAGATTTATTTCAAGTGTTCCCCCTCCTTTATCATCCCACAACTCCGCAAGACCGCCCGCTGCTGACGCCATATGCCCACACCAGAGGTCAGGGACCCTTCCAACAGTGGGGGTCAGATTACTGGGACGATTCCAGGGCCATTCTTCAGTGCCGTCCGGAGTTGGTCTCCTGTCATTTGCCCCGACGATATTGCAGCAAACGAGAAATTGAAGACCAGAGCCAATCAGCGCCGGGCCGGCGAGGATGACGCATGCACAAAACTCGCGCTCTCCGTTCTCATCCCATCATGAAGGGTATATACCTCTGGACACCGGCGCCTGATCAACGTAGCTGGCTGTGTCATGGTGGGGCGATCCACCACCCAAGGATTCGATGCGAATACAGATCGCCCCGGCAGCAGATTCTCTCATGCCCTTCAAATGTTACCTAGCTGATAAGTACCTCTCATCAAGTCCCGCCAAGCCAGGGAACAATGGGCCAATGAGAGCACAACACCCTTCCCCCCTTGCTTAGTGCTACAAGAATCTAAGGAACCTACCTTAACTCATGTGGCACTCTATCACAGGGATACGGCCAACAAGGGCGATTGAACTCAATGAGGCAAGCATGCGATATAATGAAGCGCTGGCGCAACCCCAACGCCTCTGCCACCGCGTTGTCTTCTCTTAACCACGGAAACATGCACTTCTGCGTTGGTGCCAGTGATCGAAACCATGCTCTTGTGAAATATCTGTGAGCGGTCGAGCCGCGGAAGGATAGGTACTTGAGAAACACTGACCCCGACATGCTAGACAACGGCCATACTGAAGAGGGACAGAGGACGAACACGAGAGGCTAACGCATACCGAGACAAAGCCCGATTCCTACGCGGCAGGGCTGTCAGCCTCAGATCTCGCGGCCAGACGTGGCGCACTTGACTCTCGAGGCAGAGGGCGGGGAAGTAGCGAGCACCCGTAGACCACCTTGTCCCCCTTGTCTCCGGTAGGATATTTAGAGTGATAGACCTCAAATGGTAAAGGGAATGCGAGCGTGCCACGGGCCTAGGCCAAGCCGTCGGAACTAAATCTAGAAGTTCCGGCGTTGAGACACACTAACGGTCACTAGCCGGCTCCAAGCCCGCCAAGACCTTGTGGAGACAATCTTTCCGCAGACGCACGCAGCCGGGAACAATTTCCGGCTTGGGTCCGTTCGTCAATGCCTCAACTTGTGCTCCACCAAGACACGGGATATCCGGCTATTAAATCCAGGACCGAGCCCGCTAGAGTCAATAAAGACGTGCGGCTCGCCGGCTCCGAGAATGCCACATTGCTTCAAACCCAGGTTAACTCGACGTCAATCCCGCCATTCTCGTTTCCTTGGTAATCTACTTTATCTTACTACGTCCAGGGCGATGAGGTGATCGCTGCAACTCGCATAGTTCTACCTCGCTAACGTAGCTCGCTCAAATACCCCTTTTCATTGTTTACTCTGCTACAGTCGCGACCAATGGCTGTCGCTTCCGAACCCAGCTTAGCGGTTGCCCCCAATGACGTTGTTGGGAGCTTGCCCACCAAGAGGTTGACAAGAGATCAACTTGTCAAAACGCATCAGATTCATCTCGAAAAGTACGCTTCGCAGGAGGATGCGCCGAGGCAGGTCAAACAGCTCAATATGGGCGAGATGTACCATGCGTCAACAAAGTCCATCCGCGAGCTCGAAATCGTAAGGCAGCAGGTTTAAAAATGAAGAAAGGCAGTTACTAATGCCAAATCACCAGATCCCATTAACCCAACTCCGTGTGGAGACGCATCACTGGGGGCAGGGCATTATCGTCAGGGCGGCCAGTCCGCCGTTTGTTGGCGCAGGCTCCATCAGCATCGTGGAAGACGAATTCGGAAATGCTGACAAGCTATCAATTTACAATCAAGGAGACTCATCCATTCTGTCAGGCGTCCCCGAGGGCTGTGTAGTGGCGGTCAAAGAGCCATACTACAGGTTCAATGGCGCGGAGGGCGACTACATAATTTGTGTCGACCACCCTTCCGACGTTATTCTGTTGAGGTTTACGGACCCTATCATCCCGGAGCCGCTGAGGATAGGGCCTGTTCTAAAGACTGCCGATGATTGGAAGAAGGCGGGCGATACCGCGTTTCTCGGGAAGGACTTCCCGACGGCTGTGTTCTGGTACGGATTGAGCCTGAGTGTATTGAGAGGAGTTTCAGAAGCTAACTTCTTCTAGCTATACTGAAGCTATCGAGGAATCACCCGGAGAGACAAGCAAAGCGGACCTATACACCAAGAGGGCAGGGACAAATCTCCTCCTCGGCCGCTACGACGGCGCCAAGGCCGACTCTCTTGCTTCGAGAACTGGCGGCCCCTCTGACTGGAAGGCATACTACAATGCCGGACGTGCAGCATACGGACTGTGCGAATACAAACTTAGTCGAGAATATCTCGAGACAGCACTAGGGTTGAACGCCACAGCAACCGGTGTACGCAAAGAGTATGAACGCTGTCTGGCTCGCCTTGAAGAGGAAGAGCACGGCAATTATGACTTCAAGGCCATGTACGAGTCGCTCAACTCGCAGAATGTCCATCTCGACAGGGGATCCTTCCTCCGCCGGACTTTCATCGATGAATCAGAGCATCACGGCCGCGGCCTGTTTGCGGCCGAGGACATCAAAGCCGGCGAGCTAGTGTTCGTGGAGAAGGCAACTTTCATGCCAAACCAGTACGAACCTCTCCGTGCATCGGCCTCGCTATACGCCATGATGGTGCGGCAGCTGTGCGACAACCCTTCACTCGCCAACACACTGCTCAAGATGCACCCCGGCGAGGAGTACCAGCGGAGCGGCCTCGAGGGCACCATTGTCGACAGCGTTCCAATTGTAGATGTCTTCCTTGTCGAGGGCATTCGAACCAAGAACTGCTTCAGCTTGCCCCTTTCAACACTCGATGACACTAAGCAAAGCGGACAGGAAGGTCGTCTGGCCAAGGGGCTATGGGTTCACGCGGCATGCATGAACCACAGCTGCGTGCCCAACACGATGCGGTCATTCCTAGGCGACATGATCATCAGCCGCGCAACGAAGAACATCGCCAAGGGAGAGGAGCTCTTCCAGGTGTACGTGCCGGTGAAACCTCTCATCGACGCGCGAACCCTGCAGTACAAGAACAGCTGGGGGTTCGAGTGCAACTGCCCGCTGTGCATGATCGAGCGAACTAGCCCAGATTCGATGCTTGCTAAGCGGGTCGAGGTTCTGAATACCGTTGAGAAGGCGTGTAACAAGAGGAACTCGACCAAGGGTCTCGTTCCGGACTCGACGATTCGCAATATCGAAAAGCTGCAGAAGCAGTTGGAAGATCTACACGAGCCGGAGGTATTCGATGGTATGCCGCGCCTGATGCTGGTGTATCCCTGCAACTGGCTGGTGGAGGCGTACCGCGGGAGGAAGAACTGGCCGAAGGTTATCAGGTATGCAATGAGGGTGGTGAGGAACTTTGGCTTCAACGTTCCCCTAGATGAGAACGCCGAGTGGGATCCGAGAGCCATGTATGCGAATACCACTAGCTATTCGCTAATGACGATTCATGTCGTTGCGTCGCTGAGGCGGTTGGCGCAGGCGTATGAGGAGAGCGGTCGGAAGAAGATGGCGGGGTGGTGTAGGGAGGCTGCGAATACGGGGTATACGATGGTCACTGGGTTCCAGAACGACATGACTGGCATGGACTATGAGTGAGATGGGACGCAAGTTGAGTCACGGGGTTGGTTGGATTTCATGGATTGCTGCATTGTTTTTGGTCTTTGTAGCCATGCTTCAGGAGTTGAATGTTGGAATCCTGCTTCGGATGCACTCTGCCGTGGTTTTCAGGCTTGTAATTATATGAGGGGATTTGTGGTCATTCGTTCAATCGCATCTCAGTCTCACAGAACCTGAGGCTTTGAACCTCAACGGCTTGCTTCATGCCTTGGGCACACATTCTAGATGGTCAATATTTAAGTGTGCCCATCTCTCCCTCCGCTTAGCCTTTCTCTTACCCATCAGTCCCTGAGCCAGACAGGGGAGAAGCCCATTTTCACATCCCTTTGTCTTGCTGAACGGCAAACTCAATTAGAAACCTACTAAGTCGAAGGAATTTATTTCAATTCGGCAGAAGAACACAATCAGAATGGCCGTCGACGAAACGCCCGGAGCCAACCAGCAGCCGCCGCGACGCGCCGAGGGCGGGCTTGGAATTCGGAAGTCCAAAGCCAAAGGCTGACCTGCTCGTACTCGTGCTCCTGCTCAAGCCCCAGCTCCATCCGCCTCCCTCACTCGCGCCTCAACCGGCCCATTAGGACTATCTGCTCCAGACACCGAAGTTAGTCGTCTCGAAGCCGCCGCCGTGGCCGATCGCCTTAGACAAACAACGGGAGGCCTTCGTCGCAGCGCTCGTTTAGCACCGACTGGTTCTCAAGAAGTGCCGCTTGCATTTCGTTCCAGCACCAACTGCTCCTCAAGAAGCACCGCCTACCCCCCCGTATGCCCGTGGGAGGTTTTTTTTCTTCGGATCATTTATATCTTCCTGATGAATTTGATTACTCGCGGCACCGATTATTCGAGCGCAGTCCATTCTCCTCAGTCGTAAATCATCAACCTTCCTTGGCTGATCCTGGACCTCTTTCCATTGACGTTCCTGAGCCGACGACGTCGGTAACTGCGGATAGGCCGCCGGCCAATACCCAGAATGAGGGAGGGGGTCAGGCGCCTGCTCGTGACACCGGTACTAGTGGGCGGCGCTCAGGTTACGATTGGGGGGAGGTGAGAACACTAGCATTTCGCCCTCGAGAAAAAAGGGGGGACAACGGAAGAAGAAGAGGGACTTGATGAAGATTACTAAGAATTTGGTATGGAGGTGGGGACCGTGGAGTGGCGGTTGCCTTTAGTTATAGGACCTTGTGGTGAAGTAACATCCAGGCGAGCCGGTGTAGAGGTGGATGCTAGCAACCCGCCGGCGGGGGAAATAGGGGTTTGTTTACATTTTGGTTGTCCGCCTGGAGCGGCTGCTCGGCATGATGCTTAGCACTCTGTAATCGACCAATCATGGCTTAAGAGCTGTTACTATAAGGTAGATAGCTTCGGGAATTGAGTGGGATTTGAGACTGTGAATTCTATGCGATTATCAAGTGTACCAACGGTCAATTGCCTACAATGTTGAGTATTACAATTCATCCACATCTGATTCACTCCGCAAGGAGGCAGGGCAAAAACGACACAAAAAGACATACAACACTAGGGATTCGGCCTTATTGAGACCGACCACATCCAACGCAAATACGCGTGGCCAACGATGTACATGATGTATAACCCAAACCACAAATTTTACTGTCTTGGTGGCCAGAAGGAAGACGAAGTTCTCATCTTCAAGAACTTTGACTCCGATGAGGGGGTCTGTCCTTGTACGTGATGTAATTGTTTGCTTGATAGCTGAAGGCGTGACTTGGGTATACTGAACATTTTTTTCAAATAGACGCTCCGCATACCTCCTTGAAGAATCCTGTCGATCGCCCCAATGGAAAGGCCCGAGAAAGCATTGAAGTGAGAGTTCTAGTATTTACGAACCGGAAACTCACGGGAGCCGGCGTTTGCGTAGGTATCAGATTAGGCGTTTAGAGCCTCTCGGGCGCGCTCAGATCAAGACAATTGACTGCTGACAGCAGTGCCGACTCACCGAGCTCGAGCATCACCGCATGGTGTTGGATGACAAGACAAAAAAGAAACAAAAAGCGGAACCAGGGTTGCTCGTTGAAGAGTCAGACAATGAACCTCCCCTAGTACTCTCAATGACAGTCAAGATCTGGCGTATTTGACTCTGTCATTTTGCTCTCTGAAACGCAGCGGTGCCATTCTTACACTTGCTGGCGTGCTGCAGAGTGGCCGTGTTGTCCAAAACCGCCCTATTAGCTTAGGTAGGCATCATTGGACTGCCTATCAAAAAAGATGCAAAAAAAAAGGTCGATGGTTACACGCCGAAGAATCGAACAATGAACTTGCAAAAACAAAGCTTGGCTAACCATTCGTATTCCTCAAAGGAGGGTCTTCGCAGTGAGGCCGCCCGGCACTTCAACTACAGCACGAGTGATCGTAGGTAGATGCTTTGTTGAAGAGTACCATCATTGACCTCCCCCATATACCCCCACGCCGTGCCGGTGGTCTTTTCCACTGTAGCATCGTTAGATTTATACAAAATTTGGGGACAAGACGAAGCGAAAAGTCGTCGCCATCTTCCAAACTGCTCCGGGGTTTATTGACATTGAAAATTTCACCACGCGCGTTTCCCATAGTTGGCCCCTACGTAGTACGAGCCATTCTACTGCCGATGAAACCCGATAGTATATGTATTTAGTGTTCAACTCTCAATAACCTAATCTCAGCCCAGCACAACACTCTCCCAAGCTGGCTCCAGCTTCGTCCACGCAAATAAGTCGGCTAGCCCTACTGCCAACCGAAACAACACCCCATTCCTCTCCTCAACAACCAACACATACAAAGCGAGATGAAACCTTACCCCACTCGAAAGGTTGCGCCATATCGGGTTGCTATCCTCCCTCAGCCGATTCGCCTCCCCTGCTCCCACGACAGCAACGCGGTACTTCTTCTTCAAATCTAGCGTCTTATCAGCCCATTCCCTGTCCATCGACATTGTCTGCCCCACAAACATGGCCGGGTTATCTACACTATCATCGACCATGTCAAAGCACACCGCGTCAGACTTCCCATCACCAACAAGTCGAAGCTGCAACATCGCGCAGGTGGTAGTAAACGCCAAAGACCCCGGCACATTCTCCGCTCGTTTTCTCGCCTCGTCCGAGATATCCACACGCCGCATACACTCCCGCGGATTATGACAGCACCTGTCCCATGCATCATTAATCATGGCACCGTGGACATCCTCAGGCCGTTCTCTCAGCCTCTCGCGCAGCTGCTCCTGGTGCTGTTCAAACTCATCATCCCACATATCCCAGCTCGAAAACCACCATCTCCCTTCCTCCACCCGCCTAACACCCCCCTCATCCGTATACCAAAACGTCACTAAACTCCCCATCTCAGGCGAGTACCACGTCGAAAACGAATCCATCGCCGATCTCGCTCCTTTACCATCCCTTCCGCTAGACGGCACAAACCCATAATCCACACCTCCCTCCCAACCCGCCCAACTCCAACTCGGAACACCCAAGCTCTTATCCCACCCTTTCCTGAATCCCTCGCCCCTCCACAACAAAGCTTGCCCAAGATACCTCTCCGGCAACCCCTTTATCATTTCCGACGCCAAAACCGTCCCGAGCACATTCCCCACCCCCATAAAAGCATTCAGCACATCACTCCGAAACGACAGCTGCCTCGCCGAGTACGGTATCACGAGCTGTGCATATGACGTAAAGCTCTCCGTGACATTCACCCCCGTCTCGACCGTAACATCCGTTGGCACAGCCTCATACTCCTCTTTGATCCGCCGGTCATCGTACTCCCAGAACGTCCCCTGGAAGCAGCTCAGCCATGCGTAGGTGTCTCCCACCAGGAGCATCCTGCGCGAGAGTTTCCGCTCCTGAAAGGTCCATCCGCGGGTGTCCCAGCGGGAGGGGCCGATGGCGGAGTTGGCGAGAGGCGAGGAGGCGGTGCCGAAGACGGCGTCGAGGGGGCCGTCCCAGAGGGAGAATTTAGTGAGATCGGGGTTGCGAGGTCGAGAGGGGGATGCGCCGGGGAGACCGACGGGGGAGAGGGCTATGATGGTGAGGTCGGCCATGTGGTAGATGCTGTCCATGGCGGCGATTTGGCCCATTTTGGAGACGGGGTCGTCTTGGATGATGCAGAGTTGGTCGACCCAGAGGTGTTGGTGGTTGAGGGAGCGGCAAAGGGCGATGGCGTCGGCGATGACTGGGGGAAGGTTTGCAGGGGATAGGGAGTTGGGGAGGGAGAGACTGGGGAGGGTGGAGAGGAGGAGTTGCGTCGTTGGGACGGTGGGAGGGGGCCAGCAGTAAGAGAGGGCGATGTAGGGGACGGGAGAAGGAGGGGAGACGATACAGTTGGTGAAGGTGTCAATGAGGCGGAGGCCAGGGGGTTGAGCCATGGGGACGGTGTAGGTGTTGCATTGGGTTTGGTGGTGGGCGGTGCAGCTGGTTAGCCATGTGTTCAGAGAGGGTAGGGAAAGAAGAGAGGGCGGTTCCCAAGGAGTGATGGACTCCAGGGAGAAACGCGTGGTTCGGTAGGAGAGGGAGAGTTTCAGGACGATGGGCTCAGGGACGGAGGGGGTCGAGGGGTCCAGGATGGCGCCCGGAAGAAGGCAGACTGCGGTTTTCGGGGAGGCTTTGCACGCGGTGTCGGCGTGGTCGAGTGCAAAGGGTCTCCAGGGGCCGAATTTCAACGAAGAAGTGGTGTTGGTCTGTTGACTGTATTGTTGCAGCAGTTCCCTGACCACTCGGCAGAGCATACAGTGCTGGCGGGACTGGTAGTGGGAGATGTCCTTGTAGGGGAGGTCGAGGAGAGTATGGATAGGTCCGTTTTTATTTGGTCGAAAGTGGCGCGTCCCCAAGCCTGTGAGGCAGAAGAGGTAGGGGTCGAGCCAGAGGTCCTGGCTTGGATCGTTCCTAAGCTTTTCGAGCCGAATGCACTGGAGCAGGTGGGTGAGATTGTTCCATGGCTGGCAGCTGTCGCATAAATCCGGGTTCAGCTCGAAATGCTTGTCGCAATGTTCACAGAGGTCGCTGTTGGACGACATCGCAGGCGATTGCGGGAACATGGAAGTTGAGCGGAGGATGATGGTTGGGCACGGTATGCAGTTTGAGAGCTTTTGGAAGGCGCCACTGTGCAAGATCCAATTGGTGGGCGGGAAAGCAGAATTTCAAAGTCTCGGAAGCGTTGCCAGAGATCGTCAAACAGACCACAAAAATGCAACCAAAAATATACAGGCAGAAGCCATCTTGTTTGAGTACCTACTTGGGGGTCCGCTTTGATCAGTACCACGAGCGGCACGCTTCAGAGATATTGCATCAACAGACTACAAGATCGGATAAGCCAACCTAAGTGTCAAATGCTACCTCCCTACTGCCCAAGAACATCACGGGTGCAGTTCGTCTGAGTAATATGAATATCCACTCATCCACATGTCGGTATGTGAGGTCACCGGTGCGTGGAGGCAACCTATGAATGTAATGCCACCGAAGAGATACTAAAAGCAAAGAATGATATTTAATGGAAGTGATCGACGGTACTCTCTACACGACAGGCCATCATTTCAAGCTACCAGATCCAATTCCGGGTGTCGTGGGAATAGCTTCACCTGTGCTTGTCTGCGGCCCCTGCGCCACTGGCGTCATACGGGATGGGATTAACTGCAGAGCAACACCCACGACCGCATCAACTGGTGCGCTGCCCTCTGTTCTCGGCCGCTTGCAGTATCGGACGCTCTGCAAAAGTTCCCAATTGGGTTCTTTCCCCGAGGACGCCCCGTTGCGACACTGCCTGCAGCCAATGTTGGGATGTTGATTGTTAGCACCGGAGCCTTGATGGTGACGACATTGAGGCGGAAAAGTCCCCATGTCGTTTCCGGGAAGACAATGTCGACTAGAAGTAAATAAAGAGATCGAAATAATAAAGCAAATGAACCGGGCGTGGCAACTTCGTTATCGTTGTCTCGATACTGGGCGGGCGGTTATGAGCTGAAGGCTCAAAGCCAAGCCCTTCAAATCGCGGCTGCCCCACGCTAAACCAAACCAAACCGGTAGTTTGATTGTAGTCCAGACCGTTGACCTTTTGGTTGATTGTTTCATTCGTCGCCGCGAATAGTAGGGGTTCACGTCGCTGAGATGTTTGCTTGCCTGGCGGGAGATCGGCGGGTCTAGATCAACACTGACGCACGCTGCACGGCGGTCGCTGTGTGACGTCACTGTGCCCGCCACTCGATGCGAAAAAAACCCTTCCCCTGAATCCCCACGCGCACAGCGGGGAGGCGGATCAACAGGTCCGACATTGCTTCACAACGGTGGAGCACTGCTGCGCTATCAGCTTCCAGGTTGTCAATAAGAAGAGATGCATGGACACGAAGACCGATTGCTCGGGAAAATCTAGCGGAGCTATGACTCGGTCAAACTCACTTTGGCTCGGGTGACTGGGATGGGATGACAATGGTGGGCCTCTGACAGAGCAATTTGCAGCTAATCACTGGCAATCGGGGTAGTGACCTCAGACCTCCTCTGGCTACCCAGTTACCCAAGAGGGAAATCCGAGGCGCGGTACGCGCAGTGGCGCACCACACAACCCAGCCAGTCTCACGGATGAAGCGGAACGGGAAACATTGGCGCGGACCCTCCTGACCTCAGATAGAGGCAACTTGGGGGGGAAAGCCTTCCAAATTGTCCTCGAAAACTGTCCAAGGTCGCACAGAATTCCCCTTCTTTTTCAAGCCGAGGGTGAGTTCGCGATGCACAGAATACTCGGGAGTTCAAATCAAGGGCCTAGGTTGTCCCGTCGGCTGCCATGCAGGCTGCAGCAAAGTGATTGAGACACAGAGAAGCGCGGAGAACATTTGTTGCGGGTGCCCCACATAAATCTGAAAAGGTGCCGGATGACGCTGTGGCCTACGTCATAGGGGGGGTACCCTGCGCCAAGCCTGGGCCGTGATCCAACAATTTGGTGCCATTGCGGCATCCCGCCAAGACTTCGACCAGGGAATTTGCACTCAGCAGGTCACACGCTACGGGCGAGTTGATGGCCCCTTTTAGACACACCTGGCCGTTGTGAAATGCTTCGTATTTGACTGCATGCTGGGTGGGCTATTGACATCCTGACATCCTGTGCGGCGCGACCGATCAGGTCTCATGTTTCCCGGTTATCTTGCTCTGAAATACGAAAGAAACAACTTGCTAAGCTGCTGAGGTGGAGGCCTGGTCCGAGGTTCCAGACGCCGGCGACCAGAGACTTGAACGGCCAGTGTTCAGCTGCGCCATCACGAGGGGCCCTTTGGGCTGCCTGTCTGCCATTTGCCTGCCACTGCTAGCCGTAAGTGGCCTGCGCCCGATGATGAAAGCGATGATGAAACCGGGTGCCTGAGCATTGGTGAAAGAAAGCCTAGCGAAATAAGAGAAACCTGGGCCCCCACTGCGGCTTTGCGTTCCCCATTTCATGCTGTTTCCCAAGTTGCAATCCCGCCTGCACCAACGCATAATCAGCATCAGCGCCCGTGCCTTGGTTCGGCTATCCGCAGCCACAGTGACCTCAACTTGCTCAATCCCATATTTCGCCCGATCCTGTCGTTTTTCGTGCTGCCATCCTACCGCCAGCATCGTCACTCCAAAAGACCACCTACATTTTCAAGTCGACAAACTGATCATCGCGCCTGCCCTCCCGCTACATTGCAACGACCTACCGATTTTCTGCGTCACGGTCACTGGACCGTCTCGTCATCTCCGCCCCCACCACTGTTTGCCCACCACCCGAGTCTCGCCAGTTCCCCGCAACTGAAAACCGACCCGGCACGCTTCAGCCAACAAGCAAACACGAACAAACTCCCACAGTCGCGTTGGACCCGTGAAAGAGACATCAGACTGCATAGACGCAGAGAGGCGGCTTCGGGAGATTGCTCACCCCCAGCTTTTTTAGTCAAAGTTTGAAGGGCGAGGAAGCAGCGTTTCGGCACATTCCAGCCACCAGTGCCCCTCTCACCACCAGCACCAGAAACTTGGATCACAGGCAAACGGCTGCTGCAAACCGAGACGCAAAAATGTCGACAATACAGCAGCTCAAAAACTTTATCCGGCACGGTATGTACCGCCGTGGCGCCTTTCCCCTTTGTTACCCTTTTGCGTGTGTGGACGATCGCGGCCCCTTGCACAACCGTCCCGACGTGGGGCAACAAGCGAGGAATGCTTACTGACGTCGATGTCATGGCACAGGAAAGCAAGCACGCGCTGCTAATGTCGACGACTCCGCGCGAACAAAACATGAGAATTCCCCGCCGCACAACTCGCAACCGCTCGGAAAGAATAACATGGCACCCGTAGCGGCTACAGAGCCCAATGTTGGCTTCTCCACCCAACACAACGATGCCGACATCCCGGGAGCCTACTCAGCCACCGCAGGAGATGCCCAGAACCGCGGCGCCCAGGCCGCCCATGCCGCCGCCCACCACGCTGAAGCCGATCAGACAGTCAAGTCCAAGAGCAAGCGCGTGCCAGACGATAATATCGCGAAGCTCGTGGCCGAGGAGAACGCGAGCAAGAGCAAGTTCCCTCGGTACCCTGGGCTCGAGCGCTGGGAGCTTGTCGAGAAGATGGGCGATGGCGCCTTCAGCAATGTGTACAGGGCAAGAGATCTTGAAGGGACCAACGGGGAGGTAGCCATCAAGGTGGTTCGCAAGTACGAAATGAACAACATGCAGGTACGTATCGTGAACCCGGGGTTCGCCACTCTTCTTCCCTGCCATTCCCGTTTCTTTGGTTGTCGGCGCTTGCGTTTCAGTTTCCCATCAAGTTCCTTTACCAACTCCAGGGTCTCTCTTTTAGAGCGACAAACATCTCCATCCGGACTTCAAGCCAAAGGCTCCCAAGGCCGCAGAGGTGCGATAATCTCCATCCTATTGTCATGATTCCTACCTCGACACCATGGCTTTGTCACTCTCAGCCATGTCGCATCTTGCCCCCACGTCAAGTGCCAGGGGGGGCGGAAAGCAGCTCGTCTCTTTGAAAGTGTGTGATATTAACTTGTACGACAGCGAGCGAATATTCTGAAGGAGGTGCAGATCATGCGACAAGTCGACCACCCCAACATTGTCAAGCTTATCGACTTTTCTGAGTCAAGGCAATACTACTACATAATTCTAGAGCTAGCACCTGGAGGAGAGCTTTTCCACCAGATTGTACGCCTGACGTACTTTAGCGAGGAACTTTCGCGCCATGTTATTGCCCAAGTCGCAAAGGCCCTGGAATATTTGCACGAAGAGAGGGGCATTGTTCATCGGTAGGACTCACTGTCCTCCCTCACCGCAATGTATTACTAACATTGCGCAGTGACATCAAGCCCGAGAACATCTTGTTTTATCCCATCCCCGTTGTTCCCGCGAAGAATCCCAAGCCGAAGCCACCAGGCGACGAGGACAAAGTCGACGAAGGCGAATTCGTCAGGGGGGTCGGCGCTGGTGGTATCGGGCAGATCAAGATCGCAGATTTCGGCCTATCGAAGATCGTATGGGATAACCAGACCATGACCCCATGCGGCACTGTCGGGTATACGGCACCCGAGATTGTGAAGGACGAGCGGTATTCCAAATCAGTGGACATGTGGGCCTTGGGCTGCGTGCTTTACACGCTCTTATGTGGCTTCCCACCATTTTACGATGAGAGCATAGAAGTACTCACCGAAAAGGTTGCCAAGGGCCAGTTCACATTTCTCTCTCCGTGGTGGGACGACATCAGCAAATCGGCACAGGATCTCATTGCCCATCTGCTGTGTGTCGATCCCGAGAAGCGGTACACGATCAGGGAGTTCCTTGCTCATCCATGGATCAGAGAGCCAGGACCTACACCTCGCGAGGAGAAGAAGACACCTGGCGACGGACATCTTCGTGCTTTCGACGTTTCCAAGATTCTGGATGGCGAGAAGCGCTATGACTTCAGGTCTCCCGGCGCAGTCAATCTTCGGGAAGTGTTTGATGTCGGCTATGCTGTTCATCGCCAGGAGGAAGAAGGCAAGCGCCGCAAGCAAGTGGGCGGCAAAGCCGGCGTGTCCCGTCTCGTGCATCTCGACGAAGAGGAGGATGAGGACACCAAAATGGACGACAGCTCTTCCGGCGAGTACGTCCACAAACCAGCAGTGCCACAGACTACTACTCAACAGTTGGAGAACAGCATGCGGAACGCCCATATTAAAGACCAGCCACAAGAGACTCGGGGTCGGGACCGCGAGAGGAAGGCGCACCCGCCACCGGCAGCGGTTGAGCAGAAAGGATATGGCCAGCACTCAGCCACTGTCACAGCTGCGGCGCGCCAACAGGTCCGTGATCGGAACCGGCAGAAGGGGGCCTTTGAGTTGAACCTAGACGGTGCAACCTTACTTGGACGACGCGGGGTGAAGCCTTCTCCTCAAGCCGTATAGAATGCAGCTAAGAGTTGTGGTGATAAGGAGGCAAGCGTTGCGTGCACATCTGGTACTAAGGAGACCGATGGTGGAGGTTTGGGAAAACTTGTCTCCAGCAATTCGAACTGAGACAAAGAGGCAACGGGCGCGGCATTTCGCCGGGGATATGGCGAACGATACGAGCCAAGAGCGGAAACACGGGATGCCGTTTCTTATATTTCTTATTCCTCGCCCCTCGCTCACTTTTTTTGGGACCGGTGGTATTTCTAGGATGCATTTGCTAGCGGAATGTGTTAGACACCGCATTTCAGCAGACTGCGGTTTGAGCTCGCATGGAAGGTGTTTAGGCAAATATCTTGATCATACTGTCTTAATTATCGTCGTCCTGACGGACACTTACCTGTCGTTGCCATTTTGCTCTAGTGCTGTTTATCTAGATGCAGGGAGTTTGACGTTCTGCAGTACACACATAAACAATATGAGGCATATGCCTGACAACGACATTTGAGGATATGGGGACAGGGTTGTTGGACGGTCTGTTCTATCTCCGCCATGTTATCACCACTTCGAGTTCGTAGCACAACACAACGAATGCCACTAAAATTTGACAACCCACGGATCCCAGCCCACCGGGTTCGCCGTTGGACCGCAACGGGTTGTCTTCCCAGTCCAAGACACTGTGGAACTGGGGGAGGCCTAAGCACAGGGCGGGTGTTTAGCGAGACATGGTGGCTTCAAGACAGCGTCGGACCGAGACGAGGGAGCTGAGTGGTCGATCGTGCGCCACATCTCAGGTTTATTTGCCCCTTCTCTCTCTGGTGCTTCGGGGTTGCGTTTCTACCCCTTTTTTTCTGCCCAATTGTAGTTATGTTTTTGAATGGGCTGCAGCGCGGAGTGCTCTGGGTCTTTAGTGTTCTGTTTACATAGTTTCCGGTGAGGTTCTTTTGCTCGCTGTGAGAGAAAAGCTAGAGTCAATGTTGGTAGAACAGGAGGACAGGTCCGAGGCGGAGCTGCGGTGAGAATGTATGAGCGGGCTCGTGGCTCGTGAGTTGATCGCCGGGACTCGGCACATCCGTGCGGCTTCTGAAGTTTTGAATTATGTAAGAGGGAGGGAGAGAATATCGATGTGAGTATGGGATCATCCATTTCGGCGGTAACCCTTGGATCCAGCTTGGACACTCTGGGCTGTCCGTGAGAGACAGAATTGAAAGACACCATAGCCACCAACGCTCAAGCCTTCCGATCCTCGGTCAAATCTCGTTACGCAGTGCCACAATTCTGGGCACCAAGTTCATGAGCTTCATGGCACGTTCAGGGGAAAATTGGCTGGCCCAGGGAAAGGATCGTTCTGGTATATAACCTGATGTGATTTCTCTCGAAGGAAGGGGACTTGACTCATCACCACCAGCTTTCACTCATTCACCACTCTCTAATAATCTCCATCTTCTTAAACACACACTCTCTCTGAATATATCATCTGAGCCCGATCAACTCCATTCATTCTACTTCTTGGTTAATTCATTCATTCGTTCGTTCATTCAACAATCCCTCAAAATGTCTATCGCCCCCAGAATCGCCAGCCTCCCGGTCGTCCACGGCCCCGGAAATGTCTGCCAGGTCGATCTGGCCGCCATCTTCCCCGTTTGTGCCTCCATCGAGGTCGCCGTCGACCACCCGCACTGGGTCAACGTCCAGCCCTCCGTCATCTACGTGACGCCCACTCCCAACGACCGCCCTGCGCAGGTTGCGCAGGCCCCGGCCCGCTTGACTGGCGCTCCGGGCTTCCCGACAACTTTGATCGCGGTGAGTTTCTCTACAGCATATCCCCCAGCCGACTTTCGTGTCTGACTACCGCAGGCTGTCTCGACCACTTGCACTGACGATCACAAGGACAAGCGCACTTCGCCTGTCTGGCCTGCCAGCACTTGGCAACCTGAGTTTACGATCCCCCAGGGTGCCAACGGAGCCAGTGGCAGCCTTAACGGAGGTGCCGGAGGTGCCGCGGGCAATGGTAACGGGGGCGCCGGCGGAAACAACGGCGGCAACGGCAACACCGGCGGCAACACCGGCGGTAATGGTGGGAACAATGGAAACAACAACGGAGGCAATGGCGGCAACAATGGCGGTAACAACGGCAACAACAACAACAACAACAACGGGGGCAACGGGGGCAACAACGGGGGCAACGGCGGTAACGGTGGAACTAATGGCGGCGACGGAGGCAATGGTGGGAACAACGGTGGAAATGGAGGTGGGAATGGTGGCAACGGAGGCAACGGAGGTACCGGCAATGGCGGAAACGGAGGCAACGGTGGCGGCAACAACAACGGTAACAACAACGGCAACAACGGAAACAATAATGGCAACAACAACGGCGGTAACAACAACGGCAACAATGGAGGTGGCAACAACGGTGGTAACAACGGCGCCTGCTCCCCCGATATCCTCGAAGTCAGCCTCAACCTCCTCGGCCTCGACATCGACCTCAACGCCTACGTCAACCTCGGCGGAATCCTCGACGCCGTCGACAACCTCCTCGGCGGCCTTCTCGGCGGTCTCCTGGGCGGTGGCAACAACAACCAGAACACCATCCTCAACCAGCAATTCACCCCGCGCTGCAACACCATCCTCACCGGGCCCAACGTTCAGACTACCACTGCTAACAGCCAGACCGCCTGCATCCAGCGGTGCCAGACGGCTGCTGTCACGGCTTCGGTTGCGAACCTCCAGGACTGCCTGGGTGTTACCTTTGACTCTTCTCTGAACGTTAACAACTGCCTCTTTGTTATCGGGAATCAGGGCGAGGTCCTTGATTTGGACTTGACTGTTGGCTCAGGCACGCAGAACTCGGTTTGCCTTCTTGGTCTTCTTTGCTAGAGGGGATCCACTGTGGACGGCGTTGATTTTGCTGACGGGATAAGAATGGGCTGCGTGATGACTGGTTGGTAATTAGATGGTACTCATGTGTTTTCTTTTCTTTGTTGGTGTATCAACTTTAACTGCTTTCTCGGGGCCGGGTAATGTCATCGGATGTCTGGTTAGAGTAATTAGTATTGGCTGTTTGAAGATTGAAGGGGCTGCTTAATTGTCAAAGGATGGGCGCTTGTTATTTTCTTTCAGTTAGACGCAGATATGCATATCAAAGACTGGTGTCTTCATCATTCTTCTTCACGCTCGATTTGTTACTAATCAGTGTAGTGAATTCCTACTCATGACCGACGCCATGCTTTCAGACGCGGGAAGTTGGTTTTCCACCGGAGCTTGGCAAAGAGTTTAATATTGGAATGCCCTTTCCGCATCGGTAATTGGGGCTGGTTTCCACGGCTCGAGATGCAGGACCCCCTCGCGCCACGTCTTTTTCGGGACCGATGTTCGATGAATTGGATTCGGAGCAGTATGTGTGTGCCCCGCTTGAGCCTGAAGGTCTGGTCCTCGGGTATCATCAAACCTCTCTCGATGGAGATTGTCGATCGTGCGCATGACGCAAGCGGCCGTAGATTCACTTATTCCAGTATAAAAGGCGCCTTATAACTTCAGCTCTGCGCTTTGTGCTCACAGACCAAAACGCTTCCCCAATAATGGCTCCGAAGACCAGAATCGCGGAGCTTGCCTCCATCATCCAGGAGAACATGGCAATCGTGGACGAATACCTCACTAGTAACGGACTTGCCTCGCCGTCTTTCGACGAGTCATATCCCCCGGTTATTCAGTTGCCCGATGAGATCTCAACTGCGCGGGACACCGCCTGTGAGGCAAGTGAGGAGCTGAACGCTCTTCTTATGGGTCCGGTGTCGTCGATCTACTTTAAGCTCACGAGGGTAAGCATACACTCGGCCGCCGATCAAGAAGTTGGGAATGTCTTCGTACTAAAACCGTGAAGTCGAGCTTGTTCTCCAGCATCGGGGCGATTGGCAAGCTCAACCTTGTCAACAGCTTCGCGCCGAATACGACCACGAACTTCGCTGAAATGGCGGCCTTCTGTAAGCAGCCGGAATCTGCCGTCCAGCGTATTGTCCGACATGCTATCTATTTTCACTGTTTCGCCGAGCCGACAAAGGGCACTATCGCCCACACGGCAATGTCGCGTGCTCTCGCCAGCTTCCCCCATCTCAGTGACGCGTTGGAGGAATTCCGCGGCACTCTCTGGCCGACCGCCCCGCGCCTTGTCGACGCGATGCTGCGCTGGCCAGATTCGGACAATCCGAATGAGACAGCCTTCAACTTGTCGGCGGGCACGGATCTGACCTTCTGGGAGTACTACGCTAAACACCCAGAGAAGGCGCAGCGCTTTGCGGGCGCGATGACATTTCTGGCTAAGAAGCCGGGTCGAGAGAAGGAGTTCCTCATCGATAGCGTCGACTGGGCGGCGAGCCTATCACCGCCGGAGAGCACTGGCCACGGTACCATTGTTGACGTCGGTGGTTCGCATGGTGGGATTGCTCTCGCGCTGGCCGAGCGTTTGCCATCGGCCAAGCTAGTGGTGCAGGACGTCCCGAACGTAATCTCAGGCGCTCTCAAAGACGCCAATCCCAGCGTCGAGTTCCAAGTCCACGACTTCCTGAAAGCGCAGCCGGTGATTGGCGCAGATGTGTACATCCTGCGGCAGATTTTGCACGACTGGAGCGACAAGCACTGTCGGACGATTCTCGCGGCGCTAATTCCAGCGCTAAAGCCCGGTGCGCGTATTGTGATCAACGATACAATCTTGCCCGATGTTGGCACTGTCAGTGCGATGAAGGAGGGAATGCTGCGACACTCGGATATGATGATGTGGCGCTGCTTCAACGCGAAAGAGCGCGATGAGGATGACTGGAGGGCGTTGGTGAAGAGCACAGATAAGAGGTTCGAAACTTCCAGAGTCTTTACCCCGCCGGGCACTTATCTGGGGATTGTCGAGGTTGTCTGGAAAGGTGAAGAACAGGGCTGACCGGGGTTAGGTCGTGGTTGCCATTTTGGCAACCACAGCGCATGATAAAATTTTGCGCAGGCTTCCACACTTCGATTTCGATTTGGCCCGGGAAGCCCGTAGATAGACAGAGTCAGGTTACTAGATACAACGCAACAGTATGCTAGCATATTTTCTATCGCACACATTAACATCCCCTGTGTCATCTTCTACAAGCGCACAGACCACCTACTCACCCCCTTTTTGTTCCTTCTTGTTTTGGATTGTCGCGAAAGTCTGTGCTTCTCAAGCAGACCGGGTGCCTCGCTGCCTCGGACTCTGATCGGAATATGTGAAACTCGAGATGATCCTGACCAAAATCTATTTTCGAAGGCACAACTTCCCAACCTCCATATCTTAACATCTTCGTAATTTCCACCCTTCCCGCCACAACTTGATAGATACCCAGCCGCGATGCTCCAACCCCTCCTAATCGCGACCGCATTCTGCGTCGGACATACAATAGCCTCCTCCATCAGCCACCAAGCAACAGGGCTGGTCCCCGACGACATCTGGAAAACCTCCTTCGCCAACCCAAACGCCACCGGCTCACTCCTCATAAAAGGATACAACCTCAGCTCGCCCTTCCCCAGCATCGAATCCGACTCCTGGAAGTTCACCATCAAAGTTCGCGACGGCCTCCCCCAGAGCCCCGAAGCCCCAGGGAAGCTCGTCACCGGCATCTGGCTAGAGCTCGACGCCCCGGACAATCTTGTCCGGAAGGACGGAAACAGGAGTTTCGTCCCCGAGGATCCGTCGTGGCAGGTGTGTCAAGGCTTTTGGGACGTGAGCACACTGCGGTCGAGCACCGCGCAGACTGTCGATGCATCGTGTGAGGGAGTTCTTCCCAAAGAGTGTGTCGCGGCGATGACGAGACAGTTGCGCACGGGGTTTGGGGCAAGGAGTGGAGGGAGGAGCTTTCAGTGTCCGGATCTGATTGCGAGCGATCCGGCTTGCAAGGATTTCATCAAGGGCGATTATAGCGCTGTTGGGACAGGTAAGGACTTCTGGTTGAGGGAGGGGTGATGTGAGCTGACGGTTTTTAGTCCTGCCGGCGGGAAACACAACGAACTTGACGGATGCGGGCATCTTTGACTACGGGCGGTTGGGACTGGATGGGGATGTTGGGGGGCATGCGCTTGGTAATACGACAGCGTATGATGAGGCCGTTCATCGGGTTTATCTCGTTGGTATCACTTGGGGTTACTCGAACGTTTCGGGGGTCTCGAGGACTGACACGCCATCTGTTAATGCGTCGTTTGGCTGTCTGAGTGTGAACCAGGTTGCGCCTGGGAGCCGGGCTCTTAGTGCGGGAACCTCGGTCTTGAGAGCTGGTTCTCTCCCGTTGACGGGCTTGGCTATGGGGGCCGCGCTGATGTTGCTTGTCAGTTAATGTTGATACGGAGAGAGATCGACATTGGCTAGGACGTGGTTGGCCTCCTCGTGGCTCCCGCTTTTAATGAGAACCTTGTGCAATAGCAGGGCTCGAGCCAGGAGAAAGAATCTCTTTTCTCTGTGCGAAAATGCGTTTTTGAAATTATGAAATGGCCCTGTTCGGGAACGGCAAGGCCTAAAATTATCGCATCACAGGCCTTTTAAAAAAGCCGGAAGGCCATTTTGAAATATAAGAAGGCCTCTTTAACATACGAAAAGGCCTTTTTAGTATTTATGTAGGTTTTTCCACAACCGGAAATGGCCTGTAATAACGAAAATTGCAAGCGGTCTTCCTGGTAAGCATGTATCTTTCACACCTTTAACAGGTCCTTTTCTTTTCACCAGAGTCTTCTTTAGCGGCCCCGAGCCCAATATACTGCCT
>Ga0247780_1000221_pt1 | contig 56749 bp, 70 predicted proteins | sample UWRJL079202R5_FD_179927 | JGI IMG/M metagenome (GOLD analysis project Ga0247780, IMG submission 179927) | Plant litter microbial communities from Arlington Agricultural Research Station in Wisconsin, United States - UWRJ-L079-202R-5 | ecosystem: Environmental > Terrestrial > Plant litter >...
AAGGAGAGACGGGGGAGGGAGTTAGAGGGGGGGAGGGAAAGGGCGGTCAGGGCGGGTAAGGAGGGCCAGGCGGAGTCGTTGGCTTTCCTGACGAAGTGAGAGAGGAAGGGTGGTGTGTCGGCTGGACGGTGTCTAGAGAAAAAGACGCAGCTTACATCTCAGAGGAGTTTGCATTCTTGTTTTGGTTGGACTGGAGTAGGTTATGGCAAATAGAATGGAATGCATTTATAAAGGCAACGAAATACGACCCATACCTCCACTCATCTCCATCTCTACGTTCTTTTATACTCATGATGATCCGAGCCCCCCTTCAACCGCAACCGAATCTCCCGTTTCCCGGGAAGAAAAAAAATAAGGCAACAGAAAAGCAATGCATCATTCCAAGAAGCCGGTGCTTGATCACTCACAGCTTCTTCAGCACAACCTTCATGCCCCCCTTTGGCCACAGCGTCAGCGCAGGGCTATAATAGGGGGGATGTCGGCCCCCAAGCGCCTCCAACTCCTCGCTCTTCTCGAATCGAAAACGCGACACAATCGCCACCAGAAATGCCTTCATCTCCATCAGTGCATAGTTCTTCCCGATGCAAAATCTCGGCCCGCTTGCGAAACTTTGCCACGCATACGGATCGGCACATCGTCCCTGCAACTTCTCCCACCGCTCCGGAACGACCTTGTCCGCGTCGGGGCCCCACACCGCTTTGGACTGACAAGGAACGGCCCAGACGAAGTGAAGTGGCGTTCCCTTGGGCAGGAACCGGCCGCAGATGGTGATGTCTTCTTTGGCTTCGCGGTAGCTGATCGTGGCGGTGGGGTAGAGGCGGATAATTTCCTTGCTGAAGTTGTTGACATAGGGGAGCCGGTCGATGTCGTTCCAAGAGGGGCGGCCACCTTCACCTTCGCCTTGGTGTTTGGAATTGAATAAGGTGAAAATATCGGCGCGGAGCTTGTCTTGGACTTCCGGGTTGGTGCAGAGGATGTAGCTTGCCCAGGTCATGGCGCCGGCGATGGTCTCGTGGCCCGCGGGAAGAAACGTTACGAGCTGGTCGACCATTTCTTGGATGGAGAGCTCGTCCGAGGAGCCTTTGAAGTTGCGGCGCTGGTCGATGATGAGGGTTAGGAGATCGCGCCCGCCGTTGGGAAGGGTGGCCGTGGAGAATTTCTCGCCACGGGCCTCGCTTTCGTCGATGTCTCGCATACGGTTGTGGACGCATTCAGTGACACCTCTCTGGAAGCAGTTAGTGGACGGTCTAGAGGAGTGCCATAGGGAAACGTACACGAATCCGAGCGATGGCGTGGAGATAGCTCGTGTCGATAGGGAGGAATTTGCGGATAGGGATCGATGAGTTGATGAAGCTGACGACCGAGCTGAATTTAGATGGTTGGAAGATGCGTTTGTAGTCCTTTGAGAAGCTGTAATGAAGTGGTAGAAATGGGCTTCAGTGGTTCACCAGGGAACGGAAACTGACTCATATTTCGGATCTGACGAGTTGAGGTTCTTGAGCTCAAGACCGAGTAGCGTGAGGCCCGCAACATCGAGTCCCATTTTTGCGTTAAGACGCGCAACTGCACGCTGAGGTCAGCAAGAACTCAAATGGTGATATTCGACACTGATTTTCTCACCATCAAACACGCCCTCTCCATTCTCGTCCAGGTTCTTCTCAAAGTACTCTGCCAGAAGGTCTGCCTTCTCCTGGAACACGGAAAAGACCACCTTAAGCTTCGGCACCGAGAACGGCTCTATCATCAATCACAATCAAGTCAGCCATTTCGCACAACAACTCAGGGGGTAAAAGAGCACCGGAATAAAACACTCACCCGACAAGATCTTCCTATACCGCTTACTCTCATGCTCCTCGGAGAAGAGCAAGCTCCCTGGGCCGGTAATATCCTCGACAAGATGCCGAAAAAGACTCGGCTTCCTGAACGAATAGCAATGTGTCATCAATACCTCCTTGTGTGCCTCGGGAGTATTGACCAGGAGAATCTCCTTGTTCAGCGGCCCAAGGTATCGAATGAAGGGTTCGTTAGGCCATCGTGCCGACCACTCGAGGAACACCGAGCTGGGCGAGCACGAACTGACGATATGCTTGAACTGCCCGATGAGGGGGAAGTTGTTAGTCGGACCGGGAATGTGGCGCAAGGGAGAGAAGGAACGCGGGTAGAGGATGATGCGGTAAAACTTGAGGATGCAGTACTGGATGGTGAAGTAGAAGAGGAACTGGGAAAGGAGGGCCTGAGTGGGGAGTTGCGTTTCGTGGAGCTTTCCCTGCGAGAAGGCGCAGATGAGCGTCTCCGCGAGGGAGAGTACTGAAGCCGCTTGGAAATCCATCATGGCTTGGGTCTGGGAGGGACAAAGCCTAAGGATTTACCGTTGTTGCTGTTGTTGTTCTGATCAAGAGGGCGTCGCTCTCAGAGAAGGAAGGAGCAGCTCTCTTATACCCATGAGAACCCAGTGAAGAAACCAAGTCTCCCGTCACTGCCGCTCGAATCCGTTTGCCTACTCACCGATTCGTGCCAAATCGAACCCGCCGTCTCATACGATTGCCCGTCCCTGAATCTCCTGAATCCGCGCAGAACACCACAACATCGGACGACATCAAGCGTGCGCTCTCCCGTCGGCGCCTACATCCGCCGTGCTCCCCACGCCGTTGGAGAACATCAAGTGACCATCTCCGATTTCTCCGGGTCTAGGCCCTCCTCGCAGATCGACTGGACATTAACTACGGTGCAGACTTCCGACGGCAATCAGCATAACAACTCGAACACGACAATGTGCGTCACACACACCCGGCCACGTGATAGCGGCCGCCCGCAACGGTCCAATTTTGGAGTGGGAACTCAACCTCATGTCGTCGGCTGCTCTCCAAGGCGGACGGGAAGTCCCGGGTGCGAGGGTGGTGAAATATGTGGTGGTTTCTGGGGGGGGCGGCTTAGAGATGAGCGAGGGGAAATACCAAGTAGAGAGCATTAATCAACTCGTTGAATTGGTGAAAAGGAGGAAGAGGCGGTGGCGGATGATATGTGTTAGTCGATTGGTGACCTGAGCAAACCAGCACATAGGGTTATGGTCACGGTGTCGGAGCAAAATCCAAAATCTTCACTGCCGCAGTTGGAAGGAAGACGGAGCTTCCGCTTCAAGCTAGATCTTCGCTAGGAGGTACGGCCAAATTGGCGCCTATAGGGTATGGCAAGCGCCTACAAGCCACGGCAAGCACTCCAAGCCTCTTACAAGAGCAAAATAGGGGGGCGTTTGACGAAAGGACCACCATGCGAGGGGCGTTACACCCTGCCTCTACAGACGGAGTTTCAACGAGCTATCTCCATATCCCCGGAAAATACAGGGAGATCATGTCTAGATCTTCCTCACCTTGCATCAACTGGTTATTTCACTACATTTACTGGTCACACCATGCACTGTAGGCCTCCTTGGTGGAAGCCTCGGGCATCACCCCCGAGCACAGCTTGTACCTTGCAGTCTCGTCTTGTGGTGTGTCTGTCTGTATTATCAGGATGTTTTCCATGTGCATTTGTTTACTGCGGATATGTATGAGTAGCAGTCGCAGACCAAAGATGTCTACCTATACCCACCCTATTGACGGAAGTAATGCCATATCCTGTTGCATTCCCGATGGGGCAGTAAAGAGACCATATCCAGACACAAACTTCTTAAACAAACAACATCAAATGATACATCCGTACATCTCCCCAACGCCAACCATGCATATTCTTCCCACTAATAAGTGGGAGAATCCGCCGAACTCCAACCCAGCCCGCTGTGCAACCGCGCACATACCCAGTAACCCACATCCAATCATCAACTCCATATGTCCAAATGCGCCGTTCCGTCAATCGACAACGAGGCCTTCTAGCACACGCATAGCTCTTGAACCTTCGCTCTCAAACTTCGAGACCATGGCCTCACACTCGTGCTTAAGCTTCTGCTCCGCCAGCCCAGCATTGTGGTAAATCCACTCTTCCACTGTCATGCGCTTCTCAGGGCTAGTCAGGTCGCTTCCTCTGCAGAGGAGCTTGGCAACGCCGTTTTCCTTCTCGCCGCCTGGGGAGAATATCATATCCATATCCACAGCCGTCCAAGGAGTGGTGCTTTGCAGACCGGCAACGACGTTGCGCTTAGATGGCGAGCCACGCATTGGGGTGGCCGCGACCGGTGCCAGCACAACCCGTTTGGGCATAACGCTGGTGGCCGGCTTCGAGGACGGCGGTTGGTTTTCAGCATCAGATGATTGCGGGGTCTGGGACGGAGACAGCGTGGCCTGTTTGGCCGATGCCGACGGAGCGGTAAGAGCCCGGGGCGTAGCTGGCGGATCATGGTGGTCTTCTGACTGCCGAGGTAAAGACGACAAGGCCCGCGCTGGCCTCGGGATAGACGTGGCAGCTCGATTCGCGGCGGTGGCTGGCGAAGGGGCGGCCGGGCGCGCTGGAACCGGAGAGGGGTTCGGAAGGTGAGACGGCACTGCACTAGCAGCCACGGGCTTCCTGGCAATCTTCCCAGGTGTCTCCTGGAAAGCGGGAAACGGGTCGCCGGCGCGATGCGACTCGATCTGCACCTCAATCTTGACAGGAATGCCAGATGATCGCCGTGGTTCTGGTTCCACCGGGCCTTGAGAGGCCGTCTTCCTTTTCGGCGCCCGCCCTCGGCCTCGTTTCTCTGTGGTTGGTTGACCAGTGGTGTTATTGACGACGGTTGCGGTGCTCGCGTCAGGATCTTCCGCCTCCTCAACTTCGGGTCCCGGCCCTACGATGGACGTTTTGTTGGTAGTGACAGCAACTCTTGGGGCTGGAGCTGGAGCCTGGGCTCGAACTGGCTCGGGAATCGGGGCGGGATCTTCCATCAGCTCATCAACGGGATCCGAAGACGGCGCTGGTTCCTTCGCCTTCTTGGTCTGCTTTGACGCCTTGCGAGTACCAGCCTTTCGACCCTTCTTAGGTACCACGAGGTCTTCCGCTGCCGGAAGTTCCTGTGATTCAACCTCGGCCTCCAAGGCTTTGAACTCTGCTTCAACCTCAGCCTCATCTGGCTCGGCGGGCGATGGATCAAGCATCGCATACGCTTCACTCTGCTGTTCCTTCTGGCTTCGGGCGCCTTTCTTCTGCGTGGCAGCAGTCTTTTTAGCACGCCCCTTCGTAGGCGCAGGAGCTAGATGCCTCTCCGAACCAGAATCGGCACCATGGTTCTCGTCGTCGGCCAGTTGCCGCTCAAGATCAGCTTCAAGCTGGCGGTCAATGTCCGCATCATCGTCAATATTCGCCCGGAGTGATGCAGTGGAAGCCTGTGATCTCAACGAGGATTGTGATGCTTTTCGTGGTTTGGCAGCGGATGCCCGGCCCTTCTTCTTGGCTGGAGGCTTGGCTGGTGCGGCGTCAACCATCTCAGTATCCTGGGAGTCTGTCGGCGCAGCTGACTGATCTACTGTATTCGCCCTCGCTCTCGCGGCGCGCTTCTTCGGAGGGGGAGCCTCGGAGTTGGTGGCGGCGGAGTCTTCCACGGCGTCACTGGCGCGCTTGCGACCCCGTGTCGGTTTTTGAGGTGCCTCTTGAATCGGCTGGGGCGCATCTTCCAGGACCTCAACCGGCTCCTCCTTTTTTGCTTTCGTTTTTCGTGCCTTGGTTGTAGTAGCCTTCTTCGCCTTCGTGGCCTTCTTCCCACCTTGAGTCATCGAGGAGGCTGTTGTCATAACACTATCGTCGTGGTCGGCAGTCATGTCGGCGATGGAGTGGTGATCGGATATCCCCGTTGCAACAGTTGCAACAGATTGGATGGAAAGTCGCGAGGCCTTGGAGACTCTAGCAGCCTTGGCTTTGCTTGGTTTCTTCGGTGGTGGGTACTGGCTGATCAGCTCGAAGAACGCGCAGTCAGGGGAGCGTTTGTGGTGCTCGTCACTGAATGATGTTAGACGCCGTTAGGCCAGCGGGTCTGGAATGTACTTGCATCGGCTTGTCGCCCGACTCCCATCCATCAAGTGCCAAGTGACAATAGGCACAGGTTGCCATATCGTCGGACTCCAGAGTCGGTGTGTACTTCCAACCTGCCTCAGCGAGCTGTAGCCTGTCAGCTGCGATTCAGTCGCCCTTGCCACGTTGAGAATAACAGACTTACCTGCTTTGTTTTGCACTTGAAGCCCTTCTTTGACTCGTAGGGCCACTTTCCCCCGAACGTTTCTTTCCGCGCCTCGATCATGGCCGGGTCGAGGGGGTGAACCTTCCCAAAGTCGCCCAGGTCGGCCTCGATTGCCGCCATTACTGCCCAACCGCAGGTTGGCGAATGCTTGAGGTGTTCTTCCAAGGGCTTGTCATCCTCCTCCCACCCGTCGAGGGACTTATCGCACAGAAAACACACAACATTGTCGGGACTGCCGGGAAACGGCTCGAAGAAGAAACCGGCTTTCGCAAGCTAACTCAGTTGTCTCAGCGCCTCTCCCAGAGTATTGCTTGGTGCATAGGGAGGAACTCACATCAGCAGGCGAAAGCGACTTGTGCGGCCAATGCAGCGCCTTGGGAGCGCGCGAACTCGCGTTGGACGGCCCTCGTTTGGCGATGGGCTGCGCGCCTTGGAACGAAGCCAGGCGGTTCTCGTACACATAGAATCGCTCCTCTGGACCGGTCAGCGCCATTGGTGCGGCGCGAAGCCTGTGGCTTCGTTGGACGCTGGCGGGACGGGAGAACGGTCGGTTGCAACGCGAGAGCGGTCGCGTTGTTTGTCGGAGCCGAATGCAAATGGGGTGGAGCGCTCAGAACAGGCAGACCATGCTCTCTATCGTGGGGAGCAAGTGGCGAAACAACTGGTGCTGTCGAGGGCTGTTTTGCGATTTGATGCGGATCGGTCAAGTCCCGGTTTGGTGGTGGAGGGGAAGAATGGAAGTCACCACTGCCAAAATACGTAGCGCGGCAGCGATTGGCTGACTCTTTCGCGTTTGTTTACTTTGCCGTGGCTCGAGCTCCCCAGCCAGGTTTACAAATGTGGGGCATTCATGAAACCCCACGGGCAGACAGACAACACCAAGCCAAAAATTCTAACACCCAAACAAGCGACCGCGTTGCCACGATTCGCGTGCCTGTCCATTGGGGCTGATGCCGGTAAAACGTCGATGAACTTCGAAAAAAGCATCGACACAGCATTTGTTTTGTTTCTGCATAGAGTTGCATTTACAAGCACATCTTCAGCGCAGTCAGTACTGCATCACGGGTTAGGGTTCAGTGAGATTCTGACTGTGCCCCTGAAGTCAGGGGCAGTGTGGTCCGCGCATCGCCCGACAACGTCAAAAAGGTTGAAACCCGACCCCGATTCAAAACCATGGCTGCGAATGTTTCGAGCCCAGACGGGAATTATCAAGAAGCCGCACTTTGAACAAGCTTTTATACGCACGTTTTTTTTCCCGGGAAAGGAGGATTCTTATTATCCGCATGGCTCTAAACTAGGGGTCTGCCATGAGCCCTAACGTGGAAAGTTTGCGATAAGCCTCTCTCCTCTAACGGCAGATGCGGTCTCCCAGTTCCGAATACCGCACCGGGCATGAATGCTGATGACCATCTAAATTCCCAGGTTGGGTTCTTTCTGGGTCTGGATCCGGTGCTAGAAAAAGAGAAGCTGTGGATGATCTGGGCGGTGGATAGAAACCGGGTTCTGAAGCGGACGCAGGACTGGCACGGCCAGATGGAATCAGGGGCAGGCCTTGAAGTTGGTTAGGGTTCCTAGCATCTGGGGAAGCGCATTCGGAGTTCATTTTTCAACGTCTGTGCATTCAGCATTCTCCAGGGATCCACCGGCCATGCCGTCATAGTCAGTCAGGTCGAGCATCGCCGTCCGGTACACCTACCCGGAGGCAGCTCGGCGGATCAGATGCGGTCCAACGCTCCTGCCATGCTCGTCTTTTATGTGCCAGCGCCACATCATGATGTTTTTTCTCAAATAAGGTCGGGTACCTGCATAACCCAGACATCAGGGTCCTCTGCAGTTCGAGAGACGGGTAATAGAGTTCAACAACTCTGTTGCCACTGGACCCAGGCCCAGGCCGAACGAATTGTGGGCAGCCTCGCTCCACCGCCATCGATGTCGCAGAGAAGCATGTCCACTGAGCAGCGAATTCGCCGCCACAGCCCCAGATCTTGATGGAGTCACAAAGGCCGCGAGGGGAGCAGATCCCTAACCGGCAATTGCTCAGGAGACCTGTCAATGCAAGGGTGCGAGGCCTATCCCCGGAGGCGCCGGTCTGATGGTTTTGCGACGCCCCGAGAACGGCCACTGCCCCATGGTTCAACTCATGTCATGACTCGGGCTTCCCCCCATGGTTCCGCAAACTTATATCTCGGCCGTTCTTCCTCTCCTGTACCCTCAAACTATCCTACCCACCTTCCCCAACACTTTCCACCTGTCAGCCCATTATAACCCGACTGGCCGGCGTGCCTCGTTGTGTGCTGCTGAACACCCGGCACCGCCCGCCTCCGTCTCCCCCGCGTCGCTCTTTCTCGGCAGTCACCCCTCTGCCACGCCAGACATCCCAGGAGACGAGAGCTCGCCCGCACGCACACACAACGGTGCCGGAACAGCCACAAAGCTGAGGCAGCAAAAATGGAGTTCGACCGCGACCTCGAAGGGCATCTTGCCGACAGCGAGAAGGCCGTCTACGGCACTTCTAAGAACGCCAGCGACTCCTCGTCTGGCTTTATTGAATCGCCTGTGATTGCGAACACTGGTGCGAAGCCCTACCGCGCCGACTCCGAAGTAGGCGAGGTTCGCGATGTGAGCCCCGACTTCCTCCGGCAGAAGGAGGCCGAGGGCCAAGCCGCCTTCAAGCGGCTGGGCTGGAAGCGTCTGACGATTGTCCTCATTGTCGAGGCTATTGCCCTCGGGAGTCTCAGTCTTCCCGCTGCCTTCGCAGCCCTGGGCATGGTGGCTGGCGTTATCTGCTCCATTGGGCTCGGGATCGCCGCTGTGTACAGCAGCTACGTTGTCGGCCAGGTTAAACTTAAGTACCCGGAAATCTCGCACTACGCAGACGCTGGGCGCCTCATGTTCGGAAAGATCGGCTACGAGATCTTTGGCTTCATGTTCACCCTGCAGCTCATCTTCATTGTCGGCTCTCATGTTCTTACTGGCACAATCATGTGGGACAACATCACAGCGGGCGGGAATGGCACTTGTGCCATCGCTTTCGCAGTTGTCTCGGCTATCATTCTTTTCCTGGTTGCGATCCCCCCGAGCTTCGCAGAAGTGGCCGTCCTTGGGTACATTGACTTTATCTCCATCCTCGCGGCCATTCTAATCACCATCATCGCCACCGGCGTCACTGCCCACGGCTCGGAAGGGGGTCTTTCCGGCGTCAGCTGGTCTGCATGGCCCAAGAAGGGTCTGCCGTTACATGAGGGATTCATCGCCATCTGCAACATTGTCTTCGCGTACAGCTTCGCTCTCTGCCAGTTCAGCTTCATGGATGAGATGCATACACCAAGAGACTTCTCAAAGAGTATCGTGGCACTGGGCGGTATCGAGATCTTCATCTACACCCTGACCGGCGCCTTGATCTATGCATTTGTCGGACAGGATGTCCAGTCTCCGGCTTTGCTCTCCGCTGGGCCTACCATTTCCAAGATCGCCTTCGGTGTCGCCCTCCCCGTCATTTTTATCTCGGGAAGTATCAATACCGTCGTCGTCGGTCGTTATATCCACGGTCGAGTGTTCCGCGACTCGGTAATCCGCTTCGTCAACACGCCCATGGGCTGGGTCACCTGGCTGGCTCTTGATGCCGTCATCACTCTCGTTGCCTGGATCATTGCGGAAGCCATTCCCTTCTTCTCGCCCCTTCTCGCTATCAGCTCGTCGCTCTTCATCTCCGGTTTCACCTTTTACCTGCCGTCCCTGATGTGGTTCATGCACATCAAGGAGGGGAAGTGGTACGAGCGAAAGAATTGGGCGTGCACTGCGGCAAACAGCGTGTGCTTTTTTATCGGCATCGTCGTCCTTGGTCTCGGGACATATTCTGCCATTGAGGATATCGTAGGTTCTAAAGTCTACTGGCTACTCTGTTCGCTGGCTAACATGATTCTCTCAGATGGTCCGCTACGGTGATGGAAATGTGTCAAGTCCCTTCAGTTGTTCTGCGCCAGTTTGAGTCGTCAACCTGGCATTTCTATTATGGGTTGGACTCTTGGCGTCTTCTGGGGGGTTGAATTTGGTTATGACAAGGGATGTTTGGGCATGATAATAATCATGCATGCGATTTACGGCTTTGGATGAATCGGACATCCTTTGTTTCCTGTTTCTGTTTACATGGCATCGGATACGGTAGCACCCGGGTTGCAGCGGTTGTGTTCTCTTTCTGGACACTCTTAGGCGTTCAATGGAGCTCTGAGGCTTGCTCACACGGCAACCTAGCTTTTCCCGACACGTAGATATATAGTATCTGCTCGTCTAGAAATACGAAAAATTACTTAAAAGCTGACGTGATGTGACACTATTGGCTGCGAGTAAATGTCGCTGAACTCCAACAGAGTCCTTCGCAGGTCTCAAGCTGCTCAAGGGAAAGCAACACACAGCTGAAAAGGTGGTATTCTCAACAATAATATGGATCGAGATACCTTTTATGTTCATGCTCCATTGCTTACATTGACTTCGGCCGCATTCCGGTGTCCAAGGGACCGAAAAAAAGAAAAAGTATTGTTTCCAAAACTCTGATAAGCCACCTGAAGAAGGCCACCATTTCCTAACAGACCCGAAAGCATGAGGAAGCAAGCGGGTGAGCCTCAGCATATCCACACTAACCTCACGCAGGATCTGAGGAAAATGATCATGATCTCCTTCGTTGATGCTGCACCCAGGAGCAAAAAAAGACAGGAGTCGTGAAAGGAGTTATACTCCAAAACTCCAAAAAGAAACTCGGGAACGGGGAATCGAACCCCGGGCTGCTGAGTACTCAATATGAGAGTCAGCGATGTTAGCCACTACACCATACCCGATTTCTGGGGATATCCCAGATTCCTTGGAAGATCGGTGTGAAATATGGTCCTATAGCTTGCTGTTTCTGGCGGAGACACGGGATGGTATGTTTCTCGTGTCGGATGGGTTCCCTGTATTGGAGTGCGATCTCGGCGATGATAACGTAAAGAACAGTAGCCCTCGGGTGAACGAGTGGGTTTGATCGACCCGCTGCCGGCCAGGAGTCTCCACCAATCCCTTCCAAACGCCGAGAATTCTAGAAAGGTTCTAGCTTTAGGAAGTATTCTCGCTTTGCCTTGGCCTAAGGGCATATATGCACGTCGAACTTGGACAGCAGAATACAGCTCTTCTGGGCGGGGATGATTGGATAGGGCAATCCTCCTGGCTCCTCAATTTTCTAGTAATAGGCTAGACGATAGACGATGAGTGATAGCTAACGATATGCCTTCGCTCACGTCGGGTATTCCCTACGATTCTACCATGCCGATTTGATCGACAACAGCCAGTTGCGCATTTAGCTCTCCAGTCCAAGCTCCTTGTAGAACGCCTCGGAGTTCGGCTTTCGGCCGAGGAACTGCTCCAGTGTGAGCATCTCGTCCTGCGACCCGCCCCGCTCGAGGACCGTGTGTCTGTAACGGCGACCCTGATCTTTATCCATTGGGTTGGCCTTGAAGACCGAATAGAACATATCAGTCGAGTAGACCTGAGACGAGAGGTAGCCATAGTAGCCGGCGTCATAGCCGCCGATCAGATGACCAAAGGTTGCCTGTCCGTTGCCCCAATTGCTATAGTCTAGAATTAGCATGCGGATATTCGTGGTAAAAAAGGTTACTTACCTCGGCTCGCCCTGCGCCTCGGGGCCCTTGATACCGCTGAGCTCAACTCTCAGATCGTTGTACAACTTGCTGACGTCCATCGCCTCAAGATCACCATGGGTCTTGGGCGTGTGGACAGTCATGTCAAACAAGCCGAAGTGCAGCTGGCGCAGGTTAAAGAGTGCATCGTTGACATGCTTGGTTGCGATGAGCTTCTCGATAAGATCATCAGGAATCTGAGCTCCAGTCTCGTAGTGGCTGCTGAGAGCTTTGAGCTGCGCAGGTGTCCAGCACCAGTTCTCAAGCATCTGACTCGGGGCCTCAACGAAATCTCTAACAGTTGAAGTCCCGTGGAATCTGGCGTACCGGGTACGGCCAGACAGGTCGTGGATACCGTGGCCTAACTCGTGGAACAACGTAACCACCTCGTCGTGCTTCAACAGCGAAGGCTTCTTCGGTGTCGGCTTGCTGAAGTTGCAGACAAGAGACGTTGCTGGGTAGTGTCTGGTTCCATCGGCCTTCAGGAAACCCGGCTGCAGGTTGAAGTTGGCGGCGTGGCCGTACTTGCCGGGGCGCGGGTGCAGATCTAGGTATAGATAGCCTACGAAGCCCTCCCCTTCGGTCGCGTCGTCCCAAACACTGAAGATGATGACATCCTCATGCCACGAGATGTCCTCTGCCTTTCCGGTGGGGGAGAGGCGCTGGCGGTCTTCGGGTGTCAGCTCGACGAAGATGAGGCCGAACAACTCCTCGAAGATTTTCAGCATGCCCGCCACAGTAGACTTGATAGGAAAATACTCGGCAATGGCATTTTCGTCGATGCTGTATTCCTCCTCGACCATCAGGCGGTCGTAGAAACGGTGGTCCCAGAGGTAGTAGTTGCCGTCGAATGGCAAGTTGCGGGCCTCGTGATCCTTCTTCTTCAGGGAGAGGAGATGGTCAATTTCTTTGACGCCGCCAGCCGCGAGGCGTGTCTTGAGATCTCCGAGGAAGTCCAGGACCGTCTTTGGGGTCTTGGCCATCTTATCCTCAATTCTGAACGAGGCGTGGTCCGGGTAGCCGAGAAGACGAGCAGCCTCATCTCTGAGGAGGATCGCCTCTTTGAAGAGCTCTACATTCTGATTGCACTTGAATGAAGAGTTAGCTAACTATTCTCAAAAAACGGCTGGCGTAAAATTACCTTATTCTCGTTGTCGATGAACAGCTTCTTTCGAGTCTCAGGGTTCTTTGCGAACTTGAGGGTAGGGAAGAGGTCGGGGTACTTGAACGAAAGACGCAGCTTGCCGTCGTTCTCACCGGTTCCCTTCTCAAGTCCATCGAGAACATCCTGCGGGACGCCATCGAGGTCCTCCGCGGTAAACCAGATACCGCCATTTTCCTCGTTCAAGTTTTTCTGGAACGCGATTTGAATCTGGCTCAGCCGCATCTTGATCTCCTTGAAACGGTCTCGCTTCTCACCTGCCGGAAGACCTAACCCGTTCTTAATGTAGCTCTTGCGCTCCTTCTCGAGCAGAAGCGCACTCTCTGACGAGTCGAGGCCGGCCGTCTTGGCCAGAGCCTCGTCAATCAGCCGATCCTTGTCCTTCTCCTTGCTTTCGGACAGCCCGCTATTCTGGTAGACGGCATCAACCAGCTGGAACACATCCTCACGCATGGCGCACTCGATGCCGAACTCGTCCATGATCTTCTCGGCTGCGGTACTGGCGTCCCGTAGCTCACTGTCTCCACTCACATACTGGTAGAAGCCCAGGATGCGAGCGTTCAAGGCGCCGATATTCTCGTCCTCAATCTGGGGACGCAGGACCGAGTCGAACGATGCGGCCTTGGGGTTCTCAGCAGGCTTGATCTCGGCGACGAGCTTGTCGAGTAGTGTGCGGGTCTTGTCGCACAAGGCCTTGGAATCCGCGACGATACTCTCCTTGGTGCCAGTGAAGAGCGGCGGGGCCTGAGGTGGGTTGGTGTACTTGGCCATGTTGATGAACGGGTGGCTCAACAAGGGACCTTTGCCCGGCGGGGATGAGGTTGAGCTCGAGGGTCGCGTGTTGGAGACGCCTCCGAACTGTTTTTGCGGCTGGGACTGCCTAAGGTGGCCGAAGACTGTAGTCAGACGGGCAGCGATGCGCGGGGCGGCCAGAGTGACGGTGAAGACGGAAAAGATGAGGAGTGAGAAGAGCAAGAGGCCGGAGACCCGTCGCTTCGGAGAGGATATTGATGGCGCCACGGTGAACTCGAGGGGGGGTTCGATGGGACGAGAGTTGGGCCCACAGAAGAAGGTCTTATACGACGACGTTAGGTCTCCTGTGAGACGTAGGTCGTGTGGATGCGGGTATGCCTGTTGCTTGCGGGGCACCGTGAGGCAGACAGAGGTGCTCTAGTGCGGGGGAACACGATTGGTCGGGGATGCAGGGCGCGGGGACGACGGTGGTCAAAAGCAAGACGGGGTACAGGGTGGCCCGGGATTACATGCGAGGGTCTACTGTCGGTCGCACTGCCGTTTCGAGAGAGTAACTTTCTTTTGGGGGGTGGAGATACATTCAGTTGGTTGAAGACAGATTTGCAGGTTGTTGGATGAAGGCGGTTTGGGAAGGTGCCGAGTCCAGCAGCTCGGTTGACCGGGTTGTTTCCTGGGTTCAAGCTGCCGAAACAGTCGAAGACCTGGGAGCCCGTGCGCCTCGCATGCCAACCCGGCAGCAGCTGCAGATGGAGGGGCATCCTGATGGGCGTTCATAATAGAGGGGTTCCCAACATCCTTCATCCGTTCCCCGCCAACAATCCAAGAACCTGGAATGTCTCTTCCATCGACGCTGGCAATCGCTCTGGCATTGATTGGTCCGAGGCACTTCGCCTCATCTGTGTCCGCTATAGGCGGGCGAAAGAAGGCAAACACGGGGCACAGAATTGCATTTGATTACCTGTGCCCGCAGAAGAGGCAAACAGAAGGCGGCGGGGCACAATAGTCGCACATGAAGGCTACTACACGTTTTGCAAGCAATAATGAGCAATAATGCTGAAAGCCTTTCCATTTTGCAATTTGCTGCCGTGATACACGGCAGCGAGCCAGCCTAACCCGGCAATCCATGTTCCCAAATACAATACATCTCAGAGACTCCAACGCCAGCCGTCATTATGCAATGTCCACCGATGGCGCAATCTCCATCCTCCATCTTGGCGGATAAATCCCCCTCTTCCTTCAAGGAAGGTGTCCCAAGCCCCTCACAAACGCCGGCCCCTCGATCGTCCTCTAGTTGGCAAGGATGGTTCGGACGAGTTCTAAAAGGGGGATACAGTTAGCAAAACATTACACGTCGCGAAGAATAGATTCCGTACCTGTGTAGTTGACCTGCCCGTCTCTTACTTCCACAGCCTTGAGGAGCTCATCAACCTCCTCGTCCGTCATCTTCTCTCCCAGGTTTGTTAGGATGTACTTGAGCTGGCCGACGCCGATGAGCCCCGTCATGTCCTTGTCAAACACCTGGAAACCACGGCAGTACTCCTCGGGCTCGCCGGGATCGCGGAAGCCGCCTGGTCGGTTGAGAATCCTCTGGAAGGTCTCAAAGTCGACTATGTCGAGCACGAAATGTCAGTCTCAAGCAATGTTGGCGGCTCTGGTAGCTGGGGCGCAACTTACAGTCACCGCCGACGTTTTTCTCCAGGTCCCGGATCTCCGACAGAGTCGGGTTCTGGCCGCAGGCGCGGAGCAAGTCTCCCAAGCTGTCAAGAGCCACACGGCCATTTCCGCGCTTGTCGAAGAGGGAAAATGCCTCCTTGTAGTTGGTCGAAGCCTGGTCGAACGTGTTAGATGCCATTGTCTCGATGTCTGTTTTCGACCCAAAATCTGAAGTGATGCGACGCAGGAGCCAGCCGGGCAGAGAGGAATGCTAGCGGGGCACAAAAATTTGTCGTGGCGATGACGCAGCGAGAAAGACGGAGCTCGAATTGGCTTCAACAGTTGCAGATGCGCGCGAGGATGGCGAGACTTCGATCTTGAGGATGTAGACGAGATTCCAAAGAGTTGAGTTTCTTTGTTCGACGGCCCTCTGATTTGCTGCTGATCGCTTGCGCGCGGGCAGAAGCGCTAACAATCGGCGATTTTAAGTGGCCGATAGGGGCGCTCTGCGTTTGCGTTGTTGGAGCACTGTTGACACGGGCAACCGTGGGGCTCCCTGCGCGCGGCCGTGGCAAAGAATGGACTGTGTGGATAAACTGTGGAATCACTCACCATTTTGAAGGTATGCAATGCGTCAAAAACTGTCGAAAAGGGGGCGAGACTGGAATACGCGATGACGATGGCAATCCTGACGCTATTCGGAGAGAGGAGGAGTGGAGGAGGAGTGGGAGAATGCAAGACAGTTCTTTTCTACGGTTGTCAAGGGTATCAGCCGCAGCAGAAGGAAAGCAGCTTGGTTTGGTTCGCTTGGTGGTCTGTGCCTTTATGCCCCTGTCTCCAAACGCGTCTCTCGGGGCAACCGACCATTGGTGCCAGCAACACCCGCTCCTCGGCCTGGGCCCGTTTGCCCCCGCCTTGCATCGGCCTTAACAACTGGATCAACCATTGAGGATGAGAGAAAGGGTAAGGTGGTCACGAAAAAAAAAAGAAAAAAAAGGCAAACATTTACAGGACACCGCCAATCCCAGGCCTCTGCCCATCTGTTTGGGATGCGGCTGCGTCATCGTCTGGGGATAATGTACTCTGGATCATGATGGGCGTATCTTACACTACTCTGGCTTCCTCCTCTTTGCCATGACCAAAACTGTGCCCCAAACCGCCTCCACCTCGATTTCTTTCCACTCGCCTCTAGCCTTCCATTCTGGCACCGCAGCCACAAGCTCATCAAACATGAGGTCCACAATATCGCCATGCCCTCCCGCGGCTCTGCTCTGTTTGTCAGGGTGCGCACTCTGCCAGCCGTGGAAGGCGCTGAACGTTCGCAGGTAGCCCTCCAGTTCGCCGAGTTTGAGGGTCTTGCGCTGCCAAAGGGCCTCTTCTGGCGCGTCACTGACGTCTTTGCGGGTCCGGTCGGGATCCCAGGCGATGCGGGTCACGCTTTCCCAATCGGTCTCGGGAGGGGTCACGACACGGTAGGATTCCCGGAGGATATCGCGGCCCGGCAGCTCCCAGAATCGGGCCATGCTCTCGAGACCCGGAGCAGGCTCGGCCTTTCCGTAGACGAACCTGTCATATATGGGCGTTGTTTCGGGATGTCCCACGATAACGTGGTCTTTGTAGCCCCAAAACGCAAGTGTCCCACCATACTTCACCACGCGGGCAAGTTCCGGCCAAGTCTTGCCGAAGTCAAACCAGTGCGCTGCTTGTCCGGCGACCACGCAGTCAATTGAGCTGTCCGGCAGGAAAGATAGGTCCTCTGCTTTGCCTTGTCTAATCTCGATCTTTGGATCAGATGTGAGTCTCTTGGCCTGTTCCACCATTCCGGAGGACGGGTCAAGCGCAACAACCGAGGCGAAGGAGGGCGCGAGAGCGCGCGCAACTAGCCCGTGGCCGCAACCTAGGTCGAGCAACGAGCCAGAAGGCGTCGTCGAGGTGGCGCCTCGATTAGCATCATGGAACCCAAGGACTCGACTGAAGAGCACGGGAGGGTACGACGGCCGGAATGCCGCGTATCCCGCCGACGAGAAGGTAGACCGGCTGTCACGAGCAATCGCGGGCGGTTAGACAACCAGTTTGAGGCTCATAATAGTTCGCGAAGCAAGGGACCTGCTTACCCAAAAATGGACATGGTGAGGGCTAAATCGAGGGTCAATTAAGACCAGCCTCATGCCCTGAAGTTGAGAACGGCAGCGGGTTAATTATAGGCGGCTTCTTGGCAACTGCTTTTGTCCAGCAGCAGCCGTGCTGCGCCGCGAGTTGGAGTAACCCCGACCAAATCCGATGATTTCCGGCAACCTACAACTGCGGACAACTGGCATGCTATTCCCGTCTTTCCCATCGTCCGATCGCCCGTCCCATGCCGCCATCGGTCGCCATTATTCAGTTATCTATCCTGCTGACGAGCGCACAAAGAGGGCGGGGCCCCGCGGCACGTCATCCTTCCCGCTGCTCACTCCGTCTCGCTCACTGGTGGGGGCCAATGGGTGGGAAGCTGAAGATGGAACCAACACCATCAGCACGCATGCGCCTCGTTGATGCGCGCTACCTCTCCGGCAGTCTTCAAAGTTATCTATAGCTTCAATAGAATGCGCGACACGGGCGCGGCGGCCAACAAGGTCCTCTTAAGAGCGCCTGCGTGCCCGTCTTTCAAACTGATGGCTGGCTCTCATCATCATCATCATTAAACCTTAACACACCCTCCTCAGCTCAGCTCTTCTTTAGGTTGTTTCACCAAACACGCCTTCAAACTTAAACCAACTGGACTTGACCGACATCCAACATGCCTGGCACAGACGCTACTCTCGAGGCCTTCTTCAGCTCGCCCAAGTATGCAGTGGTTGGAGCAAGCACGAACCCCGACAAGTTCGGGCACAAGCGTAAGTCCTGATATAACATTGGGGGGGTCTGAGTATCCTCAACCGACAGCAGCCATCACGACACTATTGTCTTGTTGCTGCCAGCCTCCGCCTTTCCCGCCCTTAGCCTTGCCTTTCCCGCCCCTGTCCACGCCACTGACAGCAAGACAAGCTGGCATGGCTGAATTTAACTGACCTGCTGCTCCTCGACAGTCTTCAAGTGGTACGTGACGCACGGTCTGGATGTCAAGCCTATCAACCCAGTTGCCAGCGCCATCAAAGTCGATGATGTCGACCACGCCACCGTTACATCGCTCTCCGATCTAGAGAGCCCAGCCGAGACTTCGGTGTCCATCATCACCGGCCCGGGCGTGACTGCCAAGGCGCTGGCCGAGGCAAAGAAGCTCGGTGTCACCGCCGTGTTCCTTCAGCCAGGCACTTTCGATGACGATATCCTCGCCTTTGCGCAGGAGAACTTCGCGACGGTGCTGGCTGGCGAGGGTGGAACTGGCCCACAGGGGTGGTGCGTCCTGGCGGATGGGGAGAGAGGGTTGAAGGCGGTTGGGAAGCTGTGAGCACTTACACAATGTTCATGCACACACGTTTGAGCGGGTTCTGCTCCGGATCTCAGGGCGTAGCGCGAATCCACACGGCGGAGTTGTCTTTTAACTAGCTTTTGTGGTTCCCTACTAGCCTAGCGCGGTGTGATGGGCTGAATTGACTTTTGACCTACCTATGGATCCCCGTTTTTGCGGCATTTTGTCGGATGGGTGACTACCTTACCTACCTCGGGCCCAGTGAGCAAGTGCCCTGCTAACACAAGCCCATGATCGCAGGCAGGATCTAGAACTGTCATCTAGAATATACCGTCCTGAATATCGAGTTGCTGTTAGGTAGCTGAGAAGCTCTTTCGTGCCCTGTTCTTGTTCCTAGACCCGAACACCACCAGTGCCGGTGAATCTGTTGTCGCGGACCTTCCAGATAGGGTCTCTTATACGTGTCTAGGTACCTGCCATCCAGAGAGGGCCAGTCTCTAACACCTGTTGAGGTACCTGCCGTTAAAACTTGTGACAATCCACTCGTCCACTGGTCTTGTATCCACCCAAGCTAGGCGGTTTCAGATCAGATGACAAAATATGGTTCAGATCGGTTGCGGGGAAAGGTGTCCTTCGAAGGTACCGGATGTACCCATGTAAGTAGCTCAAGGCAGACAGGCTGGAATCGTCGAGAAGACTGGATTCGTGGCATGGCTCGTTCGCAACTTGGCGATTCTCTCTCGAGCAGGTGGTACACTGAGCGACGAGGTGAGGAAGGGAAACACTCTGTCAGACAATGGAGGCACAACTTCACGGCAAGCCCCGCTGACGGGGTCCACACGTAGCGGTCCACGTCACGGGGAGAAAAAAGGGGCATTGGGCGCAGCGCGAGATTCCGCCGATTCAATTCCAAACCCGACGACAACCAATGTACCGGAACTGACGATGGCCAAGACCCAAAATCCACGAACGACGATCCAAATGAGTTCGTATTCAAAACCAAGTTCAAGCCGATCGATGAGCAAGATCCAAAATCCACAAGACGACAATCCAAATCAAGTCCAAGCCAAATCCGAACCAAATCCAAGCCGATCGATGAACAAGATCCAAAGCCCACGATACGACAATTTAAATCGGTACGCATCCAAACCAGTCCAAGCCAAGTCCAAGCCAAATCCACGTCAATCACGAGTGACTCCCCTGTACCCAAAACCAAGCTTCCGCGGCTCTTGCTCGCACAGCTTTCCGAAATCCAAACTTAAACCTCCTCCTTTGAACCCGTCCTCGCGTCTGGCCCAATCACAGCGCAGCGGTGTCCGTTCCCATCCTCGTGAGGTCACAAGCTGCTCCAAGCCTCGTGTTCACCAACCCCCCTGCGCGGGTGATGGCGTGGTCGCGGCGATGCGCGACCACTTGATCGGCGCGGAGACCGGAGCAGCTTTCTTGGCCGGGGCCGGGGTCGCCGCCCCTGCCCCGCTCCCTCTGATCGGAGTGGGTTGGAGCGCCGCTGGGGATGGCGTCTCCTCGCGCGGGCGCTGCGCCGGGCGCCGGCAAAGGGGTCTGTAGGGGATCGCGCCGCCGACGACATTGCTGCCGCCGACAGTGCTCTCCCTCGCAAGCCCCCTCGCTGGCTGCGGTGCCGGCGAGCGCTCGCCGCTGTGATATGGGGATGTCGATCCCCTCACCCCCGAACGCCAGGATGCCAGGTTCCGGTGTGGGAACTCCTTCCTCTGACATCCCGACCCCTCGGGCTCCTCGCTGTAGAGGTCTTCGATCGCCTCTTTCCACCCCTTGCAGCTTAGCTCCATGTGCTCTTTCAGGCTCTGGATGCTGTCGGGGCGGACGCGAAGGAGGTCACGGGACTTTGTGAACGTCCCGATGACGGCGAGAGGAACGACCCAGACACTTTGGATGTTGAGCCATGCTATGCCAGATGTCAGCTGAGGGTTTCTCTTGGGGGAATATTTTGAACACGGGTACTTACAAGTCTTCGGCTTCGGCATTGATTTACCGTCGCGGAGATGGAGGGCCGGCCATCGCTCGTCGTACTTCTCGCAGCCGTGAAACGAGCGGAAGTCCTTCGGGTCCTTCCATTCGTGCCACCTCTGGTTCCAGGGCGCCTCGTAGTTGTTCTCTGGTCCCGAGTGGTACGCAGAGACGGTGGTGATGAGTACATGGGTGCTCTGGCGCGAGAGTCGGTCGAGAATAATGACCGGGTGTCCTGTCGCCTTTTCTGGGATATATCCGTGCTTTCGCCCCCTCTTTGGGGTGATAAGCTGGTTCCGTTCCTCGTCCGGGAAGTGGTCCTCTGGGATGAGAAAGGCGATATCGCCAGTCTCCCACTCATGGTGGCCCCTGCTGCGGTTTCGGCCCGGGACAAAGGGGCGCTCGTATCTCCTTTGTCCGCCTTCACCCCAGGACAGAGCACCAGAGCCACGGGTGCCTCGAGGGCCGGTGGGGAGGGACGTTGCCTCAGACTGGGTGATGGTTGTGACCGGCATTTTGTATGATGCCTGGTGGTGATGTCAGTGAGTGTAGACTTGGGTTGGAAGCGGCGGAGAGCATACACGGCAAATATGTCTTCCTGTATCGGGGACGAGGTTTGTGGTGGAGAGAGGGTATGATGGAGGGGATATCTGTGGTAACGACGATGTCAGCGGTGACGGCAATGTTGTCTCGACGTATCGAAGACGAGGCTCAACGTACAAGGTTCAATGTGAAAGGGAGGAGTGATGGTTACAGCTTCCTTGCTGGAAGGGGTCGCTATAATACTCGCGGTTGTTCACAATGAGAGATTTTGTGATGGATGGTAAGACTGGACAAGTGACTAGGAAGGGGAGGAAACGAGCCATGTTAATATACCCCAGAAGAGGCCAGGAAACAAGCTTCCGTTTCAGTCAAACCCGTACCGCACAGAATGACTGACTTTCTCATCTTTGAGGCGCAAGCCCTAGAAGATAGACTTTCACTTGCCCGTTTCGCACCCCCCACCCCCTCTACTGCATGTGGCTGTCGATTGGCGTTGAGCAGAACTTAGAATAGGAGCCACAAGAATGCTTCAGGCTCCAACCGTCCTTGCCTGTACATTTCTACGTGCTTAATCCAGCGTCGGGGGCGGTGAGGAAAGGTGGAATCGTGTTCTGGTTTCGATGGTTTAACTTGCCGAGGGATTCCCCAATATAAACCATTGGCTGGCCCCAGTACTCATTCACATCCCTTTTCCCCTTCTATTTCACCCTCTGAATATGGGATGTCAGGGGTAACCGAGACCCCCTCAAACGACATCCTACAACATGGATTCCCGCTGCTTTCCGCTGGACGAAGAAAAACTCCCTTCAAGTTTTGTATCGGCAGCGCTGAGAACCTTGGATATCTCCGGACCAATACGTGCCTTCTTTGGACCCGAAAACAAGCCCCGGACGAGCGAAATGCTGGAGACGACAAAACTCTCGAGTATTGTTTTCTGAGGCCGGAAGTGTGAAGCTTCAGGCAGGACCGGGCAGCGAAATTCTTCACCTTCACGACCAACTGCTCCAACTGCATGTGAGGAGAGCCTCGGCCCTCACACTGCATCACTCGCCGCGAAAGTTCCACGGACGTTCGAAGTTTGGAGAGTAACTCTATCACCGCGTGTCATCTGCCAGTGACTGGATGGTACGACGCTCGGAGGCGACAAGACCAATATGGTTGCATTCACCTCCACCGCAATAAACCTAACGCGTCCAAGGACGGAAGCTCAGGCTTTGCAAAAAGTTTCGGCGGCCGCCGACATCCTGCCCATCAATGCTCATGGCTATCCACCTTGGTACGCTGCAAAAGCACCTACTCAGCACGAGTTCCAGCAGGATCTATCGGCCCCCCCCACGAAATTCTGATCCAGATCGCCGAGACGCTCTCGGTAGAGGGCTTGTATGTCCTCAGGACCACTTCGTCCATGGTCATCCAACTGCTTTCTCACAAGTATTTCTCCCACTTGCATGGTATGTGGAGCTTGTTTTCGCGAAAGGAAGCCGAAACTGCTGACTGATATCTAGAAACACGAGCACTGTCTACCTGGTTGCGTTGGCAGGGGCCCCGGCGAGACAACATGGACTTTCAAAAGGGTGTCCGAAAGTCGGACCTAAGGCATCGGATGGTTCGCAAGCCGCCTCCTCAATGCGCGCAATGTTCCCACTTCCTCCCGGGTTCCACTAGAACCTGGGATGGAGGCAAATCCAGCGCTGACTGAGGCGGCTTACTGCTGTGGTTGTGAATAAAATTGTGCTACTGCTTTCTTCTCGGCTAAAGAAAGGCAAAACTCTCTTGGAAACTGTGCTTGAATCAGTCTATCACCTGGGCCGACCTACTTCTGTTCAATCAGAAGGATGGAATCAAGAGGGATGTAAGCATCCCCCTGAAAACAGAGATTTCCTGCTTCGACCCTTCACACAGACATGCTGGTGCACCGCATCCGCCGAGGTTGACCGTCCGTTGACTTTGGGTATGTTCAGCGCCATTTGGACCCGCTTGATGCACAGGGCAAGAGCTCACAACTCTGTCCTCACATGTCGTTTGGCGATGGTGTGCTACTGAAGCCTTTCTGACCTTGCGGATGCGTTTGCTTTGGAGACTGCCGACCGCTGCCGTAGATAGAGCTCTCAAGTGAGGTAACTGGTGCGGGTCAACAATCCGACCGCCACAACTCGCGCGCTGAGTGTTTGGTGCGATCTGGGTGCCGGGCGAACTCGGCATACAGGGAGAAGCGTGTTCCTCAGTGTAAATCATTGGTCCAAAGCGGTCTCGAGAGTGGCTGGTATACTTCTAACGGTCACCCCCCCATTTGCGGATAGGGACTTCCCAGAAACAGGAGGGCGTGTCTGCTGCCGCAACGAAAACGCACCAGGGCACCAACGTGGGAGCATGTTCGGAGATCTCTGCACGAGCAGCACCCAAATGACTTGGAAAAGAGAGGCTCTGCAGTCGGGCCTCGGAATTTGTTCTACAGATCCGCACAGGCACCCAGACGCTGCCGCCATATAGGAGCTGCGAGGCATGTGGGAATGTTGGAAACCGTTGAGAGCGCTCGTATAGCCTGACAGGTTAGGCGCCTTCAAAGAGTTGACTTGGCATGGGATAGACCTCGAAGCAACGGATAGATGCAGCTTTGCCTTGTTGGATTTGAATAGCTAAAACTTCGTGGTGGCGACGGGGGAAATCATGTTTTGAATTTTTATTCCCGAGGCGGTCCATTTCTAGAACGTAAGTACCTGGTAATCATTGGGATGAAAAGACTCGTCGGTTCTCAATAGGGCTCGGTCAGGCGTTCCTTGACATGATTCCGGCTATACATAACCCTAACCCATAAAGAAAGACACGTACGGGATTGTCAATTCGGAATGAAAGCGGAGTTATTCAGTGAAATTCAGAAATCTAGACCTTGATCTGAAGTTACACATCCTGTTTGAGCATCGCCTTCATCACGAAGCAAACAAACTAGTTTATAACTTCTACTCTAGACTAATTTGCTGAAAATACAAGATGAAGCCAAGAAACATCAAATGGTACAATCCAACCCTGGTTTGTTAGCGCGGAACCCGTGAGGCTTGGCATTTTACAACTTTCCCTTCTCAACGGCACAGCGGCAGAAGATCACCAGGAAAATTCCATTCGCCCGATTGAACTCATCCTCTTGCTCAGAATTCTATACTTTTCTGCGTTAGAATCGCTTTCCTGAGAAAGAAACTGCAAGTTTAGTGTTTTGCCGTGATGACCCCTGTCGGAAGAACCGAGCTAACAAACAAACCAGTATTGTATTGTAATTCAGATGCTAGGTCCGTCCAAACAGGTCCTTTGCTTGCTTATCGCTTATCAAACAACACATTAACTAGCTTGTTGTGCACGGACCACCAAATCGGCTCAATTGATCCCAACAACCCACTTTACAATTGCTGGCTTGCTTATCAAGCTCACGACTATTCTTGGGCCTGTCGACACGCCAAAGTCTGCCCTATCAATCTAAAGAGCTGTTTAATACGATATTTCCATCGATTCGGCCGTTGCGCGGCGTTTTTTCCCCCGTCGCAGTGTGTCGCGCTCGGTGGCACCCCGGAACTCCGGGAATTGGGTGCCCGTGTTTCGAACCAACGCTCGCAGGTGGCCTCGGCGAATTGTGATGGATGGCTCGGCAGGTACGCCATTGCCGGAGCCCATCGGACCTCCCGATGCAGCCCGCGCAGTCTCGTCTACCGGGACCCAAGCAAGTAGCAACACCCAGGACGAAGGCGCCGCCTCTCTTCGGCCTTCTACCCAAGGCCAACCGGACCCAGAGCCAGCTCGGATTACTAGTGATCTTCCCCCAGACCTGGATTCCCTCCGAATTCCGGCTCCTGTCACTGTCCCACCACAGTCCAGCGAACCTGCCGATCCAGAGCAGCGGGCCCTCGACAGACGCAATGCGATGAAACTCGCACTGAAGCGTATGTTGATTTGGTTGCCTTCTCGCGATCGTCTGCGTGTCATGAGCTGACACCGCAAATAGGCCGATGGGATTCAAGTGCTATGGATCATGTTCACCAGAAAAGACTGGCAACGCTGAAACGAAGAAAGGAAGCCGAGCTCGAGGCAACAGCAGCACGCCTCCACCAGCAAGCCGGCTCCCCGTCTGCCGGGGAGCATTTCGACGTCTATGGCCGTGAATCGTCTCGGGCTTCTGACCAACTAGCGCGACTGCTTTCTGATGATGACGAAGACTGGGCTGCGAGTGGGCCATCTGCGAATTCATCACCTTCGCCGTCCTCTGCGGTGCGAAACTCGGAAGAAGCGCGGGCGACGTCATCGGTATTTGAAAAGCCGCCTGAGTCAATCGAGATGGCCACTCCTGATCGGCCTTATAAAATGTGGAAAGGTGAGCAGGGAACACTTGGAGAAGACATTGAACTGTTCTAAACGCGATGGCACAGATGACTTTGGAGCTCTCCGCAAAACAGGTGGCGTCCCGCTCCCTGAAAAATATGAGCTCTCCGATGCCATGCCGGAGCGCCCTTGGATCTGCCCTGTAAGGTCATGTCGAAGAGTGTTTGCTGCGCTTCTGAATCTCGGGTCACACTTCATCGTGAGTTCCTTCTCGCTTACAATATCAGTGACTGGATTCATGCTAATATCGGCAGAACGAGCACCGCGCTGCCCTGCTCCACGATAATTTGGACGGCACTTTGTCCTTGAAGGGGTACTACCCAGTCGGACAAAAAGGCACTAGCATTGCTATGATAGTCTCTCGAGGCCCACCACCCGCTTCGGAACCTCTCCCGGTGTCGCCTTCGCTGCCCAACGCCGCCGCAGCCCGGCTCCTATCCCTGAAGGCCAGCAATGATACACCATCCGGAATTGGAACCGCCGGATTCACGTCAACGGTAGCTAGGACAGCAACCCGACTGATGGATGACGCGGCAATACTAGCCGCCAGTCTTTCTGTACGCGGTGTGTCTCAGACGGGCAACAAGCCCGTCCAGAACTGGAAAGCCCTCTGGGACTATTTACAGTCCTTCATGACCCGGCATAAAGGCCCCTCTCTCCCAGATACGGGGTGGGTGAGAGAACTTGTCACACTTCCACAAGTTCGCAATCTGGAGTGGAATATGCTGCGACAAGCCCAACACCCGTTTTTGGATTCAAAACCGCGAGATGTCTCCTCCTTGATTCTTCAAGTGACAGGAGAGGTTGCCCCCCAGCCATGCAGTCGGTGTCTCGCAGGCAAAGGCCCATTCGAAGGGTGCGTGATGATAGCGCGAGAAGCACACTGGCAGCCACTGAAAAAGGTATTTTCATGCGCGAACTGCTTTTACCATTATAATCAAACCTAGTAAGTTCAGCTTTCCTGATTGTTGTGTTACTGGCTTCATATTCTCCACCGTTTCCTGAAACACGATTTCTGATAACCGGCTGACCCTCGTCACTGTAGTTGTTCACATAAGCTTTGGGGTGAAAAACGGTCAACCGCTATCCTGACGGAGCGCGCGAATGACGATCCAGAATTCGGTGCGCTTTTCAATATGTCGGACGTAATCACAAATCCGCACGATGAAATCACACTGCAAGACGGGAATTCGGCGGAAGATAACGCAGCAGAGGACGACAACACACCACAGTCCGACGGTGGCTTGGTAGGAGAGGCTACTGCCGTGAACACCGATTATTGCGCCATAGAGACGGCGGAGGATGGCAGACCGTACGGCATGTGGCCAGGTAAGATCATTCAATCTCCCCGACAATGGCCAAGGTGGTTCTAATTTTCTGCAGATGAAAAAACAGGCGAGCTCACTTCGACATCTGGCGCTCTTCTTCCTGCTGGCTACCAGTTGGACGCCAAAAATATCCAGAAGCCATGGATCTGCCCAGTCCGGACATGCAGGCGCCCATGCACTCAAAAAAGTGATCTCGGATATCATTTCCAGGTAAAATAACCCTCCTGAAAAGCGATGGCATGTGCTCTAACCCGTCCTACGTAGCGTGCACACGTTGCTTGCCTGTTAAATGACAACGGCGACGGGACACTATCACACATGGGAGTGTATATGCAGCGTCATATTGATCCGGGTGGCAAGCTCTTGACACCAGCATACCCTATCGTCGTGTCGAGAAACAGGAATGCGGCAGCTTCACTTCCACCCCAACACTCTATAGACACTGGAACACATCGCCAGGAATCGTTCGCCAAGTCAAATGCCAGTCCAGAGGCCATATATGCCAAAGAGATACCTAGACAAGAAAGCAACCAGGAAACTCTATGGCAATACATGACGCAGTTCATCGATCGAACGGCTATACCGAACAAAGGCCGTGTTCCAGAGCTGCTAAACCTGCCGAGACGACGGAGTCTTAAGATGAACCCGGCTCGTGCCCATCGAGGCTTTCGTGAGAAGTCGGCTAGAGACATCGCAGCCATGGTCATCCAGCTAACCGGGGAGAAGCCACCTGATATTTGTACTAGGTGTCGCGACGGCAAGGGCCTCTTCAAACAGTGCATTGTGATAGACCGAGAGTCTAATAGGGACGCCAAATCGCGGTACGTATCGTGCGCCAATTGTCTGTATCGTGGAAACCAGACATATTGCTCGTTAAAGGACTGGGTGGTGGACCGCGAGAAACCAGACACGAAGCAGGTTCCCGATGAAGGCCCAAACTTATCAGCTCGAATGATCAGCAAACCAGTGTCCGCGGTATGGCACACATCTACGGAGGGGAACGAGAGGCCCGAGGCGATATCGGCAGATGAGCTTGCAGCGCCGATACTCAACAAAGATAATGGAGAGCTCGGCATCCAGAAGCTTCGGTCGTCTCGTCAGTCATTGAGAGTTCAGCAAAGCCATCCGGCCCAGAGGTCGCAGCTGGCTCTCCCAGCATCCTCATTGATCCCCGCAGGCGCCCTTCAACCAGCGGATATTCTCGAAATGGAGCCCTGGGAAGTCGCGCCCGGTCGCATCCGGGATACATCAGCTGTGGATCCCGAGAGTATGTTTCTTTTTCCCCTTTGAAAGACCCTTTCGCTAACATATATTACTTTGGACAGACATCGCCTTCTCCAAAGCCTATCTCTCCACCAACCATGTGGTGCCGGTTATGGATGACATTTGCTTTCGTGTCGATACAATCCAGTCGGGTGCCACGCTGCAGCTGGAGGCCGATGAAGGAAAGTGGCGCATTTGCTCCATTGCGTCGGGCAAGGTGCGTGTTCAGACGGGCGACGAGCCAGAGTTCACGATTGGACCACACGGCATGTTCAAAGTCAAGCCGGGCGTGGCGTCCACAGTACAGAACTGGATGTACATGGATGCAATCTTGCATGTGACGGTGCTATCTGGGTTTCTTTGAGCGCACTAGGTGGGAATATTAGGGCCTGCCTGCTCATGCGTCGATATTTCCAGGAGCACACTTGATTTGAGAGCCCTGATTGCATCATACCTTTTAAGAGGGATGTATGTGGCCTTGACTACTGAATTGAGGCTGTTGTACAGCCTAGCATTCGAATTCTGGAGGTGTCTAGATACTGTATGGATACTATCGTCGTAGTAGCTGTGGATGGTTTTGCAGAATACTAGAAGGCCTCAGCGACGTCAAGCCGACGCCACAGAGACGGTGACTCCCATCGGCTTCCACTGGGCAGATCCCGATACCTACTGTCAGAGATATGCAGTAGTGATGTAAGTCTGTGGACACCGGATAGGCTCATTTTCAGACGGAAGATAAGATGACGGCTGTTTAGGTGACATCACTATAGGTCATCGGAGGTACATTTCGCCACCATATCCCTCATTTCTATCCGTATATGAATTTCAGTTGCCTGTGAGTCTCTTCAACTGCCTCGTGGTTCCATTGTTTGTTCCACACCTTAACTTCCGTGGCCAAAAATTCTGCCCTCGAGCAACACTCACACCCAATCATGGGCCCAGCGAACAAACCCTCACAGCAGCGCTCTCATGTCGGCCCCAAGGAGACGGGTGGTATGGCCGGAGCCGTCCGTACACCTGCAAATGCTAATCTGGGCATTGATAAGCCCAAAGTGTTTGATCATGAGGGGGCCATTGGCAAACAATTCACTGGTACTTAACCTATACCGCATACATTTCATTGTTGCGGGCCCCAACTGACTGGCGTAGAACATGGCGCTGTCGGCGGCATTGGACAAAGCATCGGAGGCCCTCTGGCCAAAGATGGTCTTATTGGACGACAGTTCATGACGAATGGCATCGTCGGAGGAAGTGTCCAGGGGACGCTGGGCGGTCACAAGATATCACACAGCTGAAGTTGTGGTTTAAATGTGGACGAGAAAGTGTATGTATGATATGAGGTGGCTGCCAGTATTCTATGAGGTTGACTCCAGTTTTAACAGACCCAATAGGTACTTTCTAGGTGATGACCCTAGCTATTTTGTTCTCTCGAGTATCTCAAACTTCAGCAAACCTACCACGTACGCGCAACGGCGGCGTTGACGTATTCTGCCAGGGGGCTATTCAAATGGCTGTAATTGATTGGGCTCATGGCCGTAGCGTTGCGGGACTGTGGTAGAAATGCTCAGGGGTAGCTGGGCTGGCGTTCGGCTTGCACTGTGCACTTGCCCGATTCGGTCGGGCGGAGTTCCGCCATTCAAGCTGACGAAGAAATGAAGGGCGATCTTTCCCGTCCACTGTGTCTCGCCGTTCTTCATCGGCTTCAGCAAGGAAAAAACTCGCCACGATTAATTTGGGAGGATAAGATCTTATCTTGTATTCTGAGGTGAAGGGACCCGAAATCATCGCGGAATCCCTTCGCACTTGCACCACTCCCGCTGTTCCCACACCAGTCACCGTGGTTCGTGGTGACACGACGCCATCGCTGTGGCATACATCCCGGTCTGTTTGTCGGAATGCCGCCCTCCTGGTCTGCAGTCGAACGGGGCGATCCTCCACCCCGACGGAAATCGTGTGGCGCCTGCATCAAATCGAAGAGACGATGCAGCCAGGACGTCCCGACTTGCCTACGGTGCCAACAGCGACGAATTGAATGCAATTACACCGGGGCTCACACTCCCAAACACCGCTCGCCTAAGGACCCGGCCCTCCTTACTCCCACGTCTAGCACAATGCTTACGGTCCTCAGCCCACGGAGCGCCTCGGACCACACCCCGCCGGCCGAGGACCCCCAGCTGTTTGTGTCGCCAGCTGCGGTTACTCGTGCATCTCCATCCCCGTACCCGCAATGGAGTACCTCCTCAGATCAGGCCCCCGAGTCCGAGGGAAACCAACCGCATACCGATCCGGCCAGTTCCAGCCAGTTGCCTCTCGAAACGTCAGTTGGCGGCACCAGCCGACTGGTTGTGGCCCCCCTCTCCCATTCCACCGCCCAGATTTCAGACATGGTTACATTTGCCATGAGATTTCGTCTGCAATACGCTCTTGACAAAATGAGCTTCGCCGTGAACCAGATGGTTCTCGAGTGCTCAACCCCTTGGAGCCACCAACACTTGTACCGAGAAGAGATGCCAAGGGACATGCAGGGTACGGATCCCTATTTTCCTTGAGCTTTTCTTTTCGTCACGTTATCACTACTGCCCATTATTAGGGGTGGGGGTTCTTTTTTCAAACCAACGACTTGGGTCAGATGGGACGCTGGAAAATTACCTGTTAACACTTACACGGAGCTGCAGATGCACAGGCTTTCTGCGCCCTCTACATGAACAAAACGCCTATGAACAAGCTCATTGTCCTCCGCATGATCGAATCACGCGCCGAAGAGCTTGTTAGCACACCCATCTCAGAGAATAAGCTCGAAGTTCTCGCCCGGGCCCACGCCCTCCTCCTGTATCAAATCATTCGCTTCTTTGATGGCGACATCAGCCTCCGCGCCGGAGCTGAGCGCGGCATGCGTGCGCTGGAAGAGGTCGCCTTTTCACTGATGAGTTTTACCACCTTCAGCGCGGGCACATTTGACGGCCTGCCGCTCGCGCTGCCAGCAGCGCCGGGGCCTGAAGTCTCCATACAAAGCTGCACTGCCCAGGAAATCCGTGCCTTTTGGGAAAGTTGGATATTCCAGGAGTCAGCACGGCGCACCTTCTTGATAATATTCTTATTTCTAAGAACCCACCACATTACGAAAGGTCAGGCCGGGGTTGACCCAGAGGGAAAATGTGACGGCAAGCTGGGTCTCTACCACTCGTTCACAGCATCGGCCCATTTGTGGGCGGCAACTGATTTTGTTGACTTCGCTATTGCATGGAAGGCGAAGAAGCACTTCATTGTCAGAAACGGGGAGTAGGTTCCCCCCAATGTCGCGGGAAGTGAATCAAAAAGGCATGTGCTGACTGAGCTTGATCACGCAGCTTTTCCGAATTTATTGCGGATGCCCAGTTTGACGACATAGACGTTTACGGCAAGATGCTCTTCTCCGTGATTATCGGGATTGACGAAGCCAAGGGCTGGCTCACAGACAGAGGGGGATATCTCTGAGAGACCGATCTCCAAAAGACCGGCTGCCGCCCCGGTTATTCCGTCCGCTCCGTTGCTTCCGAGCCGCCCCACCGGGGGCCCATACCCTCCGCACACAAACCTGATATATGTCAAACTTGGCCCCCAACATCAACAAGCTTCATTCCCTCGTGGCGCAATTGGCTAGCGCGTCAGACTGTTACTTGAGTTGCAATCTGGAGGCTGTAAGTTCGACCCTTACCGAGGGAGGCTATCTGGAGTAGGAGATTCCATCTCCGACTTATTCTTTTTGATGGATTGTCGCCCATTTCTTAGCGGAATTTTTTACTACAGAAAAGCGGTTCCGAGCGAGGAAGGAGCATTCTTTTTGCCGGGTATTTGCCGTATGACGTGGAGTGTCGTTGGGTGGCAGTTGGGTAGCAGCTGGGTGGTAGCTGGGTGCTTTGGTTCCTTGGATGCAATTGAAGTCCTGGATACTGGAAGTCTCTGAATATCATGATATAGAATGCAGAAAATGGTCTTAGATATGTAGCTACGAGTACCTATGATAGTAGGCTGGCCACTTGTTCCGGTAGGGTCTACCTTGCCTGATGTGCTAGGTCTTGAACTTCAAGACGACTTTCAACAATCTGCCAACATACATTATACCTAAATCCAAGCTTGCTATTAGCAACCCAACACTGCTTACCGGTAGTCTTTCCACACCTTGCTGACTTTGAAGACTTGGTCATTAGTGACGTCGTTGAGCACGACTGACTCAAGCGCGGTGATCGACAGGGGCTCGACTTCAGGGGTACGGGATTGGGGGCGCTGATTGCATATCTCCGATTTCGGCGGCGGCACAGCTCCAACTCGACCTGCAAAATTGGGGAACTTCATCCAAGCTCAAGCTGGCAGTCAGAACTGAGCTCCGAGCTGTAAGTGGAGGCAAATCTGGGGAGCTTGTCACGAACATCATATCAGCCAGCTTGAAGTAAACAACGCCCTCGCTCCTCCGCCTGCCCGGTTCCTCGCGCGTCATGGCAAGATGCTTGTAATGCATAGCTAGCTCCGCCCGGCCAGCAAAAGCTAGGACCATAGTACGCCCAAATCAGCCAATTCGCGGCCTGTAATTTTCTGTGCTTGGCGCTCGCTCCGGAACGGAGCTCTCACGATTCCTTCATTTTGTACCCCCGGCCCACGAGACAACAACTCCAGCTCCTCACCACGTCCCACCGCTTTGCGCACACCACGCGCGACCCCGAGATGAAGGACGGCAGACTGGACGGGTTAGACGCCCCACGAGCGCCACCTCCAAACCTAAACCTCAACGCCGCACAAGCACCCTCCCTCGCCGCTGTCGCAAACCCCAAGGCAACCGCCGTCGCAGCCGCAGCCATGGAGAAATCCTCCCAATGGAACACCAAAAATCTCTCATGGCGGCTGGGCGCCGACATGGTCAGCGCCGCCTCCGCAGCGGTGCTCGTGGCCCCCATCATCTCCATCATTGACCGGTAAGCAACACCCACCCGCGCCCATCCCATCATCCCCACGTGGGATCCCGCCCTGGGGGCCCCGTCCCACGACTGCGGAAAGCTAACCCCAGACTCCACCAGCTCCATCATGGAGAACGCCTCCGGCCGGCGCACTCTCGGCGCCTCGCTGCGCGCCTCCCTCTCGACCCTCCTCCTCCGCCCGCACCGCATCATCCTCTCCAAACCCTTCGCCCTCATCTTCGCGCTCTACGGCGGCACCTACCTAACCGCCAACGCGCTCGACACCGCCTCCGCGACCGTCAACCGCCGCCCCGCCACGGCCGTCACCTCGGGCACCGCCAAGTTCGCCGCCTCCTCCGCGGCCAACATCTCCCTCTGCATCTACAAGGACCAAGTCTTCGCGCGCCTCTTCGGCCCCCCTGGCTCCGGGCCCCCGCGCCCCGTTGCCCTCCCGACATACCTCCTTTTCGCCGCTCGCGACTGCATGACCATCTTCGCGTCGTTCAACGTCCCGCACTTGCTGGGACCCGTGTTGACAGCCCATCTGTCCGACCAAGTCCAAAAGTACGCGTCGGGCGCGACGATCGCGCAGTTTGCGGCCCCGGCAGCGGTGCAGCTGTTTAGCACGCCGGTGCACCTGCTGGGACTGGATATTTACAACCGCCCGTTTGATCGGCGGGCTGGCGCGCCAAACTTCCGGGATAGGTGGCAGGCAGTCGGGAAGAACTGGGCTGTGAGCACCGCGGCGAGAGTGTGTCGCATTGTTCCCGCTTTTGGAGTCGGTGGGGTGGTCAACTACAAAGTACGGACCGCGTTGATGGAGAAGCTGATTTGAGACAACAAGATGGGATGGAAAAGTGAAATGAGGGAGGGATGTGAACGAGTATCATGACCAACTGTGTGTGTTTTTTTTTTTTTGCAGCGAGCGCTTTGTTGCTGTTGTTATTTGGTTCCTACCTAGTCGCCGGGTATGGAATGAGCATTCCCCGGCGGGGCATTCCGGGGTATTCCGGAACGAGGGTCCGGAACACAGGTCCGGAACGAGGGAAAAAGGGCTGTGGCGTTCGGGTGTAAGATTTATGTGTCACGACGGGTTTGTCTGGCGTTTGGTATGAGTACCTAGGAACAGACTGCGGGCTGTAGATATAGAAGGACATCTCACCCCCACTCTGAATAGATCATAGATGTAGGGTAATAATCTGCATGGACGAGCATAATGGAATCAGTCAGTCTGGAAAAGCGCCATGATGGATGCATGTAGTAAAACAAAGAATCTCGACATTGCGCGCGCCTGGCTCGGGCTATGCAACCTCTATATCTAGATATCTGCTCCCTAACTCCGCCAGAGCATCACAAAAACCCCCCATCTTTCAGCGCCCTCATGATCTTGTCATGAGATTCCTTCGCTGCGTTGGACTTCGACTTGCCCTCGCCGGTATCGATAAAGTTCTCCCAGAACTTCAAGCCCTCTATGCCCTCTTCTCTGCACAGCACGCCCTTCTCTTCTGCCATCTCTAGCTCCTCTTCCGCAACACCAATGCTCCAACCGAATCTCTCAGCGACGTCCCTTGCGGTAACGCCACGACCAAACTCACGCCAGTCCCATGCCACCTCACGGTCGGGAGGGAACTCGTGTAAGTCCTTGAACCATGCCAACAACGCCTTGATGGTTGTGTCATCTGTGCGATCCCGCCCCTGTACGACCTTGACTCCCGACTTGAACGTACGGAGTCGCACAGGTAACCCCAACTTCTCCCATAGATTCGCTGCCTTCTCGAAATCAGCTGGGCTGACCAGCTCAACGCCACCGCGCGCGCGGTTGAACACAGCCCACAAGTCCACGAGCGACATGATGCCGCCGGCTCGCTTGAGCACGTTCCGACGATCGTCGGTCAGGAATTCAGCGAGGTTGCGTGCCAGCTCGGAGAGATAAAGGGAATCGCCACCGCCGCTGGTGCCGACTATATCCTTGGTCGTGATCAAACCTAGCTGGCTGGCCGACTCGGCAAGTAGCGCTGTCTCGCTTGCGCTCCCGCCGGCGCCGCCGGGCTGGACCTGGCGCGCAAATCGGTCTGCAAGCGCAACAATCTCCTTGGCTGAGGCCATCAACGCCTCCAAGTCCTCAAAGGCGCTGCCGATGACGAGCTCGTTGTTCTTGCGCATCGCCTGACCGCGGCGCTCGAGACCGGCAATGCCGGCGATCTTGACCCGCTCAACGGAGCTTCCAGTACCGGAGTCAGCCCCGGACCCAGACCCGCTGTTGCTAAACGAGTCACCTCGGGAGGACCTGGGGATGGGTGGCGCGCCATGGAGGAGCCATTTGCGCTGCGTCATGCAGCCCTTGAGGCGCTCGTAAAAGATCTTTTCTCCCCCACCGCGGAACGAAACCTTGACGCTTTCGGGGTCATCTTGTCCTGGTTTGACAGCGCTCAAGGACGTGCTGAGGAACGGCCCCGGTGAGTCGGTCTGTGTGCGGACCTGTTGGCTGAACTCGGACGGGAGGTCATGAGAGATCAGTGGTGCTCCGCATATCTCGCAGGAGAGAAGAGAGGGGTGGTTAAGGAACGTGCACCGTGGGCACTGGAAGGAGGCATCCGGGTCGGATGTATGCGGCGAGGAGTTCGTACGCGGTGCAGGCGTTGGTGAGGGGGATCCGGAGACATTGACTTGGGCGGCGCTGAACTCTAACAGTGGCCTTGGCCGGACGGGCAAGGGAGTCTGGAGAGCCGGTCCGGGCTGCCTGCTTGTCGCATTCGAGATTGCAGCTTTTAGGACATGGGTCAGGGTTGGCTTGATGCCGCAAGCTAGGCACGGGGGCAGTGGCGTGTGGGCATTGGCGGTTGAGGGATCAAAGTTTGACGGTACGGGGTTGGAGAAGCTGCAAATGGTGCAAACCCACGTCGCCGTACTTGATGGCACCGGCTCAACGGGCGGTGGCCGGATGGGGCTGTCAGTCCGCTGGGCCGGGGAGGTGCCATTGCCGGGCTGAAATCCCGGTGACCGTGGCTGGAGCGACGAACGCTTTGTTGCCTTGGGGACTAGGGTAATCTTGGCAGATGACTTGAGAAAGCCGGCCTGGAGAGACGAGTAAGCATATGCAAGCACCGGGCGGCGAGGAGAGGCAAACACACATAAAACTCGTAGCGCTCAACATCCTTGAGATCCAATGCGAGCGAGTGCTTCCGAGGCTCGGCCTTGTCCACGTAGCACACCCGGTGCGATGTTAGGTAGACCTGGCCGTTCTGCTGGTTGGGGAGTTTGTACTTTCTGGTGGACGGCAAACAGTCAATACTCGATCCAAGCACTCATCAACGGCCCGCGCGCTCAGGAGCCAGGAGCAGGAGCCGGGACCCAGGAGTCGGGAGTCAAGAGTCAGGACAGGCACGCGACTCACCCCTCATATAGCCCCACATTGTCCTGCACGAAGAGCAGGTCTTCATCTGGCAGGTACGAGGGCCGCAGAGCGGTTGTCAAGTCGATCTGCTTTAGAAACATTCGTCATAGTTGGGGGAAGGCTTTTAGCTTCCTCAGTACCGTAATGGCCGAGTCGCTCTTCTAAGAGCTGTCGCAGTTGACGTTCAACGCAGCGATAGCTGTGTCGCTATCGGAGCGGGGTCCATTCCGGCACGCATATCCAGCTTGGCGGGCGAGGCATAAAGCGATATTCATATAGCCGAGTGTTTAGGCTTTGCCGCCCTGTGACTAGACCCACCACCCACCGCCCTTTGTTCAACCTTTCATTTCTTCACCAAACCGCACTCCGTCACCAAACTCGCCGCCATCAACTCCCGCAGCCAACGATTCATCAACGTCCTCGTCGCGCTTGCTTTTGCTCAGACAAACGAAACGAAGCCGACTCTTCGTATATTAACTCCCTGACCTAGCCCCCCCATTTGTTTCGTACACTGCGGCCGAATGTACGCCCACAGTATGGTACCGTCGTGGCCTCCAGTCCCACCGCCGCCGGGCACCCAAACGGTGCCGGGCTATGCATCTCCATATCAAAGTGAGTATCTCCCAGCTTCAGAGCGGGTTCCATGTTGCCTCGCGAAATCACATCGCTAACATCTTCCTCGCCAGCTACCGCGTTCACCCCAGTTCAGGTCCGCCAAACTTTTGGCCAACCCTACCCTGCCTCCCAACCCGCGTATCCCACCCATGCCTACGGCTCTCCTTCTCACGTCACTCAATCTCCCCCAACTAATCACTCCCCAACTGTAATCGCCGCGCCGTCCGCACTTGCTGCAGAGCCTACGAGAAAAAAAACCGTCTGGCCCGATTCGGTGCGGAATTACGTGCAACGTTCCTTCCTTCCCGCCAACCTTGATGAGACTGTTTCCCGACAAGAGATGGAGGCCAAGCTAAAGGAAACCATCACGGCGTCCAATGAGGGTGGCTACATGTACACGATCAACTGGGAGGCGATGCCGCTCCCGCAGCAGATGATCAGAGCGGAGCGCGCCCGGGCCCAAACAGTCCAGCAGCCTCTACAAAATCCCGCGTCTGGTCTGTCCTTTTCCAGCCCACCCGCGGCAACCTCCAAGAAGAGAAAGTCTTCGGACCTGACCGACACGGACGTAGCCGCTGGGGCGTGGCGGAATAACGGCAACCGTCTCGAGGATCGCGTCACCTTGCCCGCAGACAAGCGTCTCGCCGCCAACGAGTCTCCCAAAGCCATGAGTAAGTTTCAGAAACAGCAGCAAAAGAATTTGGAGAAGCGGCAGAAGCGCTTTCACGGTGACTACACGACGCATCGTGAACCCAGTCCGCCTCCATGTGATGGACCCGTTGTTGGCACGTCCCAAGTCCTGGAAAAACGTTATCTCCGCTTGACTGCTCCTCCTGTGCCTTCGCAGGTACGGCCGGAGTCGGTCTTGCGGCAGACTTTGGAGTTGCTGAAGCAGAAGTGGAGAAAGGAGCAGAACTACTCTTATATTTGCGACCAGTTTAAGTCCATGCGCCAGGACCTCACTGTGCAGAACATTAGAAACGAGTTCACGGTGGAAGTCTACGAAATCCACGCCCGAATTGCCCTTGAGAAGGGGGACCTTGGTGAGTATAACCAGTGCCAGACCCAGTTGAAGGCTTTGTATCAGCGGGGGATCAAGGGGAAGCCGCTTGAGTTTAAGGCGTATCGCATTTTGTATTTCATCCACACCGCAAATCGCTCGGCGTTGAATGACGCGCTTGCGGATCTAACCACAGCAGAGAAGGCAGAGCGGCCGATCAAGCATGCTCTGGACGTCCGCTCTGCCTTAGCCTTGGGCAACTACCATCGCTTCTTCCGGCTCTACAACGAAACCCCAAATATGGGTGCCTATCTTATGGACATGTTCGTTGGCCGTGAACGTCTAGCTGCCCTGTGCAACATCTGTAAGGCGTAAGTCACCACAAACTCTCATCGTTGCTTGACATCGTTCGCTAACCCCTCCCTAGTTACAAGCCAGACGTGTCCCTTCGCTTTATCACCGAGGAGCTTTACTTTGAGTCCGATGCCGAAGCCGCGCAGTTTATTCTGGACTATGACGGTCAACATCTCCTCGAGGATCGGAACGGTACCGTGGTGGTCCTAACCGGCAAAGCCGGCCAGCATTTCGAAGCCTCCCGGGCCGCAGCCTTCTCCCGGGTTGACATCAAGGGCCAAATATGACACGCGCCGCCAGTTTTTTATCGTTTGTTTACCCATAGTCCACCAATCAACTGGCCCGGCGGACAGCACCCCTCCATCGTAATCTCACATCCCACCTTCCGCTGGAGATCAAGCACCACCCTCTACCGTCCTTGTCTATTTTTTTCTCTCGGCATTGCACGTTGCCGTTGTTCAGCGCTGTTCATAGTCATACTCAAAGCCTGTCACTGGGCCTTTTGGGCTCTGGATAGCTTTAAAGAGACTCGACCTTTCGACACCGTCACACGACCATCGAGTCTGCGACCCTCGAAGTCCTGCTTCTCATTTGACATCGATCTTACCAGCTTACCGTTCCAACTAGTACCTTAGCGAGCTCGCCATCTGGGGGTATTTATGGACCCGCTCCTAACGTTTATCGGATGGGATGCGGGTCTACCGAGGGCTTTGACGGCACGGAACACACATTGTGTGCGATTCTTCGGCGCAGGGGCACGCCTTTTTATGACGATTCTCATGATGATGAATGGTTGGCCGTTCCACCCTCGGCATTTCCCGGTTCCGTTTCGGGAACGAAGTTATCATCAGCTAGATATCATGCGAGCACCAGCCTCGAGGACCTGAATCGGACAGAGCAGTGGTCGTCCTCCGCGCATGATAGAGAGATGGGAGACACGCTTGATGACCGTTTGGTGTTGCGGTAGGCCCAACCGCTTTGATACCCATGATTTTCTTGGGGAGATGTTTTGGGAAGATGACCACATCCGGCTTTCTTTTCTATACTGGTGGGCAAAATAGGGCGTTTTGGGAAATACTGGTGCGGCGTTCAAGGCGTGTCGGCCACTGGCGTTTGGGAAGCATCAAAAGGTGTACGTAGCGCCTGTTAGTAGTTATTACCTTCGTAATACAGCATCTTATCCGAGTCTTTCGGGTGGCGCACCCCCGCAATATGTGAAGTTGACGTTCTTGTCCAGAAAAGTACGACACGAAGTGCTTCTTGCACTCCAACACATCTGGGGGAGTGGACTACTTGTGTATAGATGCCAACCATTTTAAAAGTCTAGTCGTAAGGGCTATTCTTATTTGGTCGTCACAATGCCGCCCAGAGGCTCATCAAACAAGTATGGGATCCTTGGACAACTACAGGCAGTCGAGGTGACAGCAATGTTTCACTGGCTGAACAACTTCGCATTCACCACGTTCGGGAAATACAACGGATTCCCTTTTCTCACGGAATGCACAGGGGTGCGAACTTCCGACCTTTACGATAGCGTCGTGGTGGAGAACGATACGTCACGCTGAAGAGCCTGACCAGCACCATCGATGTTTTCCACAAATATGCTCCCTGGATTTCGGCGCTTCTATGTATGCTATTCTTGGATGGCCTCCAGAACAGGCCATGCAGTTTCTTGGGTTCAGAAAATACGGCCGCGCATAGCGGTTGGGAAGCAGGTTGGGTGACGACAGACCATCTGGACGATCAACCACGACCTGTCGCCCCTATTCCCAACAACGCAGTTAATGGTTCATCGGGCTCATCAGGAGTGAAGATGAACCTGCTGTTTAGTCAAGCATTGAACGTCATCGTCATGGGGGTTTACCCGGATCGACGTCGCTGAGAAATCAAGAACGGAACTTCATCCCAAGGGCCACCGCCAAGACGACAGATTGCGGGGGATGGAGGAAGATCACAGGGCGTCGACTGGACTGCTCGACCCTTGCGTCGCCGAACCGGGTCCAAGACGGACACACGTTGTCCGCTGGGCGCCGCCGAAGAGGTGTGGACGGCGCTGTTTCAGAACCCCATCTTATCAGGTTTCACGTTGCTGCGCCGGCGATCGGGACGGGCTGGATCCGAGCAAGCAAGCGGCCAAAGGGCATGAAAATGGATTTGGAATATCCTCATGGCCGCGGAAAAGGAAACGCGATGCTCATGATTGGGTTCGTGTTTGTGAGAGTGGAGTATCGAGCGGGAAAGGGGTTCAAGAGATGCTTCTGGAAGATGTCTGAAGCCCTTGATATGCCGAGCCCGCTGCGACGGCAGGGCGGGACTTTGAGAAATTCCCGGGCAAGTACCTAGCACCGAGTATGGAAAAGGGTCGGCCACTGCCGCATCCTCCGAGAATATGATCGGAACTGTTACATCCTCGAGTCGCAAGAAGCAAAGGGATTGCGGCTGTCGGGCGTGCCCTCAAAACTGTTGGCGGCGCTGAGTTGGGGAAGAGCTTGCGACCGTTGTCTTGCGGGGTTTCCGCAACAAACTCTTCTTCGCGTGAATGAAACTTGGGCGATGGAACCCTAGACTAGGCTGGAGAAAAAGAAAGACGACGATACGGTTCACATCTCGCTCCGGCAATTGTTCTTGGTGGGTGGTCGCGGGTGGCAGGGGGCCGACAATCAGACCCGAAACGCTGGCAATGCCCAGGGTCTTCCCTGCCGCGTTGATCCCTTGGCGAGGGCTTAATGTTAGTGGATGAGCCTCACTTGGGAGAGGGGCAGATGATGCCGTCATGCCACTCAACAATCGATTGACGTGGAAGAGGCAGAGGAGAGGGGCCCAAAAAACTGAAAGAATTTGCAGGTGAGGGGTGGAGGGGGCAGCCTGCGAATCGTCAGCCAAGGAGATGCGCGCGCCAGGGATAGTCTGCTCTCCAGCGCGTAATGCCATCCCACCGGGTCCCGTTCCTCGAGAGCGGTGACAGCCAGGGCCTGTCGACGAGTTTTCGTCCCCGCTTGGCATTCTGCGCGGGCCAAGCTTGAGCAGTCGTATTTCATGCAGAAGCCTCTCTCGTCTAGTTGCTCCGTGTCACACATACTGTGGAAGGGCTGAAAAGTACGGAATCTGTGCGTGGCAAACACGCAGGGGCTTCCAGTCCTTACAGGACGAAGGGCATCGGAGACGTCCCAGGCAGACACACCAAGAGGCCGAGTGAGTGGCAGACATTATCAGGGAGAGTGAGGTCAACACACCACATTTCGGTGGGAGAGAGATGCACTGGCCTCACTGGGCCGGAGGCGGCAGATCGGGCGGGAGGTTATCGATAAACCACGCCTCTCGCAATGCCAAGAAACAGGTGCAGGCGCAGGGGCACTTCGACCAGCAATGGCATGGCAATGCATTGAATGAGAAGTACTGCACATGGTCGATCCGAATTAATTGGCTGCCTCCAGGTTGCTGGAACTTGCTTTGGAAGCTGCGCGGAATGTCGTTCATCTACTGTGGTCGGGGGTGTTTGTCCTCCGTGCCCTCCCCTCCGGGACTTGGGCGGCATACCGCGGGCGCCCGTCCCTCTCGGGCGACGCACCAGCCGGCTGCTGGTTTGTGCACCAGAACCGCGGGGTTCCCTCGACTGCGCGTGGTCTCTGACTTGAGAGCGGCATCCGTGCCGCTTTCTCACCTCTAATGGAAGCGATCCGGGCGATTTTCTGGTCAGCGGCCGGTACCTAGGCGCAGAATACAGGGCTGCATGAAAAGAAAGAAAAAAAGAGAACGACAATCGGAAGGCCGTGGCCACTAGTAGCCCAACCACCAGCTTCCATGGTTCGGGAGTCGGGAGAGTCCTCATATCGCGCTAATTTTCAGCCAGCAAGAGTCACCAATCCCTGTCTGGGCAGCAATCACCAAGCAGCACCTCAGCAGAGCGGACTGCGGCAGCCGTTTGACACCGGCCTTCTCGGGCCCTAGGCGACCTCAACCGCTTGCAATAGCCACGGCTTTGGCCGATGACAACCGGACTGATAGCAACGGGCAATAGGCGAGGTGGTATGCGATCACGTCCTTACTGCACGATATGATGCGGGCAGCGCTGCCATGAGTGCCTGTTGCATCAAAACACCTGCCGCTACATGAGCGATGGAGGCGCACGCGGACCGCAGGCTCGCTGGAGGGACCTTGCCAGGCAAGCCAACCATGAGCTATCCTGCAACGGCCAACCCTCCACTCGCTTCCACATTCCCGGCTGCTGTCCGACAGGCTTGGCCTAAAAGGCTGCTGCGAAATCACACATACCTCCCGAGACGTTCCTATCCGCGCCATCGGGATTCTCTTTCGTCACCATGACTGAACTATTTGGTAGGGGAAGCTGATGCGGCAGGCGACAATGGCCCCTGTGCCTACTCGCTATTCCAAGAGCCCGATAAGGACTGGTTCGCATCCTCCGCTTAACTGGTTGCTCTGAGCCGGTGCTAGGTTGATGACTTGAGGCTTCTGTCAATTTTCCCTGCCATGCCGCCGTAGATAAGTCAATCAGAACGTCCGTTATCAACGGCCTCCGGGACTTGCAGTCAGAAGCAGTCAGCGGCCATCCCGCCCGCTTCTCTTTTGCCAAGCCATAGACAAGACCCGCAGGTGAGGGTCGTTGGAACCCCGGCTAGGTCACTTCCATCGAATTTAGCCCGCACGCAACCCAGCCCGTGCTGGGCAATCCTGCCCGTGGTTGTCCTGCACCCCTCCCAGTCAATCAGCGCAGGCCTGGCCTTCCAACATTTTCCACCCGCTCTGTCCCCCTGCTGTCATCCCCTTTAAGAGCTCTTGGTGCCCGGATCGCCGCGCTTTGCTTACCTCCTTCCCCGCCACTACCCATAATCTCTGTGCCATCGTCATCTCCGACACGCGACCGCGATTGAACTGCGACGACGACGACAACGACGACTATCACCCCCGAGAGTGCGCATGAACAAAGGGCGTGGACCCCACGACCTCGCGATTAACTAAGACACTCGGAATATCAGACAAAGAGGCAGCCAACGTCTTTCTCTAGGGAACGCCTTCCAACGACCGCTGATCGGCTGAACCCACAACACCACAGAATCGCGCTTGTCAAACCGTCGAGCCGCCGACGATAATAATAACTATCGCGCCCTCGTACGGCCACTATCTTTCGGAACCGGGGATCCCAGACGCTGACGCTGCTGCCCGAGACCTATTGAAGAGGGGAGAGGGGAGAAAAAAAACTTCCGCCGTCGCTCCCGCCCTCCGCATCTCGAAACGACGCATCTCAATACGTTACACTGATTCAAATCCACCGGAGAGACGCTGCCCAGCACTGAGCTGGCGTAACCCAAACCGCCTGCTGCGCACGCCGAGTCGATTGCTGTTCATCATCGGCCCCTCCTGTCTCTGATTGCGGCCAGGAACTTTGAACCTTGCCTGAGAGGGGGCGCCAGACACTATGAAGGTACGTCATCCGGGGCCATGCGGCTGCCAGATGCTGTCGTCCTCGTCCGATAGCCTTTTTCCTTTGGCGCAAGCATTCACAGCTGCCTCCGGCAGTGAATGCAACCGCCAAAATCACATATTTCCTTCCAGCCACATCATCTCTGTACACCCTCGCGTGCTTGAGCAACCCCAAGCACCAAGCATCAAGCCTCTTCACACCTAATCTCTTTCCTTTCCCTCCCCTCTGCGATTTCCCGAACCCGCAAATGTCTCCGACAACGAGTACGCACATTCCGAGTTTCCGATCTCGTCGCTAACCGCCATGAACTTGTTAAAGGCTCTTCGAAGGTCGATTAAGGGGGATAAGGAAAATAAACCGCACATAAGCATCGCGCCCAAGTCTGCGGTTGCGATTGTTCCGCCCAAAAAAGTGCGTCTTGACTCTGAGCATTCCATTCCCCGCTGGGTCCACGAACCCCGCTCGACGGAGGGGGCCCGGATCCTAGCTGCCACCGCCGCTACGATGCTGATGCCGCTACGGCTTAACAGGTTATCCGAGCGCTCTACGATTACGAAGCACAAACTCCGCAAGAACTAAGCTTCTCGCGCGGCGACTTCTTCCACGTTATCGGGCGCGAAAATGACCAGGACTGGTACGAGGCGTGCAACCCCGCGCTCCCGGACGCACGTGGTCTGGTTCCCGTCTCATTCTTCCAGTCTCTGGGGCGAACCGAGCGCGACAGCGGGTCGCAACCTGATGTTGCCAGCGCACCGCGCTCGGTACCGTCCAAGGGCCCTGGCCCTGACCACGATTCCGGCTACGGCGATGCTCCCACATCCGGTTCCATGACGGCCAGCCAGCGTGCCTCCAAGACGGGGAGTAGGGCAGGGGCTATGGTCTATGGCGTTGTCATGTATGACTTCCAAGCGGAGCGCGCAGACGAGCTAGAGGCGAAGGCCGGCGAGGCCATTATCGTCATCGCCCAGTCGAATCCTGAGTGGTTTGTTGCGAAGCCCATCGGGCGCCTTGGTGGGCCAGGTCTCATTCCTGTTACCTTTGTTGAGATCCGAGACATGGCGTCCAACACACCGGTTGCCAACCCCCAAGACGCTGTGCGGAGAGCGGGCATCCCCAAAGTCGAAGAGTGGAAGAAGATGGCTGCAGACTATAAGAATTCTAGCATCACGCTCGGGAAGTTTGAGGTCGGCGGAGCTCCGAAGCAATCCCTAGAGCAAGATATGGAACGCATGAGCATGCAACCGGGCAATGCCCGAGCCGGCGCACCCAATAACGCTGTCCAAGTAAGTTTTGCGACGGTTGCCACCCCTAAATCCGGCCACGGTTGTCTGACAATGCCCAGCAGCAACAACAGCCGCAGCAGCAGCAGCAGCAGCAACAACAACAGCAACAGCAACAACAACAACAGCAGCAACAGCAACAGCAACAGCAACAACAGCAGCAGCAGCAGCAACAACAGCAGCAGCAACAGCAGCAGCAAGCACAGCAACCTCGATACACCGCACAGCAGAACCCCGTGCAGCAAAACACCTACGCATCCAAATCAACCTCGCAACTCTTTGCCCCCATTAATGCCCGGATACCGAGATACTGCTTCGCTGAAGATAAGTACTGGTTCGTTATCGAGGCTGAGCTAGAAGATGGCCGAACATGGGAACTGTCGCGATACTATGAAGACTTTTATGACTTCCAAATTGCACTTCTGACGGAGTTCCCCGTTGAGGCCGGCACTACGGGCGATAAGCAGCGAACTCTCCCTTACATGCCTGGCCCTGTCAATTACGTAACCGATGCCATTACCGAAGGCCGCCGTCACAATCTGGATGCATATGTCAAGAACCTGCTTGCGCAGCCGGCATACATCTCGAGGTGCAATCTGGTGAAGCAGTTCTTCGCCCCTAGGGAGGGTGATTACGAGATCGACCCTAACACCTTTGGTGACGAGTACCGTCTGTCTGGAGGCTCTCAGCGGTCATCAACCGACTCACCTGCTGATGGGGCATCCCGGCAATCCTCAAGGCAGAACCTCAACGGCAACGGATACTCGGGGCTTTCTGCACCAACGCGACAGATGATGGGGAGCAATGGCCAACCACAAATGACGCGCCAGCCGTCGTCGCTTTCCCAGCCCTCTCAAACATCACTCTCACCAGGGATTCAGCAGGCTGGAGCCCAAATGAAGGTCAAGTTGAGCTACAACGGCGACATCATTGCCATCAAAGTTCCCTCCGATATCGCATTTCGGGGATTGTATGACAGAGTTCTTGAACGCCTAAGGATTCCCCAGGGCGAGCCCGTCCAGCTGTTCTACAAGGACGAAGGCTCGGGCGAGAAGCCCCAGCTGATGAACGACTCACAACTCGACACGGCACTCGAGCGCAACGAGAAGTTGTTGATATATGTCGAATAAGAAGAGTAGGCAACGACATGTTGTTCATCTAGACGCCAGGCCAACGATGCCTGTATTCACATACCGCCGAAGCCTTCCATCACCAATCTTTACCATTTCACCACGCAGTGAATGTGAAAACGCACTCGAGATCCTTGATAGGACATATTCTCAACTCGCATCATAATACCCCCGTTCATGCTCTTTCGTCCTGATGTTTTCCAGCGTGGATGACGATGTGGACGCTTTGGGCGCTTTGGGCGCTTTTTCGACGGACTCGGAGGATACCATACATACACTATACGGGAGAACGTCGCCTACGGGCTGGAGACGGCGTTGATGGTTTCGTTTTAAAACTTTGCTCTTTTCTTCTAAAAAAATTCCTGGGATGGAGGTGCTTACCTCCCTTTTTGGCTCCTCGACTCCACCTTTTTGGATGCTGTCTCTTGGGTTTGGAAATATGGCTCGGGGCGAGTGTGCAGAGTGTGATACCGGATGGATTGGAAACGTGTAGGGGATTGGAGGATGTAGCAACGATGGGTGCCCCATGTGTGGAGAGAGCACAGCCAAGAAACGCGTTTGTCGAGAGGCGCGAGCTTCAAGAGATGGGCTGTCTGTCAGTCATGACCATGATGTGAATGATTTGATGTGGCATGAAGCCTCGCTAGCGAAATTGAGCAGTTCTGAATAACTGACTGTGCGTCGTATCCTTTTTCTACATGTGCCTTTACTTGTGCTTTTGATATGTGGATCCTATTCCTGAGAGTTTACCTGATGACGATTAGAAGATGAAGCGTTACGGATGTATGTTCCACCACTAGCAGCAATCATGCAGCATCACCATGATAAAGCATTCACAGGGGTATCAGATGTCATGCAACGTCTATGGTAAGAAAGTTAGAATTAAAAGGCAAAATGGTATATCCCGTAACTCCTTCAACCGCTCCAGAAGAAGCCCAGAGAACCGACCCTTGTATCATACAGCATTACTTCGTCCTCATCGCGTCTGGAGGATGAAGTGAGTTGCAATACACCCTTGGGATAGTAACCCCCGAAGCCTGCACAAAATAAACATACTTTTTCCTTCTCGTCCGTGCTTGTTTGCACGTTTTCCACGTATCGTGTCCATACTTGGCGGCTTTTCATAAGAGAGGATGATGATGTCCGACTATTTAATAAGGCTTTGAGTAGGTGGCGTCAACGGTATATGTCAACGTAAGGGTAACATTCAAGTTGATGATACGTGCATCGTCTGGGCGGCAAGCCCCTTGAGGAAATGATGATAGTGGCCAGCACGTGTTCGAAACACTCACACAACCACATGCGTAGACATGTGCTCCACTGCCTCCTTGATGGTCCGAAGCATGCGGTTATTCACACAAAACGGACACCGCACTGGGCGGTCCGTGGCAGAAACGGGAGTCTCGCTCGGGATTGGCGTCAACGTCAGATCACTGCCTACAGCACCGGTGGGCGTGGGCGCCACTGGCATAAACCTAGCACCAGAGGCAGATGCACTTGCGGCTCGCGCAGGTGTCGACATGGCATTGACAGCGGCAGCAGCGTGCTGTGCGTATGCTTGTCCAGCGATGGTACCCAGTGGTGGGAGACCGCGCTCGACACGGTCTCGCTCCTCTCGGGCTTGAGCTGCTTCGGCCTCGGCATCGGCCTCCTCTTGCTGCAGGGCGCGCAGCGCGTTCTGGAGCACGACCTCCGGGTCATCGTCGGCATACATGGAGGTGTTATCGCCGTTCGCAGCGGTGCTTGTACCCGAGGGCGGTCCTCCGTTCTGATGGTGTTGCTGTGATGGGGGTTGGTGCTGAGGTGTCTGTGGTGGTTGGGGGTTCTCGAGGCGACGGACGATCTCGTCCCGGACGCGAGCACAGGTCGATAGGCTTGCTTCCACGCCTACGACGCGCTGGACGGCGTCACGGATGGCAGCGGGGGAGACGTCGGCCGAGATGCTCATGAAACGCGGCACGGCGTCAACCAGGTATGGGATGTCGTCGGCAGGGTTTGGGGCGGTGCCGTGGCGGCGCTGGCGGCGGATCAGAAGTCCGTAGCGCTTCTTGAAGCGGTGAATCCAGCCGGGGGAGAACTCAGGGGGTTGCTCGTCCTTGTAGCGCGGCAGGGCGGTAAAGATGCTCTTAGCCTTCTCGGCCAGCTCTTCGTTGGAGGGTTGGCGGCCGTTGTTCTGCATCTGCTGGTGCCACAGCAGCACGAGCTTCTCGACGTCGGGCCAGTTGCCGAAGCGCAGACGCGAGCCCGACAGCTGGGGGTCGCCATCAAGGCGTGCGTACTTGGGCGACAGCGAGTGCGAGACGGTCGACTGCGAGATGGTTTGGTGATACTGGGACGCGAACCACTCGATGCAGGCCTTGTGGCTCGGGCGCACCGTCTGCGAATTGGCCCAGCGGCGGAGGGCGCGGCGCTGGTCGAGCGTGAGCGAGTGTCGCTCCTTGGTCGACGGTGTCGCCGCATCGGGCGCAATGTCGGCCATGTCGGCCATGTCGGCCATCTCGCCCGGGTCGAATACGGATTATGGATATGGCAATTGGCGAGGCTTTGGGCGTAGTGGGTTGCCCCCTATTCCGTATGGGATTATTCGGTGGAGGAGAACTCGCTGTGATCGTTGTAGTGAGGCGAAGGAGCGAGTGGAAATTCGAACGGCGGGGGAAATGCGCAAAATGCTGACAGTCCAGGCTTGGCGGGGTGGCTGGCTGAGAAACACGCGCCTTGATTGGCTCGTCACTGCACCGTCACTTGCATGAAACCCCCAACAGCTTGTGGAATATGCCCTGAAATTGCAACTGGGATGATATAGGACACAACTAACAAAATGAGCAATACTTGATAGCGATGCAGTTTTATACTATGCCGTTTGGCCTAAAAGTGCAACTCAGTCCTTTTCTTCAGGGAACAGCGAAGACAATGTTGCTTTGCAGCGCTGTGATGTCCATTAAGCCGAGAGTTAAGATGAGGGTTAGGGTCTGAAGTTCATGCAATCAAGCCCTCAAACATTCCGGGTCAGTCCTAGTCCAAACAGCAGCAGGAAGTGGGCGAAATCAAAGCTTTCAAGTCTTTGATAAACAAACACCCACCCGCCATCGCCTTTCAAATCTCCATCAGCAGGGAGGCCGGAACAGTGTTAGGATGACGACAGTAATCGTGTCTGATCTGTCCGAGACAAAATGTATCATCAAGGTACATGTCGCGACGCTCCCAGGTAGCAGAGCGCGGCACGTGCATCTCGCCCACGAACGGTCAATATCTAACCGGTGCTTGACAGGAGGTCGACCTCCGATACATCGCCGGAAAGAGGATAACCAGGTAGATGGCCCCCTTCTACTCACCAACACACGCGCTGACCACCCCGCAGGGGCTTCAACGATCCAGAGCAGAGTGACGTCTCCATCACGCAGTATCGGAGCGCCCTCGCCTCCATCATCGGAAACAATCCCACCTTCTCCCTGCTCCTCTCGTCATGGGAAGGCTCTAAGAACCCCTTTTTCCGTGAGATATGCGCCTACCTCCCTGAGCGTGAAGAGCTCTACATCACGTCCAACCTCCTCCAGCCGGCGTCCAGCTCCCAGCAACCCGTGATCCTCATCACCAAAGCCCGCCTCTCCCGGACTGCCGATTCCGACTCCATCCACTCCATCGAGTGGCAGAAGCTCCGGCCCCCGCAAAACATGACCATGCCCGCCGGTGGCGCCGCCTACCGCGACGGCGTTCTCTTCTGCTCACAAGGCAACACCGCGCCTGGCTCTGGCGGACTGTACTACATGGCGCTTCAGCGGCCCCCAGTACCCATGGTGACCAACTACTTCGGCTGCAATTTCAACTCAGTCCACGCCGTTGCCGTAGCCAAAAGTGACGGCGCACTGTGGTTCACCGATCCGTGCCACGGAGCTGATCGCGGGATTCGCCAATCACCGCAGCTGCCATGTCAAGTGTATCGGTATTACCCCCAGACGGGGGACTTGCGGGTCGTGGCTGACGGATTGGGACGGCCGCATGGGATTGCGTTAAGTCCAGATGACAAGACCGTTTACATCACGGATTCAGATGCCTTCCGTGCGAACCAGGATCATGAACCCACGCGGTAAGTGCCTCGATGATCACGGGACAGGCCGGGCTTGGAGAGCAGAGCGTATGCTGACCTTTGAATTCTGCAGCGCGGCGACAACGTATGCGTTTGATGTCGTTGTGCGGTCTGGCGGCGTGTTTCTTGCTAACAAGCGGGTGTTTGCATATGTTAGCAGTATTCCCATGTGTATTACCTGCGACTCGGTTGGCAATGTTTACATTGGGTGTGCCGCTGGGGTCGAGATATTCAATGCTGGGGGCGGGATTCTGGGTGTGATCGAGGTTCCTGGTAAGATATTCGTCCAGTTCATTCCCCGGTCTGTGAAGCGAGTGAGAGCTGACATTATCCAGGAGGCGTCTCAAGTCTTACTTTCGGGAAGGGGGGCGAGCTGTTTCTGTGTTCGGAGCAGAGGCTTTGGCGCGTGAAGCTGGATGGATTGGATAATCTTGAAGGCAGCACTATGTCTATCGAAGATAACTAGGAGGGTGAGACATATTAGCGATGAAAATAGGCATATCGGAATTCACAAAAGGCATGCCAGTGATTTAAAGGACGCATGCTGGTGATACATAAGAGGCGTGTGGGTGATATGTTAGAGGTGTGTTAGTCATATATAAGAGACGTGTTAGTGATGTGTTAGACGTTTGCCATGGATTGAAGTCAGGCCTGAGCGATGTCAAATTAGGCCTTTGGCCGTTTAAAACGGGGTATCTTGTTTCACTGTACGCCTTCTGAAGAGGTGAAAACACCTGAAATAATCTGATGCCGAGTGAGGCGATTTACCTTGAGACCGGCCAATTTGAACCGTTCGGAAAGCATGCAACGTGCCGGCCTGGAAAACAATATAGCCCCCGTCTAGATCTATTATAAGCAGCGAAAGGTCTACCATCCGGCAGCCGCTACGAGGAATGACGGGTTAGCATTTCCCAACGTCATGCTTGCCATGGCAAGCTCCCAAGCGGAACTGTTCTCATCCAAGGCGACCTTCTTGAGCAGGGTCTCCACATTGGCGGAGGGCATTTTCGCCAATGGGTTGGCAGCGACATCTTCAAGAATCATGCCAGTGGGCAGGGGCCGAGTGCGGATGGCAAGGTTCCATGGTATATTTATTGCCCTGGAGGGCTTCAGGACCCTGGTTAAGAATGTGGCCTGGAAGTTCGGAAAGCAGGCGGCGGAGATTGCCCTTGCTGGGCTCTCTCAGCAAGGGCGGTGACCCCGCCTCGGTCGCCTCTGCTACTGCAATTCTGCAGCTTGAGGCTGACTTTGTTGCTGACCGCGGCTGGGCGGCCGAGAGCGAGAGCAGCCAGCGCGGCTATGTAGATAATCTTCGGTTCAAGTACACAAATCTATCCATAACAACACTCACCGCCCTGCCTTGACGCATGCTCAAGATCGGCATTCGGAGGACTGGCTAATTAGGTACCTAGGCAGAGCGATGAGGGCGACGAGTGTGAGAGGAGGGCAACAAGGCTAGGTACCTAAGGTAATGGTTCATGTGGCTCAGAACCCACCCCGTAAGCAGCGCACACATAACCGTTGGCCCCTCGACCTGTAATGCGACGGAAAGATCGCGCCTTTCCACCACCCCCGCTACGCCGGCGTCACGGTCTTATTTTATCCCATCTATCCTACCTATTCAAACTAACCACAATGGTGATTTTCAAATGTTTACACCCGTGCACAGGCCCCCTACTAAACGTATTTATTCTTCTTCCTCTCCCCTCCTCAGCTCGCAGCTTGCTCTCTTTTTCTTCTTCGTCGTTCAAGTTCCCGTCTCGTACAACTTTCACACACAGCACCAGCAACTTCGTGCCCGGTACTCGGTACCCACCTTGACCTCCCCGGCCCCGCTTTCGAGATGGCCCACAACAATGGCAAACCGTTTGGTTCGGTAAGTTCTTTGACTTGATTGGCCAGCGGCCATCCCGCTGATTGATGCAGGCTTCAAAGCCCAAGACTCCCGGCCGTGATTTCCCCAACCATACCATCCAAACCCGCGTGGCTCAACCGCAGAGCCTCATGGCCTTAGCATCGAAGCTAAAAATTCGGATGCCCATCATGGATGAAGAGATGGAAGTCATCCGAAAGCTCACATAGTCCAAAGATGCGACCGAGATTGCCCTAGCTGGGCTTTCCATGTCTAAAGAGCCCGCTGTCCTCGCTGCCGCCGCTGCAATCTTGCAGCTTGAGGAGAATGCCGCCATGGACCGGGTTTGGGCAGCCGAGAGCGACAGTACGGATCCGTACTCAGCGCGGATATGTGGATACTTTGCGTTTTAAATACGATGAGACCACCGAGGAGAACAAGGCCCTTCGCGCCTCGTTCGAAATCTTCTTAGCTAATCGGAATGCGACATCCGAGGAGGTATGTCTTTGATTCTTTGCTCCGCTCTTAATGTGAACATGCTGACCCTGTTTTGATCTCATAGATTCGCGCCCCTCTTGATAAATATGAGGAGGAAAAGTCCGCCCGCTACGCTAAGCGAGCCGCAGATCTTGCTGAGAGGGCCGCGCGTGTTAAAGCCCAGATGGAGGAGGAGGTCGGTGGTGAGGGTGATAAGATGGAAGAATGAGGGTTCCAGCTTTAGTCCGAGTCAAGGGTGGCTCACAAGGGCATTCAGTTTGGTAGAAGCTTTTTGCTTTTTTCGGATGGCATACAATGTAGCCGTTAAAGATACCCAGCAAATGACATTTTCGGCCTGCCTTAAACTCATAACATGTGTATGATTCATCACCGGCACACCAGTGATGTGGTATGCTTTGTGGGAGCCATGAACCATCATGGCCTGTGGGCAGCATGTCCCGGCAGAACCCCCTATTGAGGTTGAAAGTACGCAGCGGTGGCTACCTGTTTGTGAGATGAGACTTGAAAGAGCAATGGCAGAATGCTTGAACAGTTAAATAATTACTATTGAGGCTGGTCTGGTGACCTGCTCTAGATGCTAATAAGTCCGAACCGGGATATCTAATGCAAACTGCCGTACCGATGGCAATGATAATGATAATGCTGATGCCCGCCCCTTAATGCAGATGCTCCTATGAAAATGCTATGCCAATGCGATGCTACCGAATGATGCTGCCGAATGCTGTCTTAATCGTCGTGGTCCAAATCCCCATGATGCTTCATCTCGTTTTACTTGGAAAGGAAAAAGTCGCTGCGCTTGGCGTTGCGCTTGATGCCGCACTTCTTGAGGCAGGTGTCGATGCCCTGTGCGACGTTGGCAGGAATGTGCTCGCGGAAGCTCTCAATGTCTTGGCCGTTAAGCGTAGTGATGCCGCCCAGAGTGGCGCCGACCACAGCAGGGTTGAGGCTGAAGAAGGCTTGGGCAACCTGCTCAACGCCGGGGTCCGCATTATTGAAGCCAGCTACAAAGACGGTCTCGTCGCAGTCAGGGTTGAACTCCTGGTGAATGGCGCCCTGAGGGAAGACGGTCATCTGGTAGAGCGAGAGAGTGTTGGCGATAGGGGGGAGGCCGTTCTCGACCACAAAGTTGGTGACAAGGCGACCCTTGACGACAATGTTGAACTCGGTGGCCCGGTTGTGGACGTGAGCCGTATTCATGCCGCAAGGTCCGAGGAAGCCCACAGTCATAGCGCCGCCGTTTCCGATAAGAGCCGGGAAAGTGCGAGCAGTAGCGGAGACTGTGAAGCCACCGTTGCCCTCTGACTCGGAGCCGGGGATGTCACGGTTGTTGAAGTCGAAAACATAGTCGCCGGGCTGATTCAGAAGCCTGACGCGCTCTTGTTGTGTGGGCGCAAGGAGCAGGCTGGAGATCAGATCCTTGTTGGCGCCGCGAGTGTTGACGGGCACCACGGGAGGGAGGAAGTCACCCAGCTGGGCAGGGGCTGGGGCAGGGGGTGTTGCGCCTCGGGGGACTGAAGGAGCTGCGATGGAGGCAGCAGCCAGCAAAATAGTGGAAGCGATGGCGGAACGCATGTTGAACAGAAGTAGCTCGATCGACAAAGGGACAAGTGTGTTGTGTGGGTTTTGTTGTTTGTCTTCTTGATGCAGGAGAAGGAAACCTTTGATCGACAAAGAAAATAAGAAAATAAGAAACCGAACTAAAGAAATGGGAAGAGGTGATGTTTTGATGCTGATGATGGAGATAGGAATGGTAGGTTGCAAGTTGATGAGGATGTTTGATTGTCTTTATAGAGGCCCTCACTACCAGCTATCGCCATGCGGACTTAGTGACCGACCATCTGGGTCAGCAACAGATCCGCAGCGGTGGTTCAGCCTGCAAGATGTTGTCAAAGGACGGGAGCTACCTAGCTGCTAGCTCCTCGCACTGCGCAGACAGGAATCCGAAGTGACAGAGCTCTCACACTCTAAATCCGCTTTTGGAGCGCCCTTGAGGCGGAGCGAGCAAGTGCCGAAGCAAAATTGTCGTGGCGCGCAGACTTGGCATTCCTTCGCCAATCACAGCCGTCGATGGTCAGCCACAGCTGGCACCGCTGCCAACGCAAGCAGGTCTCCTGCCACTGCCCCACGGGAGGCTTGTGACCGCTGCCACGAAGAGAACAGGCAGAAAATATTTCTGGGGTCGCATTTGGTCAGACTGCACACAAACTGATGAGGAATCCTGGAGAACTTGAAGCTGAAGCATGTCAGCAGCGACGTCACCTGGAAGCTTGCTTCACCAGGGAAATCATCAGCCGTTCAACCCCTCTCGTCTGGGCTCTCTGTTCGAACGATTCCCAAATGGTCGCTGCCGGGGCCCGTCGAGACCAGTGAGCCAAGACAAGGATGGTTTGCCTTATGCATCGCTAGCTGACCGCCCGGAAGACTCGACTGACATCAAATCTATGTCGAGAATGGTCGTAGATAACAGAGCTCGCAGCGATTGTTCAGCCCAGCAAGGAGTGATTGGGGATGTGATGCGCCCCTCGCACTTGGAATCGGGACGTCGCACTGGAATGCTGCTGGGCGTGGGAAAGGGGAGTTGAGGGGCGCCCCACAACGAAACATTCACCCAATCAAGTCACAGGGCTAAATATAGCGTGCACCCAATTGGACGCCACAGCCCCTCAGGAGCCACGCGAAGGATCAACACGTGTTGTGTAAGCAAACGCCTCCACCTGCCTGCCGAACCTCCGGAAAGACATGTCGTTGCCTCAAGATACACTAGCGATACGCTCAAGGACGTTCTATCGCTGCCAACACGATTCGTGTTGTCTCATTGTGTGATTAGACGGCTCTATTAACTTCCCATTTAATACCTATGCGGCTCGGTGGAAATCTTGACAAAGTGTCCGGTCAGGGCCCTCCTCTCCTGCTGCGCAATCCAGTTCGAGGGAAGACCCAATACTGTTGCTGTCTTGAGCCCTTGAAATTCAAGCTATGTCGAAGGAGGTAAAAATCCCCAGGGCTTTGGTCTTGCAAAGCTAATTCCTAAATTGTCCTTATCGTCTTGTTTCCTCTGGATGCTCGCACCGGAGATTTGATGTCCCAGTCTTACGCATCACGAAGCTGTATTGTTTGACAGAGTCCTCGCATATCAATAAGGTGGCTTTCCTGCCCGATAGCTCTGTTAGCTGGAAGATCTCTCCCACGATGTAAGTACTGCCTGCGATGCAAGCCGGGAGGTGCGTCATATTGACAGGTCTCACTGACCGATGGGTGGACACTGCAGTGGGATCTGTGAGATTGGTGGGTACCTTAAATGGTTGGCCCCGTCACCGACCAGACATGTCGACCCCCTCCGAGCCCGAATCAAACAACCACAGCCCTTCACTGCCCATTGAGTGCAAAAATACCATTGCCATCCCATCTATTTACTTCCACAATCGCAGAACCAGGAAAGCACCTGCGAACTGCAAAATTCCCACCTGTGCACACGCAGTCTAGAAACCCTACTTATTCTTGCCTTCCAGTGATCTATTCCACCGCTCCTCTCCTTTTCTTCTGCAAACAACGTCTCTCAGGTCCACTCCCCGCCACTTCGCCTTCGGCCCTTCTGTTTTTCTTTCCCCTCGCGCCACAATTCCTGCCACCATGGCAGATGACCACCAGTCGGTAAGTTTCTTGCATCAGAATCTCTTTTTGCCCGGCCTGGTTTCAGTCACCATGCAAGAGCAAACAAACCTCCTGTTCACTCCAAGCCCAACCTCTTGACATTGTTAGCCCGCCTCTGGGATTTCATCGCCTGGATCGGGGGATCAACATGTCAATCGACGGGTGGGTGCCTCCAAGCTCTTTGAGCCATGTGGCAATTCAGTTGAGGTTACCGATCCCCTTAGCGCGTCTTTGGCTCTTTTCCCTTTCGGATTCAAGCTGGCCTCAATTAGCTTTT